>Ga0306910_1000248_pt1 | contig 30724 bp, 20 predicted proteins | sample AntRauMFilla2698_FD_190438 | JGI IMG/M metagenome (GOLD analysis project Ga0306910, IMG submission 190438) | Saline lake microbial communities from Rauer Islands, Antarctica - Metagenome Filla 2 #698 (v2) (version 2) | ecosystem: Environmental > Aquatic > Non-marine Saline and Alkaline > Saline ... | reverse complement strand
AAGCTTTTAAACGTAAACCATAACAAATAGAATTTACTTTCGACTTCCGAAGTCTCTTCGAAGCGAATAAAAACGGTAATCAAAATCCATAAACGCTGTTCACGACGACTTCTGAAGTCTTTGAGCCAAGCAAAAGAACTACTCCGAAGGAGTAAAACAACAATAGCCCCGGGTTGGCTGAATCAACGCAAAAAAACCACATTCAAAGACAAAATCCACAACAAAAAAAAGATCTGCGCCACGAATAAACCCGGGGATTAAGTAAGTCCCCAAAATATGTGAGAGGAGGCAGCCAGCAAAGCAACGCCCAAAATGTGATCGACGAGCTCAGGCAGCCCGACCAAAACAGGGGCCGACAGAGCCAATTCCCAGTGATCAAAAAACGACTTCCGAAGTCCTCCTAATAAAATCCAAAGATGTAAAAAAATCTTCCAAACGTTGATTACGGTGACTTCTGAAGTCTTCAGCCATTCCGACCCAAAAGTTCTAAACCAAAACAGTCCTGTAAGGACGGCACATTTCCTAACCCGGAATTCCGCAACGCGATCCCGTTGGGGCATTCCGGGGGCAAAAGCAAACAAACAGAAGCGCGAGGAGTTCACCAGCTCACAATCGCCCAAAACCTTCATCGACGAGCATGGCGAACCAGCCAGATATGCGGGACGGCAGAGCCGGTCCCTCGATTTTTGTGGTGTGGATTGGCAGAGCTAATCCATGAGTGTAGATTGTACGGGATGTCTGAAGCAGTCCCAGGAAATTGTGCGTGATTACAAGGAGCACCGGCAGGAGATAAAAACCTCACGAATTGAATTGACTTTCGACTTCCGAAGTCACTTCGAAGCGTGTAAAAATGGTAATAATACACCATAAACGCTGCTCACGGCGACTTCTGAAGTCTTTGAGCTAAGCAAAAGAACTACTCCGAAGGAGTAAAACAACAATAGCCCCGGGTTGGCTGAATCAACGCAAAAAAATCACATTCAAAGACAAAATCCACAAAAAAAAGATCAGCGCCACGAATATGCCAACGGCATCACGTTGTGGAACCCGGGGATTAAGTAAGTCCCCAAAATATGTGCGAGGAGGCAATCAACCTGTCAGAGCCCCAAAAGTAATCGACGAGCTTTAGAAACCATGTCCCCAAATGCGGGACGGCAGAGCCGATCCCTTGATTCCCCACCAGTTCACGAAGAAACCTTTACCGACAAATAAGGAATAAGTGGCAACTGTTTGATTCCTTTTTGTGTGAAGACATCGTAATAGAAAAAGTTATTCTGATCGTACGTATTAATCGCTCCCAATTGAACACGCGTCTGTACAATATCCTGAGAGAATGTGTAGGCCACAGAAACATCCAGACGATGATAATCAGGTAATCGGCCATTAAATGGCTTGTCGAGAAGAATTCTGGGTTCACCGTACTGATTTTCAACTTCCGGCAAATTATTGGTGTATAAAAAATAGTTATCAAACCCGATGGGGCGTGTATATGGAAAACCGGTTCCGAGTGTCCAGCTTAGATTTGCCTGAAAATTGTTCTTTTCAAACCCGGTTTGTAATGTAATCTGATGCCGCCGGTCGTGTGAGGGATGAAAAGTTTGAACGGGCTCACCAAACCATTTCCCAAAATCATCCTGCGCAGTTTTATACAGTGTATTTGAATACCCGTAACCGGCTGATAGATAATAGGAGTGCCAATTCAGATCAACACGCACGTCAACACCTTTAACTTCACCGCTGGCGTAAGCAATTTTAGTAGATGACGTTGCGGCAGGACTCCAGGTTGATACCGGAACATCGGAAAGTTCTTTCAAATATCCCTCAACACTAAAAGAGAGCCAGTCGGTAACAGGCTGACGCCATCCGGCAAGCAGATGTTTTGCCTGTAATTTTCGGTTTTTATCAGATGGCAGCACCCATGCGGTAAAAGCTGTGCCCGCATCTCTAAAATCGGTAATTCCAACCAGACTCTGATCATAAATTCCCGCGGCGATATGCAGTTCCTCGTCAATTTTTCCACGGGGTTTCCATGATATTTCCGCGCGCGGTTCCAGGCTTCCGTTTACTTTGCCAAGAAAAGATGTGGCTGAAATTCCGGTTGTAGCGGAGAGATAGTCATTGAACGGCATTTCGAGGCTAAAAAAAGCACGAGTGGAGATATACGTTACGCCCTGTTCATTTAATTCTGAGATGTGGTCTCCAACATCAAAATAGGTTTCGTTGTAATTTATGGTCGTCCCGAAATCGAGCCTCCAGTTTCCCAGGTACCGGGCAAAGTTTAAATCCATATTAATTTTGAAAACATCACTATACCGCTCTCTATGATTACTGTAACCTGTTTCATTGTAAAAAGAGGTGATGCCAAAATTAAATTCTACCTGTGAGATAGTTGAGCTTTCCGAAGCTCCCAGCAATTGGAAACCTGTAATCAGATTTCCCCATTCAAAATATTCGTTAGTCAGAAAATCAAGCTGTCCGTGATCTTTTGTTCTGAGAAAAAAAGTTGAAAATCGTAATCCACCATTATCTATGTTACTGTATTTAATGAATTGACTGTTGAAGTCCAACGGTTGACGTTCTGAGAGAAACTGAGCGCTGTAATTTTCAATCAGTGATTTACGCGTTGAAAAAACAAGAGAGCTTTCTCCCTCGGTAAGTGGAGTTTCGGCAAAAAGGTTTAGCACAAAAGGACTCGCGGAAGCCGACCAGCCCGGTTTGTACAGATTTCCGTTTTTTAGTTTGACATCGAGTACAGATGATGCCCGCCCGCTGTATTTCGCACCAAAACCACCTGCGTAAAAGTTGGTTCTGTCCATTAATTGTTCCGGGAATACAGAGAAAAATCCAATGATATGAAACGGCTGATAGATTAAGGTTCCGTCCATTAAAACAAGGTTTTCTGATGGAGTTCCGCCTCGTACAAACAATTGGCCGCCTCTGTCTCCGGTGGCGACAACACCGGGCTGAGTTTGAATATAATTTACAAGATCGGCACTGCCCGATGGAGTTGGAGCACGGGCTATTACATCTGACGAAATCAAAATCTGTCCCGCCGATTGATCACGGGCCTGAGAACCATAAACCACCAGCTCATCAAGTGTGGCTTCGGAAGAAACCAATACAATATTTTTCCTGATGTGATTCTCATCGGAGGTTATAGTAAGAGAATCCCGATACGTTTGATATCCCACATAACTAACGTTGAGCAGATACATACCGGGAGAAATGTTGTTAAGCTGATAAAATCCATTGTTACCTGAAATAGTGCCTGAAATGAGAACTCCCTCAGAAGATGTAAGGGCAATATTGGCGCCGCTTAATGCCTGTCCGGTGCTTTTTTCAACAACACTTCCGCGAATGTCGGCATTGGAGGTATTTTGAGCTATTGAACTGGATGGAATTGCTAAAAACAGCAAAATTAACACTGAATAAGCTAACAATTGTAAGAAAAAAACTGTTTTGTGGACAGAATAACTTCCCGGGGTCAGGTTAAAAACAGGCGATGTAAAAGATTGACGCATGGGACTTTCTTGTTCTGCTGCTAATTAGAAAAAGTGGGCACAATAGTTTGCTCAATCTTGGAAACTCCGGAGACATAACCGGTTCCATTAGTCACATTTGAGCCAATTTCAGGAAAAACCTGATCGCCGGGACCAATATCACCGTCAAATGGCCAGTCCTCTGTTACGGTGGTGAGTACGAAGGTTCTGGAAAGAACGCGATAATTTACTGAAAACCCCAGATCAAGTTCATCTCTGATTGCTCTGGAATGATCTAACTGAGCTCTGAAATCGCCGTTTGAGGAGGGGAATATTTTGTCTGAAATATCAACATTGACATCTATGGGTGGCAATTCTTCAAAATCCGTGATAATTATAATCCGGTAGGTTATGTAAGAAAACGCAATTTTATTTTGAACATTTCCCTCAATAGTTCCGCCATTTACGCCAATTCCTACATTAACACGCCAATTTATATCCACCGAATCGATGGCGGAAGGAGTTGTGATTGAAGCCGTACTTTGTTCTCCGGCTTTGTTTTCCGCTGTTAAAATGTAGTTTTCCTCGGGCAGAATGGACTCGGTTGTGTAGTAATTTCGAACAAATACGGTTTCATTGAATCGAAAAAGAGAATCCTTCAGCGTGACAATTTTTCCATCCGAATGACGGGAAAGTGTAACAAGAGCAGGTGGATTTGATTCATCGGAGGGATTCAGCTCGGTTCCGATAGGCATAACGCGAACCCATTGAGTATCGGCATGCACGTTAAGGTAACCATTTACAGAAAAGAGATAATAATCGTTTTCCTGAAGCGGATTGAATTCCTGATCGCAGGATTGCAGCATAAATAAAGCCGAGAGAATGATCCCGGATATGAACCCTGTTTTAAGAAGAGGCATAATTTTTCGTAAAGGAGAATGTTTCAAAAGAAAAGGATTTTGTCACGGTAATTCAGGTATCGGAAATGATAATAGATTAAGTAAGAATAAGGAAAAAATTACAGTTTTAATGTTTGTTTTCAGCCGGCACATATCCTGATCATGTGAGAGTGGAAGTTGTGGAAAGGAAGAGCGAATCCGGATGTGTAGATTGTGCGGGAGGACATAGCTAATCTATGAGGACAGAACCAGTCCCCGGAAATTGTTCGTGATTACGATTACAAGGAGCACCGGCAGGAGATAAAAACTTTGTGAATAGAGTTGACTTTTGACTTCCGAAGTCACTTCGAAGCGAATAAAAATGGTAATCAAAATCCATAAACGCTGCTCACGGCGACTTCTGAAGTCTTTGAGCTAAGCAAAAGAACTACTCCGAAGTTAGTAAAACAACAATAGCCCCGGGTTGGCTGAATCAACGGAAAAAACCACACTCAAAGACAAAATCCACAACAAAATCAAGATCAGCGCCACGAATATGCCAACGGCATCACGTTGTGGAACCCGGGGATTAGAAAAGTCCCCCCAAAATATGAGAGGAGGCAGCCAGCAAAGCAACGCCTAAAATGTGATCGACGAGCTCAGGCAGCCCGACCAAAACAGGGGCCGGCAGAGCCAATTCCCAGTGATCAAAAAACGACTTCCGAAGTCTTCAGCCATTCCGACCCAAAAGTTCTAAACCAAAACAGTCCTGTAAGGACGGTACATTTCCTAACCTCGGAATTCCGGAACGCGATCCCGTTGGGGCATTCCGGGGACAAAAGCAAACAAACAGAAGTGCGAGGAGTTCACCAGCTCACAATCTCCCAAAATCTTCATCGACGAGCATGGCAAACCCAACCAGATATGCGGGACATCAGAATCTCAGACCATTCGGCAGACCCGGGCTGGGAATTTCTTCACTGTCTTTAGTGTTATTTAAAGCGAGAGATTTCGCAACCGATAATAGATCCGTACGTATTTAATAATGGGCTTAAACCCAATAAAACACAGAGAATTTCGTTAGTGGAATTGTAGCTTTGGAATCGTTATATTTCAAGGCTCTATCAAAAGATATCCGGAACCCAAACCTCATATTGCCCGTGGCTAAACGCAAGAAAAAGAAGGAACCCAAAAATATATCATCCAGCGGCATCTCGATTCGTGAGTCGCAATCACTCGACCGCTACCTTCAGGAAATCGGCAAAGTATCTCTGATTACGCCGGAAGAAGAAGTGCGTCTTGCCAAAGAAATTCAGGCGGGAAGTCAGATCGCTCTCGAAAAACTGACCAAAGCCAACCTCCGTTTTGTGGTTTCTGTTGCAAAACAATATCAAAATCAAGGCCTCTCATTGGGCGATTTGATTAATGAGGGAAACCTGGGACTTATCAAAGCTGCCAAGCGTTTTGATGAAACCCGTGGATTTAAATTTATCTCCTACGCCGTTTGGTGGATTCGTCAGTCTATTCTTCAGGCACTGGCCGAGCAAAGTCGTATCGTTCGTCTGCCGCTCAACCGCGTTGGTGCTCTGAACAAAATCGGTAAAGAACTTTCAAAACTTGAGCAGGAATATGAGCGCGTTCCATCTCCGGCCGAACTGGCTGAGAGTCTGGAAATGACCATTTCTGAAGTAGCGGATACACTGAAAATCTCAGGGCGTCACCTTTCTGTTGATGCTCCATTTGCTCAGGGTGAAGACAATCGTCTGCTCGATGTTCTCGAAAACGAAGAAACACCCGATCCCGATAACGACCTTATGGGAGAGTCGCTCAAAGTTGAAATTGAGCGCGCGCTTTCAAAACTCACTAAGCGTGAGGCTGAAGTCATCAGACTTTATTTTGGCATCGGCCGCGAACACTCTCTTACACTTGAAGAGATTGGTGAGCGCTTCGACCTTACTCGTGAGCGTGTTCGTCAGATTAAAGAAAAAGCATTGCGCAAATTGCGTCACCATAACAGAAATATGGCGCTGAAAGCTTATTTAGGATAAGCATATAAAAGTAAAATCAATTTTATAATTTAGGCACATGACAAAATTGTTGTGTGCCTTTTTTATTGCGCTTCTCTGGAGCAGCTCTCTGAGTGCTCAAAGCTATCCGTTCAAGTTTTTCTCAGTTGAGCAGGGCTTGTCTCAATCTGTTGTGTACGATGTGGAACAAGATGGCATCGGATACATCTGGGTGGCTACCGGCTTTGGACTGTCCCGCTTCGACGGACAATCATTTGATTCATACTACGCCTCAGACGGACTCCCCTCAAATTCCGTTCACTCGCTCTTCACCGACAATTCATCCACGCTTTGGATTGGAACTGATAATGGAATTGCTACGTATATAAACAGAAGCATTTCAGTGTTTGAAGGAAGCGACTCGCTCATCTCCTCACCTGTAAATTTTATTACGTCAAGTCCTCAGGATATCATGTGGTTTGCCACAGAAGGAGATGGATTGTGGAGGTTTGATGGCCGGTCGTTCACTAATTTTTCAACAAAAAACTCATCATTAGGTAGTGATTCTGTCCGGGCGATACATTTTTCCGAAAGCCAGGGCTGGCTGGCTACCAGAAACGGTTTATACTCTTTTGAAATCAATCAAAATCTTCCGATAGAATTTTTAAAAATTGACTTAAACCTTTCTGATCAGCGGTTGAGATCTGTTATCTCCCGAAATAATGATCTTATAGTTGGTGGACGCTCAGAGGTGGTTGTTTATGATTTTGTGGAGGATCTTGTTACAAACAGGTTCGCGGAAAATATGAGGACTCGCGATATTCTCTGGGATGAAAAAACAGATGTCCTGTTTATTGCCACCGAAACCGGATTCCTGAGAATTGACAGTAAAAATGAGCAGACTGTATTCACAGAGTCCAATGGTTTGACTAACGATTATGTACAGGCAATTTTTAAAGATCAACAGGAGGACATTTGGCTGGGTACTTATGGAAGAGGATTGGCGCTGTTCCAGGGCGAACAGTTTTTGGGAATTACAACCGATGATGGCTTGCCTGGAAATGTGGTGTCAGATGTGCTTGGGAAAGATGATGAGACCATTTGGGTTGGCATGTATGGCGGTGGCTTAATCTCTCTGTCAATCACGGATTTCTCAATGAAGAGAATCGGGATTATAGATGATCGGGTCTTTAGCCTCGAAAAAAACAGCAATAAGGAATTGTGGGTAAGTACCAGGGGCGGAATCTCAATAATTGATGATGAAACCAGAGAGCATTTATCACCAAATGGCATTCTCCCGGCACGAAAAATTCGCAATGTGATTGAGCTCGATTCAGGTCGCTATCTGGTTGGAACTGATGACGAAGGATTGATCGAGTATTTTCCTGAAACGGATGATTTTAATCAGATAAAAGTGTCGGATGGTTTGATCTCAAACTCTGTTCGGGCGCTTTATAAGGGAGAAAACGGATGGATTTGGGTGGGAACTCTGAACGGCGTTTCTGTACTGAATCCGGATGACCTATCAGTGCTCAGAAATATTAATGTGGAGGATGGCATAATCGCCAACGGTGTGCTTGATATTTCCGAGGATGATGTCGGAACTATCTGGCTGGCTCAATATGGCGGATATTCGTCGGTTACGCCCAGTCGAATTCAGGCCTATCCGCTAAATCGATCAAATGAACCACTTGTGTGTTATGCTATCAACTGGCACGATGGATTACTGTGGCTTGGGACAAACCGGGGCGTAATGTCGGTCGATCCCACGCAGGAAGAACTTCAATATCGCTACTTCACCAGCGAGCGTGGTTTGGTTTCAAACGAGGTGAACCGTGGCGCTATGCATTTCGATTCGGATGATAATTTGTGGGTGGGTACTGTGACAGGCATCGGACGCATCAAAAAACCTGAAGAGATGCCGGTGAATGGAAGTCCGGTGTTAATTGAAGCCGTTTCAACGTACGATGAGGAATTCGTGAAACCTCTGGCGGTGAATCTGGCCTACCAGCAAAACAGCGTGTCGATTCACTACAAAGCCTTTGAGTTTCGCGATCCTGAGGCGGTTACCTATCGCTATCGGTTGCGCCCGCTGGAACAACAGTGGAAATATACTTCACAACGTTCAGTACAGTACAGTGCGTTAAATAATGAACAGTATAATTTTCAGGTACAGGCAAAAAACGCGGACGGTGTGTGGAGTGAGGAGGCGGCTGTGGTTCACATCACAATAGATACACCATTTTACGAGGAAGCGTGGTTTATTTTGCTGGTAACAGCGATTATCGGTGGCATTTTGTATCTCATCTATACAAATATCAGAGTTGAAAAAATGATTGAACTCGAACGTATGAGGGTGAGAATTGCCTCTGATCTGCACGATGATGTCGGATCATCACTTACCGAAATTGCGCTTCAATCTGATTATGTTCAGGCAATTACAGATGATGAGGAAGCCCGGGATATTGCGGGTCAGCTGGGTGAAATGAGTCGCCGGGTTGTCACCACAATGGACGACATTGTGTGGTCGATTGATGCCAGAAATGATACGCTTGGAGATTTGTGTGACCGCATGCAGGATTATGCTAACAGAATGACGGGACGTTTGCCTATGGAAGTCCATTTTGAGCTGAGCGAAATTGACGACGATCTGACTATTTCCGTTGAAAAACGTCAGCACATCTATCTGATTTTTAAAGAAGCGATCAATAACGCGGTAAAATATGCGGAAGCCTCCGGCGTTTGGATTACATTCAGGAAAACCGGAAAAATCTATGAGTTGAAGATCAGAGACGATGGAAAAGGGTTTTCTGAAAATGGAAGAAAATCGGGACATGGGATGAGAAACATCAGGCTTAGAACCGGAGAATTAGGTGGGAAGCTGAGAATAACATCAGAGAAGGGCGTGGAAATCATAGTTAGTGGATTTACGATGAATTAATTCAGGCTACGTACGGTATCACAATAATTTCATTTGAACATGAGGATGTATGATTAAGATTGGAATAGTTGAAGACAACGAAAAAATCAGAACGCTTATCACCAAATTTTTAAACAATCAGGAGGAGATGAGCTGTCCGTTTTCATACGATTCCGTGGAAGGATTACTCAAAGAGATTTCAAAAGACAATCTCCCCGATGTAATTCTGATGGATATTGATCTTCCCGGAATGTCGGGTATAGACGGTATGAAGTTGATCAAACAGCGCTATCCGTCAGTTGAGATAATGATGCTGACGGTGTATCACGACTCCCATAAAATATTCGACAGTTTGTGTGCCGGTGCTTCGGGATATTTGCTAAAGCATACCTCGTTACCTGAGATAAAGGAAGCAATTGAGGATTTGAAAGGTGGCGGAGCGCCGATGTCGCCACAAATTGCCCGAAAAGTAATAGGTCATTTCAAACCTGAAGAGCAACAGAAAGAGAGCGAAAAGGAAATTGATAAAGAAAAACAACTTACCCCAAGAGAACATGAAATCGTGATCGGTTTGGTTGATGGTTTAAGCTACAAACTCATAGCCGACAGAATGGATATATCCATCGATACGGTTCGGGCACATATCAGAAATATCTACCGAAAATTGCATGTTAATTCGAAGGCAGAAGTGATCGCGAAATCACTAAAAGGCGAAATTTGAAAATGGATTATTGATAAGCCATCTATGCGGACAGAGGAGACTTTCCTTCGTACCCATTAGTTTTGGCCAAAACCCCGTGTAGTCGATCGTCATGACGATCGACTACACGGGAAATAAAAACTATGGCAGAAAGAAGAAACCACAACCTAAACCTCAATTCACATTGTTATGTGATTGAACATGAAGGGGCAGAGGAGTATTTTCATTACAGAAATCAAACCAAACGGATTTTATTATGAGATCATCAGCCAAATTTCTGTCGTTATTCGTGTTGTCGGTGCTTGTGTTACCGGGTTGTTACACACAGCTAAAAGTTTCAGAATCTGACAACATCCAATCTGAGCGTGAATATTATTCGGAGTACGAATCAGATTATCAAAGTTATTCGGCTGATGACACAACCTATGTATCGGGCTACAAAGATGGCATTTTTGATGCCAATCGTTATTTCAAAAACTACGATGTCTATCACAGATGGAATCGCTATAACCACGTCTCTTTCAATCATTACTCTCCCTATTCGTACTACGATTATCCCTATCACCGATCGTATCTGAGCGTTTCATTCGGACATGGCTGGGCTTCTCAGGGCTGGAACTATTACGCCGGATTTGGTTACGGCTATGGAGATCCCTTCTTTTATGATCCGTTTTTTGCCGGTTTCTCACCTTTCTATGGACACAGAGGATATTATGGCTACGGATCGGGATTTCACAGCTATGGCTTTCCAAATTATTACGCATACTATCGCAACGATTTTAAAAGACAAAGAGATGATACCAAGTACCAATACGGACCAAGAAACTCTGGTTCTTTAAGTATTGATGGACGTAATTCAAGAATTTCCGCCAACGGTCCAAGTGTTTCATCGGCGTATTTAAAATCTTTAGCTCCCGATGCTACTGGCTACAATGGCAATGTGAGATCAGAATATCTTCGTCCCTCACGTACCGGAAACAGTAATAACGGAGCATTACCTTCTATTGGTAAGTTTATGCGTAGTCTTTTTGAAAGCAACGGTTACACCCGAAGCAGAACGCTGAATGTCGATTCGCCCAGAACGAGAGGTTCACGTACCGGCAGTTCAGGTACCACTGTTCGGAAAAGTCGCTCGGGTTCTTCGTCAGGTAATAGCACACGTTCTTCTAAATCCTCCTCTTCATCGTCCTCCTCAAACAAACGACCATCAAGAGTTGATCGTTAGTTCTAATTCTATATCTGTCACCATATCCCGGCGGAATCACGTCGGGACATTCTTAAATTTTTAAGCACTATTTGTTATGAAAGGCAAAAAACTTTTCGCTTTACTGGGCATGCTGTGTGTGTTTGGCAGTTCGGCAACAGCTCAAAATATTAATGATGCGTTGCGATACACGACGTTTCAGCCTTCGTTTGGCAGTTTTGATCAGGCACTTGGAGGGAGTTCCGCATTATATGGTGATCAGGTAACGGGACATCTTCATAATCCGGCCGCGGCGGGTTTTGTGAGTAGTAGCTCGTTCAGTTTCGAGCTCAATGTAAATCACCTCAGCAGTGAATCAGATTTTTTAGGAAATACCAGAACTGAGTCAAATCAGCTGAATTCTGTTAATAACGCACGCATGTTGCTTGACTTTCCAACTGAGCAGGGAAGCTTTATTTTTTCACTGGGATATAATCGTGTGGCAGATTTCTCTAACTATTTTTTAGGAAGTGGATTTAACGAATCAAGCACGATTTCAGATTATCTGGCCGCTACTTCAGACCCAAATACAAGATTAATCGGATACAACGGCTATGCAGCCGACTCGGCCAATACGGCAACAGGACTTCAATCCATCATGCGATACAATCCGTATCAGGGAATAGATCAGTATGTGGAACAAACAGAATCCGGCCAGATGGGAGAAGCATACCTTTCGATGGCGACTGAATTTCAGAAAAATTTCTTTGTGGGAGCAACGCTTTCATTTCCGATTGGTGAATATTCATACAAACGCTCATTTATCGAGAGGGATCTGCAGAATGCCTACACCGAAAGTCCTTTTGACGTGAGTAATTTGTTGGTGGCAGATAATATTGACGCAGAAATTACTGGATTCTACGCTCGTCTTGGTATGGTATATAAATTCACTGAATCAGATGCTGTTGGTTTCTCTTACCAAACGCCCTACACACTAACGGTTAAGGAGAATTACAGCACTGAAGTGATTACACGCTATGATGACGGATTTGCCGCGAGTGGAGAATTTCAAAACAGGCTTGAAGGCAATTTTAATTATGATTTGGAAGGAGCTCCCGTGTACAGCGTTCAGGGAAAAACCGGATTGGGAATTGAAAACCTGAATTTGAGTCTTCAGGCAGAATACGTTGATTACGAGATGGTTGCTTTTGCTTACGATTCCGAATTCAGCATCGATGAACTCGATGTAAATGAGGAGCTCAATGAGAATGTTACCTCGATTTTAAATCTGAAAGGCGGACTGAGCTATCAGATTGGATCTGTAACCCCGGCAATCGGACTCGCTTATTTGCCCTCAAATCGAACCGATGTTGACAACGATCGCATGTTTTACTCCGGTGGTGCCTCCATCATTATTTCTCCGGCACTCAGCGTTCAGGCTTCCGCGCAATACGTTCAAACTGACGATTCTCAACTAATGTATTCTGTTCCGGGAAACAGTCCTTATTCCGGTTCGGAAACACTCAGCTATTCAACCGATCGGTTCAGCTTTATGGTCGGCGTAAAGTATAATTTCAGATGGTAATCCACGTCTGACGGCTTGATACGCAATAATTTCCCACTTCCACCCAAAAAATCACCAACCAGACAACCTTCAACTTCCATTTTGAGCTGTCTGACGGGTTTTCTCGCATATATAGAGTAGCCGGGTGGTGTAACCCTTCAGACGGCAAGTTGGTCATTCGTGCATCTTTTTCGAATTGTTCAGGCTTATTTCTGTTAAAAAGCCGTCATCCGGGGACTTTTCGTCTGACATCTCTTCGAAAAAAACTACTCTTCGTCCCTGGCTAATTCATCCCGTGGATTAACACTCAAAACGGCAGTATCCACATGGCGAACAACATTTGCTGTTGTAGAACCGAGTGTGAGATAATCCAACCCGGTTCGTCCGATGGTGGACATTACAATCAAATTGTAATCTCTGCTGAAGTCGAGATTGAACAGCGCTTCGTGGGGAGACTCAGATGTTAAAATCACCTCGGTTCGCACCTGATCTTTTATCTCACTAAAGTAAGCGTCAACAAGTTTTGCTAAATGTTCTTTTCTTGCCTCTGAGCTTGTTGAGGCCGTTCCCATGGTTTTGTATTCATCGTATTTCATAACGTGAACGAGGTCTATACGAGCGCCATATGCACTGGCAATAGCATTCGCGTAGGGGAAAGCGGCATAAGAGTGTTCAGAGAAATCAGTGGTGACCATCATACGTTTTAATGGCGCAAAATCGGATGCTTTTTCTACAGCTAAAACAGGAGTATGTGATGTTCTCAGCACTTTTTCAGTGGTTGAGCCGAGTAGTAATCGGGTGAATCCTGTTCGGCCATGGGTGGTCATAATAACCAGATCCTTATCCGAAGCCGCTTCATTAATGGCATGAGAAGGATTTCCAATACCAACTACTGTGTCAGCAATATATTTTTTATTCAGATGCTCACCGCCAATTTGTTTAAGTCGGTCTTTAATGGATGGCTCAATATCCTCAAAGGGAGTTTGCGTGCCAACGCCCATGCCCATGTAGTAGAGCCCGTCCACATCAGCAACAGGAATGTATGCGTGGAATAGAGTGATTTTAGCGTCAAAAGCCTCACAAATGTGATTGGCGATCTGAAGAGCTTTTACACTCAAATCTGAAAAATCGATCGGAACTAATATATTCTTGATTTTCATGACGGTCACCTTTGTTAAATGAGACTTTATTGTATGATTTAATTTATAATAAAGATTGGTGCATGAAAACTTTTTTTAGCGGAAAACAGAAATTGATTTTTGGAATCGATGAGTAATTGCTGAATTGAATTCGCAAATAGACATAGATAATCAGCGCCTGCCGTCAGGGGAATTTCATGAAATTCCCCTGACGGCAGGCAGTTTTTTAAGAAAGAATTGGATTTCCTCCCGTGTAGTTGATCATCATGATGATCGACTACACGGAATTGATTGCCTCAACCTCAATCTTAATTATCTCCTCACGATCAATTACGGCATAGATTTCATCAGCTTTCTTAGAATCCATTTTGTGTCCGCCGGTGAAAAAGCCAAAGGAGGGTAAAATCAGATGTTTCTCGCGTAGATAAAAACAGGGAAAATTCATCGATTGCCTTCCAATTCCCCTAATCTGCGTAACGGGATGAATATGCCCGCTGATGAGCCATTGTCCATCGGAATAATCTTTTGGTATATCATGAGAAAACAGAAACGGTCCGTTTTGAAATTGTTCATCAGTGAGATTTATTCCGGCTTCACTGTATGTTTGCCTTTCAAGTTGGTCGTGGTTACCCGGAACGAGAATTATTTCAGTTTCAGGACATTCTTGACGCCATTCACGAATCAAAAACCATTCGCTGTTGATGTCACTGTGGAAGAGATCTCCCAGAATCAGAAGTTTTTCAGCACTGAATTCTACTATAAGATCAAGTAAAACGGACAAATCTTCGTGTGAGGATTTGCCGGGTATTGGAATACCGTGTTTTCGAAAATGCCCTGTTTTGCCGAGATGAATGTCGGAAACGATCAGGGTTTTCTGATCCTCCCAAAAAAGGGCGTGTTCAGGAAGCAGATGAAGATTTTGTCCGGCTTTTTGGATGATCATTGAATGATTATTTCTGGTGTTCATGATTAAAAGGTCCCCTGACGGATGGCAGTTTTATCGACAAAAATGGATTTCCATTCCCGTGTAGTCGATCGTCATGACGATCGACTACACGGGAATGGCTGAGGTAAATCCACCCTGAGTTTATCGAAGGGTTGATTTACCTCAATCTCAATCACATTTTCAATTCCTCCCGGCTTGTTTTTCTATCTTTTTTATTCTCAAGGGACGGTCTCTGCCGTCCCGGTGGGCTATGGTAAATTTGCCCGTCAATCTACCCTGAGTTTATCGAAGGGTCGATTGCCTTAGCCTTAGCCTTAGCCTTAGCCTTAGTCTTGGTCTTGGTCTTGGTCTTGGTCTCAACGTTTACCCCTTCGGGCTCGTTTTTCCATCTGTTTCTGCATTCTTCTTACGCGGTCTATTAATTTTTCTGAGCTCAGTCGTTCCCGCAATCGATCAACCATGATGGGAAATGCGAACGGAGAAAACTTTGGTGGATGTGTTATGATTACTTCCCGTGAATTCAATCGTTCAAACGCATGTAAAATTCGATCTTGTTCCACCTGAACATTCAAAACTTCATCTCTGGTTTGCTGTAAAAGAAGGTGATAAGGCTCATATTTTTGAAAGACTTTGTAGATTAGTCCGGCAGAAGATTGCAGATGGCGGTCTTTTTTCCTCCGCCCCGGAAAACCACTGAATAATAACCCGCTTATTTGAGCAATCTCTCTGAAACGTCGTTGCAGCATCTCTGTTTCATTGATGCTCGCCATCAGATCTTCAATCAGGTTTTCGGTAGATAAAAGTCCCTGCTCAAGCGCCTGATTGAGCGGGATGGGTTTGTCGGACAGCAACTCAAACCCATAATCATTCATCGCTATTGAGAAAGTTGTGGGCTCAATTCTGGAAATGCGCCATGCGAATAGCGTGGCCATCGCTTCATGGGCCAATCTTCCCTCAATGGGAAAACAGAACAGGTGATGTCCTTCACGGGAAGTGCTTAGTTCAATCACTAAATGATCTTCATCGGGAATCTGTGACCACTCATTTTGGAGCTCTAAAAGTGGTTCAATAACCTCCATCTCAGGTTTAGTACGGGTGAACTCTTTCCAGTTTGTCAACACCGACCGAACTGTTTGGGCGAGTTGTGATGACAGCGGCATTCTTCCGCCCATCCAGCGGGGCACTTTTCCCTTGGTTTTCTTTGATCTGCGAACGTAAGCGGTTGAATCATTCACCTGAACCAATTCAAGACATCTTCCTGCAAACCAGAAAGTTTCCCCGGGTTTGACCTGCGCGATGAAACTCTCCTCAGTCCTTCCGATATTTTTCCCCTTCATAAATTTTATACGAATGGATGGATCAGAGACAATCACACCAATCGATAAACGATGGCGTTGAGCCAATTTTCTGCTGGGGATTTCAAGTCCGTTTTCGGTTTGTTCCAGTTTATGGTAATCATCATAATTCTTGAGTGATGAGCCGCCCGTTTTTAGAAAATCAACCAAATAATCAAATTTTGCGCGGGATAGATTCCGATAGCAGTGCGTTTTTCGGACAGTTTTATAAAGATCATCAGGATGGAAACCACCTCCAACCGCTCGTGTGCTAAAGAACTGAAGTAACACATCATAAGACTCCTCAAAAGGAATTCTACCCTCCATTACGCCATTTTGGATAGCATGTGTAAGTGCTGCGGATTCTATGAGCTCAAGGGCGTGAGTGGGCACAAAATAAGCGCGGCTCACAGCATTTGGCTGATGTCCGCTTCGACCCGCCCGCTGCAGAAAACGGGCCACACCTTTAGGACTGCCTACCTGAATAATGGTGTCAACAGGGGCAAAATCGACGCCTAAATCAAGCGTTGACGTACAAACCACCACTTTAAGGGTTTGGTTTTTGATCGCTTCCTCAATCCATGTTCTGATGTCGTGGGCGATTGCGCTGTGGTGAAGTGCCATTTGACCGGCTAATTCGGGAGCGAATTTCAACAATTCATGATACCAGTATTCACATTGCGAGCGCGTATTGGTGAAGATCAGCACACTGTTACTTTGTTTGATGATGGGAATCGTTTTGTGAATGAGATGGATCCCCAAATGTCCCGCCCAAGGAAAACGCTCAATTTCATCGGGCAAAACTGATGTGATTTCAAGATTGGGCGGATCGTTAAACCGTACTAATTCAGAGTGCTTAAAATCCTCACCGAGCAAAACCTTCCGGGCCTGATCGAGGTTGTTAATGGTGGCAGAAACACCCCAAACGGGAAAATCTGTAATCGATTTCAGGTAACTTATGGCGAGCTCGGTTAACACTCCGCGCTTGCTTCCCAGCAATTCGTGCCACTCATCGACCACTACATAATCCAGTTCTTTAAAGTAAGATTCGTGATCTTTTTGAGCAATCAGCACGTGCAGGCTTTCCGGGGTAATGCACAGAAATTCAGGCATTTTCCGTTTTTGCTTCTGTTTTTCCGAATTGCTGGTATCGCCTGTTCGAAAAGAAGCACTCCATTCAGGCAAAAGTTCAGCACATGTCTGATTCATTGTTTGTGAGAGATCTTTAGCCAATGCCCGGAGCGGTGTGATCCACAATACTTTTATCGCGCGTTTATTTCCCTTTTCCATATGATCAGGATCATTTAACGCTTTTATAATAGAAGGAAATAGTAGTGCAAAGGTTTTTCCGCTACCGGTTCTGGCGTTCAGTAATCCTGACTTTTGATTCTGAATGTGATCCCAGGTTTTAAGCTGAAAAGGGAAGGGTTCCCAGCCTTTGTTATTGAACCAGTCATGAATAAGTTTCTCTCCGTGTGTATTCATTCGAAACTTCAGGTATGCATCAACTCCTTAAAAAACAGTCATTGAGTAATAATGGCGAATGTGATAGTTACTTTTCTACTAATGTAAAGAAAGTCACAACAATGAAAATGAATAGTGCATTCAATTTGCTTAGCATAGGATGAGGGCAAAGACATTTTTTATGAAAGGATTATTGACTGAGCATATGAGTTTTGAATCCCGATTTTTAGGTTCAGATGTTGGCTTAAAAAGTATCTTTTTAGTGATCATGGTTATGCCAGCTTTTTTCTGTTAAAATTGCGGAAATCGCCATGATTATTTGGGGGTTTCATTTTTTACTCGGTAAGGAAATAATTCTATTGTTCAAATATATATATAACAGTTGTTTGTAATAAATAATTATAACCTGCTAAATTTAGCATGAATCGTTGTTCAGATTGTATATAAGGTTTTAAGGTCTTAATATATTACTATATCATTATATCACTATCTTTAACCTGTACTCCCCGCAACGAGATTGCGATGGGCACACAATATTTTTTGCTATGAAAAAACTTTTGATAATTCTGCTCTTGTTGTCAGCAACAACCGTTTTATACGGACAGACAGGTCATATTATGCAGGGAATTGGTGCTACAAATATGTCTATGGGAGGTGCCGCCACAGCCTTACCCATAGATATAAGTGGCACACTGCATTGGAACCCCGCGGGCATCAGTACATTTGACGAAACCATCATTTCTCTGAATTCAGGATTTTTCTTTTCTTCTCCTGAAATTAGTTCAACCGTGCCCACCCAAAACGGACCTGTTTCCGGTACCACAGAAGATGATCGCGGGATGTCTGTCATGCCGGCTTTAGCTGTCGTTTTTGGTAAAACAGATAGTAAACATACTTTTGGAATTTCTGCTTTTGGTATTAGTGGTTTTGGAGTTGATTTCCCGGAAAATATGTCGAATCCAATAAATATGCCTCAAAATATGGGTGGTTTCGGACACTTGGAATCCGACTATTTGCTTTTTCAACTCGGCGTAAGTTATGCCTATCAGGTAAATGAACATTTTAGTGTAGGGATAGAGCCAACGGTTGATTATTCGGCCCTTAAATTATTGCCCAACCCTATATCACCACCTGATCAAAATCGTGGATATCCGGAAAGTGACAGGGCTTCTGCTTTGGGATTTGGTGCACAGATAGGACTGTTATATCAATTTGAAAATGGTTTGAACGTAGGAGCATCGTATAAGACCGCTCAGTCATTTGGTGATTTCGAATTTGATAACACCTATCTCGATGAGACTGATGCACCTTCTGTGAAATTCAATATGGACTATCCAGCCATATACTCAGTAGGTTTGGGATATTCTCAGGAATTGTTTGATCTGGCGCTGGACTATCGTTTGGTTGACTATGAAAATACTGATGGCTTTGCTAAAAACGGTTGGACACAACAAGCATCTATTGCCGGGTTTGGCTGGGAAAACGTTTCTATCATCTCTGCAGGAGTGCAAATAAAGGCATTGCAGGTCTTACCCGTTCGTTTAGGTTATACGTACAGCACCAACCCGATTCAGGATGATTTAGCTTTCTTTTCAAGTCCGGCAACAGCTATTATCCAGAATGCGTTTCAGATTGGAACCGGCTATGAAGTCATCGAAAACTTAACTGTAAATATGACGTTTCACCATGGAACAAGCGACGGAGCGACATCGGGTCCTCTTTTGAGTCCCATGATGGTTTCAGGAACGAACCCAACCGGAGCGATACAAGGAAGCGAAGTTTCTTATGAAATGACGACGAATATGTTCATGATCGGCATTCAGTATACACTGAAGTAAGATCAATTGACTACATAATTATTAGAAAGGGATGTTGCTGCGAAGTAGCCTCCCTTTTTTATGCCTGCGATAAGGGAATAATGCCGGTTTATTGGTCAGTGCAGTATTAAAATAATTCGCATTATGATGTAAACCATGGACAGGCTGTAATTGATGGTTGTGAAACTGCTTAAAATGCTTTCTATGTCGTTCAGGCTTTAAGTTTGGAATGAGATCACGGGATTCGTTTTGAACGATTTAGTCCGCTATTAACTTCATCAAATAAGAAACACAGTTGTAGCACCGAAATGGATTAGTGCTTATCGTTTCCTGATCTATTGAAAACTAAGATCAGTGCCAAATTTATCAGCCGATTAATGGTTATCCTTTTCAACATATTTTGAGTTATTCAGATGAATGAACTCGGCCTCAAATATAATTGTAACAACCTCTTTTAATTTTTCTATGAAACCATCATTTGATGTACTTGTAATTGGCTCGGGACATAACGGATTAATCACCGCCTGTATGCTGGCTAAACAAGGGTATAAAGTCAAAGTTATTGAACGCAGAGACACAATAGGCGGAGCGGTATGCACCGAAACGATGTTTGAGAGCGAAAAATATCCAAAGGGATTTCAAATGGATGTGGGATCTTCGGCTCATGTGATGATTCATCAAACGGGCATTGTTGAAGAGCTCGAGCTGGAAAAATACGGGTTGGAATACATCGACATGGACCCGTTTATGTCGTACCCAATTTACGGAAAAGAGGGCGTGATTCACTTTTACAGAGATATTGAAAAAACGCTTGAATCGATTCGAAAAGTTTCTCCAAGTGATGTTGATAATTATCGTGAATTTCTGGAATTCTGGGAGAAGATCAACAAAGGCGTAATCAGAACGTTTATGATGCCGCCCAAAACTGGTTCCATTGTAATGGAGATGATGAAAGGCCAATTCCGTGACGGTGCTATGTTCAAAAAGGGTGAACAGCTTCAGGGATTGCAGAAAATTTTGGGAAGTTATGGAGAGGTTGTTAACAATCAGTTTGACAGTGAAGCGCTGAAAACGGCAATTCTGTGGTTCGCGGCACAGTCAGGTCCCACACCTGATCAGGCCGCTACGGGAGATTTTGCCGGATGGCAGGCGATGTTACACAATAGCGGAGTTAAACACCCGAGAGCGGGAAGTGGAATGCTCACGCAGGCTATGAAAAAGATGCTCGAAGCTCACGGAGGAGAAGTGATCGCTGACTCACCCGTCAAAGAAATTCTTGTTGAAGGCGGTAAAGCCGTTGGTGTTGTCACCGAAGATGAAACCGAACACCGTGCCCGAATTGTCGTCTCAAATGCCCATGTTCAGACCACAATGCTGGAATTGCTCGGACCTGATCATCTGCCATCGAGTATGATTAAAGCAGTTGAAAATATTAACGTCGGAAACGGGTTTGGAATGGTGATTCGCGCCGCCGTAGAGGAATTACCCAACTACACATCAGCCCCAAATGATCCTGAAATTCACAATGGTTTACAGCTGTTGTGTCCCGATCAGGATTTTATGCACCGGGCGATAGGTGATTATCAGAAAAAAGAGCCGCCACAGCAGCCACCAGTCGTAGCAATGACGTTCTCAAAAATTGATGAGGATGTGGCACCGAGCGGCGGACATACGCTGTTTGCCTGGGCTCAGTGGCATCCGTATGAACTGGCAAACGGACAGAAATGGGATGAAATCAGAGAACGGGAAGCACAAAAAATTTATGATGTTGTGGCAGATTACGCTCCCAATATTAAAGACAAGCGCATCGACTGGTACATTCAGTCTCCGCTGGATATTGAACGGAAGCACGGACTGAAGAAAGGTAATGTGATGCATGTGGAGATGAGTTTTAATCAGATGTTCATGTTCCGCCCGACTCCTGAACTGGGACAATATCGTACACCGGTTAAGAATTTATATCTGAGCAGTGCATCGTGTCATCCGGGCGGAGGCGTATTCGGAGCGGCCGGATACAACGCGTTTCAGACAATTATGAAAGATGAAGGCAAGAAGTTTAAAAAGCTCGAGCCGAGGGTGTAGATGGGGAGAGCAAGTCTTTTCTTTAAAGTAATCCATCCTGAGCGCATTCGAAGGGTGACGAGAATGAGCAATTAATGACCATAATTTGTGTCTATTTATAGTTTTTGTCACTTTAGCAGATTAGGTCTTGTGATCCTTCGAAAGACATCCGAAGTCATGGTCGAAAAAAGCAAGAAATGAAATAACGAGCATGGCTGGTGCCGTAGAGACTTCGGAAGTCAAAGTTTGAATGTGGGATGTGCTAATGACAGACTTCCGAAGTCACGTTGAAAAAAAGAGCGAATGAGAATAAGATGAAAAAGCTTTGAAACGAGGACTTCGGATGTCTATCGCCCGGTGCACACATAAAGAAATGCTAATGATGTAGATAAATTCCAATTTAAATGCATTAGAAAAGTCCCAGCGGGACGGCCAATATCCTAACCCCGGAATTCCGCAACGCGATCACGTTGTGAAATTCCGGGGATTTTAAAAAGAAAAAAAGTGAGAGGAGTCAAGAAGTCTAACAGTGTTGATAAAGTACCTGACGAGTTATAGAATCGACTCCAGCGCAAGAAAAAAAATCAAATTACACATTCTGATCGCACTGACCTGCGACTTCCGAAGTCACTTCGGGAAAAACATGAATGGTAAAGTGACTTAGAAAACGTTGTTAACGACGACTTCTGAAGTCTTTTCCATTTTCTCAACCTCAACCTCAACCTCAACCAAAATCACAATACAATGCCGAACCAACTCATAAACGAAAGCAGTCTTTATCTTCAGCAGCATGCTCATAATCCGGTGGATTGGCGACCGTGGAGTGAGGAAGTTTTTGATCGGGCTAAAGAAGAGGACAAACCCGTTTTTGTGAGTATCGGCTATTCGAGCTGCCACTGGTGTCATGTGATGGAGCATGAATCGTTTGAGAATCAAGAAACCGCTAATTATCTCAATGAGCATTTTCTGTGCATAAAGGTCGACCGTGAAGAATTGCCCGATGTAGATTCATTTTACATGGATGCGGTTCAGATGATGTCGGGTCAGGGCGGTTGGCCGTTGAATGTGTTTGTGACACCCGATAAGAAACCATTTTGGGGCGGTACCTATTTTCCACCTCAGCCCGTACAGGGACGAGCGTCGTTTATGCAGATATTAGAGCAAATTCATAAGGTCTGGGAAGAAAAGAAAGATTCTGCCCTGCAACAATCTGAAAAACTCACCGACGCTATTTCGTCCGATATGATGGGTAGATTGTCGGAATATCCAATTGATGAATCGTTAGTTAAAGCAGGGATTCAAAACATAAAAAAACAGTACGAACCGGAGTTTGGCGGATTTTCAACAGCGCCGAAATTTCCACATTTCATGACCATCCTGAACCTGTTCAGAGCCTGGAAACGTTTTGGTGATGAAGAAGCACTCAGCATGGCTTTGAAATCACTGAATGCTATGCTTGCGGGTGGAATTTACGATCAGATTGGCGGGGGAATTCACCGATACAGCACAGATCAGGAGTGGCTGGCTCCACATTTCGAAAAGATGCTGTACGATCAGGCACAATTACTTATTACACTCGCTGAAGCTTATGAAATATCAGGGAATGAGATATACAAAAGAGCCGCAAATGAAGCGCTTGACTGCCTGAATAAGAAATTCAGAAATAAGGACGGAATGTTTGGTTCAGCGCTCGATGCTGACACAAACGGGGAAGAAGGGCTGACGTACGTTTGGACAAAATCGGAGCTGAAAGATGTTCTCAATGAGGAAGAATTTGAGCAGCTTGATCAATTATTTGACATAGATGAAGGCGGAAACTGGGAAGGAAATATCATTCCGAGATTCAAAAAGACAGAAGAGATTTCTGAGAAAGGGAAAATAGCTGGTACACTTGAAAAGTTGCTAAAAATCAGAGATGAGCGTCAGCAGCCCGGTAAAGATACCAAGATGATAACGGCGTGGAATGCGTTGTTGCTCAAAGGATTCATAGCCGGTGCCCAAGCATTTCAAGATGACCTTTTTCATCAGGCAGCTATGGAATTAGCTACAGCTCTGTCAGAAATTCAACTCACCAACGAAACAGGTGCGGTTCATCGCCTTCAACAGGAGGGAACCGATCAGTTTTTGGAAGATCATGCTGTTTTAGCGAGTGCTTTCGCGGAAATGTACACAATCACAGGCGATGGAAGCTGGATACAAAAGGCAGAAAAAATCACAGACCGCATTCGAAGTGAATTTTATGATGCCGATAAGCACGCGTTTTTTACCAATAATCGCGAGCGGGATTCCATTTTAGGAAATAGAAGAGATCTTTTTGATAATGCCCAGCCATCAGCACAATCATTGGCTGTAGAGGCATTTTTAAGCGTGGGCAGATTATTAGCGGACCAAAATCTGTACCGATTGGGTGAAGCTGTGGTGTTGAAAACAGCAGAATTGTCAAAAAAATACACACTTTCAGTGGGATGGTTATTTCAGCAGGCTCAGTGGATTGAAGCTAAGGGTTATGATGTGGTGATCGTTGGAAAATCACCTGAAAAACCTAAAGCATACACACCGTTTGATGTGGCAATTCACCCCGACAAACAGAAGCCTCAACCGGATTGGGTGAAAGAGAAAAATCTTATTCATGATTCAGAATTTACGGCTTATCCCTGCACATTGGGACATTGTGAGAGCCCGATTTCTTTTGAAAATGATTGGGTAAAATTTTGGGCGAAGCGCTAAAAGTGCTTAAAAAAAGTTTAAATGAAGATTGCGATTACGCCCACCGTCAGGGGAATTTCATGAAATTCCCCTGACGGTGGGCTTTTTATCGTTGGAAACCAATGTGGAAAATTTTCCCCGTGTAGTCGATCGTCATGACGATCGACTACACGGGCTGGGCTTCATTAATAGGCGGGTAAAAGAATCTGTTTTTTTCACTCATTATTGCCTGCTAAATACTTTCTTCAGGTCGTGGAACAGAATAGTAACTCTCAGTTTCTGAAATATTCCCATTACCGAAATTCTGCCCTAAACCATCCACATTTCGACTGTGCTCAATGTAGTTGGTTCAGGCCACATTCTCTTTCTGATTCTCAACCTCAACCTCAACCTCAACCTCAATACTTAACCCGGTATCTTCCGAGCTTGTGGTCGAGCCAGAATTTGGGGCGCAGCAGGCGTTCGGTCATTTTAAATCCCCAAAGTTTATCACTTAGCTGGTATAATTGGTTTTGATTGATAGAGATTTCCCCGCCAACGACATCTGCTTCATCAATTATATCGCTGACTTCTGAAAAATCACGCAAAAAACGATTCGCGTTACGGGCCAGCATTCTGAGAGTTGATGATGTTACGTCACTGTATTTTCCTTTTTTGAAATTCTTTAACGCTTTGTGATGAACCCGAACTGCTAATGCGTTGTAATAAGCCGCTTCTTTTTGTTGTGAAGCGATTGTACTTTTTTCATGTCGACGGTAATAGCAAATTGCCCCTTGCGTGTACTCAACTTTACAACCATTGAGCAAAGCGCGAATCCACAGTTCCCGATCTTGGGAAGTCACAAAACGATGATCAAACAATCCCGCTTTCTCAAAGTAACTTTTCCTGAAGAAGTAGGAATGCAGTCCAATCAGGTTAATTTCAAGCAGCTGATAAAGTAAATCATCCACCTCTTCGTAGGTTCTCAATCCACGCAGGATTTTTTCACCATTTTCGTCCACATGGAAATAATCCATATCGCCCCATACGGCGTCTGTTTTTGGATTATCATTCAGATAAGCGAGCTGAATTTCTGTTTTTTTGGGGTGAAGCAGATCATCGGCATCAATGAGCTGAATGAAGGGAGCGGTGCTCATCTCAATACCAAGATTTCTGGAGTAGGGTTTTCCTCTGTTTTCTCCGTTTTCCACAACCTTAGTTTTCGGAAACCCTCTTGCTACGTTTGCTGAATTATCTGAGCTGCCGTCATCAATCACAAAGATGGTTTGCGGTGGGATATTGCAGTCCAGCAGGTTCTGAATAGTCTCACCAATGAATTCAGCCATATCTTTTACACAGATGACGGCGTCGTATCGTGTTTCATGTACGTTTTTCTCTGTCATGAAGATTGAAACAATCGATTTTTTAGTGCGCCAAGAACCGGACGACTCAGCACCGTTGGCGGATGATGGTGAATAATGGAGGTAAAATCATCCCAGAAATGTTGACTCTCATTGAGTCCATACGACAATGTCTCGGCTTCAAGCTGATCTAAGATATTTTGAGCTTTAGAAATTTCCTTAGTTGAAAAATGCTGTCTGTGTTTGTTCAGCATTCTGCGATGTTCTGTCAAAAAAGGGATGCGCGATGTCTGGGTTTTACTGTCTTCATGAATTCGAAAAACAGAGAAAGGCTTTTTTACTGAAGTCGGATAATATCCCGCAATATGCATACGCAGCCAGAATTCACAGTCAAAAGCGTAGTGAAATGAGGTGTCGAACAGTCCGATTTTATTAAAAACTTCTTTTTTGATGAAAGTTGATGGCTGCGGACTTGTAGCCTTGTATGAAACCCAATCGATGGGGTATGCATTTTTTGGCATCAGCGGCAAGCGGACTTTAAAGGTGTGATTATGGTTATCTTTAATATGGGTCTCGCCAACAATCCAGCTTGTTTCTGAGTTTGAACTGATCGCGTTTAAGAAGTGGTGCAGAGTGTTTTCAAAGTAATAATCATCTGAATTCAGGAATGCGATCCATTTCCCACTGGCTTGTGAAATTCCTTTGTTTATGGCATCAGATTGTCCCTCATCGGGCTCAGAAATGATCTGATCAATTTCTTGCTTGTAGTTATTGATTATTTTGAGTGAATCATCGGTCGATGCTCCATCTACAACGATATATTCTACCTGATCCGATTTTTGAGAGATTACTGATTGCAGTGTTTCTTCAATGTAGCCGGCGTTGTTAAAATTGGGCGTAATTATCGATATTTCGGGCTGATTATTCACTTTTTGTCATTCATTCTTGCTACATGCATGTTCTTTATCTGACATCCTTTTATCCGGTTTCTGAGCGGGTACACCACGGAATTTTCTTTCGGGATCATGCCGAAGCACTCGCGCAAAAACATCACGTTTCTGTCTTGAATATACAGGTTCCTTCGCTGAAATCAGGTAAAACATTCAAAACTGAGATCAGGCAATTAAAGAAGAATAATGTAAATACAGTTCATGCTGTTCATCCGGTGTTGTCTCACCGTTTTAAATATTTTGTTGAGAAAGCTCAGTTTAAAGCTTTGTTTAGAGGGTTGAACGTCATTCTTCAGCATCGAAATATTGATGTGATTATCGCTCAGTGCAGTATGCCGGCGGGCTGGTGGGCAAGGCAGGTCAAGGACAAAACCGGAATTCCGTTTGGTGTAATAGAGCATTTTAGTTTTCTGAAAGAAGACATTCAAAATCATCCAAAGAAAGTCAGGGAGATTTATAAAGAATCAGAGTTTGTTGGATTCGTATCTGAAGCCATTCAAAGTCAGGTTGAAAATGATGTATTGGATAGTGTGAATACTGCCATTCTTCCGAATGTTATCAGTCAGGATTTTAAGTTTAAAGAAATTAACGAAAGGGCAGGTTTTAAGTGGCTTGCGGTTTTGTATGATGAGCCCAAAAAAGGCCCTGATATTCTAACTGAATCGTGGAAAAGGTATCAAGAAAATCATCCTCAGGATGAAATTACCATTGTTGGATCAGGAAAATTTGCCGGACTCAGGGAGATGGATCGTGTACATATCATTGAATCTGCTGAAAGGGATGAAATGGTGAAGCTGATGTCGCAGCATCACGCGTTAATTTCCACAAGCAGGCAGGAAACGTTTGGGATGGCGGTGGCGGAAATGCTGGCATTGGGCAGGCCGGTGGTAGTGACGCCATCCGGCGGACCGGAACAATTTGTGACTAAGAAAAATGGATTGATTACACCATCGTTTGAGTCTGTTCAGGTTGTTGAATCTATGACAAAACTCAGAAATATGTATTCATCGTACAAAGGCCGACAGATTCGTGAAGATATTCTTAAGAAATTCGGAGCTGAAGCGTATATTTCAAGGATTGATTCACTACTATCACACCATGTTTAGAAACCCTTTGTATTTGGTGACGGGATTTATACTTCTCGTCGCTTTTTCTTATTGCAGTCCCCAACAAACCAAGCTTGCCGATCGCTATCGGGGCGTACTTCAATCTCCAGGTGGAGAATTGGCTTTTCTAATTCATATTAATCAGAATGATTCTGAAATAAATGGATTTGTTGTTAATGGCGCTGATACTTCTCATTTCAGTTCTGTCGAGCTAAAGCATGACTCTCTTATTTTTAACTTTAGTCACTACGATTCTCATATTCGTTCGGTGATTCAAAAAGATGGATCTCTGAATGGCGCCTTTCAAAAACGCACAAGCAGTGGTTACTCAACGCCGATGGAATTTTCAGCCTATCCCGGGGGAAACAGGTACGCCGTTGGATTAGATTCTGAAACCAAATCTCCGTTTGAAGGCGAATGGGATGTGGATTTCACCAGTGACGCCGGAAAAGAGTTTCCAGCAACCGGAGTATTTTATTCTAAAGATGGAACGCTTTTTGGCACATTTATCACAGAAACGGGTGATTACAGATTTTTAGAAGGATTTTCAACCGATTCAAGTTTTACACTTTCTGTGTTTGACGGATCACACGCTTTCATATTCAAAGGGAAAATGATTGATGATCGCGTTGAAGGAGATTTTTGGTCGGGACCGGAATACCACGCCGTTTTTTCAGCTGAACGCGGAGCCTCGGATTTAGAAGATCCCTATTCGATTGCGGAACTGACAGAAAAGAAGATCTCATTTTCATTCAGCGACACTGAGGGAAATCTTGTTTCACACACCGATGAGAAATTTCGTGAAAAGCCTGTTTTACTGTATCTTTTCGGCAGCTGGTGCCCAAACTGCGCCGATGAAGCCCGCATGCTCAAATCATTTTATGAAGAAGAGTATAAAAACACTGATTTAGAGATTGTGGGACTGGCATTTGAGTACAGCGGAAATTTTGAATCGGACGCTGAACTGGTTGAACGATATCGTCAGCGATTCAGCATTCCGTGGACGCTTCTGGTGGCCGGAAATAGTGATAAATCATCAGCCTCAGAACAATTATCTTTCATCAAAGAAGTTACATCGTACCCGACCGCTTTTTTTGCAGACAGAGATCATACGATTCGCTTTGTGCACGTTGGGTTCAAAGGTCCGGGCACGGGCAGTTACTACATTCAGGAAAAAGAACAATTCAAACAACATCTCGATACCATTATATATGACTAAACGATCACTTTCACTTTTTACGCTTCTTATTGCCGTTTTCTTTGGATTCTCCGCATGTAATGAGGAAGATCCCCTTAAAGTAATTCCACCTGATTACAGTGATGCCCCGGCTGCATACGATCTTGAGGATGTTCCGGCTGACACGATGGAAAACGGTTTGCAAATCTATTATGTAGAGGAAGGATATGGCACTTATCCTGTTACGCCACGCGATATTGTGATGGTTTATTATACAGGTCGCAGAACTGACAGTACTATTTTTGACAGCTCATACCGCAATGGTACAACACTTCCCAGATCTTTTACTCTGAACGCACAAGGTCCCGGAGGATTTTCACTTACCGAAGGATTTCGACTTGGATTACTCGGTATGAAAACCGGAGAAAAACGAACATTAATCGTTCCGCCATCATTAGGCTATGAGGGAAGTAATAACACGTTGGCAAACGATACGCTCATCTTTGATATTGAGCTGGATGAGATTGTTACTCAGAAGGGTTCGTTTTAAAGTTTATCTGAATCAGATCACTCTTCAACATACGATTTGAGTATTCTTTTTGTATTGAGGCGAGTCAGAACTTCATATGAAATAGTTTCTGATTGCTTTGACCACCGGGAAAGATTTATTTCTTCATCCTCATTCAATAAAATCACTTCTGTACCAACTTTGGGAGTGGTACTATTTTGGGGGATGAAGGTCAGAATATAATCCATCGTTACCCGCCCAACCTGATCATAGAATCTCTCCCCGATCTTTATTTTCATTCCATTCGACATTTTACGGCTGATACCATCTGCGTAACCGGCCGGGATAATCGCTATAGTTCCATCTGTCGGCGCTATCCACGTTAGATCGTAGCTTGCGGCTTCACCTTTTTTGATGGGATGCGTGTGAATGACGGTGGATTTCAGCGTCAATGGCTGACGTAATTTCCCTGTTTCATGATCTCCCGGATAGCCTCCGTAAAGACCAATTCCCGGTCTGATCATATCGCAGGCAGTGTGAGGGTAGTAGAGGGTTCCTCCGGTATTCGCGATGTGTCTGGTGATGTTCTCATCAACAAATGATGCATTTTTGCAGAGAGATGTGAATAGGTCAAACTGGTGATTAACGAACGAATTGCCGGGATCAGCAGATGTGGCAAAGTGGCTGCAGACACCAACGGGACGAATGTGTGGATGGGTTTGCAATAACTCATCAATATCTGATAGATTCTCCGGAGCAATCCCGAAGCGGTGCATTCCGGTATTAAACTGAATATGAACATCGATGGGATGATCAAAAAGCGAAAATTGGTCTTTGCCGCTAATAACGGGCTGAATATTGTGACGGTAATAGAGTGGAATAGAAAGTTCTGTTGGAGCCGCAAAAACAGCGATGGGTTTTGTGATACCTGCTTTCCGAAGCTCAACAGCTTCCTGAATGGTAGCAACACCAAACTGAAACGCTGAATCAGAATCTTCCAAATACCGGCTCACACGATCAGCTCCCAATCCATAAGCATCGGCTTTAACAACAGCCATAACTTTTACAGGAGATGAGAGACAAGATTTCAGATAGGTGAGATTTCTTCCAATGTGTTTGAGGTTTATCTCCGCTTTCACATTAAAAATGGTATCGTTTTGCTGGTACATTAAATCGTAATTCTAATCTTTTTCAGGGATTCATTTCTGTAAGCCAAAAACGGGCTTCCTGAGCATCAGCTAACCCAATGAGTTCTTTTCCCTCAAAAACAGGGATGATATCGGCTTTGAATGTCACATTTTTATCAAAGCTACTGCGGTCTTTCTTTTCGATGTAGCAGCCTTCGGTAAGGGGATTCAGGTATTTCTCAATTTCAGGATCAGAATCGAAATGTGAAGAAAGATCATTGCCATAAATTACTGCCTGTGGCTCGTTACCGATGATGAC
>Ga0306910_1000245_pt1 | contig 30929 bp, 27 predicted proteins | sample AntRauMFilla2698_FD_190438 | JGI IMG/M metagenome (GOLD analysis project Ga0306910, IMG submission 190438) | Saline lake microbial communities from Rauer Islands, Antarctica - Metagenome Filla 2 #698 (v2) (version 2) | ecosystem: Environmental > Aquatic > Non-marine Saline and Alkaline > Saline ... | reverse complement strand
ACAGTAGAGGCTTTAAATAATTTTACAGCTGCTTCCTGAGAAATCCAGCCCTGAATTTCAGTTGTTGGTTTGTCGCTTTCCAGCGTCATAGTAGATCCGCTCCAGCCCGATTGTACCACGTTCCATCCATACGAAGCCGGTGCGGTTTCATGAATTATGAGTACAGCATCCGCACCCTGGCGGGCAGCTTCTTCATATTTATATGTCCAGCGACCATAATACGTCATGGCATTTCCTTTGAACAATGTACTGTCGCCTGTGGCAAAACCCGGATCGTTTACTAAAACAACGGCTGTTTTTCCGTTCCAGTCAACTCCTTCGTAGTCATTCCAGTCATATTCGGGCGCCACTATTCCATATCCTGCAAAAACTAATTCAGAATTTTTCAGCGAAACTGTGGGATCTGTTTTTTCTGATAAAGCTACAAATTCATCAAAATAGGAGAGGTTGAATGTTTTGTTTCCTGAAATCTTCATGGACTTAGATGGCTTCCCGGTGATTTCAATCAGGGGGACTTCCTGAAAATAGCTGCCATCATTTCCGGGTCTGAGTCCAAGTTTTTCAAACTCCTCCCGAAGATAGTTTTCAGTCATTTCGCCGCCTTCTGTAAATGGTTTTCTGCCCATAAAATCATCTGAAGAAAGTGTTGCAACATGTTGAGCAAGAGTGCTTTGACTCACCTCAGCGGGAGATTGAGAATTAGATGTGCAGCCGCATAAAAAGAGGAAAGCGGCCGGTAGTATAAATCGTATCATAAATTTTTGTATGTAAGATGATGAGTGGCTTAGAGAACAGATGATAGTACAAAACACCCGGAAATAATTCGCAAGATTAACTCTGTGATTGAGGGCGATTTAAATAAATAGACAAAAACGGGAATAAAGTGAGTTTAAACAATAGGAGTAACCTGATTTTTTGAGCTCCGATCTTTGACTTTGACAAATGAATCTATTGCTGAATTAAGATGTGTTTTTTTGGGATTCCCAATATAATAGGTCAGTGTGATTGCTGATAAGATGGACATCAGTAGAAATGATCTGTTGCAGACAGAGCCCGGAATTATATTATTTCTCCTTTTCGTTGCAATTTCTACCTTTGGTAAAATTTCGCATCATTGGATTGTATCATCAATAAAACAGATTAGCACAAAAAAGGAATGACCCTTCAGGATAAAGTTGATCATCTTCCATTCGAGCCGGGAGTGTATCAGTTCAAGGATAAAAACGATACGATAATTTACGTCGGAAAGGCGAAAAAGCTTAGAAATCGCGTACGTTCCTACTTTCAGGATTCAAGAAATCATGACGGCCGTATTAAGGTGATGGTTTCGAAGATTAAAGATGTTGAGGTAATTGTTACCGATTCAGAGGGAGAGGCCCTCATTCTGGAGAATAATCTTATCAAAAAGTACAATCCCCGTTATAACATTATGTATCGGGATGATAAGAGTTATCCCTATATCTGTGTGACAAATGACGAACGTCCGCGCGTGTTTCCAACCCGTACTGTGATTAAGGATGGAAGCCAGTATTTCGGCCCGTACGATTCAGTTGTTAAGATGAAGCGCATGCTCGAAATAACCCGTAAAACATTTGGATTGTGCACCTGCGCCGTTTCTCCAAAATTAGTTGACAGAACGCGGGGAATGCGCAAGTGGCACAGTTGTTTTAATGAATATATAGATGAATGCTCTGGAGATTGGGATCACGAAGAGTATCAGGAGACGATGAAGAAAGTGCTTCGATTGTTGCATGGAAAACCCGATCAGTTAATCAAAGATCTAAGGGAAGAGATGGAGCTGGCGTCACAGGCGCTTAATTTCGAATATGCCGCCAAAATTCGTGATGGAATTGAAGCCCTCCGCAAATACAGCGAGAAGATGAAGATTGTTACGGCGGAAAGAAATGACCGTGATGTGTTCGGAATCTATTGTAACTGGGAAGAGGATGTGGCCTGTGGCGTGCTGTTTAAAATTCGTGAAGGGAAGATGATGGGCACATTCAACAAATTTATTAAAGGAATTGAGGAAATTCCTGAGGATAAACTACTTCAGAGTTTTGTGGAAGATTACTACACCAGCGCCATCGCTAATGTGATTCCCGATGAAGTCTATTTCAGTCATGAATGGGAAGATACCGAACCATTGGAAGTCTATTTGTGGGAAGCACGTGGGAAAAAAGTTGTGTTGCATCAGCCCAAAATCGGAGAAAAAGCGCAGATGGTAAAAATGGCCATCGCCAATGCACGACTAAGATTAAGCGAATACATTTTAAATCTGGAAAAATCTAAGCATGAACGCATTCCACACTCAATCAAGGCATTGCAGCGGGATATAGGTCTTCAGCGATTACCACGACGCATTGAATGCTTCGATAACTCAAATATCCAGGGAAGTGATCCCGTCGCCTCTATGGTCTGTTTTGTTGATGGACGTCCCAGAAAGAGCGAATACAAACGATTCAACATAAAAACAGTAACGGGTCCCGATGATTTTGCCTCCATGCGTGAAGTGGTGAGTCGTCGGTATAGTCGGGTGATGAAAGACAAACTGCAAATTCCTGATCTGATTATTGTGGATGGTGGAAAAGGCCAGCTTTCAAGCGCCGTTCAGGTGCTTAAAGAGATCGGTTTTTACGGTCAGTGTGAGATTGTTGGATTAGCTAAAAGATTGGAAGAGGTTTTTGTCCCCGGACGGGCAGAGCCAATCATGATTCCCAAAACTTCATCAGGACTCAAACTCATTCAGCGATTGCGGGACGAAGCTCACCGTTTTGCCATTACATTTCACCGGGAGAAAAGAAGAAAGCGAACTATTCAGAGCGAATTGGAGCAAATTCCGGGCATTGGTCCTGCAACGAGAGAAAAGCTGATTAAAGAATTGGGCTCAGCCAAGAGAGTTCGGGAAGCTTCTGTGGATGAACTTGCATCTGTGGTTGGTCCCAAAACCGCCCAAAGTATCCGCGAATTTTATGACACCCCGGCGGTGGAGTGATTGTCGCCAAAAATAGAAAGACAATCGAAGACCTCGTCCAGAAGATCATTAGATTTTCTGCCAATAAAAGAAAGACTTCAGAAGTCGCCGTGAGCGAAGTTTTAAAGGTATTTCTATGCCTGGAATAGTGTTGAAATGACTTCGGAAGTCGTTTGCATATATATAGATGTTTGCAGTGTCTTTAGTTCACTGCTGTAAAAAAAGATATTCCCGTCTGACGACAGAACTCACTCTCACACTTTTGCACCACAACAAAGCTGTTTGACGAATTGTTTTGAAGTTCTTTAAGGTTGAAAGTTGCTATAGACACCGAAAGTTTATAAGACCAGCATTTCCTTCAATCGATCACCAAACGTGTGCTTCTCAAGCAGTTCCTGATACAGCGTTTCCGTGTGCTCTGAGTATCGGGTGTTTGACCATGATAATACTTCTTCAATCCTTTCAAGCATCTCGTCAGCTTTTGAGTAGGAAACCAGGGGTTCTTCGAAAAGTCTCGGAGCCGGAACGCCATCCTGATAGTTCGTAATCAACGCTTTCTTTGATGTGATGACGTCAAATACCCGCATAGTGGCAATATCCTGCTGATAGATTCTTCCGATATCCACATTAATTTTTGACTGCGCGTAGATGGCTGGAACTTCGGTCAAATGTTTTGCTTTTCCCATGTAGTCAAACCCATCGGTCCGCTTTGAAATCATTTGCCAGTCTTCATTTCCCCAAACCTGAACCCCAAATTTTCCGGCGATATTCATAAGCAAAAAGCTTCGGTGAGCCGCTCCGGAATATTCCCGCAGAATAGATTCGAGTGTTAATGACACAGGTGGAAGAAGTCCGGTTTCAGACAACTTTTCCGAAAATAAACCGGCCAGATATGTTTCAGGCTGGTTCCGTTGTTTCTGCTCAAACTGCTCAATGATAGATCGCTGCTCTGAATTAGCTTCCAATTTCAAAGAAGAGATCAACTTTTGGGCGTTGGTCCACATCGACGTGCCCACAAATGTTATGTGAAAGTTATTTTTGGGTGTATGAAAAGGCTTGAATCGTTTTGGATTACTTGCCAGCGGCAGATAATGGGAATCCCAACCCAATTTTTGATATTCCTGCGTCCGGGATTTTCTGTAGCAAAATAATGTGGTAGTATCGTGACGGGAGGGAGGCGTTAAGTCTGATAGGTCAGGATCAATTTCATAGATGCAGTACGGTTTTTTAAGTACGGACAGCATCTCAGGCAGTTTTTTTATCCGATTGATGCTCCATACTCTTTTCACACATTCGTTACTTAGCTGATCAACGATAAATTCAAGCGGATACCAGTTGGGATGTAAAAAATAGGCGGGAATATCATCTGAGACAAGCGTTTCGTACCAATCATCCATAAAAAGCTCGCCTTCGATCATAACATCAATATGTGATTTTCCACTTGCCCCTCTCTGATATAGATTGTAGATGTCGCGATACAGAGTGTCGAACGGAGTAAAACACACCATTTCGGCCTCATCTGACCGCGCGTTCTTTGACGTTGTGACAAACTTTAGTGGATTTGGAATCTGCAATCGACGCTCAGTTAAATATGCTGAAACATCATATCGGGAAAGCAGTTCGTATAGTAAACCCGGATTTTTCTCAAGCAGAATTATCGGGCGACGCGTAGATTCTAACACATCAACCAACACTGAGGGAGAGACTAATCCCACCCAAATGAGTGGCTTATCAGTTGTACTGTCTTTTTTTATCGAAAGGACGTCATTCTGACAGGCGGTCTCAAAATTGGTAAGATTTATGCTATTTCCCTTATGAACTATTAAACGCTCCCGTTTTGTTAATGTAGATGTAAGCGAAACACCTTTGCTGTTCATCAACTTAGAGAGCCAGGGTTGGAAGCGTAAAAGCGCTTCATTGTTGTGATGTAAAATTTCACTCATTTGAGTTGTCACAGTGATCAACATTTTAATTGCGATTGTGCAATATTAACTGAAAACTAACCGTTAAGGTGATCATAATGAAATTCTTCAGAAATCATATCACTCAATATCAGCATCTCGACGATCACGAGCTCGTAAAGCTGTATCGTGATGAGAACGATGAAAAAGCCTTTTCTGAACTGATGAATCGCCATCAGAATAAAGTCTATTCATACATTTTAAGTATGATTGGAAATACAGAAGTGGCCAGTGATATTTTTCAGGATACTTTCACGAAAGTCATCACCAAACTCGACGCAACATACAACGAACAGGGGAAATTTATCGCCTGGGTGATGCGAATTGCACACAACGCCACCATCGACCACATCAGAAAGCACAAACGTTTTGTTGATGTGAGCGCCTACGACGATGAAGATCGAAAAACTGACTACTACAACAGACTTCCCGATGAGGGATCTAAAAGTCAGGACGAAGAGCTTTCGTTTGAGCAGGATAAGAAAAGCCTGATGAAGCACATCTCAAATCTGCCTGATGAACAAAAGCAGGTTGTGATGATGCGACATTATTATGAGTTGTCATTTAAAGAAATTGCTGATATTACCGGCGTTTCAATAAATACAGCCCTCGGCCGTATGAGATACGCGTTGATAAACCTAAGAAAAATGTTTGATCAGGAACGTCAGAACGAAACTGCTTATGCAAACAACTGACCTACAGTGCATTAAATATGTAATGAATGAAATGGATCCGACTGAGCGCGCTCAATTTGAAGAGGACATGCGCTCAGATCCGAACATTCTCATTGAAGTGGAATGCTTTAAACGAACACTGTTTAAAATCCAGGAGGGGAAAAGTGAGACCGAGGTTCCTCCCGAACTAACTCAAGTCATTCAGGCCAAAGCACGGCAAAATGCCCGGAAAGAGAAGGTGTTCAGGTTATTCAAACAGGCTCCCGTTCGCTATTCTGCTGCTGCAGCCTTGCTGATAACGGCCTTTCTATTCGGTATTTCATTCAATAGTTCAAATAATTCAACTCCAACTAACACAGACCAACTGATACAAACCGCTACTACCGCATCACAAACCAATTATCAGCAGCCATCAAGCACCAGGCAAGGAAAAAGCAGTACTGTAGCAACATGGCAGGATCGTCAGGATGTGATAACTATTCAGAATGTAAATTCAGGTCAGGTTTCAGGGCTTGATTATGATTCTATGGCTTTAAAAAATGCCAAGAAATTGCGGTTAATTAATAAACCTGTAATTGATCAGCCTATGTCTGATGAAATTATGCTTACCAGAATGCCCCGAAACAGATAGGAGTATGTTATAAGAACTAATTCAAAATCAATTTTATCTTTTTCAATGAAGGCAGTATTATGTTCGTCTATGCGAATCATTCTACTGCTTTTTTTATGTGTTCAAATTGGCCTCACCGGACTCTTCGCTCAGCAGACGGTGCATTCTTTTTCTGAAGAGGAGTATATTTTCCAATCTGAACAACTGAACAAACTCGGAGCTGAAAAACCATTTGCCTTCTATCAGGACAGCGTTACGGCGTACTTTTCGTATCGCTTTGGATTTGGAACACTTTTACTGAATAAAATCGATTTTCAACAAAGCCTCGATACAGTTCAGATTAATTCGTTAGATGTGCTTTTTTACGGTGGAAGAAGCGACAGTACCGGTTTGTTAGGTGCGACCATTGAGGCTAAACTCTGGATTAATCAACCTGAATTGGACAGTCTTGATGAAACAAACGCCCTGCGAGGCACATCGCCTGTTTCAGTTGTGTTGCCAACACAAGGACTTGGAGATTATACCTTTGTTTTTACTGATACAACAGAGCTTTACGATGTATCTAACGTTGTTATTGGTTTGTATTACAGTAATGTAAATGATACTGTTGGTGCGGTTTCGCCCGTTTACACACCTGACCCCAAAGTTTTAGAAGAGCAGTTTGTGTTCAGGCAAAGAGTTGATTCGGCGGTGATAAATTATGTTCGTCAGGATCATGATACGTTTTGGGAACGCCCGGCTAATGTGGGAGGAATGCTGGCCTCGCTAAATCTCAAACGTTCATCAGATACTGTTCCCACCAATCTTGATGATATAAATCAGCAAAATACGCATCCTGAAAAAATTTCAATTTCAAACTATCCGAATCCATTTAACCCGTCAACCACCATTGTAGTGGATGTTGAGCAGAGTGCAGGCTATTCCATCAGGATTATGAATGTAATTGGAGAAGTTATCCACAATCAGGAGGTTTTCATTCATAATCAACAGCCGTATCACTATCTTTGGCAGGCAGCACAAAGGTCATCGGGAGTTTATATTGTTGAAATTATTGGTCCCACACACCGAAAACATCATCGAATCTTGCTTCTGAAGTAATTTCAACTAATTGAATGTGTGTTGGTGTTTTGGTTCATTTTCTTTGTTTGAGGCAGTGCATCCCATTATATTCAATCCAAATTCAGAAACGAACAATCGTATTCGCAGATCACCTATATGAGTAAAATTATCTCTATTGCAAATCAAAAAGGCGGCGTTGGAAAAACGACAACGGCGATAAATCTGGCCGCCAGTCTGGCTGCCCTCGAGCATCCTACGCTTTTGATTGATACCGATCCTCAAAGCAATTCCAGCAGCGGGTTGGGCATCAATGCCAAAAGTGTTGAACACTCTATTTATGAAGTGATGGTAGGTGGTGTGAGCGTGAATGATGCCACCATTTCAACTCAGATGGAGTATCTCGATTTGATTCCATCTCACATAAATTTAGTGGGCGCTGAGATTGAAATGATTGATCGTCAGCAGCGTGAAAAAATTCTCAAATCCGCTCTCGAAGAAACAGAGAAGAAGTACGATTTCATCATAATTGATTGTCCGCCTTCGCTTGGTTTGCTAACCATTAACGCGCTCACAGCATCCGATTCGGTATTGATTCCGGTTCAGTGTGAGTATTTCGCCTTAGAAGGACTTAGCCAGCTGTTGAATACAATTAAAATTGTGCGACAACATCTGAATACAGCTCTTGAAATTGAGGGTGTTCTGCTTACGATGTATGATAATCGAACACGTTTGAGTAATGAAGTCGCTCAGCAGGTTAAAAAATATTTTGAGGACAAAGTTTTTAAGTCTGTAATTGCCCGGAATGTGCGATTGGCAGAAGCCCCGAGTTTTGGAAAACCGGTTCTGCTTTACGATTCAGTAAGCACCGGATCGCAAAATTATCTGGCATTATCAAAAGAGATTATCAAGAATAATAAGAAGAGATTTAAACATAGCACGATCTTCGCGGAAAAGTAGAAGCAGGTAGTAAGCTACCGGATATGATATGGCAAAAAGAAAAGCACTTGGCAGAGGTTTGGAAGCATATTTTCCAGACTACGATTCTTCAACAAAAGAAAACGAAGAAGGCACAGAACAAAATGAAAACGCGAATCCTTACGTCCACACCAATGAAGACAAAGTGGATGTGGTATTACACGTTCCCGTTACCAGCGTTCGTCCGAATCCCAATCAGCCAAGAAAAGAGTTTAATGAGCTGAAATTGCAGGAATTGTCTGATTCAATTCGTCAGCATGGATTAATTCAGCCGATTACGGTAAGAAGAGTGGGCGGCGACAGATTTGAACTAATCAGCGGCGAACGAAGACTGCGGGCAACCAAAATGGCCGGCATTGACTCGATACCCGCCTATGTTCGCGAAGTAGCTGATAACGACGCCATCGCTTTTGCATTGATTGAAAATGTTCAGCGAGAACAACTCAACCCGATTGAAGTAGCTCTTGGCTATCAGCAATTGATCGAAGAATGTGCGTTTACGCAAGAAGAGGTGGCTAAAAAAGTCGGCAAAAACCGTACAACAGTCACAAATATGCTTCGTTTGCTGAATCTGACTCCAGCCATACAATCGGCTTTGAAACAGCGTAAAATTTCAACGGGACATGCCCGTTCACTTCTCAGCATTGAAGATGAAAAAGTTCAGGAAAAAATTCTGAATAAGACGATTGAGGAGGGATGGTCGGTTCGTCAGATTGAAGACGCTGTCCGAAAATTGTCAAACAAGAAGTCCCAACCCGCGTCTAAAAAGAAAACCAAAAGGGAAGAGATAGATATTCATCTCGATGCCATATCTAAACGGCTTCGTTCCAAACTCAGTACCAAAGTGGAGCTGAAAACGAAGAAGAAAGGAGGAGAAATTCGTATAGAATACTATTCTGAGGATGACCTTGAACGCTTACTCTCAATGTTTGAAACCCTTTGATTTTTCGCACAGACTCACGCTAATAATTAAATCAGCAACTGCTTTAATGCTGATCACGCTGGGCTTACATCAACAGGCACAAACCCAAAATTATCAAGAGGAAAATCTCACTTCCGAACATTTTTTTTTCAATGCTTCCACAGTGACAAGAGGTGAATCTGCTACTTCGTTTTCCCATGAATCAGAAAGCCGATTATTATCACTGGAAAAAGGAGCTTTCACGACCTATCGTTTCACTTCAACTCAAAAAGATACAGTTCCTGAACCACTCGGCGTAATGTATAAGTCGATGATGATTCCGGGATGGGGGCAAGTGGTAAACAAGCAGTATTGGAAAGTACCCATCATCTATGCCGCTTTGGGCGGGGTAATTGGTTATACTATCTATCTGGATGGCAAATATGACGATTACAGAGCAGCTTACTACAACTCCTTTGCCGACCCTGAGCAGGGAACCTACACCGATCAAAAATTTGGCTCCACGCCCGGTTATCTCGAAAATGTTGTTGCGAGTCAGTTGAGACACAGTCGAAATTATTACAAAAATACTCGGGATTTGATGTTTGTGATGACAGGTCTGGCGTATGGGTTAAATATTCTCGATGCTTATATTTTTGCCCATTTGCGGGATTTTGACGTAAGTGATGATCTGAGTTTCAACGCACACTCCTCGTTTGATGGCCATTTTTCAACCATCACCCTAACTTTCAATTTTTAGCACAATTAAAGCATGAACAGAAAAAAAATGAATGTCCCCGACACTTTTGAAGGATCGATTGAGAAAGATACCTGGAGAGTGTTCAAAATTATGGGCGAATTTGTTGAAGGCTACGACAGTCTTCATAAAGTTGGTCCTTGCGTATCAATTTTTGGTTCTGCGCGGTTGAAGTCTGATCACAAATATTATGCATCTGCCACTGAAGTAGCTCAAAAGCTTACAGAAGAAGGTTTTGGGATTATTACCGGCGGCGGACCAGGAATTATGGAAGCCGGAAACAAAGGCGCAATGCAGGGTGAAGGGAAGTCAGTCGGCTTAAGTATTTCTCTTCCGTTTGAAGATAGTTGCAACAAATATGTAGATCCCAATCATCATATAAAATTTGATTATTTCTTTGCGCGAAAAGTTATGTTCGTCAAATACGCCCAGGGTTTTGTGGTTTTTCCCGGCGGATTCGGAACACTTGATGAGCTATTTGAATCACTGACACTAATTCAAACTAAAAAAACAGATCCGTTTCCAATTGTACTGTTCGGAAGTGATTACTGGGATGGATTAGTTGACTGGATTAAAGCAAAACTTGTTGGTGAATCAACAATTAATGAGGAAGACTTAAAACTTTTTCATGTCACCGATTCAGTTGAGGATACGGTGGATATAATTTGTGATTTCCATAAAGGTCACAGCTTTAGTCCCAATTTTTAGATTCTGTAAATTATGAGTCTTCGCTTTTCATTTATTATCGGATTTCTGCTCATTGCCGTGATTGGAATGGCATCCTACTTTGCTTTGAATGATGCTGATCAGCCATCTTCGTATGAAAATGAACAGAAGATGACAGTTTTTGAACCCAATGGAAGAGAGAGTGGCGCATTGTCGAATATTCCCATTGTACTCCCAATTCCCGAAAAGCTGACGTTTTGTGGTGAGCCCGTGCCACTGCATCGGCCTGAGATTCTTGAGCGATTTGAGAAGGAGCTGTACATAACGGCGCATCGCTTTTATCAGGTAGTTTTTTATATGAAAAGAGGCCCCCGGATTTATCCTGAACTCCGAAAATTATTGAAAGAGGAAAACGTACCCGAAGACCTGATCTACCTGGCGACAGTTGAGAGTGATTTAATACCTACCATTGAATCACCGGTTGGGGCAAAAGGAATTTGGCAATTTATGCCGTATACAGCGCCATCTTACAATCTCAGGATAAATAAATATATAGATGAAAGGATGCATCTCGAAAAAGCTACGAGGGCAGCGTCAAAATATATGAAAGACTCCAAAAAGAAATTTGGTTCATGGACCACAGCGGCGGCGGCTTATAATATGGGAAATGCCAGAACTCGTCGTACAATCAAAAATCAACGTACCGATAATTATTATGATATGTATCTGAATGATGAAACATCACGCTATATGTTTCGAATTTTAGCCGCGAAAGTAATTATTGAAAATCCCGCGCGTTATGGTTTTAGTTTTCCTGAAGATGAATATTACAGGAATGAGAAAACGAAAGACGTTGTAATCACTAAGGGAATATCGGATATACCCGAATGGGCGGAAAAACAAGGATTCACCTATTATGATGTGCGGAGATTAAACCCGTGGATCATAAGTGATCAACTGCCCCGTGGTAATTTTGAACTGAAGATTCCTGAATAAAAAAGTTTCACAATAGAACTATTTCTGATATTTTATTCAATTATACAATTTTAAACATTTCATTCGTTAACAGCTCAAACAGTAACAAACACAGCCTATTTATGCTTAAGTCATCAATTTGGATAGCCGTTTTAACCTTTTTTGTTACCGCTCAGGTATCGGCTCAGTCATACTCCGATGCGGTAAAAACTTTCAATGAAGGTTTTTCACTCGCAAAAGAAGGTGATCGCGAACAAGCCATCACAAAATATATCACGGTAGTAGATATTACTAAAGATATGGAGGAGGCGAACGCAATTGAACTGGCCGACAAAGCCAAACAACAAATCTCCTATCAGCAATATAAAGTTGCCGGAGAAAAATTATCTGAAAATGATATTGATGGAGCAATTGGAGCAATGTTACTCGCTAAAGAATATGCTCTTGAGTACGAAAGTGGGTACAGCGAAAAAATTGCATACAATGTAGATGTTAACATCCCAAAGCTTTACAAAAAAGATGCTGAACTGCTTTATCAGCAGGGTAAGTATGAGGAGGCTATTGAGGTTAATAACAAAGCCATTGAATACGATTCAACCTACGCCACAGCTTATTATCAGCTGGGACAAAACTATAATAAACTGTCTGATAACGCTTCCGGTGAAGAAGAGGTTGAACTGCTTCGTAAGGCTGAAGACAACTTTGATACCGCTATTCGCTTAGCTCAGAAGACTAATAACAGCTCTATTGAAAAAGCTGCAAAAAGTCAGTTAGTTGGTGTACTTCTGATTGATGGAAAAGAATATTTCGACAGTAAGAATTACCAAAAAGCGATTGAACAATATTCTCGCGGACTCAAGTATGATAATGAGTCAGTGAACTTGCATTTTCGACTTTCTGAGACCTACAACAAGGTGAACAATTCACAAAAAGCACTTGATCATGGGAAAAAAGCTCTTGAGCTTGAAAACCGTGGAAAAAGTGAAACAGCTAAAATTCATTATGAGATTGCAGTTGCTCAGATGAAGCTCGGAAACAGAGCAGAAGCCTGTGGAGAATTTAAGCAAGCCGCTTTTGGTGATCTTAAAAACAGTGCTGAGTATCAGATGAAGTTTGAGCTTGAGTGTGATAAGCTCGCTCAAAACTAATCAGCTAAATCAAATTACTTTAAAAGGCTGTGTTTCTTTACTGAAACACAGCCTTTTTTATGTGGGGAAATGTCTTAATCTATTATTGAAGCTTCAGAACTCCTGACTTAACGTGAAGACTCTCGTCGTGAAATTACGGTAAAAACAACCCATCCAGTCCGCCAGATGGTCGGAGGCTCTGCCGTCCCGCAATCAGGGCTAAACCCTTTCACAGAACTTTGTTTTCGAATAGCTTCCGCATCCCGTATCTTTGGTCACAATTAAAAAAGCCCAATTAACATACATTCTAAATCACTGTTATGAGTAAAAATGTAGAACAACTCTGTGTTGATACCATCAGAACACTTTCTATAGATGCCGTTCAAAAAGCTAATTCGGGTCATCCCGGAATGCCCATGGGGATGGCTGATGCGGCATTTGTATTGTGGAGTAAGTTTCTGAAACACAATCCCAATAATCCTGAATGGTTCAACAGAGATCGTTTCGTGCTCTCAGCGGGACATGGTTCTATGCTGATCTACAGTTTGCTTCACCTGCATGGGTATGATGTGAGCTTAGACGAGTTGAAGAATTTTCGTCAGTTGGGAAGTATTACTCCCGGACATCCAGAGTATGGTTTGACTCCCGGAGTTGAGACCACCACTGGTCCTTTAGGACAGGGTTTTGCAACCGGAGTAGGAATGGCAATCGCTGAAGCCCATCTCGCTGAACGTTTTAATCAGCCTGAACATATATTAGTTGATCACTTTGTATATGGAATTGTAAGTGACGGAGATTTGATGGAAGGCGTTTCTCACGAGGCCGCCTCGTTAGCCGGACATCTCAAGCTCGGCAAAATTGTTTATCTCTATGATGATAACAGTATTACCATTGATGGCGGAACCGACAGATCTTTCTCTGATAATACCCTGAAGCGTTTTAAGTCTTACGGCTGGCACGTTCAGGAGATTGACGGTCATAACAGAGATGCGGTTGAAAGCGCGATACAGGAAGGAAAACGTATTAAAGATCAGCCCTCGATTATCGCGTGTAAAACCAAAATCGGTTACGGAAGTCCAAGTAAGGAAGGGACATCCGGTTCACACGGAGCTCCATTGGGCGAAGAGGAAATAAAAGCAACTAAAGAAGCGTATGGCTGGAATTATGACGAGCCGTTTACAGTCCCGCAGGAAGTAAAAGATCACTATTCACAATTCACCCGTTTTGGAAACGAATGGGAACAGGAGTGGAAGCAGGCGCAGGAAGTCTATCAATCAGTTCATCCCGAAGCGTTTGAGGAGTTCAGCCAATGTCTGAATTTCACTATGCCTGAAGAGGGATTAGAAGCGATACTGCCCGTTTTTGAAGAGGACGCAAAAGGCGTGGCCACTCGGAAATCATCCGGTAAAGTGCTGAATGCGCTGGGGACAAAACTACCGTTTTTAGTAGGCGGATCCGCAGATCTTCACGCTTCAAACAATACGTTGATGACTGATTTCGCTCAGTTTGAAGCTCAAAACTATGCCGGACGGAATTTGTATTATGGTATCCGAGAGCATGCCATGGTTGCGGCATTGAACGGAATGGTTCTGCATGGTGGAATTAAGCCCTACGGCGGAACATTCCTCGTGTTTTCAGACTATTGCAAGCCATCAATCAGAATTGCGGCGTTGAGTCATATTGCGCCGGTGATGGTATTTACACACGATTCCATTGGTTTGGGAGAAGACGGACCGACGCATCAGCCAATTGAGCATCTTGCCGCGTTGCGAGCAATTCCAAACTCAATTGTGTTACGCCCGGCCGATGCCAACGAAGTAGCTTACGCCTGGAAAGTGGCTATTGAAACGAAAAACAGCCCGGTGTCGCTGATCCTCACCCGACAAAACATTCCAACGTTTGCACGGAATGAAGATAATCCCGCATCTCTGGTTGAAAAAGGAGCTTACATTCTCTCAAAAGAATCTGGTGAATCGCCGGATGTAATTTTAATCGGTACCGGTTCTGAAGTTCATCTTTGTATGGATGCGCAAGCGCAATTAAAAGAACAAAATATTGACGCCCGTGTGGTGAGTATGCCTTCGTGGGAACTCTTTGAGAAGCAGGATAAAGAATACAAAGAATCTGTTTTTCCAAAAGATGTGACCGCAAGAATTTCTGTTGAAGCCGGATCAACTATGGGCTGGCAAAAATGGATTGGTGATAATGGAATCGCCATTGGAATCGATCATTTTGGTGGTTCTGCTCCTTATCAGGAACTGATGAATGAGTTTGGATTCACCGTCGAAAATGTGGTTGAGTCAGCTAAAAAACTGGTATAATCAATTCAGATTACTCTATTTTAAAATGGTTGCTTTCTTCAGGTGTTGAAAGCAGCCATTTTTCATGAAGTGTGTCTTTTCACAGACATCACCTCGTACTAATTCTGACTATCTCTGCCACATGAATGTGCGCATAAAAAAGACTAACGTTTCTATCATGCTTCGCTTCTTTTTTGCGTTGATGGTAATGTTGTTTGTACTGAAGATGAATACCGGGTTTACACAAACAACCCTTTCCGATGTTAATTCAGATTCAGTTGCTATCCGATCTGTTTCATCAAGTGATTCTGTGTACGTATTTGAACCATATGAATCCAAAAGGTCATTCACTCAATCTGTGCTTGCCTTTCCCGCCACTTTATTTAATTGGGTTGCTACTCGTCCTGCTGGTTCAGGAATTACCTATGCGGAAATGAATTTCCCACAGTTGTTTGCCGGAGAACGAGGCGATAAGGGAATTTATCCACTTGTTGAGTTCGGTGGAGAAACGCAAATTGCATACGGCTTTTTCTTATTTCACAGAGATGTCTGGAACGCGGGGCATGGTGCAAAACTGGAAGTAATTTTTGGGTCGAGAGATTACAATGAGGTCGATTTTTCGTATAAAGTACCTAAACCATTTTCACTTACAGGAACCGCCCGCACAAAAATCTCTTATGGAAACAATCCAAGTATCGCTTATTTCGGGAGTAATCAATTAAAAAATGTACAGTTAAAACGCTATGCGCGGGAAAGATTTGAGATTATACAAGAGTATCGGCAAAAAGTAAGCGGAACGGTAAAGGCAAAAATAAAAACAGCCATTCGCTCAGTTAGTATTGATGGAAGTGAATATACCAATGAAACGATTTCAGTCCCGACTGAATGGTATGAAAGAGTTGGTTTGTTTAATGCGGGTACGGAATGGACATTTGATTACTATGAGAAGAGCGGAAGTAGAGTCGTTGATGGAAACAGAATAATTACAGGAGTAGATTGGCATCATTCAATCGATGACACGGATTATCATTATGTGAACTATAAAGTTGAGTTAAATCATTTCCTCAATGTTCCGTTACTTCCTGAAACGCGTAGAATTGGACTCAGAGCCTTATTAGAGCGAGCTGAACCTATTTCAGGCGAGGGCGTTCCGTTTTTTGAACACCCGTACTTAGGCGGTTCAGACGATTTGCGTGGCTATCGTGCCCGGCGTTTGCAGGACAGAGGCGCACTGTTGCTCACGGCAGAATATCGGTATCCAATTTGGGATTTCGCGGATGTGACTTTGTTTGTTGATCAGGGTCAAGTGTTTAAGGATTTTGAGGATATAGCGTATAATCGTTTTCGTACCGATGCCGGCTTTGGCTTTCATTTAGTAACAGGCGGTGGATTGGCTTTTCGATCTGAGTTTGCTTTCAGTAAAAGTACATCCCGCTTCATTATCTCAATTTCACCGACATTTTGAGGATAATGAATATGAAACTGTTTCCAAAGAATCGAATATCAGGACACGCTAAGTTTTTTTTAGTTGTAATATCATTTCTTGTGATTTCAGCCTGTTCATCAACCAAACCATACACTCTTAAACCGGTAAAAACCTTTGATCCTGATACAGCTGCCATCGCTGAGCCGGAAAAGTTGGAACAACTTCAGTATTGGGACAGAATTGACAATTCTACCTTCCATCAAATTGAAAAAGTACTCGATCTGAATCAAGTCGGACGATTTTTTGGAACAGTGGTTGGCATCGCAGATCCACTGGAAGCTCATAATATCAATGTACTGGATGATGTACCGGAGTCGAGTTGGTACACCTATCGCCATTATCATAAAGAGATGAATGTTGAGGAGCTTAAACGTGGTCCGAATACAGAGGCGCCCGACACTTCAGGAAAATGGACGATTTTCAGCGCCAAGCTTGAAGGTGCTAATCCCGGCTTTTTTATTAAGGATGAACAGGGGAACAGATATCTCATAAAATTTGACGGTTATAAATATCCTGAACTTACTACGGGAGCTGAAGTCATCGGAACAAAAATTTTCTATGCCGCCGGATATACCGTTCCAGAAGCCGTAATAACCAATGTCGATCCTAATCAAATTGAGATTAAGGATGGCGTATTGATGGAAAATCCTGATGGATCTGAACGACAAATGGTGCGCGCTGATCTTGATGTTATTTTTGATGTAAGGCCGGTGAATGAGCAGGGAAAGATCAGGGCGCTGGCTAGTAAATTCGTGAACGGAATTCCCAAAGGTCCGTGGAATTTTGAGGGAACGCGAGACGATGACCCAAACGACAGGGTTGACCATGAACACAGGAGAGAAATACGCGGAATGCGCATCATAAGCTCGTGGCTGAACGACACTGACAGGAGAGACGCTAATACCATGGCCGTATATAATCCCGATGGATATATCGATCATTATGTGCAGGATTTTGGTAATACATTAGGTGCCAACGGTGGAAATATCCACAAACCAATTTACGGTCAGGCTTATCTGATAGATCTACGCTATATAATGCTCCAGACGGCTGCGCTTGGGTTCTACGTAAACTCGTGGGAAACTGTGGATGCCGAGGTTCCCCTCAAATCAGTTGGTTATTTTAAAGCAGACAGATTAAAACCTGAGGGCTGGGTTTCTGCCCATCCGCTGCCTCCGTTCGAAAATATGACGATTAGTGATGCTTTTTGGGGAGCGAAAATCGTGAGCAGTTTCAGCGACGAAGATATTCGGGCAATTGTAGAAACCGCGGATTATTCCGATCAACGAGCGGTTGATTATTTAACCGAGACATTGATAAAACGGCGGGACATCATAAGTGAATATTGGTTCACAAAAATCAACCCATTGGATAAATTCAGTGCTGAGCTTATAGATGAACATACGTTGTTTATTAGTTTTACAGATCTTGGAGTTGAATCTGGTGTTTATTCATCTGATGAAACGGAGTACGAATTTAAATTTTCCATCGGGGAGGAAGAAATATTAAAGTTTAAATATTCTGAAACTGAACTTCTCTTTAGATCACCTGAACTGCTTGAAATATTTAAGCAAGGCACAGATGTTTTAAAACTCTCAATTAAATCGATGCGGGCTGAAAAGGACTTCAATAAAAAGCCAGTTGATGTTTATATTACTGTCGAGGAATATACTCCCCGAATTGTAGGAATCAATCGTCAAGAGTGACCCTAATTATATAAGGCTATAGCCTGAACCATGCTGCAAACTATAAAGAATAACTTTTTTGATATAAGGAAAGAGGAGTGGCCGTTGGTCATCTCCATGTCGCTCTATTTTTTTATTGTCATTGGCCTGTTTTGGGTTTTAAAACCCATAAAGCGTGGTTTATTAGTTAATACGTATCAGGAAAATCCTCTGGAAATCTTCGGGATGATTTTTGCCGGAGCAGAAGTTGAGCAGATTGCCAAGGTGGTTAATATGCTGGTTGTCTATCTGGTGGTGATCATATTTTCGTTGCTATCCAATATGATGAAAAGGACACAGCTCAACCTGACTCTCAGTGTGGTATTTGGTTCTCTGTTTTTAATTTTTGCCTTTCTGCTTCAAAATCCCGGAACCGCAACGGCGTGGTCACTTTACGTGTATGGCGATATGTTCAATTCCGCCATGGTGACGTTCTTCTGGGCTTTTTCGAACGATATTTTCAACTCTGAACAGGCTAAGAGACTTTATGGTTTAGTAGGATTAGGTGGAATTTTAGGAGGAATTGTTGGAGCCACTTTTGTCACTCAATGGGTTGAAATTACAGGCCGCACATTCATGATGTTTGTGAGTATTCTTCCGGTTTTGGTACTGGCCGCTATTGGTTTCTATGTTGAAAAAAAGACAGATAGTTCGGGAGATAAAACGTGTTGTGATGGAAATAAAAATTCTCAGAACGCGGTTTACGAAGGCGCTAAACTCGTTTTAAAATCAAAGTATTTACTTGCGATTGTGGGCATTTTGGGAATTTATGAGATGGTTTCGAACATCGTCGATTTTCAGCTATCAGCAGTAATAGCACGTGAAGTGGAAGGGGCGTTGAACAAAGATGCTTACTTCGGATTGGTCGGACAAATCACCAACATTATCTCTCTGTTCGTTCAGGTCTTTTTGACCAGTTTTGTGATGAAACGGTTTGGTGTTGGAATAGCGCTGTTGTTTCTTCCTGTGGTTATCACAGCCGGATCAATCGGCTTTTTTATTCTTCCCGGATTGGCCTTTGTGACCGTGATGTCGGTTGGTGATAACAGTTTGAACTATTCTATTAATCAGTCGGCCAAGGAGACACTTTATACTCCGCTCAGCCGCAATATGAAGTATAAAGCCAAAGCTTTTATCGATATGTTTATCCAGCGGTTTGCCAAAGTTTTGGCAGTGGTGCTGAACCTTGTGTTCGCGGCATATATCGGACTTGAGCAAGTTGAATGGCTTTCGGCCGCCAGTCTGTTACTGCTGGGATTTTGGATCTGGTTGATTATCTACGTGGGGAAATCTTTCCGGGATAAATCAGAATCTTCTACAGTTGCATAAAGAGATTTGTACATGAGCGTCTTTCTCAATTCTATAATCTCCCGTTTTTTTGATATTCGAAAGGGTGAGTTACGTCTCGCGGTGCTCATGTTTCTGCTTCACGTGGTTTTTATGATCACGCTCTATGTGTTGAAACCAACGCGTGACAGTCTTTTCCTCAATCATCTTGGAGCTGAACAGCTTCCGTTTGTGTATCTGCTCATGGCTTTTGTCTCCGTTCCTGTAACGCATCTGCTCTCAACCGTCATGCGCCGCTATTCCATCAGCAAAGTGGTTTCCAAGACGCTGCTGACGCTAATAGCGAACCTTGTTCTGTTCCGGGTGCTTCTTTCATACGATAGCGGATTAATCTATCTCCTGTTTTACGTTTGGGTGGGAATTTTTGGCATTTTGATCATCTCACTCTATTGGCTTTTGGCGAATGCAGTGTACACGGTGAGTGCTTCAAAACGGGTCTTTTCATTCCTTACGCTCGGAGCGATTGCCGGCTCAATTATGGGAAGCCAGATTGCCAGTCTGCTGGTTGAATTCAATGTGGTTCACACTATTCAGTTAGTTTGGGTGGCTGTAATTTTGTTGCTCACTGCCTTGGGTTTAGTCCTGTTAATTAAAAATTCAGCTCAAATTCAGCAGGAAAAATGGTACGATACTGATGAGCGCCACGACGCTAATTCAGCCTTAGGTGTGGCAAAACACGTGGTCAGATCAAAATATCAGCGGACGTTGGCGTACATCATTTTGCTTACAATGATCGCCACAACTTTTACCGATTTTCAATTTAAAGCTCTGGCAACGGAAGCAAATACAACTACCGATCTGCTTACAGCGTTTTTAGGAAATTTCTACACCGGAATTAGCGTGGCGGCGCTGTTGATTCAGCTATTACTTTCGAGCAATATTATTAACCGTCTTGGAATTACAGGAGCAGTTATAAGCCGGCCTGTTGGAATGATGGCGGGAGCAGTATTAATGCTGTTTGAGCCTGTTTTGGCTTCTGCGGTGTTGCTAAATGGATTTGATGGCGCTACTCGCTATTCCATCGACAAAAACGGTCGGGAATTGCTTTTTCTACCTCTCTCACAAGAGAGAAAAGAACAGACAAAAATATTCATCGATATTTTTGTAGATCGCTTTGGAAGGGGGCTCGCGGGATTGCTTCTGATGTTTCTGCTTTATTGGATTAATGCTCCGATTCAAATCATAACGCTTATTTTGACAGGAGTCATAGTTTTGTGGATAATTCTGAGCCTCAGGGCAAAGAGGATGTATGTATCCATGTTCCGTCAATCACTTAAAAACAGTTTGCTGGACAGAAACACGATGCGCATCAACCTCGATGAACCTTCAATTCTGAGTACGATAAGGGAAACCATATCAAATAATTCTCCCGCCGATCAGGTATTACATGTTTTAAAGTTACTGGATGAAGTTCAGGCCAAACTTGTTTCAGATCGTTTGACTCAATTGTTAGATCACCAACATAGTTCTGTTCGATTGCGGGCACTTAAATTGTTGCAATCAGTGGATGATCTCGATATAAATGATAAAGTAAAGCTGCTTTTGGAGGATAGTGATCCGGAAATCAGAATTGCCGCTATCTACTATCTGTGTCAGCATAGTCCACAGGATCCAACTCAAGTTATCAGAAGTTTTTTGATGGGAGAAGATGCTCAGGTCAGAAGTGCGGCCTTTAATTGCGCCTGTCGTCATTCGGAGGATCAAAATGATCAGGTTATTGATGAGGAGATAATAAAAAACATGTTGAATTACGAAGCAGCCGATCAGATTGTGGTTAAAGCACAAGTGGCAGATGCATTGGGATTCGTAAAGAACAGGAAGGTGGCGGAAGATTTTCTGCCCGGGTTATTAATGGAAGAACATCCCAGCATAGTGAAAAACGCTCTTGTGAGTATGGGGAAAGTTGGTGCAGACCTGTTTATACCGATGATGTTACCTTATTTAACCAACCCCAAATATTCATTTATCACAAAAAAAAGCCTGGCTGATTTTCATCATTCCTACCTGAATACCTATCGTGATTTTTTCAGTGATGCTTCGATAAATCTCGATATCAGAAAAAAAATTCCCGGAATATTTAACTACGTTGCTGATCCCGAAAAAGCTAAAATTCAGCTTCAGGTTATGCTGGAGGTGCAACGCAGTGATTTACGTTATCACGTCATTAAAGCATTAAATCGGCTTCGAAGAGATCATGCCACCCTCCAATTTGATTCAAATGCGCTACGGGAAATTATCAGAGTTGAAGAGCAGAATTTTCTTGAATACCTCTCCATTCGTCAGCTTCTACCTGACTTCAGTCCCAATCATATTCTCTTCAAATCATTAAACGAAAAGATGGATGAGACCATTGAGCGCATTCTGGGTTTATTCGGAATGATCTACAATCAGAAAGATATGTACGGAACGTTGCTTGCTTTGAAAAGCAGATCGAAAGAGAAAAAATCAGCGGCCATAGAATTTTTGGATAATGTGTTGTCTGTGAAGGATAAAACATATCTGATGCCCTTAATCGATGAAAGAAGTGATGATGAACGACTTACCTACGGACGAAAGCTATTCAATCTTCAGAAATTCACCTATCAGGAAGGATTGCTGAGATTAATTAATGGGGAGGATCGCTGGCTGAGCGCATGTTCCTTATATTCGGTCTCACCACAATGTCCGACAAACCTGCAAAATACCGTGACCAAATACCTTGATAGCGTGGACGAATTGCTTCGGGAAACGGCTCAGTTTGTGTACGAACGAAATTCTAAACCAGCGGTTACCTAACCATTTATGGACACGACGATAGAAAGAGTCATCTTTCTTCAAAAGATTGAATTATTTAAAGATATCCCATCTGAACAACTCGCTCACCTGGCGAGCATCACCAAATTTGTATCTATTGATGAAGAAAAAGTGATGTTTAAAAAAGGTGATGATTCCCGACATCTTTATCTGCTGATTCAGGGGAAAGTTGAACTTGAGCGGACCCCAAAACATAAAGGGGAATTTACCGGTCCTGAAGCGATTGGTGTTTGGGGTTTTTTTGATCAGGAACCACGACTCATGACAGCTACCTGCGTGGAGGAATCACATTTTCTGAGAATTGCTACTACTGATTTTTTTGATCTTCTTGAAGTCCGTCCCGATTTGAATAAAGGCCTTTTTAAATACTTCACACGTCGTGTTAGAACGCTTATTGAAATGTCAGATATTGTAATTTAAACTAATCAACTATTCGGAGGCTTATATGAGGCCGTTAAATTTAACTCTGTTGCTTTTCGCGTTTGTAATCTCATCATGCGTACCTAAGCCAGCTTTACATGAGATTGAGCCCGAACTGAGAATAACTCCGAAAGAGGAGTCCGAGCCTGTTTACTCCATGTTTCTTGTGGGAGATGCCGGCAAAGCTTCTAAGAATCCGCTTGAGCCTTCGTTAGCAGTGCTGAAAGATAAAATGGCGCAGTTAGAAACTCCACAGAACAGCGCTGTGATTTTTGTGGGAGATAATATCTATCCCGATGGATTACCTCCAAAGGGACATCCCGAAAGGACTGAAGCTGAAGGTTATCTTGATGCCCAACTCAGCGTGTTGAGGGAGTATGAAGGCGGGATCATCTTTTTGGCTGGAAATCACGATTGGCAAACGTCGGGTGAAGATGGATTGGAGTGGGTCAAAGATCAGGAGCGATATATTGAAGACAAACTTCAAAAAAACGTATTCCATCCTGATGCGGGTTTCGCGGGACCGGTTGAAGTAAAACTGTTAGCTAAAACCGACAGTAATCCTGGAATCACAGCCATTGTATATGACTCGCAGTGGTGGATTCATCCGCATGAAAAAAAGCTTTCGGATGGAATTGAGACAGTAAAAGAAGAGAAAGAGCGCTTGCTCAAAGACATTGAAGCTCTTGTTGAAAAAAATAAGGATACCCACGTATTTATTTTCGCGCATCATCCACTGATGTCGGCGGGTCCGCATGGAGGTCAATTTCCATGGATAACACATCTGGCGCCTCCGGTATTTGGCAGTGGATACGTGTGGTATCGCAAGCTGTTCGGGACATCGCAAGATATTTCCGGTTATAAAGATTTAGTTAGACCTCTGAAAAACATCATGAAGAAGCACTCGAAAATTGCTTATGTCAGCGGACATGAACATAATTTGCAGCATTTTGAGAGAGAAACAGAGCTCTCGGATCAGGATTTTATCGTTAGCGGATCGGCTTCAAAAAATTCTTATTCGGAAAAACTAAAATCCCCTGATTACGCCTATCCCGGTGAAGGAATAGGAGTGATTCACTATTATGAATCGGGCGTCCGTCAGCTTGAATTCTGGTCGTATGAAGGGCAGTTGCTTTATCGGAGTGAGTTTTAATGTTCAGATGGTTTGCATTCTAAACATCTACATTCTCTTTCAGACCTTCTCTTACATAACCCGGATTATTCACCAAGAAATTTTGCAGTGAGCAAGGCGAAGTTGAAATGGCAAGTGAAACGTATGTATATACGTTGAGTGCGCTATTTCAACTTCAACGAAGCACACAGTCAAATTTCGTAGTTTTTCGATGTTACCTAAATTGGGGCTACATCGAAGTTAGGACATCCCATTATAAAACATACACATAGATATTTACTTTATAATTTTCGTGAATAATTCGGGATAAATTTCCAGTCCTGCACGGTTTATATGATCTAAAAGATCAGGATTTGATATTTTACTCATTAAAGATATATCAAACATCCACGGCAAATCTAATTCATCAATTTGATGGCTGACTTTGTTAAGAACGCCAAGATTTACGTTTTGCCCAGTCAAAGTTATATCCACATCCGAATAAGGCCTGTGGGTGCCTTTTGCTCTGGAGCCGTATATTATTGCTTTTTCGATAGCGGGCTGGTCTGAGAAAATAGTACATAAATAATTAAGTACTTCTTGATTTAATCCCGGTATAAAGTTACCCATCTGCTTCCTCCAGACCTTCAAATGTGGCTTCTAATTCCTGAAAAAGATCAAAGTAGTGAGAAATGATTTTTTCCACAATTTTCTCCGCGGTGTCCATATTATAGGTGTGAGAAGATTTTATCCGGCTGTCAACCATGTCAAACCAGGTTTCACCATCGGCGATTAACTCTCTGTTTAAAGCCAGTCGAATAGCGTCTCTGCTACCGCGAATTCCATCTTCTCCCTGATATTGGAAGTAATCCTTAATAAGGTTCCAGGCCAACTCGTAATTATATTCAAATGCCTGAATTAATCCCTGCTTTTCGAGAAGGTTCAATTCATCTTTTTTTCCATGAAGAGAGTTAGTTGTTGCAAGGTTTTCTGAAAATTTCTAAATCTTTGTATCCATCGTACATCTCTGCTTTTCATAGAAATATCTCGGATTATTTATGGTTTAAAATGAAATGTTACAAGAATGAGGGGAGATTTCATTCTTGATGAATCACTTTTCTACCCCAAAGAGTCAAAAAAGCGAACACCGCATAACTCTTCTGACACATCCCATAGATGTTCCTGTTTTCCGATGGATTTTGAGATATCGGTTGAATCCACTTTTACAGGTTCGCCTTTCATCTCCATAAATCCATTGGGACCGATATATTCTCCACCAGAAATTTCGGGATGAAGCGCTGCAACTATTTGGGGTTCAGCTCCTTTATCGGCGGGTTGGGAGATCATCGGTGCGAAAACATTCAGGACTGAAGGCAGATAACGAAACAGTTCTGTTTGGGAAATTCCCGGATGCGCCGAGACAGAAATACTGTTTAATTGTTTAGAACGTAATTTTCTTTCCAGTGCGTAGCCAAACATCAGGCAGGCGAGTTTACTTTGTGAATAGGCATTTCGCGGACGATACTTCTTTTTGAAGTTAAGGTCTTCATAATAAATATCACCCCAGGCGTGCGCCCGACTGCTTAACTGAACGATTCGGGCTTTGTTAGTTTGTTCAAGAACCGGAAGCAAAAGATGAGTGAGAAGAAAATGTCCCAAATAATTCACGCCAAACTGACTTTCAAATCCCTCTTCGGTTGTTTGAAATGGCGGCATCATCAAACCCGCGTTGTTGACCAATGCATGAAGTTCAGAGTGTTTCTCTGAAAACTCAGACGCGAATGCGCGAATGGATTCAAAACTGTTTAAATCGAGTGCAATGAATTCAAGACGGGCTTTTGGTTGCTCTTTTTTTATCTGTTGAATAGCATCTTCAGCCTTCGATTTGCTGCGACAGGCCATGATGACGTGCATACTCTTTTGAGCGAAAAAACGGGCTGTTTCAAATCCCAATCCGGCGTTTGCGCCTGTCACAATCGCTATTTTTCTGCTTTGATCATCAATATCTTTGACTGAAAACATAGGAACCTTATTTGATTAGATGTTATTGAATATTACTGAGTAATTTTTATTCATACCTGTTTCCTCATGTCTAAAAAACGGAAAAAAACCATACCATCTTTTGTGAAGTAAGACATCTCTAACATTTGATGTTCTTCATCGTCATTAAAAACCACCGGTACATTTTGCTTCAATTGAATTTCACCCACACTTTTAGGTTTTATTGACAATGGAGCGAGTGCGCTTTCATCAAGCTGGTCAATTTTTTTTAATTCATCGTTCAGATGATCCATATATTCAATCGCGAATCGATCTTCGGTCAGATAGGAACGAATAAGGCTGTAAACAACCTGTTGATTGTATCGGAATCGTTCAGCGAGATCGTCATTCAAATTATCGGTATTCACGTGTTTGAAGAAAAAGTAGAGCTGCAAAGCTTTCTCCATGAACTTCCGGTCCATCTCGTCGAGCTCTTTATGTTTGAAACCAAAATATTTCATTATTCTATTTTATGTTAGGAAAAGAAGTTACACCAGTTGATGTAGAAGTTAGTAACAAAGAACAGAAACTTACAATTCATTGGCAGGATGAACATGTGTCAAATTATCCGCTTCCCGGGCTAAGGCGTGCTTGTCCATGCGTGGTGTGTAAAGGTGGCCACAGCCACATGAAAGAAAAAGTTGATATGGGCGTGTTTTTCAGAAAAGGAAACGCAGCTGCTAATATCAAAGATATCAAGCAAGTCGGGACTTACGCTATCCAGATTTTCTGGGAAGACGGACACAATCAAGGCTTGTGGAAATGGCAATATCTGCGCGAAATCTGTCCCTGCAAAGAGTGCGCACCGGAATTTTACACTGATGATGAATCTCAAAAAGAAGGATAATGATTAGAAGCAGTATCGACATCGGTTCAAATACCTGTTTGTTGTTGATCGCCGACGTCAACGGATCTGACATATCTGTCTTACGGGAAGAGCAACGTGTGCCCCGACTCGGAAGGGGCGTTGATGCCTCAAAGAAATTAGATGAAGATTCAATAGAGCGAGTCCTGTCAGCGCTGAGAGAGTATCGGGAGATTGTTCAAAAAACAGCTCATCATACGGGAAAAACCATTGTAACTGCCACAAGTGCCGTGAGAGATGCGGCGAACAGAGAGGAATTTCTGAAACGTGTAAAAGAGGAAACAGGTTTTGAAATCACAATTTTATCAGGTGATGATGAAGCTGAATACACCTTTGCGGGAGCTGTATCCACCCTCTATGTGAGCGAATTATCTAAAAATGAAAAAACAGCGGTAATTGATATCGGAGGAGGAAGTACGGAATTAATTGTTGGTTCTACACAGAGTTCTGAGCCCGATTTCGCGAAATCACTTGATATTGGATGTGTGAGATTCACAGAACGTTTTTTTGAAAAAGCTCCGGTTTCTGAATCACAGTTAGAAGCTTCGTATCAGGCTGCTTTAATCGAAATAGAAAAATTGAACTGGCTGAAAGATTCGGATATTTCACGTATCGTTGGCGTTGCCGGAACGGTGACATCTATCGCTTTCATCAAACAGAAATTAACAAAATATGAGCCTGAAAAGTTAAATGGTGTAGAGATTACAGTTCAGGAAATCGAGGAGTTAGTCGAGATATTCAGGACTAAAACAGAGGATCAAATTGTCAAGTTACATCCGGAAGTAATGGAGGGCAGGGCTGATATTTTCCCAGCAGGCCTGACCATTCTGAAGGCTTTTTTAAATGTAACAAATCGGCAAAGCCTGATCACCTCAACTGGTGGGGTCAGGCACGGAGCGCTGTTGAGGAATTAGTAATATCTGAAGTTGTGAAGAATATTTAAAGAAATTTCACTGATGAATGTATTCTGTTAAGAACCTAAAGTCCAAAATGTGAAATCCTCAAAATCCGAATAAAAACGTTTCTTTGTGCTGATATTTATACTATTTTGGGCGACTAAAATGCAAGGTGTTTTTAGATTAATTGAATGAGTAGTAAAGAGTCAGAACAAGCACAAAACGGAGCCTCAGAAAGTTCCATTCAAGATGCGGCTTATGTAGAGCAGGCACTTGGAGGAGATGAATCGGCGTATAAAAAGCTTATGCAAAAGTATGAGCGGCCGCTGTATTTCTTTGTGCAAAAGATGATTAAAAACAGAGATATCATTCCTGATTTATTGCAGGAGATATTTATGAAGGCGTTTAACAATTTGAGTACCTACAACACAAATTACGCGTTTTCAACCTGGCTGTATCGCATCGCTACCAATCACAGTATCGATTACCTGAGAAAAAAGAAGTTACAGACATTCTCTATAGATCAGCCTGTTTCCACCAAAGATGGGGAAATGCAAATTGAGCTTCCTGACAATTCCTTCGAAGCCGATCAGGAGGTCATTCAGAAACAGCGCAAGAAAATTGTTGAAGAAGCAATTGAAAACCTTCCGGAAAAATACAAAGCCGTCATTCAGATGCGACACATGGAAGAAAAGTCGTATCAGGAGATTGCCGAAATTTTAGATCTCCCGCTCGGAACGGTAAAAGCCCATATCTTTCGCGCACGCGAATTGCTATACAAGTATTTGAAAGAGAAAAAGGGAACTTTTTAGGAGTAGGCTTATTTTCAAAATGTCAGAAAGTAAAATGGCATTATTTCACAATCCAGTGGAAGGAAATGCATGAAAATTGTGGTATGCATTTAATGCTATTAAGAAACCCCGTGTAGTCGATCGCCATTACGATCAACTACACGGGGTTTTGATTAACTCCTGTCGTGAATATTTAAAGACTAAACGTAGCTATGAATTAACGCATCAACCATGTTGAGTGCTACCTTATTTTCACCACCGTGAGGTATAATGACATCGGCGTAGCGTTTAGTTGGCTCTACAAATTCAAGATGCATGGGGCGCACATAGCGTTCATATTGGTTTAGAACGCCTTCAATGTCACGGCCTCGCTCCAGTATATCTCTGCGTAATCGACGCAATAAACGCACGTCACCATCAGTGTCAACGTAGAGTTTGATATCCATGAGGTCACGTAGCTCTTCCTCTCCAAAAATTAAAATGCCATCGAGCAAAATGACTTTTCGAGGTTCAAGCCTGATTATTTCTTCGCTGCGTATGTGATTTTTAAAATCGTATATGGGAACATCTATTGCATATCCATTCACCAGGGCGTTGACGTGGCGAATCATGAGTTCGGTTTCGAGAGAAGAGGGATGATCAAAATTTTGTTTCGCGCGCTTCTCGAAAGGAAGATGCTTAAGATCGCGATAGTAGGAGTCGTGCTGCAGAAGTGTGAGATTATCCTCCCCGATACGTTCTATCAAATGGCGTACAACAGTTGTCTTCCCGCTGCCACTGCCTCCGGCCACGCCAATAATCATTCGTTTCGTTGATTCTGATTGTTGTGACTCGCTCATCTGATTTTCGATAATTCTTATTGTTTATTCTGTCCGTTTGAAATAACATAATAATCGCGAATGGCTCTGAAAATGGCCGATGCCATTATTGTTTGACCATAATCTGAATTTAGAAATCGTTCATCATTTCTGTTTGTGATAAATCCCAATTCTACTAAAATTGAGGGCATGGAAGCGTAATAAAGCACAATAAATCCCGCCTGTTTAACACCTCGTGATTTACGCATTGCCCGATTTTTGAACTGTTCATCAACCATGCTTGCAAGTCTCTGTGATGTAGCCATATAGCCGCTGTTGGTGAGTTCATAAATCAGCAGCTGTTGATCACTTAATTCTTTGGTTTTATCGGTGGCGTCAAGTCGGACAACTTTATTCTCTTTCTGCATGATTTCATAGGCGTCATCCGATTTATGCTGTCCCAGAAAGAAAACCTCAGCACCCTGTACATAAGGATTTCCAACCCCATTACAGTGAATAGATACAAACAGATCGCCGCCGGCACGATTTCCGATATGTCCGCGGTCTTCCAACTCCACAAAGGTGTCATCTTCTCTGGTATAAACCACATTCAGCTCAGGAATATTCTCATTGAGATATTTACCTAATTTTTTTACGACTTTCAGAACAATGTCTTTTTCCTTAGATCTTGTAGCGCCAACAGTTCCGGGATCGTGACCGCCGTGACCTGCATCCAATACGATGGTGTCGAATTTAACTCTGCTTTTAAGATTTGAATACTCATCATTGGGCATCTCAAACTCGAGATTTTGGTAGAGTGAGTCGTCTTCTGTTAATACAAGATCATCCTCGGCTAAGGTTGAATCTGCGTAATTGATTATAACTTCTTCAGGTTTGTAATCATCCCAATTTATCGGTTCGAGTCCATCGGTAAGAATAGAGATGGTTTCCTTATCAGTGATCGTAAGAGCGGTCAGCCAGTCATGTTTGTTAGCATCGGGGTAGATATTAGCTGTGACGTGAACGTCAGGCATCAGGTTAAGATTGATACCAATGCCAATTGGAAGTTCGGTGATATCTATGGATTCTAATGCCGGACCATCAGGATCGACAAAATTTGTACTTAGCGAGATATTGTCATCATAAAGTAAAACCTGAATCAAGCCCGGATCGGCCTGTAGTACTTTAGCGGAATCAACCGAATTCTGGAGATGCATGCGAACAACGTAACCTTTTCCGTCACTTCTGGTTACTGAAGACACGCGTGTGAGCACATTTTGGGCAAATGAGCTTGTTGAGAACGAAAACAAAATTGCAAACAGGAAGAGAAACCTGTAGATCATAGATCGATAACTTATACGCGCATGTTTTAATTACCTAAATTAAGCGTTTTGAGACTAAGTTAATAACATGATTTTTTGAGAACGCAAGCTGCCTGAGATAATTCCCCGTCCAACGGCTGAATGGAAGAAGAAATCTGTTGCCATAAATAATGTCGATTAAGACCAGCAAGCGAAATACATTGACAACGCCGTCTGACGGGTTGAGATGGACTTAACGAGTTCTGCAATGAACATGCGCTCCCAAATAGAAATATTGAATAAGATAAAAGCGGGCATTCAGCTCATCAACTCAATCCCAAAAAGTTGCGGAGCAACCAAAACACACGGTAGAAAGAACACA
>Ga0306910_1000244_pt1 | contig 30935 bp, 19 predicted proteins | sample AntRauMFilla2698_FD_190438 | JGI IMG/M metagenome (GOLD analysis project Ga0306910, IMG submission 190438) | Saline lake microbial communities from Rauer Islands, Antarctica - Metagenome Filla 2 #698 (v2) (version 2) | ecosystem: Environmental > Aquatic > Non-marine Saline and Alkaline > Saline ... | reverse complement strand
CGTTCGTTTAACCATACTGGTGCCCAGACTGTATTTGTCTCTGATGCTGTTGGTTATAACTTTTATCGTGATAGTACTGGTCAGTGTGTGTACAGCAAATCAACTGATTCTGGTGATACGTGGAGTTCGTCGGTGTTAGTTGACAGTCAAACAGACTGTATCCGAATCGTAGTATGGTACGACAAGTGGACTCCTGGTGACACCGGTGCCGATATTCACATTGCTACCATGGATACCAGCTTAGATGATTTGTTTTACAACCGACTCGATACTACAAGTGACACACTGTTGCTTGGTAGTGCTCCAGTCAACACGACAATTAACTCAGGTCAGAGCCCCACGTTTACTTCGGTTAATAACACTCACACCATTACCAAAGCAACCGATGGTGACATCTATCTATCTAGCGCTGATAATAGTGATGCCTACGTTGTTGCCTGTAGTGCAACCTGTCAGACCGGCACAAATTGGAATGAAGTTGGAACCAAACCGCTTGATACCCGTAACGACCACAGCATACTCATGCCTTTGGCCGGGGGAGATATCATGCTTATCAACCGGGATATTTCAGCTAACATATTACGGTATAAAATCTGGAATGGAGTGAGTTGGTCTGGCAGTTGGACCTCAATTGATGGTTCAACATCTGAGAGTTTTGAATATGCTGGCGGTATGTCTGCCACCCTTGATCTAGCAACTGGTTATATTTACCTGGCTTATGCTAATGACAATGAAGTCTTAACTGACAACAATGACGACATACGTACAGCTGTGTACGATGGTTCAGCTTGGACCAGTATGGCCAATGTCCTAACTAATGTTTCTGGTCGAGGAATCCTAGATGTGGCAATCGCAATTGATCAAAATAACAGTGATGTCTATGTCGCGTACACAATTCAAGATACTGCTGGATCCGTGTCGTCTGCTAATATTTATTATAAAGAATCAACCGACGCCATGACCTCATGGGGTGCTGAAGAGGGTCCAGTCACCAGCTCTCCCGGAGACCTCAGGAAGCCTGGATTAGATCCAAGCAATTTTGATCGACTGTATGTAGCTTGGTGGGAATCATCTGTTCGCGATCAGTTTGGGGACACACTCGATAATATTGGCCCAGATTCTGTGCTTAGTACACTTGGTACCCAAGTTGCCTCTGTTAGAAGTGAGAGTAGTGATGCATATCTGGGTGGTACATTTGTGCTCAATAGTCTGACACCTAACTCGGTATCGAGTGTCACTATTAGTGAGTCAGGGACAATCGATGCTGTTACCGGGTTAGATAATATTAAATTGCAATACGATTTAGATATCTCAGCACCGTATGATTGTGTTAGCGAGTCATACGGTGGTGCGGAAGCTCAATTTGGGTCCACTGACACCGACGGGTTTGATGCTGCTAATGGACAGTCCGTCTTTACCGGTAGTGTCGTGGGTGTTAGTCCAACTCAGGCAATTTGCCTATACGTCATTGCGGACGTAACAGCTGCAGCACCAGATGGTGCAAATATTAGCTACGAAGTAAATGACCCGCCACTTGATGTTGTGGTTAGTGGGGCTGACGTTGCTCCACTGGGGGTGGTTGCGTTACCGGGTGCAACCTCTGTGGTTAGTCCGCAGCTCACGCAAACTCACTACCACTGGCGAAATGATGACGGTTCTGAATCATCAGCTAGCTCGGCTACTGGTGGGATTGAAGATACACCACTTACAGCCCTAACGGTAGAAAATCCCCGACGGCTTCGGATCGGTGTTTCGGTCGAAGGGTCTACTTCAACCGAACCAATCAACTATCAATTGGAGTATGCTACCGCTACACCAACGTGTGAGGCTGTAACAAGTTGGACCGGTGTTGATGCTGCGGATGATGCCTTTAATATGAGTCCCTCTGCCAACCTAACCGATGGTGACGATACGACAGATATAGTTGTTGGTATCGGAGGACTCACGGACGAAAACGACACATTTTATACTCCTAACGAAGGGGTGCAGGACATTGGTGATACAACTGGTGCGATTACCTTGCAAACCGATGAGTATCTGGAGCTAGAATTTTCAGTGGTCGCTTCAACTACTGCAGTTGAAGGGGAGACCTACTGTTTTAGATTATCTAATGCCGGTGCAGATCTAGGAATCTACGACGTGTATCCGCGTGCAACGATCAATGCCGAGGTCAGTGTGACTGAGTTTGGTACCCAGGTTGCTACTGTCGATATTCCCACGGTTGAACAATACCTAGGTGGAGGGTTTACGATTGTTGCCAATGAGTCGAGTCAGACTATATCTGATATCACTATTAGCGAGTCGGGTACGCTCGATGCTACCACTGGTCTAGATAATATTGAACTATATTTCGACCTAGACACCAGTGCTCCGTATGACTGCGCGAGCGAGTCATACAGTGGGACTGAATCTCAATTTGGAGCCACGGACACAGACGGATTTGATGGGGTCGATGGTCAGTCGACGTTTAGCGATACAGTTTCAATCACGACCACCCAGGCGATGTGTGTATATGTAGTGGCTGATATCACCGGTAGTGCTGTCAGTGGCGAGACGGTAGAGATATCGATTACTAGTCCCAAAGACGATGTGGTGGCTGGTGGCGCGTCAGTATCGCCATCAAGTCCCAGAGTGATAACCGGAGTAACGAACCTGCTTGGCTCAATTGTGACCCAGACCCACTACCATTGGAGAAATGATGATGGTACTGAAACCGATGCCACCTCAGCTTCAGGTGGAAGTGAAGATACGCCTCTGTCAGAGTTTCAGCTTACCGCACCGATTAGATTGCGGGTAGCACTCAGTAACGAAGGGGCTACATCTTCGGCCGCAGCTGCGTATCAGCTCGAGTTTGCGGAACAGGTGACCACCTGTGGCGCGATTGCAACCTGGACGCCGATTGATGCTGAAGCCGATGATGATTGGGATATGTTTGATTCAGCAAATCTAACCCACGGATCGGAAACGACAAACATAAGCGAATCTTTGGGTGGCACTACAGATGAAAACAATGATGTGCTTGATCCCAACAACGGTGTGCGTGATACTGCCGGTTTGACCGCTACAACCACACTCACAGAAACCGAGTTTGTTGAGTATGAGTTTAGTATTACTTCGACCGTGGCTACCACGTTTGATGCCACGTACTGTTTTCGAGTGACAGCCAATGGTGTAGCTTTGCCGGTCTATAATAGTTATCCAGAAGTCACCATGGCGTCCAAACGCGACTACAGAATTCAACGCGGCACACTCAATTTGTCTGGTACATCACAGACCATTTCAGCTGGTTCAGACTACATAGCGCCGGCTGCAGCCAGCAGTGCGTTTGTACGAATCACCAACACCAACCACACCGGTGCCGGTGATATTAGTGGTGGTGGATCACAAGACGTGCAAGAAACTACTGCCTATATTCAGAATCCTAGCAATCTAACTTCAAGCATAACCTTTGCCCGAGACCTGGCCTTAGCCGAAACATTCATTGACTGGGAAATAATTGAGTTTATCGGTCAGCCAAATACGGACAACGAAATGATTGTCCGCAGCAATAACACTGCCAGTATGACTGGTGCAGAAACTACTAGTTCTGGTGCGGTAACTACAGTTGAAGACGACGCTGACGTGGTGGTGTTTGTCACGGGTGTCTCTGGCAACAATACCGCTAACAACTTTTACTCTACGCAAGTAACTGCGCAATGGGATGCGATTAATAGTCGACCAGTCTTTACCCGTGAGGCAACCGGACTATCTGCAGTTACTATCAGCTACGCGGTGGTTGAGTACACTGGTATCAACTGGCGGGTGCAGCGGGTTGAGCACACGTATTCTGCCGCCGGTACGCCAGAAACCGAGTCAATCAGCCCCGTCACGTCGCTAGCTCAAACATTTATTCATAGTCAAAAGCGAGTTGGTGCCAATCCGTTTGTTGCCTCCTATGGGCACGAGGTGCATTTATCGAGTATTGGCGTTGTTAGCTTTGAACTAGAAGCTAGTGCCAATATGACGGTACCGCATGTGGGCGTTGCCTGGGTGATCGAAAATACCCAGACCGGAAGTGGGGCGATGCAGGTAGAACGCCAAAGTGGCAGTACTCAGCTTGGTAGCGAACCACTAGCGTTATCAATTACAATTAGTGATCCACTTGATGCGGTAAATAATAGTTCAATCTTTGGTAACAGTTCGGCCGCTGGAACAAACAATGCGCACCCGCGGTCGATTGCTGGATTACGGATTGCATCATCAACTGCCTACCAGCTATGGCGTAGTGATACTGGGTCACGATTGTATTACCGAACCGAAATCGTCCAATGGCCAGTAGCAGATCTAGCGATACGACAAAATTACTATCGCCTATATACTGACAATAACTTACTGACACCCAACGATCCTTGGCCAGCTGGGGTTGAAGATCTTGGCGAAAATACCAGTATCACCGTGGCTGATGACCCACCAGGTATTGGTGAGGTGGTCAGAATCCGGACAACTCTGCGTGCCAAAAATGCGAATTGGCCGGCAGATTTTTATCAGTTCAAGTTACAGTACGCAGAGCGGGTCAGTACGTGTACGGCTGTTGGATCTTGGACAGATGTTGGCGCTAGTGGGTCAGGTGAGTTGTGGCGCGGCTTTGCTGCCACGGGTACGGTCGATGGTACCGACCTCTCGGGGGATCCGCCAACACCAGGAGACCTCTTGATTTCAGTTGCAGATGTAGCTGGAAAGTTGGTACACGAAAACTTGTCTGCAACTAACACCTACATTGCGTATGACGGCGAGGATGTAGAGTACGACTGGTACGTCGAACATAATGGGGCAGCCGCTGGTACGCCATATTGTTTCCGGGTGGTTGAATCTGATGGCTCTGCGCTGTCTGGCTATTTGCAGTACCCACAGATTCGAACTGCAGACTTTACACCAAGAATCACTGATTGGCGTTGGTACGATGACGCAGAAAATGAAACCCCAAGTACTCCGTTAGCTGCCCTAAATGTCACCCCAACTGAAATTGCAGCCTCGAGCACACTGGCGCTCCGGGTGGTAGTGGATGAACAAAAAAGTGTTAATGGTGAGGACAGAAAGTTTCGGCTCCAGTTCTCAGAAGACATTACCTTCGCTAACCCAATAGACGTAGCGCCGACAAGTACTTGTCTTAGTAATTCTTTATGGTGCTTCAATGAGGGCGGCGGAGCTGATAATGCCACCATAACCACTGCAATAACTGGTGTCAGTGACCCGTGCGTCACATCGACCGGAGCTGGGTGTGGTACGCACAACAGTAGTGGAGTATATGTGACCGGCCATGACCATCCAGCCCAGGCTAAGCAGGAGTATTCGTTTATGATTGAGAGTCGACTGCTGCGAGCCGGAGCGGTGTACTATTTCCGATTATTTGATATTGCGGCTGCCAAACCAGTCGAGCTGTCGAGTGGTGCTAGTTATCCAGCCACCGTCGGTGAGAGTGCTGGCTTGGTGTTTACAGTTACTGGACTGCCTGACGGAACGACAACCGCTGGGGTCACTACTGGAGTAACCACTACTGCGGCCGCTATAGATTTCGGTATCTTACCGGTTGGTAGTGATTTGGTGGCTGCACAACGACTGCAGGTCGATACCAATGCAACTGAAGGGTATCAGATCTGGAAGTATGCCAGCCAACAGCTAACTAACGGCGGTGGGGTAATCATTGATAGTGTTGATGCAACCAATGCGGCTCCGGGTGGATGGAGTACTGTCTGTCAGCTAACAGCAACTAGTTGCTTTGGGTATCATACGACAGACGCCACTTTGGTAAATGGCTCAGCTCGATTTGCTGCGACTGACACCTATGCACCACTACATTCTTCAGTAGAAGAAATTGTCTACAGTTCACTACCGGCTGATGAGTCACACGATGTGGTGTACCGCATACAAGTACGACAAGATCAACCAGCTGGAGATTACACAACTTCTATCGTGTATATAGCCACACCGGTATTCTAAGATGGTATGATATGCACATGAGAGGAATTATCCTGCTACTACTGCTTGTTATGACGCTCCCGCTCGAAGCGATGGCGGCTGACTTATCAATCAGACCATTCTTAGTTGATGTCACAATGGTACCGCGCGAGAGCACGACCGAAACCATCCTGATAGAGAACAATTACGATGACCGAAATGCGACTGTGTATGCGACGGTCAACGAGATTTCGGTTGGTACCGACGGTACCATCAAGGAATTCATCACTCCGGTAATGACTGACCGTACCAATACTGTCACCAGCTGGATCGAAATCAGTCGAGCCAGAATCCTTATCCCGCCAAGTGAGTCAGCCGAAATTCCCCTTAAGATCTCTACTCATCCATTTGCTGAGCCGGGCGAATACCACGTCTTTATCGGGTTCGTATCAGCTAGCAAGCGTTATATAGCCGAAGAGACCGCCATGAATGGTGATGCCGAAGGGGTGATCGTTAAAATTACCATTGCCGATGAGCGAACCGACGCAATGCGTATCACTAGTATGGTGGTTGACCGGATTGTTTCGCACGAGAATGAACGAAAGATAGATATTACGGTCGAAAACTCTGGCGACATAGAATCATCCCCGCAAGGAGAGTTGGTATTTTACGACAACAGAGGTAGGGAAGTGAGGGCAGTACCTGTCAACGAAGCTGGTGAATCTATCAGCCCAAATTCAGAAAAAACTTTCACCGTTACTATTCCATTTGACCAAGATATTGGACGCTTCAAGGCAAACGTTAATTTGTTATACGGTGCAAATCAGCGAGCAAGTCTATACGACACAACATCATTTTTCATGTTACCGTTGCATTATCTTTTGCTACTGATTGGTTTCTTTATCGTATTAATCATTATGCTACTTATTATTATGCGCAACCGACGAAATGAGTTTGTTGGTGCTGAAGATGGTGATGAAGTATCCATGTACATCCGTGACGGGCACGCCGCTAATCCGCAAGATCATGATATCGATTTATCTAAAAAATAAGTATCGGGCTGTAGCAGTAGCGGTATTAGTTACTGTGGCTGCTCTTGTGCTGCCTCAGCTATCTTTTGCGCAAGGCTCAATCACCTTGAGTGTCTCACCAACCCTATTTGATATGACGGCCAGTCCCACCCAGGAGTGGACTAGTAATGTACGAGTTATCAATGCCAACGAAGTTCCGCTACAGATATATACCGATGTAGTGAACTTTAGACCAAGTGGTGAAAGTGGGCAGGGTTCCCTGGCGCCAGTATTGGCCAACGAGAGCGACGGTGCAACCCTGGCTGAATGGATTATTATCGACGATGCCGAGCGCCTGATTCCGGCTGAGCAAACCGTATCGATCCCATTCACTATTAATGTGCCTGAAGATGCGCCCCCAGGTGGACACTTTGCTGCCATATTGATTGGTACTCGGTCATTTGATACTGCCGGTGGAGCAGCACAGGTTGAGACGTCTCAAGTAGTCACTGCTTTGGTATTTTTACGAGTGGCTGGCGATGTTAACGAAGCCGGACAAATCCGCGACTTCACCACCAGTCGACTCATTAGTGAGGCACCGGCCATGGACTTTTCTATCCGCTTTGAAAATACCGGTAATGTACACCTACAACCCCAAGGAAACATTACTATCACCAATATGTGGGGTAAAGAGCGCGGTGTATTGCCGATCAATCAAAACAGTCAGTTTGGAAACGTGCTGCCAGACAGTATCCGCAAATACACTTTCAACTGGACAGGCGATTGGACATTTGCTGATATTGGTCGCTATAAAGCAGTAACAACCTTGGCTTATGGTGACCAAACCAGAAAATTCACCGATAGAACCACTACGTTTTGGGTGATCCCTTGGCGAGCTCTTTTGCTGATGCTTATGATTGTGGGTGGGCTTGGCTGGTTTGTGATCTGGGGGATTAAACTTTACATTAGACGAATGTTGCAGCTAGCCGGGGTAACACCAGAGCTTCATCGAGATCAGCGACACAAATCTGGACGTAGTGGTGTATCGATAACTGCTCCAATTGAAGAGGGGATCCTGGACTTGCGGTCTGGACTTCGCTCGGGCGATGGTTCATTTATGCAACGTTTAGTAACTGTTGCGAAGTCATACAAAGTATTTCTACTTCTGGTTGGAGCACTTGTGGTTTTTGTTGCATTATTTGTCTGGTACCTTGTACTAGCTCTCAGTAGTGATCGGGGTTATGAAGCCAGTTACGAGCAAAATGGTCAAATGGTTCCAGTAGAGCAGATAAATGGAGACAATGACGATGCGTCAGTAGAGCTAATAGTGGTCAATACCCTTCCAGAAGTGGCGCTAGTTAACCGTAGTGGTGTCGCCTCAACAGATGATGACCTGGCGCAGAGATTACGACAATCAGGTTACGATGTAGTATTTAATGAAGTAGCTCAGACGGTGACTGAAGACCGTACTGTGATTGTGTACGACCCCTCACTAGCCGATCAGATCGTTCGTTTGCAAGCAGAACTTGATGGTGCATTATTATCAGCCTTTAAAGTTGATAATCCTGACGAACCGATGGTTACTATTTATGTTGGTGCAGATCAAGCGCAATAATAGCTATGTCACAAAAAAACATCCTTTTTATTATCGTGATCATTCTTTTGCTGTGTATTGGGATGTGGCGGTATGCAGTGTTGTGGCAGACTGATCAGCAGTGGTTGTCGGACAGCACCATCGGACTTGTATCAGGTCCTGTGATGGCAGACGTGGAAAGGTTTTGGATTGCACGACAAGCTTCCCAGCCTGATATATTATTATGTACCGATCAAATACTATGACTGTATCTAAAGCCACAACAATAACGATCGGGAGTATGGTAGCCTTATTGCTAATAGGTGCCATTACAATAGTTTTATTACAAAATCAGCAAGCTAAGCGTGAATTAGCAGAAAGTCCAGCGGCAGGAGCACTGGCTACTGGTGGGGCGGCTGCACCGTACACAGACTTTGCTGGAAATCCAGCTAATCTTGATCAGTACGTTGGTCAGGTCTTGATCGTAAATAGTTGGGCTAGTTGGTCTCCATCTAGTGCGGCTGAACTAAAACGTTTAGCAGAAGTTGCACAGTCGTATGCTGAGCAAGGTGTGGTTGTAATTGCAATCAACCGAGCTGAAGCTAAAGATACCGCCGAAGCATACCTACAAAGCATTGGTGTGGCAGATCAAGTGCGATTAATTGTAGATAATGATGACCGTTACTATACAAGTATTGGCGGATATACAATGCCTGAAACAGTTTTTTATGATCAAAACGGTAGTATTGTTGCGCATAAACGGGGTGAACTAACTGGTAGCGAGGTGGCAAGTTTTATTGAAGAAGCGTTAATGCAGGAATAACTAGACAAGACTATAAATTGTAGTATTATAATAGTAGACGCAGAGTTCAAATATATAACGTAACTGCCATTTAGTCCGTCTGAGTATTAATTTATGAAGACAGCAGTTATGCAATTTATGTTATATATGAGAACTGGAATTCGTTCTTCCATTGGTTTTTTGATAGTACTTTTTGCACTATCACAATTTTTTACCAACTCGTTTGAAGCGCTTGATGATGCTGCTACAGAGTCATTTCGGACCCTAGAAGCTGCAGCCATTAAGTCTCAGATCGAATTAAGTAAGTAATTACAAAAATCATACAAGCTGGGCTATTTTGCTCGGCTTTTTGTGTATAATAGTACATATGTCACTAAGTCGAGTTATAGAATACGTATTCTTTTTTACCTTATTACTTTTGTCCGGTTACATGGTCTGGCTGATCATGTCGCCATTTTTAAGTGCCCTCGCTCTGGCTGCCGTTATTGTGACGATTTCTAGTCCGCTATACCAATGGATTTTACCAAGAATGCCGAGGCAGAGTCCGTCTCTGGCTGCACTCTGTTCAACAATTATTGTATTTTTGGTTGGGATTTTGCCGATTGTTTTAATGACTTCATTAGTCATAAATGAAGTCGTAGCCTTGTACCAGGACGTTGATAATACAGAGACCCTCTCAGTTTCAGTGGTAGTGGCTTCAGTTGAAGGTCAGGTACAGCGGGTAATACCAGGTTTTGAGATTAATTTAGCCGACCAAATTAGTCGTAGTGCAGAATGGTTTACTGGTAACCTGGCAACAATTTTTGCTGGAACTGTTTCTACCTTTTTCCTGTTTTTCATTGCTCTAATTGCCTCGTACTATTTCTTTAAAGATGGTAAGGAGTTGTTGCAATTACTAATTAAGGTCAGCCCACTGCCTGATGAAGAAGATAAAGAGATTCTTGGACGGATGGCTCGCGCTGTGCGAGCAGTAGCTACCGGTACGTTGTTGGTAGCTATGATTCAAGCCGTGCTCGCCACAATCGGTATGACGGTCGTAGGTATCGATAGGGCAGTAATTCTCGGTGGTTTGGTGGCAATTGGAGCCATGATTCCAGGGGTAGGAACAGGTATCGTTATGTTGCCGGTAATAATATTTCTGTTCTTATCTGGAGCAATCGTACCTGCAATTATTCTGTCAGTCTGGTCGGTGGTGGTAGTTGGTCTGGTGGATAACTTCATCGGACCACAGCTAATGAGTCGAGGAAATAACATGCATCCGTTTATAATTCTTCTGTCAGTGTTGGGGGGTCTATCTTTATTTGGTCCGATTGGATTTTTGGTAGGTCCGGTGGTGGTAACTCTCTTTTTGGTGCTCTTAGAGATATATAATCATTACATTGTGCAAGAACAACGAATAACCGATATGGAGGTAGATCATGATTAAACGCTCGCAGATTGAAAAAATTCTCCATGTTAATGGAGTGTCCACGACTTCCCCTGACGATGATATTCGTTCAGTGCTTTTGAGTGCACGGTTTGACAAGGACGAAGTGGATACCGCTATAATGGTTTTGCGTGAGAACAAAACCACCAAACAAATTAGAGTTGATGGCTTACATAAAGTATTTCGAAGCGATGAAGCGTTGGACCCCAAAGAAATCTCTGAGTTACTTGGTATAGAAGTTGATGCTTCTGCATTCTATCAAGCTAAGATAGAGAGTGGTGCTACTACAATGGTGGGAGTGCAGTACGTAACAATTTGGTTATTATCTGTTTTCTTTGCAGTTCTCACCGTTTTGATGTTTATGTATTTTAACCAAGTTGGACCATTCCATGCAAGTAGTCAGGTAGCGGTCCCTTTTATGAACTTGCAGCGATAACGGTTGCAATTATTCAACAGTTGGCTAGTATAGAAGTCTAATTAAAATATATGTTTAGTAAGTTTGAGATCGTCGGTGCGGGTGTGTGTGTAGCCTTTATGGCTGCGGCTATTTTTCTAGTTCAAACTAGGGTTGATATGAATAATATCACTGCTCAACAGCCAGCAGCTTTGGTGCAGTCAGACGTAGTAGTTGTACAATCTTCGGAAGATTCAGTGGCAGCACAGCGCAATGCATTGATTGAAGCAACTGATAGTGCTGGTAAATTAAAAAATATGGTTATAGATGATATTAAAGTCGGTACAGGTGTAGAAGTAAAGGAGGGTGATGTTGTGTCAGTGCATTATGTTGGACGTTTGCAAGATGGTACTGAATTTGATAATTCTCGCACTCGTGGTTCGGCGTTTGACTTTAAGGTCGGTGGTGGTCAGGTGATAAGAGGCTGGGAAGAAGGCTTGCTTGGAATGAAAGTTGGTGGCGAACGTATTTTGGTTATACCACCAGAAAAAGGCTATGGAGCAGCTGGTATTGGGCCAATCCCTGGTAATGCAACGTTAATGTTTTCAATTGAGCTGCTAGAAATATCCCAGTAGCACACCTTTAGACTGACCTCAATTACTCTTTTGACTGAATCCCAACTCGCCTAAGATTGCTACAATTGGTGAGATAGTTTGAGAAGTTATCGTGTGCTCTACAATCCACATTATTGTATGATGAATAAACCAGTAACATTTGAAATTATTAAGCGCCAACCGAACACTCTTGGTCGAGCTGGCATCATACACACACCGCACGGAGATATCGAAACTCCGGCTTTTGTGGTGGTTGGTACCAAAGGCACTGTCAAAAGTCTCAAGGCAGAAGATATGGCACAGTACGTTGGTAATCAGGTGGCACTAGCTAACACCTACCATCTATTCTTACAGCCTGGTGATGATGTAATTAAAGAGGCCGGTGGATTACACAAGTTTTCCAATTGGAACATGCCCACCATTACTGATAGTGGTGGATTTCAAGTATTTAGCTTAGGAGCAGCATTTGGTAAAGGGGTCACCAAATTTGCCCAAAATGCCGAAGAAGCTGAGCGGGCTGCTCAAAATAGCGGGCTTAACGTCTACAGTAAAGAAATGGCCAGCGAACATGGTCGTCTATGTGTAATTGATGATGAGGGGGTTACATTTACTTCACACCACGACGGCAGTATGCACCGCTTTACGGCCGAGCGTTCAATTGAGATTCAACAAAATATTGGTGCTGATATCATCATCGCATTTGATGAATGTACCAGTCCTACTGCAGACAGAGACTATCAAATAGAAGCGATGGATCGAACTCATCGTTGGGCCAAACGCAGTATTCTTGCACACAAGCAAAATTACGAAGCCTTAAAGAAACAGGGAATATACGGTGTAGTGCAGGGTGGCCGTCACTTAGATTTGCGTTCAGAGAGTGCCAGAATCCTGGCCGCGATGGACTTTGATGGGTACGGCATTGGGGGCTCATTTACTAAAGATGACATGGGTGATGCGATCAGGGTAGTGAATGAAATTTTGCCAGAAGACAAACCTCGCCATCTATTAGGAATAGGGGAGCCACGTGACATTGTCGAAGGAGTTTCGCTTGGATGTGACACATTTGACTGTGTGGCGCCAACCCGGATCGCACGTACCGGCACAATCTATGAACGTACCAACGATGGCCACAAACGAGTTAATCTTAAAAATGCCAAGTACACCCGCGACTTTAGTAAACCAGATGAATCGTGTGATTGTTACGTCTGTCAGCATTACACTAAAGCGTATTTGGCTCATCTATTCCGAGCCGGAGAGATGCTCGGCCCGCACTTAGCTTCTTTACACAATCTCTACTATATCGTTAACTTCACTAAAAGATTACGTGAAGAGATATTGACTTCTTAGCAATAAATGGCAATATAGCGATAAATCAATGTTATTTAACATCAGCTCTTGAAAGGAGTACGTCATGCGTGAGCAAGACCTTATGGTGCTCCGCAAGCGAGCATTTACCTACAAAAGAAAACAACGACTAATTGCTTTAATGCAACGAACAACCAACTGGAACGAGCCACGTACTAATGTAATAATCAAATCTCGCCGACTCTTAGTTCTAGCAACAAGTGGTATTCACCGTTATAATGGTGACCCAGCATCATCTCACCAGCAATTTATACAGACGTCACTTCTGCTTGATGGCTGGACTGACGATCACCTCATGAGCGCTTTAGCATGGGGTCACGACATGAAAGACGATTTTCGCGAAACCTATGATTACTATGTTAGTAAGGGTTTGTATAGCCCAGAGTTAGTTCGTGACATCGACCGATTGTCTAGAAATTCTGACTGGAAGACGTTGTCATTTCGTGACGAGATTGCTGAGTCTGACCGTTGTATACGATCTGGAGGTGAAAGAACTATGGTAGTTAAGATCAACGATCGTAGGCATAATGATCTTAATCCTATTAAAAACACATCAGAAAAAAGACGTAGGAAATCTGGCATGAAGGTGTGGCAAAGTGTTAATTCGATTCTGCCAATGGCCAAAGATATTGGGTATAAGCATAAAGAGTTAACCTGGTTGAATAACCGCCAGCTACAACGTCTTGGCTATACGGCGGCTGAACTGGATAAGTTAGTACTCCGACCATTAGATAATCCTTAAGTCCTCGCACTATGCGATGGCTTTTTTTATTGTTCACTACAGGGTATAGTTACAGACGTGAAATTTGAAATCTCTACCGACAAGACACCAGCTGGTGATCAGCCAAAAGCTATTAAAACCCTGGTAAAAGGAATCAAGTCTGGTCTGTCACACCAGACACTATTAGGGGTGACTGGGTCTGGTAAGACGTTTACCGGCGCCAATGTGATTCAGCAGATTCAAAAACCAACCCTAGTGATCGCGCACAACAAGACTCTGGCTGCACAGCTCGCTCAAGAGTACCGGGACTTCTTCCCAGATAACGCAGTGCACTATTTTGTGTCTTACTATGATTACTATCAACCAGAGGCCTACATGCCAACTAGTGACACCTATATCGAAAAAGAGTCACAAATTAACGAAGAAATTGACCGACTCCGTCACGCCAGCACGCAAGCACTTCTGACTCGAGAGGACGTTATTATTGTGGCCTCAGTATCCTGTATTTACGGGCTTGGTTCACCACAGCAATATCTTAAAAAGCACCTCAAGTTCGAGCGTGGCTTTGAGACCACCAGGACAGAAATGCTGCGCACGCTGGTTGATATGTATTTTGAGCGTACCAACGCCGATCTGACTCCAGCACACTTTCGAGCAGTCGGAAATACTATTGAGATTATGCCCACCAACGAACGGGCGATCTATCGACTTGGTTTTACTGGCAACAAAATTTCTGCCATAACTAAAATTGATGGTGTAACCAGAGAAATTATTTCTGAACCAGAAGTCTTTTTCCTATTTCCAGCTAAACACTTTGTGACCCCCGAGGACGAGCGGAAAGTGGCGATTGAAGACATCAAACTGGAGCTGGATGAACAATTAAAGGTATTTAAGAAGCAACCAGACAAACTGCTTGAGGCAGAACGTCTCAAGCGACGGACTGACCAAGATCTGGCCATGATGCGAGAGATTGGCTTTTGTAGCGGAATCGAAAACTACTCACGTCACTTTGATCGACGTAAACCGGGTGAGGCTCCCTTTACTCTATTGTCCTACTTCCCGCATAAACCCGACGGAACACCAGATTTCCTAACTATAATCGATGAATCCCACGTTACCATCCCGCAGCTTAATGGTATGTACGCGGGCGATAGGTCACGTAAGAACATGCTCGTCGAGCACGGATTTAGACTACCTTCAGCGATGGATAACCGGCCGTTGCAGTATCATGAGTTCGAAGAACGGATTGGGCAGGTGATCTACACCACTGCGACACCAGGCAAGCTTGAGCTCGCTAAGGGAGTGGAGCTTGGTGTACCACCAGTCGAGCAAATCATTCGACCTACTGGACTGATTGATCCAGAAATAGAGGTGCGTGGCATCGATCAAACTGCTACGTACCCCGGACAAGTACAAGATTTTATCGCTGAAGCCCAGAAGATAATCAATGGTGGGGCACGTGTACTAACCACAACCCTGACTAAGAAGATGGCCGAAGATCTGGCTGATTTCCTGGAAGAGAAGGGGATGAAGACTAAATACATCCATAGTGACGTAGACACAATCGAACGAATTGAAATCTTGACTGATTTTCGAAGAGGGAAGTTTGACTGTTTGGTGGGGGTTAACTTGTTGCGAGAAGGCCTAGATCTACCTGAGGTAGAGCTGGTGGCTATTTTGGATGCTGACAAAGCAGGATTCTTGCGTAGTGAAACAGCATTGATCCAAACGATAGGTCGAGCCGCCAGGAATGTCAAAGGGCGGGTTGTTTTGTATGCAGATGAGATGACCGATGCCCTAGAATACGCAATTTCAGAAACCAATCGACGACGAGAAATACAGATTGCTTACAATACCAAGCACGGTATTACTCCGCAAAGTATTACCAAAGAAATTAAATCTATCGCTGACCAAATGCGGAGTAATCACGATGAGACAGTAGAGACTTTGTTGCAAGTCGACATGGAGCTATTTAAAAAGAACCCTAAGAAAGTACTGAAAGAAAAGCGTCGACAAATGGAAGATGCAGTGGCTCAGCTAGACTTTGAAACCGCGGCCATCATTCGAGATGAAGTTGCGTATCTGGAAGGATCAGTAAAAAAATAAATGTGAGTTATATCATCATGTTTACAATTTAAGTGCTACAATTTCATTATGTCAATTATCACAAATAAACATATTTTAGTCGTTGGTGAAGAAACTACTCAAATTTCTAAAATAGAAGCGGCTTTGATAACTTACGGCGCAATTATTACCTGTTCAACTTGTGAGCAAACGGACGTGGATAAAATAAAAGCTGACGATATTGATCTCATTTTACTTAACCACTTACATGACGGTGTTCATTGTAGAAATATGCTTGATGTACTAAGGGGCACAAGCTCGTTAAAATCTATCCCAGTGTTTGCCTTGGTAGAAGACGATCAGAAGCATATTGGTGACACACTTATGTTGGGGGCGGCTGATTACATCGTGCCCGGCGAGGATGTTCATCAGGTTGTCGAGAAAATGAAGGTTATGTTTGGTGATACAACAAACATTGGGAGTGAACCAGCCATAGACCTGACACTTAGTCCAATTAGTACAAAAGGGGCGGGTATTCGTGTTTTTGTGGTTGAAGATGACTCTCTTTTAGGCAACTTACTAGCTATTAAATTTGAAAAATCAGATGTACCTTTTGAAATATCAGTTGATGGTATTGATTTAGTGACAAAACTAAAGGCCTTTAAGCCTCAGATTGTAATACTAGACCTAATGCTTCCTGGAAAGGATGGTTTTGAGCTTATGCAAGAGATTAGAAACGACCCAGAAACAGCAACTTTACCTATAATAATCTTTTCCAATCGAGATAGCTCTGACGATAGAAAGCGTGCCGAGGAACTAGGAGCAAAAGGTTTTTATGTAAAAGCTATGACTGATTTATCAGAATTGATGCAAACGATTGAACGATTTGCTCGGCGTTAGTGTTAGTCGCTTGTGTACAGCACGCTACGTATTCTAGTCAACATTTTGTATACTATGGGTAATGCCAAAGACTTCTAGCAAGTCAGTTTCTAAAGCTGCTCCTAAAAAGAAAAAAACCGTCACCACGAAAAGTCGGGTGGTTACTAAAAAACCGGTTGCAAAAAAGAAGTCTACTTCAACCAAAAAAAGATCTACAACAAAATCGAGTAAATTAGGTGTAGATACTAAGGCAACCAAGACAGCAATGACTGCGAAAGCTGCTTTAAAAATCAAGAAGTCAGTAAAAAAAACAAAGTCAGTTGCAGAAGCTCCAAAAAAAACACCTGAAAAAAAAGTAGCCAAAACTAGTATATCTAAAAAGAGCTCACCAGCACGAGAACCAGTGATCTTACCAACTCGGATGAGTATACGAGCCAGAGAAAAAGCCCTGGTCTTAGCTAAGGTTTTTGAAAAAGATTTTTACGTTCCGGGTCTAACCCTTGCTCGATTTGGAGGATTTTGTTTTATTATTATTGGTGGAATTGCAACTATGAGCCAGCTAGATATGCTGGTACCAAATCAGGCTTGTGGTATTGATAACTGTCAAGTAGCTCAGGCTAGTTCTGTACTCGACGGTGCAGTCCAAAACATAGCAGAGCCGGGTTATCTAGAGTTGCTCACTGATCTCCCTAGTACCGTTACTGTAAAGACTGATCTACCACTTGAGATCACATCAGTGGTTGAAGTTGTTGCTAGGCTAAGTTTTGTATCGTCTGATGGAAGTCAACAAATTCCTATTCCTGTAAGGACAATTGGTAACAATAAGTATGAGGTCTCTATTGATCCAGCTAACTTGCAACCATTTGATTATGAACTACTTCTAACAGTGGTTCATAAAGATCGAATAAAACCAGTTTTATATTCACTTGGATATTTTGCAGTGACTCACAATTCAAACACAAACACTGAGGTGTTAATGGATTTACTAGATGAAGTTGAGCCAGTCGACACTAATAATGTTGATAATACAGATTCACAAGTACTAAGTGAGTTGGACCAAGATGCATTTGGTGTAAGTTTTGTCGAAAGTGATAGTACCAGAGAACAAGTAGTCCCAGATCAGAAACCTAGAACTACTATAGATAATGCCAAGGCGCAAATTGTAGAAACAGAGAAATCAGCCAGCCAAAATATTCGCATAACTACCAACCCCGTTGCTATCGGTGTGACCACCGTCAGACTTGAAGAGATCGTAAAAGGAGGTCAGACTTTTTTCTATTTGCGAAAAGTTCAGGGTTTACACACCCAAAGAATCGGCATACTGATTAGTGGTAGAGATAGATTTACATTTGATTCACGGTTGTACCCTAATGGTCAGTATCAACTATATGCTGAAACCACTGTTGGAGGTAAAAAAATTGTAAGTAACAACGCTGACTTGGTTATTACAAATCAGATAGCTAAATTGGAGACCAGCGTTGTAAGCTCAACTACCCAAAGAGAGTTAGTGACAATCAAGGATGCCTTAGTAACTCAACCAACTACAAAAGAGCGTCAGTCTGAATCTGAAATTTTACGGAATCAAACAGATGCAAACTCAGTAGTTTTTGATCCTACAGCTTCACTAAACAATCGAGTTGTAACTCTGTTTAATACGGATTCTGAAAAATTAAATATTTTGTTGCAAAATTATGCAGCTGCGCAGCAGTCTGGTGACGAGTTGTTGATAGCTGAAGCCGAGCGAGCAATTAGGTTATATAAAGAGGGGGTTATATCAGCGGCTTTAGCCGACCCTCGTGACAGGTCTATTGCCAAAGAACTGGATGAATCCTTACAACAAGAACTAACAAAATTGCAACAAAAAGTCCGTACCTTTGAGAAAGTTCGTCAAGAACGCAGCGACATAGAATCGTCTGTAGATACCGATGGTGACGGTATTTCAGATTTTGATGAAGTGAATCTCTATCGAACTAACCCGCAACTAGCTGATACCGATGGAGATGGGTTTACCGACGGTGTTGAAATAATGAGAGGTTTCGACCCAACAAATGCACTTATCGAAGCTGTAATGACCTATCAGTCACCAAAAGATGTGGTTGGAGTTGTGACTACTAACACGCTCCAAGTTTCACAAGTTGAACCAAAAGTTACAGTTGCATCAAGCAACGAACCAGAGTCAGTTCAAGCAGTAGTGCGTGGTCGTGGTCTGCCAAACAGTTTTGTTACGCTTTATATATTTAGTACACCTACTATAGTCACTGTTCGGACTGAGGCTGATGGCACATTTGAATACACGTTTAGCAAAGAGCTCGAAGATGGTGAACATCAGGTCTTTGTAGCGCTTACTGACAACACTGGTGCGATTGTTGCTCAAAGTGAGCCGTTTACTTTCATTAAGGAAGCACAAGCGTTTACACCAGTTGATGCACAGGAAATGATGGCTAGTGATAATACAACTGACTTTAACAGCATTACTTCACCGTATCGATTAGTATTAGGCATGTCCGTTTTGGCTCTTGGAGTATTACTAATTTTGCTTGGTGTTGGACTGCGGGGTAACCGGCCTGAAATCATTATTACTGAAAAAGAGTTGGCATGATATCGCAACTTTTATATATCTTGCAAAGTGGTTGGCGTCGAGTACAGGCTAGCGGCAAGTTGTTGTTCTTGGTAGTGATATTGTTTGTTTTTCCGATTCTGTTTGTAGTAGTACTAGAGCAATTTTACTCTGTAGCAACTGCGAATATTAAAACCGTCGAGTTTGCCAGAACAGCAACCCTACATGATAGTGTGGCAGCGGTTTTACCAATCACTGATTCATCCACCCAAAGTGACTTACTTCAGACACTACAGTTACAGAATAATGATGTTACTGTATTTCGTATTTATACGGAAGGACCAGGTGACTTGTATACTGTAATTGCATCCAGTGACAGTGCTGAGCTTAATGGTACAACTTCACCGTCTACAGTTCTACAGCTTGGCAAGGTTTCACCGAACGAGACTTTTTCAGTAAACTTACCAAATTCAAGTAAACGTATTGAACAATCCGTTCGGTATGTTCAGATTAATGGAACGCCATATTATATTTTTTCAGAGCAGTCCAAGGGTCAGATAGACGCTGTGCTTAGTAAGCGTAAACAAGATGCCTATATAGTTCTGTCACTAATTTTTGTATTTTTAATTGGATTGGCATACTGGGTAAATCGTCAGTCTGATTGGCAGAAAAGATATAAAAAATTGCACGACACTTTGGAAGAGCGTGATTTATTTACAAACATGATCGCACATGAATTTCGTACTCCTCTGACTGCAATCAAAGGATATTCGTCTTTTTTGCAAGATTCAGAAGCAATTACCGGAGAAAATCTTCGATACGTAGATACAATTAGAGAGTCAGCTGAGCGCTTGGTCCTGTTAGTAAATGATTTTCTCGAGGTAGCTAGAATTCAATCCGGTCAGATGAATATTTCGACTGCTAACGTTGATATGGGGACTGCAATTCAGTCGGTGGTTACAACGTTGTCTGATGAAGCAGCCCAAAAGAATTTGCAGCTTGTCTATACCAAAGCTCTCACACCACAACTTTTAAACACTGATAACAACCGTTTGGTGCAAATTGTGACCAATATTGTTAGTAATTCTATTAAATATACTGAAAAGGGAACGGTAGAAATCAGCTGTGAAGCTACGCATAAAGGAATGACCATAAGAGTAAAGGATACCGGAATGGGCATTAGCGCTGCCGATCAACAAAAACTCTTTAAACCATTCTCTCGGGTCGGTGGCGTCGAACATACTCAGACTACTGGTACAGGGTTAGGTATGTGGATCACTAAACAAATGATCGAACTCCTGCATGGATCAATCAGTGTCGAGTCAATTAAAGGGGTGGGTACCCATGTTGTACTGCACTTTAAGGATATTGATTCAAACGACTAGTCATCTGTAGTATTCGCGCGTATACTTATACCTTTATGACCAATTCACCTAAAAAACCCAAAGTAAAGTGGAACGATGATGCTGCGGCTGATCAAAAGATTGTTGTTAAGGGTGCCCGTACTCACAATCTAAAAAATATCGACGTCGAAATGCCACGGGGAAAGATGGTTGCAATTACCGGCCCATCTGGTTCTGGTAAGTCATCTTTAGCTTTTGATACTATTTTTGCTGAAGGACAGCGACGCTATGTTGAGTCACTTTCACCATATGCCCGGCAATTTTTGAACAAAATGCAGAAGCCTGACGTTGACGAAATAGCTGGTCTTTCGCCTGCCATTTCAATCGATCAAAAATCTGCCAGTCGTAACCCCCGCTCGACAGTTGCCACCATTACCGAGATATATGATTATCTTCGAATTGTGTATGCACGAATCGGGCAACCTTACTGCCTTGACGTTGATGTTCCGATCCAAAAGCTTTCCCAGGATGAGATTCTCTCAATGGTACTTCGGTCAATTGAAGACAAAGAGGTGAAGGCTGCTCAGAAGAACGAGCGTGTAATGGGGATTGAAGTCAGCAAGGGTCGAGTGTCTATTTTTTCGCCAGTAGTGGTTGGTCGAAAGGGCGAGTACTATCAGCTACTATACGATCTATTAGGTAAAGGGTACGAGACAGTCAAAATCGATGGCGAAGTCAAACAGTTACGTGACAAAATCACGTTAACTAAAACTAAGCGCCACGATATTGATGTCTTGATTGATGAGATCTATGTGAGTGAATTTACTGATGATTCTAAAGGGTCACGAGAACGCCTCTCGGAAGCAGTCGAATTAGCTTTGGCTGAATCAAGCGGGCTGGTTAAAATCGAAAGCCCAGATGGGAGTACTAGAACCCTGTCAGCAAAGTTTATTTGTCCGATTGATGGTTCTTCATTTCCAGAAGTTGAGCCGCGTCTATTTTCATTCAACTCGCCTTATGGCGCGTGTCCAGAGTGTAACGGTTTGGGTGTCGTAGGTATATTCCAAAGTGATGAATGTCAGGTGTGTAAAGGAGCTAGATTGCGACCCGAGGCAATGCGTGTGTACTTAGGCGGAGATGGTAAAAAAGATCTAGGAACAAACATCGTTGGCTTTACCGGTATGACGGTAAAGCAAGCTGTCGAGTTTATCGGTAACCTGAAGCTAACAAAGCAGCAAGAAGCCATCGCTTGGCCAGCGTTGCGTGAAGTAATCGACCGACTTGATTTCATGATGGATGTCGGGATTGAATATTTGACTCTTGATCGTCGAGCGAACACGCTCTCTGGTGGAGAAGCTCAGCGTATTCGTCTAGCTTCACAGCTTGGTTCTGGTTTGGTGGGCGCTCTGTACGTGCTTGATGAGCCAACTATTGGGTTGCACCAGCGTGATAACGACAAGTTGATCAAGACCCTGCATGAGTTACGCGATCTTGGTAACACGATCTTGGTGGTAGAGCATGACGAAGATACAATCTACGCGGCAGATTATTTGATCGAAATTGGCCCGGGCGCAGGTGTGCGCGGCGGGGAAGTTGTGGTCGCAGATTACTTGCAGCCACTGCTTGATGCTAAAACCAACACCAATAATTCTGTCACCCTAGCGTACTTGCGTGGTGAAAAGAAAATAGCGGTACCAGAACGAAGGACAGGTGAAAAGGGTAAAATCCACATTAAAGGCGGTAAAGCATTTAATATCAAGAACCTAAACCTAGAAATTCCCCTAGGGAGATTGATCTGTGTAACCGGCGTATCAGGATCTGGTAAATCAACCTTCATGTACGAGATTTTGCATCGAAACCTAAAAGCCAGGCTAGACAAAAAATTCCGCACCGCCAAAGTCTACAACGCCAAAGAAATCACCGGTACCGAGTATCTTGGCCGTACGGTACTAATCGACCAGTCGCCAATTGGCCGGACACCCCGTAGTAACCCGGCAACGTACACCGGTGCCTTTACCCACATCCGGGATCTATTCGCTGCCAGTGGCGAGGCTCGGGCACGTGGCTGGAAGCCTGGACGGTTTAGTTTCAACGTTAAAGGTGGTCGTTGCGAAACTTGTCAGGGAAATGGTGTAATCGCAGTAGAGATGCACTTCTTACCAACAGTGTATGTGACGTGTGATGTGTGTGACGGCAAGCGTTTTACTAAAGAAACCCTCGAAGTACGCTACAAAGGTAAAAACATCTACGAGGTACTACACCTAACAGTCGAGGATGCGTTTGAATTCTACAAAGATATCCCAGCTATTGCAGAACGTATGCAAGCGTTACTTGATGTTGGTTTAGGTTATCTCGAGTTAGGGCAAGCAGCTACGACATTATCTGGGGGAGAGGCACAGCGGGTCAAGATTGCGTCTGAGCTGTACCGGCCACATACGATGAAAACCATGTACCTGCTCGATGAGCCAACCATTGGCCTGCACTACGAGGACGTCAAAAAGCTGATCGAGATCCTACAACAGTTGGTAAATCGCGGTAATACAGTCATGGTGATCGAACACAACCTTGATCTAGTCAAGAGTGCAGACTACGTAATCGATATAGGCCCTGAGGGTGGAACTGGGGGAGGAAACGTTGTGGCAAAAGGCACCCCAGAAGACATTGCTGAGGAAGAAAAGTCACACACCGGAAGGTATCTAAAGAAGATTCTTTAGGTGCTACTCCAAAAAACATTGCAATTCTACAAGCGTAGTTAACATAAAAAGATCATCAGCCAGAGATGATCTTTTTTGCTATAGTATTACTCATGAACAAGACCGATCTTGGTAATTTAAAGCTACCTGATACCCCCGGGGTGTACTTCTTTTTGGGTTCCAAAAAGAAGATTTTGTACATCGGCAAAGCCACCTCATTACGTAATCGCGTCCGCAGCTATTTCACGGCCGACATCAAAGAAAAGCGTTCTGAGTTGATTGAAAAAATGGTGATCGAGGCCAAAACTGTTGAGTTTACCGAAACCGACAGTGTACTCGAAGCGTTGATCTTGGAAACCAACCTCATCCGGACTCATAAGCCGCTGTATAACTCACGCAGTAAAGACGATAAGTCATACAATCACCTGGTTATTACCGATGAAGAATTCCCACGGGTGCTAGTTGTCCGTGGTAAAGACCTCACCGAGAAGTTTGCTGATGGTGACATTAAGTATCACTTTGGACCATTTACCAGCGGGTCGCTGTTCCGTGAGGCGCTCAAAATTGTACGCAAGCTATTTAAGTTCTATGATACTAAGGCCCCAATTGGAAAAGAAACTTCTAAACTAGATAAAGGAAAAATAGACTTCAATCGTCAAATTGGTCTCTATCCTGAAGTTCAATCAAAGGCTGAATACGCACGTACTTTGCGCCATATCCGATTATTCTTTGAGGGTAAGAAGCATCAAATTATTGACGAGCTAGAGAAAGACATGATGAGTCTAGCAAAAGAGGAGCGATTTGAGGAAGCAGGAGTTATTAAAAGTCGAATTTTTGCCCTCAAGCACATACATGACATCGCCCTGATCAAAGCTGATTCAAAAATCTACCGTGATGATAAACGTATTCGTATCGAAGCCTACGACATTGCGCACATGGGAGGAAAAGACATGGTGGGAGTGATGACCGTACTTGAAAGTAACGAACCAGCTAAGAGTGAATATCGTAAGTTTAAAATTCAGACGCTCGACAATGCCAACGATCCCGCCGCTCTCAAAGAAGTGTTAACCAGACGACTCAAACACCCAGAATGGCCGCTACCACAACTAATCGTAGTAGATGGAAGTACTGCCCAAAAAAACGCCCTAGAGCTCATTTTGCGCCAACACGGCATGCTTATACCGGTAGTTGGAGTCGTGAAGGACGAGAAACACAAACCAATTAGACTAATTGGACAAAAGAAAATTATTGACGATCACAAACAAGCGATACTACTTGCCAATGCAGAGTCACACCGGTTCGCGATTGCCTACCATCGAGATAAAAAACGTAAACGAGCTCTAATGTAACCATGGTAGCTGTTTTGGTGTTGTAGTAATTATGAAGGAATCAATGTATCAGCACACAGGCTGTAAAAATATCTACATCACGCAAGTGGTATAATTATCATATGAAACGAATAGCGGTGTTACGTGGTGGTCCAAGCGAAGAGTATGATGTCTCGATGTTAACAGGGAAAGCTGTGCTAGAGGCTTTGGCTGGTGAAGAATACGTAGCAAAAGACATCATGATCTCAAAAACTGGTCAATGGTTTGAACAGGGAAGAAAGCGTACCCATGAACAAGCTTTGACCGGCGTGGACGTAGTTTTTATTGCCTTACATGGTTCATTTGGTGAGGATGGTCAGGTTCAGCGAATTCTCGAACAAAAGCGTATCCCATTTACTGGTAGTCCATCTTTGGCATCCGGGATAGCTTTTAATAAAGAACTGACCAAGCAAACCATGCGTCCGCACGGAATCAACATGGCTAAGCATCGCCGGGTAAACAAAGATGAGCAGCACACACTAAAAGACGAAGTGGCACAAATTATTACCGATCTTGGTACGCAACTATTTATCAAACCTTTATCTAACGGTTCATCATTTGGTGCTCGTAAGGTATTAGAGTCTGTTGAGTTGTACGATAATTTAGTCGAATTGCTCGATCTATACGACAGCCTGTTGGTTGAAGAATACATTGGTGGAACTGAAGCGACAGTTGGAGTTTTGTCAGATTTCCGCGGTGAGCGATTGTACGCGTTGCCAGCGGTCGAGATTATTCCGCCAATTGAACACGACTTTTTTACCTATCAAAACAAGTATGATGGAAGTACGACCGAAATTGTACCCGGCAGATTCTCACCTTCTGTAAAGACTGAAATGATTAGGATCGCAAAATTAGCTCACAGCGAAGTTGGGTGTGATCAGTATTCACGCAGTGATTTCTTGATTAGAGATAACCAAGTCTATTTCCTTGAGATCAACACACTACCAGGTTTTACCAACCAGTCACTATATCCAAAGGCAGCCGATGCCGTTGGCCTTTCGTTTAAAGACCTGGTGCGTCATCTCATCGAAACCGCCCGCGGGTAAAACTGCTTGATTTTTATTAGTGGTGCGGTAGTATAGTGGCACTCTGATTTCGACCAGGTTACATAACCGCTTCGGACTTAATCGAGTAAAAGACAATAGAAATAAGTGGGAGCTGAGTATTGCACTCAACAAAATTTATCTCCCAGATACAATTAGAGTAAAGCGAGTAGAGAAGTTGTATGGTTTTAGAAGCTGAGTATTGCACTCAACTTCTAATACTTCCCAAGTATTAGAAGGGCTCGTAGCTCATCTGGTAGAGCGCCTCATTTGCACTGAGGAGGTAGCGGGTTCAAGTCCTGTCGAGTCCACCAAATACGCACCGCCATTAGGCGGTTTTGTGTATTTAGGTGAACTCGAAGAAAACGGAGTTTTCGTCAGGACTTGAAAAGAGTGAGTATATCGCCCGCAGCGTAGCGAGGACGTTACGAACGGCGGGGTCGCGTCGCTTAGTACCTTTGGAGACGCAGTCGAACAAAGTACTTAGCAAAGGTGACCAAGTCCTGTCGAGTCCACAAACACAAATCCACCGTGAGGTGGATTTTGTTTATGGTGGACTCGAAGTAAAGCCTGGGAGGCTTTACGTCAGGGCTTGAAAAGCTTTTGAGTCAGATTGTGAGCAAAGCGAAACAATCTGTCCAAAAGGTATACTGTTCATGTAATGAAAAAGTCCTGTCGAATCCACCATAAAAATAGCCCATGAGTGCTATTTTTTGTGGAGGACTCTAAGGAAAGTGCCTGCGCACTTTCCGTCAGGACTTGAACGCCGGAGCGGTGTGAGGAAGTATGACGAACGAGTGAGGTGTGTCCCGCGGCACTTGTTAGTTTGTGAGCAAAGCGAAACAAACTAGCCTAGTGACCGTCAGGACTTGAAAAAAGCTTCTGGCTAAGCCGGGCAAAAGACTTTTTGTCCGCACAGAAGCGACGGGGTCGCGCCGCACACTAGATTGGAGACTTTTGGGTCAGGGCTTATAAGTGAGAGTTTGTCGAATAGCTATGTCGTAATAAACCATAAGTCAAGCCATAGCATCTTAACGGCATCAACGATCAGGTGTATACTATAATTAATTACGCAACGTAAAGAAATATATGAACAAAACCATACTCGCAATACTCGTTATTATCATTGCTGTGGGGGTATACATTCTATTCTTGAGCGATGATACCCAAACGCAAGAACAATTTAATGATACCGAAAGCCAGATTGTCTATTGTGACGCTGGCGGGAACCGCTACACCACAGAGGAACAAGCCGTCGCCGCTGGTCTGACGGAGGCACAATATGGTGCGACTTTCTGTCCTGAGTATGTAGCCGCCCAAACTGGTGATTATACCGGAGTACCAGTCACAGAAGCAGCAGAAATTGCAGAAGCTAGAGGAGAGATGTTCCGCGTAGTCGAAATTGACGGAGAGATACAGCCGGCCACCAGAGACTTCCAACAAGGTCGTATCAATGCATCCGTTTCAGACGGTGTGGTGACTTCATACACCGTTGAAGGAAGTGAGTCTGTGTCTGATAGTCAACCGGCAGAAGGAACAGCCGGTAGTCAAACCAATCCAATGTTCCAAGATAGCACTTTGGAAGGTGACATAATTGAACCAGAAAGCTCATCTGATACTGCTGCTGGCAATGAACACGATGTAATTATTGGCACGTCAGTTGCAGAAGCAGAAGCCTACGCTGAAGCCAGTGACGTCGACTTCCGAACAGGCACAATTGACGGACAACCAATGCCAGTTACCCTTGACTACCGACCAGGACGAATCACTGCTGAAATTGAGAATAATGTTGTGGTTGGTTATACGGTTGAGTGAGAATAACCAATCTTCTTCTGTACTGCCCGTGCTGTAATAGAGTATAACGAAAGCAAACATTGGCTAGGTCGGTTAGAATATAAACCTATGCTAAGGAAACAAGATGCTAGTCAGACAATGCAAAGCTGTCCCAATCCTACCGCCATTAAATAAACCGACAAAACCACCATCACCAGAGAAAAGCACGGTACTTTTTGCTACACTAAAGTATGTTTGAAAAAGTACCTGCGTGGTCACCAATTAACACACTCATAGTTAGTTTCGTGTGTGGTGTGCTCTTTTGCCTACCTGCCATAGCCGCCGCTCAAGAACGAGTAGTGTCCTACCAAACTACCGCTTCAATCCAACCCGACTCATCGGTGCAGCTAACCGAGCGAATCGCGTATGATTTTGATTCTAACCTCAAACGGGGCATCTACCGCGACATCGACACAGTTAAAAAGCTAGATGGGAAAAGCTATCGGCTTGAGATATCCGATGTGCTCGTGGTGGATGATACGGGTAATCCTTATGAAGTAGAGATTCTCAACCGCCGTGAAGACGTCCGGCTCAATATTGGTGGTGATACGCCACGCTGGACCGGAGTCACTGTGTTTGAAATTAGCTACACTATTGATGGAATACTAGTATTTAATGAGGACAATGATGCCTTATTGCTCGATGCTGTCGGCTTTGATTGGGGAGTGCCAATAGTTGAATCAGGAGCTACAGTGCTGCTCCCAGCTACTGTTGACGAGAATGAGTTAGTGTATGAATGTTTTGTGGGGCAACCTGGGAGTACCAATCCGTGTGACGATGTGCAGGTTGGTGCACATACAGTCGCTACGAGATCCACTGCCAGTCAAGTAAATCAGCTCACCTTTGCGCACAATAGCAATCTCGGTAACGGCGCTGGAATGACCATTGGGGTGACCTTTCCGAAAGGATTAGTAACAGAAACTCAGCCGATTGAAATAAAACCGATACCGGATGTGTTTATTGCTTGGTTAATTCTATCCCTACTACCGTTAGTGCTAGCCGTCCCTCATTTTTACCGCAAAGCAAAGACGAAGCTCCTGCTGCCCATCGTACGGCAATACGATGCACCGGCTGATGTTGCGCTGTATGAAGCCGGACTAATACTCAAGCACACCTACAGTACAAAGCACCTAGCTGCTCAGATCATAAGTCTGGCGCAACGAGGGTACCTGAAAATAGTGCACTATCAAAAGCAGAAGTTCTTTTTCTTTAAAGAGTCCGGGTATCTCTATGTCCAGCTTCGTCCTGGGACTGATTTACCTGAATTTGAACGAACACTGCTCGAAGAACTGACGGCTGCAAAATTCACCATCACCAACACAGCCGCTCTTGAAGCTATCAGTGTCGACCACACCATTCCAGATGAAATTGCAAACAACATCAAGTCAGCCGTGGCGGTAACACAAGTGAAGAAACTACAAAACAAGTTTGCCAAACCTTTTGAGCGGTTGAGTAAGTTAGCTAGGACAAATTCAGTCCAAAATGGAGTATTTGTTGAGGATTTCACGGTTGCCAGGTTGAGTGCGGTATTTAGTCTATTTAGATATCTGCTGCTCTCTGCTGGTTCTCTGGTTTTACTCTACACCGTGCTTAAGCTTTTCTACTCTGAACGTTCGTTTGAGACTATAACCCTAGTAACAGTTGGCACATGTATTGTTAGCGCAGCGCTGATTGCAATTATTGGCTTGTTAATTTATCAATTACCAAACCTCAGCCAGAAGGGAGTAGCTGCTAAAGAGCATTTGCTCGGTCTGAAGCAGTACATGGAAGTAGCCGAGAAGGAGCGGATGGATTTTCACTTTGATCCCGAAAAGAACCCCGAGCTGTTTGAAAAACTACTGCCATACGCTGTGTTACTTGGTATGCAAAAACGTTGGATCAAACATTTAGATAAATTAGACCACCAACCCAACTGGTACCACAGCTCTAGCGGACAACAATTTTCAGCCACTTCGTTAAATAGCGTGGTGAGCTCGATGAACTCTTCCACCAGCTCATCCAGCACCGGAGCTGGTTCGGCCGGTGGTGGTTTTGGCGGCGGTGGTGGAGGAAGTCGTTAAAAGAAATCCTGAGACCTGCTACCCATATTCTCTGATTGCATCCATAAATACTTCGCCAAACTTCTTAAGCTTTTTGTCTCCTACACCACTAACCGCCAGAAACGCGTCATCAGTTTGTGGCTTGTTGTGTGCCATGTCTCGCAGGGCTTTATCACCAAAAACAATGTATGGCGGTACCTTAAGCCGCGCTGCCTCTTTGGTTCGCACCTGACGCAACACTTCAAATAGATCAGGATCGTAATCGTCAGATTGTATAGAGTTCATTGTTGCACCGCCAATACTGGCCTTGGCTTTTCTAATTGGTGTTGGCGGTGCCAGTGGTGCAAAGCTTACGCACAAATCACAGTTGCCGCAGTTTGTCTCGCTATACTCCTCGTTAAAATATCCAAGCAAAAACTTGCGCCGACAGGTCCGTAAGGTGCCGTATTGCAGTGCTTGATCGAGGTTGTCCTGCGCCTGCACCTTTTCTTCACCCGCTGGGATCATGCTAATGAAATAGTCTTGCTTAAATTTATCAGCGGTGGAAAATAGCAACACACACCGAGCCGGGAGCCCGTCTCGGCCGGCACGACCGGTTTCTTGGTAATACCCTTCGATTGATTTTGGCAGACTGTGGTGAATCACCAGACGTACATCCGGCTTATCGATCCCCATACCAAAGGCGATAGTAGCCACTATGATGTGAATGTCATCACGGATAAACTTATCCTGGTTTTCGCGTCGCTTATCGGCGCTGAGACCGGCGTGATAGGTATCGGCGTTGTGACCGCGATCCTTGAGCTTGCGGGCGATATTTTCGGTATCTTTTCGCGAAAAGCAGTAAATAATCACACTCTCTTTAGGGTGTAGTTCAATCAGTGACAGAATCGTGTTAAACGAGTCTTTTTTCGGGAGCACTTCATAGCTCAAGTTCTCCCGGTTAAAGCTTGAAGTGAATATGTGCGGGGTAGGGAGGTTGAGCTGTTTGACGATGTCTGACCGCACTTGCTCGGTCGCAGTCGCAGTGAGCGCAATGATTGGAATGGTAGGGAAGTCGGTGCGCAATTTGTTTAAGTTGCGGTAGTCTGGCCTGAAATCGTGTCCCCATTCAGAAATACAGTGCGCCTCATCGATCGCAAACAATCCAATTGGCAGCGTGTGCAACAACTCTTGAAACCGAGCCACCGAGAGTCGCTCCGGTGCAATATACACAATTTTAACCTCACCGCGCTGAATGTCAGTGACAATCTCAGCAATCTCAACTTGGGTGAGGGAACT
>Ga0306910_1000243_pt1 | contig 30944 bp, 29 predicted proteins | sample AntRauMFilla2698_FD_190438 | JGI IMG/M metagenome (GOLD analysis project Ga0306910, IMG submission 190438) | Saline lake microbial communities from Rauer Islands, Antarctica - Metagenome Filla 2 #698 (v2) (version 2) | ecosystem: Environmental > Aquatic > Non-marine Saline and Alkaline > Saline ... | reverse complement strand
CTGGCGCAACCGCGACAGCTCGGATGCTACTGTGACCGTGCAGGTGCGCGGCGAATACGCCGAGTTCAAAGACGCCAGCTGACACCTGAAGCTGCCGTTCGTGCCATGTGCGGCGAACGGCAGCTCTTCGCACCCTTCTCGCTAATGTCAATTGGATCGTGTTCTGATTTTTGCACTTGCAGCGAAAGCTAACATTGTCCGCACACCGGACCTCGGTGCTGACCGCAGCGAGGACCCGTTCCAAGGAGTGAACAGACTACTTCTATGATGAGTTTTCAGATCTATCAGTTAGCCGATCCGACTTGTCAGGCGAGATCACCACTTGGATGCGACCGCCGCAGACATGGGCGAAGCGCTCGAGATCTTCTATACGCGGAAGCGCACCGACCAGCGACTCCATCTCTTCAATTGTAACTTTGGTTACCGCGCATAACTTTCGACACGGCTTGGCTTCGATCGAAATCAACGAAGATCTCAACAGTATCAATGAGATAGCTTTGTTGCTCGGAGATGATCCCGCAACTGTGCGCAAGTACTACGCCTTCATCCAGCGGGAGAAACAGATCGTCGAGGTTCAGGTAAAGCGAAATCACCGAAGAACTAAGTATGCTGGCAGTGTGAGCACCAAACAGGTGGCGGCATGATGGATCGCGCTGCAATCCTTGCAAAACCCAGTTGGAAATTGCTTCTGAAACGTAATCCGACTGCTTTCAGTATGAGCAGTTCGTTGCTTCTGGCCGCCGACAGTTTCTTTGATTTCGTTGGCGAATTTGGTCTTTCCCAGCCTCAGGCTGATGATTTGCTGGCGTGGGCAAAAAGATACGATCAGGGCACCCAAAACCTCTCGCTTACTCAGCTGAGAGATGCCCTTAGTATTTGTGCACCAACCGCTGTTGCGATTGCCGAGCAGGCAATCCGTAAGGTGGCGGAAGGTTCAGCATCAAATGAGGCCCGTACCGAGCCTTTGACTAATACGGATTCAAATTCTCTGGACCCTTGGGACCCGATCGCACCATCCGGCCCTGCACCGGTTGCACGTCGTGTTTCCATCGCGCCTCAGGACCTTCCAGAGCGATGGCAACAGGGTCTGAGAGACGCAGCAAACGGTTTGATACGCGGCGGGCCTGCACCTGCAAACTTGATCCTGATGCGCATGAGGGAGAAGCTTTGCCAGTTTGGCTGGTCCGCTCGGGAACACGGCCTCAATGTCCGGTTTACGCCAGAAAGTATCGCGCTCTACGAGCAGGACGTTAGGGACCGAAGCGAGCTCGGGAAATTCGGTTTACGTTGGGCGACGGTGCGCGCCTCCATCGAGGAGCTTTTGCGTTTTGCCCGCTATGTCGGTGAATCTGAGGCCGTCCTCGCAGATCTGCGGACCCGTCTTCGGGCTGTTTCATCTCTCGAGAATTCGCAACTGGCGATCAAGTATTTCGAGATCGCTCGAACCGGAAACACGACAGATCGCATTCTGGATCGTGCTGAACAGCTATTGCACGACGCACCAAGCGGCCCCACACCTAAAAAACGGCATCAGATCAGAAATGGCGCGAGCATTCTTGCGATTTTTTCGACTATTCCATTGCGCAACGCGTCAGCAGATCTTGTATTCGGCGTGACACTGTTCTGGCGCGAAACCCGCTGGGTTATCGAAACCAAAATCCAGAAGACCCACACCGGTCGCCCCCAGGTTCTTAGAGCGCCCTTGGAACCTGAAGCCGGCAAGTTCATCGATGCGATCCTGATCGGAGACGCCTCACCCCGGTTGCTTCCAGAGCTGAGGTCACAAGCTTTGAGAGAGATGCGGCAGCTCTTCGTTCTGCCCAACGGTCAACCAACGGCAAAGACCTATATCCCGCGTGTGTTCAAAGCCCTGACAGATAACAGTCTGACCACCGCGCGCTCCATGCTTCATACGGATTGCGCCGTTCATCACGGTGCTGCTGGTGTCGAGATGGCCAAATCAACCTGCCATCAGCGCGGCGAGAAGATTCATCTCAAGTATCAGCTGGAGCAGGTCGCAATGGCCGGAGTTAACCATTGCCGTGAGTCATCACGAGCGCGGAGATTGCGCTATCTGGACGAAGATCAATTGGTTTGAAGGTCCCGTGTCGCCCGCGTCAAGACAGGAACAAGGATATCATCCAATCACGTCGGCAGGTGTGTGACACCGCCGCGATTGGACGATTTTGGAATCCGGAGGAGAGCAGACTGAGGAGGAAACCACATAATCGATAAGCCACATGCAATCGAAGAAGCGTTTGAAGGCAGCAAAGTTATATGCTCCGCGTATGCTGCTGGGCAATTTACCAACCGCAAACCCGCTCACTGGACCGGAAATACGATGGTTGTAACACAGCTTGCCGGACTTGCGCTGTTGTAAGCGACACTTAAAAAGAACCTGCTGGAAATCGTTACATGGTTTTCTGCGACGCACGTTGACCATGAATGTGAAATCGTGACTCATTGTTATCGCTAACAGCGCCAGCACAAATCTATCTCGCACATTCTTGTATTATCCGAGCCAATGGGACGGCGACAGGTCACAGTGATTGTCGCCGGAGCCTTCAGGTCCTTTGGTTGGACAATCGATCCGAAGGGCACCTCAAGCGTTGAATAGTTCGAAACGTCAGACGTGTCCGACATGTTCGCGCATTGGCTACTATCAGCGATGCGTCGGGTAGAGAAGGCCCTGAAGTCATACAAGGATCAGAAACATTTGTACAAAACGAAAGACTGCCGATCAATCAGATGTGGTTTTGTCGGAACCACATCCGATGTCTCGCCTGTCTAAGTGGGGGTGATCAGGATTTTTTTAACTTTCAACAGATGGTCTGCAATGGAGATGCTGCTGCTACAGCCGCAGACCGCACAACAACGCCCTGAAATGAGGAGGAACTGGGGTGCTTGAGTTGTCACTTTGAGGGCAACGAGAAGCCAAAAAGAAAGGGTCCACAATGACCTATCTATCCTCTATCGCCGTCGATGCGGTATCCAACCTGCATGCCGTCCGGAGCTTCGTCGACGAACACGGTCTCGCTGTCGCAAATGCCGCGCATGTTCTCGGTGGACCTGCTGCCAGTGGACGATTTTACATCTTCGCAGAAACGTTACGAGATGCCGATCAACTCACTCGGTCGCAACGTCGACAACTGGTCAAGTTACACGAGCTGCTGACGCTTCAGCACGTCGGTGATCCTGATCGGATCGAGACTCAGAGGTTTTCTGAAATTCATCCAGAGTTGCCTATCGTAGACGAAATCTGCCTGCTTTCCGACAGACTTCAGGAACTACTGACGCTGATTTCGGATCAAGATCGAGACGGTTGCTCAGTTTTCGACGGACATCTCTACAAAGAGGTCGCCTGACGCACTCCCCCGACCCGCAAGGGTCGGGCCTTGAGCAGACTGGGATGGTCCCGCTCTGCATGACCGAAGGAGTCGTCAGATGACACATTACCCCTACCCCACAAATGCAACCTCGATTGCAAATGACATCCACTTACTCATCGAAAACTGTCTCGGCCCGAGGGCAATCAGAACCAGGCTGGCTCGCTGGGCAGATCAGCTGGCGTCGAAATCCCCGGATTGCTTTAGGGAGACTGCGTTTAGAGTGGCGCTGAAGGACCTCCTCGCTCTCTCTTATTCAAACTCGTCGGTTAGCCTTGTTCCCGCACCTCCGTTTCATCGCGGGCGCAGAGGTTTGGAGATCGAAGATACCGGCGGTTATCTGGCGGCCAGGTTGATCATCCGCGATTTGGTTACAGGCGCGCCTCTGTGTCCAATCTGCAAAGCCGATACGGCAAATTTCGTGCTACAGGCATCGGAGGAGCATGTTGCAAGGCTCGAAGCTTTGCTGCCGTCTAACTAAGTTTAGGTTTCGGCCAAAACAGCCGTTGTTTTGGCCGAAATATCCTTTCTCGAGCAAAAGACCTGTGACAGTAGCATCTTAGATCAGCAGGGAATGACGAACTGCTTCGTCTGTCATCCGGCGAAAACGCTACGTTCTTCCGTCGCGATTCTACTCTGCCGGACCAGGCCGCGCGGACAGGGCGTCAAGCCAGTGTGGCATGTCGCCGTGCGTCCCGCCATCGAAGCACTATCTCGGCGATGAGCAGATAAGGCACAAAAAATGCGACGACCTGGATCTGGTCGAAGACGCCAGTGAATGCCTCGTTGGAGGCGATGCCGTCGGTTGTCGAGTACCAGATGGCGTAATGCATGCGGTAGATCCATGATCCGACCGCAAGTATAACCAACCGCACCGCCCAAGCAAAATGGCGACGCAGGTCCTTTATCCTTGCGTAGCGAACCGTGTTTACCGCCGCCCAGATCATCGCGACGCCATAAATCGCGAACCAGAGGCTCATCCACCAGCCGCCAATTGTGCCATTCAGCGTGATATAGACGAATCCGCCAAGTCCTGTAGCGACTGCCAGCACGAAAAGAACATATCCAAACCACCTGTGCAGCCTTGCCCAGCGACGCCGGACGATCGGCAGAGCCTGAAGCGGTGCACCCAAGGTCAGAACGGCGCCCGCGATCATGTGCAGGGCGATACCGGCATTGGCAAAAATCCCATCGTCCAGAAACACACGCGATACCTCGGCTGGAGCCTTGGAAACAAGGCCGCGCAGACCGATGTCGGCAGAGTAGACCACGAACCAACCCGTGTTGAGGGCCAGCACCAAAAGAAGCAAAGTTGGAAGGTATCGCTGCATAATAAAACAGATAGAGCCTCGCGCGGTCAGAGCCACTTTTCAGGCGCTCGGCAGGGTCTGTTGCCCCGAAGTGGCTTTTTCACGGAGGTCGTTGCGTATTCCGGAGCATGCGCCCACTCATTCCGACAACATACGCCCACCTGTTCCGGGGTATCCGCCCACCAGTGACGCGTTGCCGTGAGGCAGCGTGTTTCGGGTATCAGGTCTGAGGCGTTTCGTCATCCATTTTGGCGATGGTCTTGCGCATGGACGCGCCCTCCAGCTCGAGGCGGTAAGCGTTGTGAACGATGCGGTCGAGAATGGCGTCGGCGAAGGTGGGCTCCCCGATGACGTCGTGCCACGCTGTGATGGGCAACTGGCTCGTAATCATGGTCAAGCCGCGGCCGTACCGTTCTTCGACGATCTCCATCAGGTCGCGGCGCTGCGTGGCCGTCAGTCGGTCCGGCCCCCAGTCATCCAGGATCAGCAGCTGTGCTTTGATGATGCTGCGGAACAGGCGGGGGAAGCGACCGTCCATTGCCCGGCAGGCGATTGCGGAGCAACCTGCCGAGAGGGACCATGGGCCAGTTCCAGTTCTTCGAAGAGGCGGGGCATCCGCTTGTAGACCACGGTGACGCCGTCGCGGCAGGCCGCCTGCGCCAGGGCACAGCCGAGCCAGGTCTTCCCGACCCCACAGGGGCCAGTGATGATCAGGCTGCGCTTGTCGGTGATCCACTTGCCCGTGAGCAGGCTCTGGAACAGTGCCTTGTCGAGGCCGCGCCGTGCGCGGTAATCGACATCTTCCGGGCAGGCACCCACATGGCGCAGCCTGGCCGAGCGCATGCGGGCTTCAAAGCGCTTGGTTTCTCGGCTTGCGACCTCACGGTCGACCAGCAGGCCAAGCCATTCGGCGTGGCTGAGGTCAGCAGCAGCATCCTGAGCCTGTAGTTCGGCAGAGGCTTCGGCCATACCATCGAGCCGCAGGGCCTTCAGGTTATCGAGGGTTGGATGGGTAAGCATGACGTGTCCTTTCAATGGAAGTAATCGGCGCCACGGATGTTGGGGTGGTTAATGGCAGGCTGCTCCGTGGCGCGGGTGCGCGGCCTGCTGTCCAGCCCATTCTTCAGAATGGATTGGACCGACGAATATGAGCGCGCGTTGATTTCGAGCGCCCTTCTGCAAGCCGCATCAAGGCGGTCCCGGCCGAACCTGTCGGCCAGCCGGATCACGCCCAGACAGGTGCGATAGCATTGTTCGGGGTGCTTGCGGTCGCGCATCACGACCTCGGCGAAGAGCGCGACGTTCGGCCCGATGCGCGCGGCCCAGGACTGGATGCGCTGCGGCGTCCAGTCCTCGCGAAACTTGTGGTGCGCGGGCATGTGATCGCGCTGTGTGGAGTGCTGCCCGTTCCCGGAGGTCCTCACATGGGAGGCGACACGCTGCCCGATATGGAAGACTTCGACCGTCCGGGCGGTAATGCGCACCCACAGCTCTTTCCTCAGCAACTGATAGGGCACTGAGTAAAAATGCTTGTCGATCGCGATGTGGTAATCGAGCCCGGCGCGACACTTCTTCCACTCGGCGTAGACATAGGGCGCCACCGGCAGCGGCTTCAGGACGGGCTTGTCCAGCTGCTCGAACAGCTGCCTGCGACTGGCGCCGAGATGGCGCGAGACCTTGTCGTTGAGCCGGTCCAGAAGCGGGCGAATGGCAGCGTTCACGTCCTCGAGGCTGAAGAACTGACGGTTGCGCAACCGTGCCAGACTCCAGCGTTCAACCAGTAAAACCGCACCTTCGACTTTTGCTTTATCCTTTGGTTTGTGCGGCCGCGCCGGAACCACGGCCGTGTCGTAATGCGCGGCCAGATCCCCATAGGTCCGGTTGATCACAGGGTTGTAGAAGCATGCCTTGGTGACCCCGGCCTTCAGGTTGTCGGATACGATCTGCGTCGTCACACCCCCGAGAAAGCCGAAGGCGCGCACATGGCTCGCGATCCAATCCGGCAGCGATTGCGTCCAGGTCGCCTCCGCAAAGGTGTAGCTCGAGGCTCCGAGGGCGGCGAGGTTAAATTGTCGCGGCCACAGTGGATTGATCTGGGGTTTGCCCGGAAACAGCCCGCCCTCTCAGGGCGGGCCTCAAGCCAATACTCGCGCAAAAAAGCGAGCAGGTATCCGACTAATGACAAGGTAGTCCACCAGAGTGTTGAAGGTCTAAAGTGTGATCGGGGCACTCCTTAATTTCGATCCGGAGCGATCTTGGTTCTTGACAGCTGGGGGGCAAATCCCCGAGTTAGAACAAAACAAGAACTAAGGGGAATCTCTATGCCGGTGCATCGTGTCGAACAGCCAGTCATTGCCAACGGTTTTCCGATGCGTTTTGTCACCATGCCGGTCAGTGCGGGGTTTCCGTCTCCTGCCGGGGACGATCTGGAGGATGAGATAGATCCCATGGCATGGGTCGTGCGCCACCCCGCCTCAACCTTTTGGTGGCGCGTCGAGGGTGACTGTCTCTGGGATGTGGGCATTCGGGACGGTGATATCATTGCTGTGGACCGCGCCGGTAAGAAACGGCTCGGCCGCGCAGTTCTTGCCGTCGTTGATGGGGCAGTTACAGCAAAGGTACTGCGCAAGCGTGAAGGCCGGTATTATCTCGCGCCAGCGAACAGCAAGGAGCAGTATCCGGATATCGAGCTTACAGAGGACAGCGAGATCTGGGGAGTGATCGCAGGGGTCGTGCGGCGCTACGATCTGGCGTGAAGCGGCCGATTGCGATCAGCGATAGTGCGAACTTTTACGTGAGCGCCGAAAGGATTTTTGATCCTTCGCTGAAAAACGTGCCAGTCATCGTGCTATCAAACAATGATGGCTGTGCCGTTGCCCGCAGTGACGAGGCCAAGGCGCTCGGAATCAAGATGGGCGAACCCCTACATCTGATCAGGGACAAGGTGGAAGCCCACGGTATCAGGGTATTCAGCTCGAACTATACGCTCTACGGGGATATCTCCCGGCGCATCGTCGAAGTTTATGAGGATTTCACACCGAATATAGAGATTTACTCGATCGACGAATGTTTCCTCGACTTCACCGGCTTCAAGGATCGCACAAAACATGCCCGTGAGATGCGATCCGCAGTCCTACGGCGCATCGGGGTTCCGGTCCGTGTCGGCATCGCATGCTCCAAGACCCTCGCGAAATGCGCGAACGATGTCGCAAAGAAAAACCCACTCTTTGCGGGAGTGCTCGACATGATGGACGAAACACTCGCTGACTTCATTCTGCCGTTGGTACCTGTTGGAGACATCTGGGGCGTTGGACGGCAGACGCAGAAGAAGCTAAGCGGCGTTGGCGTCCACACGGCAGCCGAGCTACGTGACATGCCCCTGAGGCAAGCCCGTGCGCTTGGTACCGTCATACTTGAACGCACTGTTTTGGAACTCCAAGGGGAATCCTGTCTGTCTTTCGACGAGGTGGAACCCCAGCGCAAAGGAATGGCTGTCACACGTTCCTCAGGCACGCCTATGACGGACTTTGAAACGCTCTTCCAGGCAATCACGGCCCACGCGACACGCGCGGCGGAAAAGCTTAGAAAACACGGCCTCGTAGCCGGAACACTGACAGTCTTTTATCATACAAACCGGCATCGTTTAGACCGACCGCAATATTCGGGATCACGGTCGACGCGATTGATGCCAATGTCCTCTGACACTTTTGATCTTGTCGCAGCGGCACGGCGTTGCGCGCAGGCTGCGTGGCCGAAGGGTCAGGTTAGAGGGTTTGGCTTTACTAAAGCAGGCGTTCTGCTGGACGATCTTGTCCGGTTCGAAGACCGGCCACTAACTCTCTTCGATGTCGCCAAGCCGAAGTCCGCGGCCCTGATGACGGCGCTCGATCAGGTCAATGACCGCTTTGGAAAGAACACCATGGTGCTGGCAAGCGAAGGGATGAAGCGCCCTTGGCAGCTGAGATCTGACTTCCGGAGCCCCAGATATACGACGCGGCTATCGGATCTTCCTGTCGTTCGATAATGAAGAAGCGAGAAAACGATCCAACGGTGATCACGCGAACTGCATAAAACGGCGACAAAATCGATAGCCGAATGGCTAAAGTACCCAAAACCCTCAATAGCTTTGTTTTTATGGCTTTCGCGTTAAAAATTATCAGTAAAATGATGCCCCCACACGAACTCAGCCTATTGTAACGAAAACTGTAGCAACTTCTGTAGCAAATACCGCCCTGCCCTACGGTAAAAATCCCATATAACCTTAGATAAAAGGACTTTCAGAAAAACTTGCTACGCTAAAATGGTGCCCAGGGGCGGAATCGAACCACCGACACGAGGATTTTCAATCCACTGCTCTACCCCTGAGCTACCCGGGCACCGGGACCAATAAATTGGTCGGGTGAGCGCGTTTTAGGGTCTGTGAGGACAGGTGTCCAGCCCAATTTCACCTGATATCCGCACAAGTTGGATCATTCGTTCAATGCTTCTTGGGCTCGGGTTCGTTTTCCAGTGCCACGATCGCCTTTTCAATGTCTTCGGGGTCCTGCGAGGGCGTCGCATAGCCGCCGGAAAACCATTTAGACAGGTCGATATCGGCGCAGCGGCGCGAGCAGAAAGGGCGGTACTTCTTGTCGACCTCGCCGGAACAAATCGGGCAGCTCATGCCAGTACTTCCCCCAACGGAGCGCGGGCGCGCTTGCGTTGCAACTCGTAGTGGCCCAGCGGCGTCCAGCCGACGAGCGTCGTCTCCACATCGTCGTTGCGAAAGGCCGCGCGTAGGGCAGTCTCGAACGGGCGGCGATCCTTCTTGGGCATCGGCGCGAGATCAAGCACGATCTGCCCGCCAAGCCCACGCAAGCGCAAGGCACGTGGCAAGGACCGCGCGCAAGCCATGTTTGCCTTGATGCCTGCCGCGAGCGAGATATCGGCGCCCGTGTTCACGTCCACGGCCACCAGTGCACGCGTAGGCTCGACATACATCGACGCGCCCCCGGCCAGCGGCACAAGATCTTGCGCAAGGGCGTCCAGCGCATCGAGCACACCGTGCTCCTCGAACCCGCCGGCTTGTGTCACGACCTCCGCCTGATCTACCCAATCGCGCCAGGCCAGAACGTGCGGGCCGTCCCCCTCGGCAAGCGTTTCCATCTCGCTGCTGCCGTCGTTCATCACGGTCTGCGCCAGACCGAGCATCGCCTCGATATCTTCCGCGATCACTTCGCTGTCAGCACCCGTACAGCAGGATCGCAGGATGAGGCCAAACGTGGCATCCTCCATCGCTTCATGTGCGATCTCCAGCAAGCGGTCACGCTCCGGCTCATCGCGTATGGAGCGGGAGATGTTGAGGCCCGGCGCATCGGGCGTGACGATCGCATAGCGGCTCTTGAACAGGAGCTTGGAGGTCACCGGGATCGCCTTGCCGTCCTCGGCAAAGCCGGTGACCTGCACCAGCAGAGACTGACCGGGTGCGAGGCCCTTGATCTGGCGTAAAAAAGCCATGCCATCGGGGGTTTTGAGAAACATGCCCCCCTGCCCCTTTACCGGACGATCCGCTATCGCACGGTAAACCGTGCCGACCCGCGGTGCATCGGGCGTATCCACCAGCAGGTCGTCAAGCTGGCCATCGACCATAAGCGCTGCAGCTTCAATATCGCCGAGGTGGTCGAGAACGATCGTGCGGCCTTTCATGAGCCTTCTCCATATAAGGGGTAGCCGCTGGCGCCCAGCAGATTTGCGGTCTCGGCGAGGGGTAGGCCAACGATTCCTGTGAATGAACCCGAGATCCACGGGATCAGAAGCCCCGCAGGCCCTTGGATGCCGTAGCCGCCTGCCTTTCCCTCCCAATCGCCGGTGTCGAGATAGGCTCCAAGCTCTTCGTCGGATACAACCTTCATGCGTACGGTGCTCATCACATCGCGCTCAAGTATCTTGTCACCCCGTTTGACCGCCACGGCGGTGATCACCCTGTGGCGGCGCCCCGATAGCGCGCGCAGAAAACGCTCCGCCTCAGCGCGGTCAGCAGGTTTGCCCAGAATGCGGCGCCCCAGCGCCACGGTCGTATCGGCACACAGCACAATATCGTCCGCATCTGCTGCCACCGCCGCCACCTTTTCGCGGGCCATGCGCGCACAATAGGGGCGAGGCAATTCGGCCTTTTGCGGCGTCTCGTCGATATCAGGCGCACGTATCTCATCGGGGGTCACGCCAATTTGCGCCAGCAATTCCTTGCGGCGCGGTGATCCTGATCCGAGGATGAATTTCATGGGTAAGCTCCTCGCCCGCCATGACCGAAAGTTTGCGGCCGGCGGGGGACGGGATTATTTGAAACGGTAGTTGATCCGGCCCTTGGTCAGATCATAGGGGGTCATCTCGACCTGCACCTTGTCGCCTGCCAGAACGCGGATGCGGTTCTTGCGCATTTTGCCTGCCGTATGCGCGATGATCTCATGGCCGTTTTCAAGCTCGACCCGGAATGTCGCGTTCGGCAGGAGTTCCTTCACGATACCGGGAAATTCGAGCGTATCTTCCTTGGCCATGGTCTCTCCTGTAAAAACGCCCCCAGAACGGGGACACGCGCCTAATTGAGCGCATTGCGGCGGTTTTTCAAGAGGAGATACGACCCAGAGGCATATTTAACGCAGGTGCATCGCGGCCAGCCTGCTCAGCCCAGTGCCCACGATTGAGCACGACACCATCGGCGCGGACATGAGCGATCGCATCAAGATCAACTTGTGCATAGGTCCAGCCTGGCACGCAAATCTCGCCCACGCTGAGAACCCCCGTGGGCGGAAAGCCGGTATCGGGCGGGCAGAAGATCCCACCCGTGCCCACGCATGTGCCCAGTGCGTAGGACCAATCCGCCTCCCCCACGACCGACGACATGGCGGTAACGCATTGATTCTCCAGCGCACGCGCCATTGCACCCGTACGCACCCGCCAATAGCCAGCAAGTGCCTCCGTGACGCTTGGCACGGCGATCACATCGCAGCTTTCGAGTGCGCGCCCCAGAAGGGGAAACTCGGCATCATAGCAGATTAGAATGCCAATGCGACCCAACACCGTATCGAACACCTGCAAGGGGCCACCTCCGATCACACCCCATTCCTCGCGCTCGAACCGGGTCATGATTTGCTTGTCCTGCACACCGATATGTCCATCTGGCGTGATCAGGCGCGCCCGGTTGACGGGCCGCGTCGCCGTCGCTGCGGGAGCAGAAGCCGCGACGATGTGCACGCCATATTCGGCTGCCAGGCGCTGGTGCAGTGCATCCGCAGCCGCGATCTTGTCGGAAACGGAAAAGAGCGAGCGCTCCAGATCGCCCGCCACGTCCATGCCATCTAGCGTGGCAAGCTCCATCGCACCATATTCGGGGAACACTAGCAAATCCGCCCCGTTTCTCGCGGCCTCCGCAACCCATGCTGCCAATTTGTCCTCATATTGACCCCAAGAGGTCAGGACATCGAGGACATAGGCGGCAGTTGCAATTTTCACGATGACAGGCTCCGGTATTTTTCACGCGCCAGACTGCCCCGCCACCCGCATGACATCAAGCGAGATCCGCAGCGCCTTGACGCCCAGCACCCGCTTGCCCACAACAGGCGGTACAGCGAGAGGGGAGTCCCATGAGCAATATCGTCATCCTCACCGGCGCGGGAATTTCTGCCGAAAGCGGGATCGAGACCTTCCGCGCGGAAACCGGCCTTTGGGCGCAGCACGCAGTAGAAGATGTGGCCACACCTGAAGGCTTTGGCCGCAATCCCGAACTCGTGGTCGAGTTCTACAACGCGCGGCGCGCGGCGGCAGCGGCAGCCCGGCCCAACGTCGCGCATGAGGCATTGGCGCGGCTGGAAGCAGAGCACGCGGGCGAGGTGCTGGTGGTCACACAGAACGTGGACGACCTGCACGAGCGGGGCGGCACGCGAAATCTCATTCATATGCACGGGGCAGTCGGCTCCGCGCTATGCGCCGCCTGCGATCATCGCTGGGATGCGCCTTTGGTCATGGCCGTTGGTGATCCCTGCCCCGCCTGCAACGCGCCCGCCGCGCGACCCGATATCGTGTGGTTCGGTGAAATGCCCTACCAGATGGAACGGATATTCGAGGCACTGAGCCGCGCAGATATTTTTGTGGCAATCGGAACCTCCGGCAATGTCTATCCTGCAGCGGGCTTTGTTGCGGAGGCGGCACGTGTAGGAGCAAAGACACTCGAGATCAATCTGGAACGCTCCACCGTAGGGTCGCAGTTTGACGATATGCTCTTAGGCCCGGCCACGCAGACAGTGCCCGCATGGGTTAATGGAATCCTAGACGGGGCTAAATAAATAAGGGTGTTTTAGAGTGGATCGCGAACCGGCTCAGCGATCCAAATCCACGGGTATAACGATCTCGACCTCGCCCGCCCGCTCGAATAGCAGCGTCACTGGCACCATCTGACCTTGCTCCAGCGGCGCATCGAGACCCATGAACATGAGATGATCGCCGCCGCGCGAAAATTCATGCACTTGCCCGTCGGCCAGCGCGACACCGCCTTCGATCTCGCCCATCCGCATGACACCGTTCGCGTCCTCGCTGTGGCTGTGCAGTTCAACCCGCCCCGCAAGGGCTGAGCGCGCACCGATCAGCCGGTCATCATGGCCCGTCTGGTTGCGCAGCACGAGAAATGCGGCGGCTGAAGTGGATGTGGGCAGGCTGCTGCGCAAGAACGGCTGCTCGACGGAAAACGCCGAAGTGTTTTTATCGAGCGGCGACATCTTGACCGAAACCACCGCCATGATCACGGCCGCAAGTGCGAAAAGCACCACGATCGTACGCGCTGTCTTTGGATTCTTCATGGTATCGCTCCCCGCACATTCAGCCATATCTGGGAACACCCACGCGCCATTCCAACCCCGAAAACGAAAACGACCCCGACCTGAGCACAGGTCGGGGTCATACTATTTCTAAACGCTAAGCTGGTTTAGGACAGCACTTCCGCAGTCGCGCTCGACTTTGCGATTGCCTTCTTGATCTTCAACGCATTCTCGGAAAGCTCGACGTCTTTTGCTTTCTCAAGGAACTTGTCCAAACCACCGCGGTGATCGACGCTGCGCAGGGCAGCGGCGGAGATCCGCAGTTTGAACCCGCGGCCCAATGATTCGGACTGGAGCGTCGTGTCGTTGAGGTTCGGCAAGAACCGGCGACGGGTGCGGTTTTTGGCGTGGGATACGTTGTTGCCCGACATCGGGCCTTTTCCGGTCAATTCGCAGCGGCGCGACATGGCTTCATCCTTTTGGTTCGGCGCGGCACCTTTGTATCAGGCTATAGGCACCACAGCTAATCGGATCGCACACGGGCGCTCCGTAAATTGGTCTGCAGGCTTTAGGAGGAATCGCGCAGCAGGTCAACCCGCGACGACCTGATTATGCGTCCGGCTCGCGCAAATTCCGCACGAACGCCGCCGCCGCCGCCGCGGGCTCTTGCTCGCCTGCGGCTACGGCATCGCTGAGCGCTGCAAGCGCCGCCCGTGCCTCCGGCCTTTCTAGCTGCGCCAGGAGCGCCGTTTTCACAGCATCCTGAAACCAATAGCGTGCCTGCGTCGCCCGCGTGCGCTCCCAAAATCCATGTGCGCGCCGCCAGTCCGACAGCCCTTCGAGGGTCTCCCACACTTCGGGCAAGCCGCGTTGTTCCAGCGCCGAGACGGTCATCGCACAGGGATAGCCCTCCGGATCCTGCGGGCGTTTGCGCATCAGGCGCAGCGCGCCGGCATAATCGGCCTGCGTGCGCGTTGCCGTGGCTTTCAGATCGCCATCAGCCTTGTTGATCACGATCACATCGGCCATTTCCATGATGCCCCGCTTGACCCCCTGCAATTCATCCCCGCCCGCCGGCGCGAGCAGCAAAAGGAACAGATCGGACATCTGCGCCACCACGGTCTCCGACTGGCCGACGCCCACAGTCTCGATCAGAACCACGTCAAAACCTGCGGCCTCGCACAGTGCCACCGCCTCCCGCGTGCGCCGCGCGACGCCGCCCAGATGGGTCTGGCTGGGGCTGGGGCGAATGAAGGCATTCGGATCGCGGCTCAGCAAATCCATCCGTGTCTTATCCCCAAGGATCGAACCGCCAGAACGCGCAGAGCTTGGATCTACCGCAAGAACAGCGACCCGCAGACCCATCCCTGTGAGCATCAGCCCGAAGCTCTCGATAAAGGTCGATTTACCCACGCCGGGCGTGCCGGACAACCCGATCCGCAGCGCCTCGCGGTCCTGTCCGAGCACGGCCAGCAGCGCCGTGGCCTGCACACGGTGATCTGCCCTGCCGCTCTCGACCAGCGTGATCGCCTGTGCCAGCGCGCGCCGCTCCCCGGCTGCGATCCGCTGCGCCATATCGGTCATGTCCATGAGGTGCCTCCGCTTGCCTTTTGCAGTTTTTCACGCGGGTGGGCGCGAATGTCCAGCCTTGCTCCGCGCGGTGCCACCGCAGATAAGGAGGCCATGAATACGCTCCTGCCCATAGACGATGTGATGCCCGAGGTACTGCAGGCGCTTGAGGCCCATGGCCGTCTGGTCCTGCAAGCGCCGCCGGGTGCCGGCAAAACCACACGTGTGCCGCTGGCAATACTGGAAGCGGGGCTGACAAAGGGCCGCATTCTGATGTTGGAGCCGCGACGCCTCGCCGCCCGCGCAGCCGCAGAGCGGATGGCGCAAACGCTGGGCGAGGAGGTCGGCCAGACCGTTGGCTACCGCGTGCGCGGCGCCTCTGCGGTTTCGAGATCCACACGGATTGAGGTCGTGACCGAAGGGATCCTCACGCGCATGATCCAAGGCAGCCCCGATTTGCCCGGCATTGGCGCAGTGATCTTCGACGAATTTCACGAACGCTCGCTCAACGCCGATCTGGGGCTGGCCTTGTGTCTGGAGATAGCGGGCGCATTGCGTGATGATCTGATGCTGGTTGCCATGTCCGCCACGCTGGACGCTTCGCCCGTGGCCAAACTCATGAATGCTCCGATCGTCACTTCGCAAGGGCGCAGTTTTGAGGTCACGTCCCACTGGCTGGAAAAACCCCTGCCGAAAACCGGCCGTTTCGAGCAGGCAGTTGCCGATCTCGTGCTCCATGCAATGGCTCGTAACGAGGGCTCTGCGTTGGTGTTCTTGCCTGGTGAGGGTGAGATCCGGCGGGTCCAAAGCGCGCTGGAGCGGCAGCTGCCCCATGATTGCGCGGTCGCCCCCCTGTTCGGAGCGATGGATTTCAAAGCGCAGCGCGCGGCTATCAATCCTGCTGCCAGCGGACGCAAGATCGTGCTGGCGACCTCGATCGCCGAGACCTCCCTCACCATCGAGGGCATTCGCATCGTGGTGGACGGCGGGCGGGCGCGGCGCGCGGAGTTCAGCCCCGCCTCGGGCATGTCGCGTCTCGTGACCACGCGCGTCAGCCAGGCTGAAGCGACGCAGCGCGCGGGCCGTGCCGGACGTATGAGTGCAGGCGTTGCCTACAAGCTCTGGACGAAGGGGGAGGATGGTGCGCTCGCCGCCTATCCCCCCGCCGAGATCGAGAGCGGCGATCTTTGCGCTTTCACGTTGGAGCTGGCGCTTTGGGGCGCACAGCCGAGCGCGCTTGCCTTTGTGACGCCGCCCCACGAGGGACGTTTGAAGGAGGCCAAGGCCGTTTTGCAAATGCTGGGCGCGCTCGACACAGCGCAGCGCATCACCGATCACGGGCGGCAGCTCGCCGCGCTTCCCCTGCATCCGCGCCTCGCCCATATGGTCGCACGCGGCGGGCCTACAGCGGCCACGCTGGCCGCAATATTGGCGGAGCGTGATCCACTCCGAGGCGCACCGCTGGATCTGGCTCATCGCCTGCGCGCGGTCGCCGGGGAGCGCGTGCCCGGTGAAGTCCACCACGCCACGCTGGCCCGAATACGGCAGGAGGCGAAACGCCTCACCCGCGCTACGGTACAAGACGGGCCCGACGACATCGGTACACTGGCCGCCCTTGCCTACCCCGACCGCGTCGGTCTGCGCCGCAAGGGTGAGGCCGCGCGCTTCGTTTTGTCGGGCGGCAAAGGCGCCGTGATCCCGGACGGCGATCCGCTCGCTGGGGCCCGCCTTATCGTCGCAACTGATCTCGACGGCGACCCGCGCGAGGCCCGCATCCGGCAAGGCACCGCGCTGTCGGAAAGCGCCCTGCGCGCGGCCTTCGGCGACCAGATCGCATGGCATGATCATTGCGCATGGTCGCGCCGCGAGGGCCGGGTCGAGACGCGGCGGCAGGAGCGCTTTGGCGCGCTGGTTCTGGACGACCGAACATGGAGCGAGGCCCCGCAGGAGCAGATCGCCCGCGCAATGCTGGAAGGCGTCACACAGTTGGGCCTGCGCCCCGATGCAGCGGCTTCGCGGTTCCTGCGCCGTGCAGCGCTGATGGCGGAGCATCCGAATTTTCCCGATTTCTCCGAGCCACATCTGTTGGACACTTTGGAGGACTGGCTGCTGCCGCACCTTGGCACCGTCCGCAGCACGGCGGACTGGAAGCGGTTTGACCTGCTGCCCGCCCTGCGCGCGCGGCTGGATTGGGAGCAGCAAAGCGCGATGGACCGCACCGCGCCCGCCCATTTCGAGACTCCGCTGGGCCGCCGCATCGCGATCGACTACGATGGCGACACTCCCCAGATCTCCGTACGCCTGCAAGAGATGTTCGGCGTCACACGCCATCCCAGCGTGGCGGGTCAGCCTTTGCAGGTCACGCTGTTGTCACCGGCACAACGCCCGGTGCAGGTGACGATGGATCTGCCGGGGTTCTGGGACGGCACCTATGCCGAGGTCCGCAAGGACATGCGCGCAAAATACCCCCGCCATCCGTGGCCAGAAGATCCGCGCGCCGCAGACCCGACCCTGCGCGTGAAACCACGCGGAACTTGATGCCGACCGCGCCTGTTTGAAAAACTTCGCAAAAGTTTGCAAATTTGCAACAATGTATGTATACCCCTGCAAACAAGAATAAAAATTACGGGCATATTTCAATGAGACAATACCTGAAAACGAGCTGGGCAGGCGTGCGCCGTACGGTCTCCGAACAACCACGCAGCCTCCAAGTCGCCGCCTTGTGCTACCGCGAGAGCACGGACGGAAAGCAGATCTTGCTGATCACCAGCCGCGACACGAAACGCTGGATCTTGCCGAAAGGTTGGCCGATCGAGGGTCTGGACGGTCCAGCTTCTGCGCTTCAAGAGGCATGGGAAGAGGCCGGCGTTTGCAATGCCACCATAACGCCGGAGCCGCTGGGAACGTACAGCTACGACAAACGCCTCAGCGGGGGCGCTATCCTCCCGGTAGAGGCAACAGTGTACCTTACCCTTGTGGGCACCCTCGCGCAGAGCTTTCCGGAAGTGGAGGAGCGCACCCGCACTTGGGTGAGCCCGGCCGAGGCCGCAAAGATGGTGGACGAGCCAGAACTCAAAGCGATCCTGCTGGAGTTGTAGAAAGCTGCCTTTGCCGCGCCTTTGCACGTTGCTACAGTGCCGAGGCGCGGCAGGAGACTATTTTTGAAGACACCACCGCATGATTGCCTTTTGGGCGTGTAGCCGGTTTTCTGCCTCGTCGAAAATCACGGACTGGGGTCCATCCATAACAGCACTCGTTGCCTCGTCGTCGCGGTGAGCCGGCAGGCAATGCATGAAAAGCGCATCGGATTTTGCCTTCGACATCAGAGCTTCGTTTACCTGATAACCGCGCAGCTGGTTATGCCTGCGTTCACGTGCCGATTGCGGATCGTGCATGGACACCCATGTGTCCGTGACTACAAGATCAGCGCCCTTAACCGCTTCGTCGGGATTGCGCACTGTCGTATAGAGGCCGCGCAGTGCCTGCTCTGGCTCAAGCGTTTCGGGGCCGGTGAACACCAGCTCGAAATCGAACTGCTTAGCCGCATGTGCAAAGCTCGCGAAGACGTTGTTGCCATCGCCAGACCAAACCACGCGCTTGCCCTTGATGGGGCCATTGTGCTCCTCGAAGGTCATGATATCGGCCATGATCTGGCAGGGGTGGCTGCGGTTGGTCAGCCCGTTGATCACCGGCACCGTGGCGTATTCGGCCATCTCGTGAAGTGTTTGCTCCTCGAAGGTCCGGATCATGATGAGATCTACATAGCGCGACAATACCCGCGCCGTATCCGCGATCGTCTCGCCGTGGCCCAGTTGCATGTCGGTGCCGGACAGCACGAGCGTCTGACCGCCCATTTGACGCACGCCCACATCGAAGGAGACACGGGTACGCGTCGAAGGCTTTTCAAATATCAGCGCAACTATGTGATCCTTGAGGGGCTGGTCCGCGTCGAGCGCGCCGCGTGGACGCCCCGCACGCGCGGATTTCATCGCTGCGGCATTGTCTATGATGGCACGCAGATCGGAAGGGCCGGTTTGGTGAATGTCGAGGAAATGCTTCATGGAAGAGACTCTGCTGGGTAGGTCGCGGATCGGGGGACAGGCCTCCGACGATGAATTTAAGAGGCCAACTTAAGGTTAAGCCGCACTGAGGGAGGCTGCTGCGCGGTCCAGGCGGGCAACGGCTTCGGCGATCTCGGCATCCGTGATGTTGAGCGGCGGCAGCAGGCGCACGACGTTATCCGCCGCTGGAACCGTGATCACCTCCTGCGCGTAGCCTGCATTGACCAGATCGGTGGGGGCCACCTTGCACTTGAGCCCCAGCATGAGGCCCGCGCCGCGTACGCTTTCGAGAACATCCGGGTACGAGGCGACGAGGCCTTCGAGCTTCTGGCGCAACAGGCCCGCCTTGCGATTGACCTCTGCCAGAAAATCAGGCGCTGCCACGATATCCATCACGGCGCAGCCGACCGCACAACCCAGCGGGTTGCCGCCATAGGTCGAACCATGGGTACCAGCGGTCATACCGCTGGCGGCGTCCTCCGTTGCGAGGACCGCGCCAAGAGGGAAGCCGCCGCCAATGCCTTTGGCCACCATCATGATATCCGGCGTCACGCCCGACCACTCATGCGCAAAAAGCTTGCCCGTCCGGCCCACACCGCATTGCACCTCGTCGAGGATCATGAGGATGCCGTGCTCGTCGCACAGATCGCGCAGTCCTTTGAGGCAGGCATCGGGCAGCGGGCGGATGCCGCCCTCGCCCTGCACTGGCTCAACCAGCACGGCGCATGTCTTTTCGTTGACGGCAGCGGTGAGGGCCTCGTGATCGCCGAAGTCGAGATGCACGAAACCCGGCAGAAGGGGGCCGAAGCCCTTGACCATCTTCTCGGAGCCTGCCGCCGCGATGCCCGCAGAGGAGCGACCGTGGAAAGAGCCCGAGAAGGTAATGATCTCGACACGCTCCGGCTGGTCTTTGTCATAGAAGTACTTGCGCGCCATCTTTACCGCCAGCTCGCAGGATTCCGTGCCGGAATTGGTGAAGAACACCGTATCTGCAAACGTGTGCGCGACCAGTTTATCGGCCAACGCCTGCTGCTGCGGGATCTGGTAGAGGTTTGAGGTGTGCCACAGCGCGCCCGCCTGCTCTGTCAGCGCAGCAGTCAGGGCCGGATTGGCGTGGCCCAGCGCGTTTACCGCGATGCCTGCGCCCAAGTCCAGAAACCGTCGGCCATCCGCTTCGATCAGCCATGTGCCCTCGCCTTTGACGAAGCTGAGGGGGGCACGGGAATAGGTCGGCAGAACAGAAGAGATCATCAGGATCATCCTTTCAGGAGCGGGAGCCGCGAAAAGCCCAAAAGGGCACGGGTGCTGCGGCGGGTCAAGTCTAGTTTGGGAGGAACAGAGGGGCACCACCGTTGCACAAGCGGCATACGGGGAGACGGCAGATCAGCTGCGGCGTCGTCGGAGCAATGTGGATGCATAATATGTCATGCGTAGACGATGACGGAGCGATTGGGCGTTTGCAAGGCCTGTCGTCCGCTCCGCTGACGTGGCGTGGCGTTCAAGCCACGTTAATGCGGCTACCGCTGCACGTCACGTCACTGAACAGCAGCGTCTTGCAAGCAGATTGCCCAGACTATTGGACTGTCGAGACCATTGGGTACTTGGGCAAAATGGTATGCAGCGCCCCCGCTTACCTTGTTGCTGTTGCATCCGCAGGGATGCAGTGCAGTCCTTATTCAAAGGCGCCGGATCCGCGCAAAGCTACGCTAAAATTCAAAGGCGCCGGGACACTCATGCATAAAATAGCCCGTGCTGCCCATGCGTACTTCCCCTTGATGCCTTGCGCCTGCTGTCATAGCGATTAATATAAGGGACTGAATTTGACAAAGCGGTCCGACGAGGGCCGCTTTTTACACTAGGGAAGCCTCCATGTCCTGGACAGATGACCGCGTTGAGATTTTGAAGAAGATGTGGGGCGAAGGCCAATCCGCAAGCCAGATCGCCAAAGAACTCGGCGGTGTGACCCGCAACGCCGTCATCGGAAAAGTACACCGTCTTGGCCTGTCTAACCGGACCACCGCAGGTGCCGCCGCCAAAGCGGAGCCGAAGGCAAAGCCCGCGCCAAAGGTACCCGCCAAGGCCAAAGCCGCCGTACCCGAGCCCGAGCCTGAACCGGTATCGACCAAGCCGGACCTCAAGACAGAGCCCGCGATTTCTCCAAGTGCTGTGCGCCCACCGCGCAATCAGATCATTCCCGCAGGCCAGCCCCTGCCTCCCCAGCCTTCGGCCAACGAGATCAGCCCCGAAGCGTTAGCCAAGGTCAACGAGATCGAGAAAAAGGCCAAGAAGCTGAGCCTGATGGAGCTGACCGAGCGGACCTGCAAGTGGCCCGTGGGCGACCCGGCAACCGAGGATTTCTGGTTTTGCGGCCTTCCCGTCAAGCAAGGCAAGCCCTATTGCGAGGCCCATGTGGGCGTTGCCTTCCAGCCGATGAGCGCGCGCCGGGACCGCCGCCGCTGAAACGCAGGCCGCTCTGAAATAATAACCACACAGTATTGAGTTGCAGTGCGCCGCTATTGCGTGCTCTGTGCGCGGGAATTGACCGATCAGAAGGCCTCCCATGCCCGCTCCAGACACCATACGCGCTGCCGATGCCATCTCCCGCCGTCTTTATGCAGCGGGCTGTCGGCACGCTTTCGGAATGCCGGGGGGCGAAGTTCTCACGATCGTTGACGCGCTCGAAGCGGCGGGGATTACGTTCATCCTGTGCAAGCACGAAAATGCCGCCGGTTTCATGGCAGAGGCCGCGTGGCACCAATCGGGTGCTCCGGGGATACTGGTCGCCACCATCGGTCCGGGCGTGCTCAATGGTGTCAATTCCATCGCCAATGCCCACCAGGATCGGGTGCCGCTGATCGTTCTGTCGGGTTGCGTCGACGCGGCGGAGGCGGAAACCTACACGCACCAGGTTCTTGACCATCAGGCGGTTCTGCGTCCGATCACCAAGGCGACGTTCCGTCTGAGCGCGGGTGCGGCGCATGTGATCGCGGACAAGGCAGTGGGCATCGCTCTGGAAGGGCGGCCCGGTCCGGTGCATATCGATGTGCCGATCTCGGAAGCCGATGCGCTGGTCGGTGCCACGGCACCGGCGGTGCGGGAAAAGACGGCCAGCACTGCACTCGCTGGCCTTGATCTGGAGCGCGCGCGCAGATGGCTGACCGAGGCGCACCGCCCCGTAATTATCGCGGGCGTGGATGCGGTGAACCAAAACACAGGTCCGACCCTAACGGAATTCGCCAATCGCTTTGGCATCCCTGTAATCACCACCTACAAGGCAAAGGGCCTGCTGGACGAGACACATCCGCTGTCGCTGGGCGCTGCGGGCCTGTCTCCGCTGGCGGACAAACATCTGCTGCCCTTTGTGCAATCGGCGGATCTTATCCTCTGCGTGGGCTATGATCCGATCGAGATGCGGCCCGGCTGGCGCGATGTTTGGGATCCACGCACGACCCGCGTAATCGACATCACCGCCGAACCAAATCACCACTACATGCATCAGGCGGGCCTGCCAGTTGTTGCGGACTGTGGTGCAAGCCTTGCGGCCATCGGTGACGGCATCGAGCCCTCCCAAACATGGCCGGACGCGGACATCGAAGCGGTGAAGGGTGCGTTGGCCAAGGCCTTCCCTACGGACGATAATTGGGGGCCGGCTGCGGTCATCGATACCTGCCAGCGGCATTTGCCAATAGATACCATCGCCACCGCCGACAGCGGCGCGCACCGGATTTTGCTCTCACAGATGTGGACCTGCCAGACACCACGCGGGTTGTTGCAGTCCTCCGCACTGTGCACGATGGGATGTGCAGTGCCTCTGGCGATGGGTACGTCGCTCTGCGCACCCGAGCGCACTGTGGTGTCGTTCTCGGGCGATGCGGGTTTTCTGATGGTCGCGGGGGAGTTGTCGACGGCGGCGGAACTCGGGATCACTCCCATTTTCGTGGTTTTCGTAGATGCGTCTCTGGCGCTTATCGAGCTGAAACAACGCCAGCGACAGTTGCGCAATGCCGCCGTGGACTTCGGGTATCATGATTTCGCCGCGATGGGCCGTGCCCTTGGCGGCGCCGGCCACACGGTTACCAACCGCGCAGAATTGGAGGCGGCGTTGCAGGCCGCCCAAAGCGCGGATACCTTTAGCGTGATCGCCTGCACCATCGAACGAGGAGCCTATGACGGACGCATCTGACACACCCGGCGCGCTGGACGGGCTCTTCGTGCTCGACCTGACGCGCATCCTCGCCGGTCCGACCGCCACGCAGCTGCTGGGTGACATGGGGGCGACGGTGATCAAGGTCGAGAACCCCAAGACCGGCGGTGATGACACGCGCGGCTGGGGGCCGAACTACGCAAAAAACGAGGACGGCAGCGCCTCGGATCTGTCGGCCTATTTCATGTCCTCGAATCGCAATAAGCGCTCCATCGCTGTTGATATCGCCACGGGCGAAGGGCAGGACACCGTCCGCCGCCTCGCCGCACGTGCCGATGTTGTGGTCGAGAATTTCAAACCCGACGGGTTGGTGAAATACGGGCTAGACCACGCCACACTTCGCGCAGCACACCCAAGTCTCGTGTACTGCTCGATCTCGGGCTATGGCCAGACGGGGCCGAACCGCGACAAGCCCGGATACGACCTAATGGCGCAGGGTTTCAGCGGGATCATGTCGATCACCGGCGATCCCGACGGCGTGCCCACCAAAGTGGGCGTCGGCATCGCCGATGTGATGTGCGGCATGTATGCGACCATCGGGATCCTGACCGCGCTGCGCCACCGTGACAAAACCGGTGAGGGCCAGCATGTCGAGCTTGCGCTCATCGACGCCTCGATGGCGTGGCTCATCAACGAGGGGCTCAATTACCTCTCCTCGGGCGAGCTGCCGCAGCGCCGTGGCAACGCCCATCCTAATATCGTACCCTATGACACGTTCGAGGTCTCGGACGGGCATTTCCTGCTGGCCGTGGGCAATGATGCCCAGTTCACCCGTTTTTGCGATGTGCTTGGTCTGGAGGAAGTCGGCGCCAGCCCGGACTTCAAGACAAACATGGACAGGATCGCGCATCGGGATGCGCTGATGGCGCATATCCGCCCCGCGCTGCTCACATGGACCAAGGCAGGGATTCTCGACGCCTTGCGCAGGGTAAAAGTGCCCGCAGGGCCGATCAACACGATCGGCGAGGCGCTCACATCAGAACAGGCAAAGGCGCGAGGAACGGTGCGGACGATGCCCGCCAAGGGCATCGCTGGCGGCGAGATACAGCTGCTCGGCAATCCGCTCAAGTTTTCAGCGACTCCCGTCAAATACCAACGCCCGCCGCCCCGCTTCGGTCAGGACACCGACGAAGTTCTTGCAACATGGCTGAGCGAAAAACCTCCTGAATAGCCCTGTATTTAGGCGGATAGCGGCAGGAATGTGCTCATGCTCGGGCGGATCGGCGCCCGTGTGACAGTCCGCTCACGAAACCCGTGGACAGGTTCACGTTGCCGTGTGACAGCCCCTCTGGACCTGCCGTGAAAGCCGGTACTGGTTTAAAGACAAACTAACGCTATGTCTGCCCCGACATGGCATGTCTTATCCAAAGGTGTGTGAAACGTGACCCGAACCGATATGTGCTCTTGCCCCGTGACACTGACCTCCGCCGCTTCCGTGGCGCATTGGAATGGCGTTGTCCATGGCGTCCTCTCGCACGGCCAGCAGACGCCCGTGCATCTGGGCCATTTGATGGAGGCTGACCCCGATTTTGCCATGGGACATGCTGCACGTGGTCTGTTCTGCCTGATGACCGGCCGTGCCGAAATGACCCAGATCGCCCGTGATGCCCTCGCCGCTGCCAAGATGGCGGCCACTCAGCAGCCGATCACGCAGCGCGAGGCGGGCTGGATCGACGCGCTCGCGCTCTGGCTCGACGGCAAACCGAGTGCCGCTGCCGCTGCCGCCGAGAAGGTGCTGCGCACCCTGCCCCACGATACGATTACCGCCAAGCTCAGCCAGGGGATCCGTTTCATGCTCGGCGACAGTGCGGGCATGCGCCGCTCGGTCGAGCGGATCTTGGCGGCCCATACCGATCAGAACGCCTGTCGCGGGTACTTGCTGGGCTGCCACGCGTTCACGCTGGAGGAAACCGGCGACTACAAAGCCGCCGAGGCCGCGGGCCGCGAGGGGCTGACACTGGCGCACGATGATGCTTGGGGGCTTCATGCGGTGGCTCATGTGCACGACATGACTGCGCGCCCCGACGCAGGCATCGCCCTGATCGAGGGCAACACCGCAGCCTGGTCGAGATCCAATAACTTCCGCTACCACGTGTGGTGGCACAAGGCGCTGCTCCACATGGAGCGCGGCGAATTGGACGTCGCTCTCGGCCTCTACGATGCCCAGATTCGCGCCGACAAAACAGACGATTACCGCGACATCTCCAACGCGACGTCCCTGCTGATGCGGCTGGAGCTGGAAAGTGTAGATATCGGCCCGCGCTGGGAGGAATTGGCTGACTTCTGCGAGAACCGGGTCGAGGATGGCTGTCTGGTGTTTGCCGATCTGCACTATCTGCTCGCGTTGACGGGCGCGCAGCGGGGCCCCGCGCGCGATGCGTTGGCCGCCCGCTTGGCTCGCGATGCGACTAAACCGGGCGAAATGCCCGCACGGGTCGATGCGCCGGGGACCGCAGTCGTCGCCGGGCTGAGCGCCTTCTCCGAAGGCCGCTACGATACCGCCTTCCTCAATCTCGCCGCCGCGCGGCCATTGATGCCGAGTATCGGCGGAAGTCATGCACAACGCGACGTTTTCGAGCGTATCACCGTCGATGCCGGCTTGCGCGCGGGCCGGTATGATGCGAGTGCAGCAATCTTGCGGGACAGGCAGAAAATACGCGGTGGTCACATCGACCGGTTTGCAGCGACGCGCTTCGAAAAAATCAACATCGCCCGCGGCATCGCCGCTCAATAGCCCGGACATACGAAACACATGACGCTTGCCGCCACCGATATCTCCTCTCCCGTAACAGCACGCCTCTCCGCCGCAGCGGCGGCTACGCCACGGGTGCGCGACCTGCGCCTCGATTTCTTTCGCGGCATCGCGATGTTCATCATCCTGATCGCCCATACGCCGGGTAACTTTCTGATATCTTGGATCCCAGCCCGCTGGGGCTTTTCGGATGCAACGGAGATGTTCGTATTTTGCTCCGGCATGGCTTCGGCAATCGCTTTTGGCGGCACGTTCCGGACCAGCGGCTGGGCACTCGGCACCGCCCGCGTCGCGTTCCGCATCTGGCAGGTCTACTGGGCCCATATCGGGCTTTTCGTGGCTCTGGCGGCGTTTTTGGCCGGCCTCGATTTTTACGGCAGCCACGATAAATACTATATCGGTTCACTCAACCTGTGGAAGTTCTTCGAGGATCCGGCCCTGCCGATGCTGGGCCTCATGACGCTGAGTTATGTGCCCAATTATTTCGACATTCTGCCGATGTATATCGTCGTTCTGGCTATGATGCCGGTGGTGATGGCATTGCAGCGCATCCATACGGGGCTGGTGTTCGCCTTCATGATCGCGGTCTGGCTGGGCGCACAGACCTGGCTCATGGGCGAAGCCAACCTGTCGCTATCGGCGGAACCGTGGTCGGACCGGCAATGGTTTTTCAATCCGTTCGCATGGCAGCTTGTATTCTTCACCGGCTTTGCCTTCATGCGCGGGTGGCTGCCGCCCCCACCCGTTCATAAATATCTGATCATTCTGGCGGCCCTCATCGTATTCGCCAATGTGATGGTCAGCGAAGTCGCGATACGCGCCATCGAGCGTAACTGGTTTTTCGTGACCGAGACGGGCAATCCCGTAATCGAGGCACGTCTGGCGATGCTGCCGCTTATCGACAAAACCGATTTTGGCCTGTTCCGGTTCATCCAATTCTTGTCGCTCGCCTATCTGGCTTGGGTCATTGCGGGTGACAAGGGCGACAACTTGCTGGCCCGCGGCACCGGTGTGGTGTCACGTCTCTGGGCGCAGATGCTGAAGGTCATTCTCAAGGTCGGTCAGCAGTCTTTGGCCGTGTTCATCGTCTCAATGTTTCTCGCGCGGGTTCTGGGTTTTGTCATAAACCTCGCCGGACGCGATACCCTCACTTCCTTGCTGGTGAATCTGGGCGGTGCGGCCTTGCTGGTCGCGGCTGCCTATGGAGCCGGCTGGTTCAAATCAAATCCCTGGAAACGGAGAACATAATGCTGCGCCGTGACGTCCTCAAAATGCTGGCCGCGCTTGCGGCACTTCCGACTGCCGCACGGGCCCAGGGGGCCCCGTTGCGCCCCGCAGATGCGGGCGCACCGTTTAATGCCCAGACGGTAAAGAACCGCGCCCGCGCGCTGGCAGAACAGGACTATGCACTCCGCCCTACCATCCCACCTGAATGGCAGAACATCAGCTACGATCAATACCGCAAGATCTGGTTTGACACGCGCAACGGGCTTTGGGAAAACACCAACCGGCCGCTGCGCCTCGATGTATTTCCGCCCGGTCTCTACTACCCCCGCGCCATCGAAGTGAACATCGTGGACGACGGGACAGCGAGCCCGCTCCTGTTTGATCTCGACGTCTTCGACCGCACCGACCAATTCCCTGATTTGCCGTTGAACGAGCATATGGGCTATTCAGGTATACGTCTGCGCGCCGATCTGCTCAGCAATAATCTCTACACCGAATACAGCGTATTTCAGGGTGCCAGTTATTTCCGGGGCATCGGCACCGGCGAGATTTACGGGCTTTCGGCGCGCGGCCTCGCGCTCAAGACCGGCGATGAGCGCGGCGAGGAATTCCCTGATTTCACCGCCTTCTGGATCGAGACACCGGAGGCACAGGATATGTCGGTGACCGTGCATGCGCTTATGGACAGCCCCAGCTGCACAGGTGCATTCCGTTTCGACATCACCCACGGTGATGTCCTCGACATGGAAATCGAAGCGACGATCTTCGCGCGCACCGAGATGGATCATGTGGGCATCGCGCCGCTCACTTCGATGTTTCTGTTCGATGCGACCGATCGTGCTCGCTTTTCAGATTTCCGCCCCAACGTCCATGACAGCGACGGGCTGCTGATCCACAACGGCTGGGGCGAAGTGATCTGGCGGCCTCTCGCCAATCCCACGACGCTGCAAATCAGCGCCTTCGGGGACGAAAACCCTAAAGGCTTCGGCCTCATGCAGCGCAAGCGGGAATTCAGCGACTATAACGACCTAGAGGCGCTCTATCATCAGCGCCCCTCCGTCTGGATCACGCCGCGCGGCGATTGGGGCGCCGGTGTCGTCACACTGGTGGAGATCCCTGCTGATCTCGAGATCTACGACAATATCGTGGCCTATTGGCGGCCCGCCGCACCGATTGCAGCGGGCGCCGAGCACGAGATGCGCTATAATTTGAAATGGGGCGCCGATCCGTCTCCCGCAACACCGCAACTGCTGCGCGTGACAGGCTCAGCCATGGGTGGCAGGCCCGAAGGCGGGCTCGTGATGGTCATCGATTTCGAGGACGGCAGCGCGCTCCCGCAGGACCTGGAAGCGGTTGAAATTACCCTACGCAGCTCTGCGGGCACTACCACGGAAGGTATTTTACAGCGTAACCCGGAAACCAATGGGCCTCGGCTTGCGTTCACCTTTCAACCCGAGGGTGCAACCTTCTCAGAATTCCGCGTTCAGTTGCGGGTGAATGAAGCGCCTTTGAGTGAAGTCTGGCTTTATCGATGGACCCAAACCACATGAATGATGCGCCCTTTCCGTCCGCCATGCCTCCCCTCGCCCCCTTGGAGGGGCGTGAGCAGGCATTCGAGACAGCTCCCCCACGAGCGACACCTCCGGCTCCGACACCAACCGACGGCTGGCGCACGGCCACGTTCGCGCCCGCGCTGATTGGCACGGGGCTATTGATCTACGGACTCTACGGCTGGCTCGCGAATGGCGGCATGAGCGGGATGGAATGGGCGCTTCTCAGCATGATCGGTGCGACCTTCATCTGGGTCAGCCTTTCGGTGAGCACGGTAGGCGTGGCCATCGCGGGGCTTTTGGCACGAGAGCAAGCTGATGCACGGCCCAAAGGCACTGTGAAGGGCGTTGATGTGGCGCTCTTGGTGCCAATCTATAACGAGGCTCCTGCCAGCGTATTCGGCAATGCCCGAGCGATGCTGGATGATCTGGCCGCCCGGAAAGGGCCGCACCGCTACACACTTTTCATTCTATCGGACACCCGCGACCATGCGATCGCAATGCAGGAGTGGCAGGCCTATCAGGACTTGCAGGATCACGCGCCTGAGGGATTTGCCGTCCACTACCGCCGCCGGATCGAGAACACTGATAAGAAGGTAGGTAATATCGCAGAATGGACGCGCGGCTGGGGTGCGGCATTCGAGGGGATGATCGTGCTCGATGCTGACAGCCTGATGAGCGGCCGGGCGATTGACAGGCTTTCGTCGGAGCTCTCGACCGACCCGAACGCAGGGCTGATCCAGACATTTCCGATGCTGATCGGCGCGCAGACCGTTTTCGCGCGCCTGCAACAGTTTTCCAACATCGCCTACGGCTGGCTGCTGGCCGAAGGGCTGGCTACTTGGGCTCGCTCGGAGGGCAATTATTATGGTCATAACGCGATCATTCGAACGCAGGCTTTCGCCGACAGCGCGATGCTGCCGCATCTGCGCGGGCGCCTTGGCGGTGACCAACTGATCCTGAGCCATGATTTCGTCGAGGCGGGTTTGCTCCGGCGAGCAGGTTGGGGCGTGCGGTTTTTGCCGCGCGTTACCGGCAGCTTCGAGGAAACGCCCGCGACGCTTATCGACTATGTGATCCGCGACCGTCGCTGGTGCCGAGGTAATCTTCAACATCTGCGCTTGCTCGGCACAAAGGGTCTGCATCCCGTGTCGCGATTTCACCTGTTCCACGGGGCAATGGCTTATCTGCTGAGCCCGGCTTGGTTTTTCCTGCTCGTGATCTGGGCATTGCTCGGCAAAGACGCAGAGACCAATGTGATCCGATACTTCAACGAGGCAAACCCGCTTTTCCCCGATTGGCCACCTGCGATGAGCCACATCGACAGTGCCGTGTTTCTTGTGATCATGTACGCCATGCTACTGACTCCCAAAATCGTCGGCGCGGGCATCATCGCCGCCACCCCGCGTGCGGCCCGGGTCTTTGGTGGCGTGGGTCCGTTCTTGGGGAGTTTCGCCGTAGAAGTGGCCTTGTCCGTCGCCTACGCGCCGATCATGATGATCCAGCAGTGCAAGGCGGTCCTGCGGGCGCTGACCAGCGGATCGGAAGCATGGGCGCCACAGTCACGTGAGGCGCGCCAGCACAGCTGGGCAACGCTCCTCAAGTTCCACTGGGTCGAGATGGTTCTTGGCCTCATTCTTCTCACTGGGCTTCTGGCGGGTCTGATCTCTTTGTGGCTTGTGCCTATTGCTGCCAGCTTGGTGCTTGCGGTGCCGCTCTCGGCTCTCTCGGGCGTAGAGATGTCGAAACGTGCACCAGCGGCCTTCCGCCTCGACAGTCCCTACACCCTGCGCGAGCCCGCAATCGTTCGGCAGGCGACCCATGCTCGGGCCCGCTTGGCGCTGTTGCTGGAGGCAAAAAAACTCCCCGCTAAATAGGATGCATACTCGCTACATCCCTTAATTAAAAACGCCCGCCAGAGAGATTGACGCATTCCGGCATTTGGGACACAGAACCAACGCCTACCAAGTTTTAGCCGCAATTATTCATGAAGCCCCTGTTTTGGCGCGTGGGGCGATGTTTGAAGGCCCTTTGCTTTTGGATGCCCATAGGTGATCGGCGCCCGAATTGCGCATCGGGCGTTTTCAACGATCTGGGTT
>Ga0306910_1000242_pt1 | contig 30970 bp, 27 predicted proteins | sample AntRauMFilla2698_FD_190438 | JGI IMG/M metagenome (GOLD analysis project Ga0306910, IMG submission 190438) | Saline lake microbial communities from Rauer Islands, Antarctica - Metagenome Filla 2 #698 (v2) (version 2) | ecosystem: Environmental > Aquatic > Non-marine Saline and Alkaline > Saline ... | reverse complement strand
TTACGAATCCAGAGCTGGAGGGTTCCTGAGCTCTCATCGAACTCTTTTTTCGAGGTTTGATATCCTTATCGGAAAGAAGCTCAGTGTAGGTTTCAACAGAATCAGCGTTTGAAATAACCGCGTTGCATGAAATGGATGTTCCGCCTTCTAATGAAACTCCGGTGACTTTTGAACCCTTAGTGGTAATCTTATTCACCGCAGAATTAAATTGAAACGTTACTCCCTGATTTTCCGCAAGAGATTTCAACGCATTGGCCAGCGAGTACATGCCACCTTTTATATAAAATCCGCCAAGGACTAATTCCACATAGGGAATGACATTTAGCGTGCCGGGAGCTTTGTGTGGATTTGAGCCGTTGTACGTGGCAAAGCGCTTGAAAAAATGGCGCATATGCTTGGAAGAGAATCGTCGCTCCACAACATCAGCAACAGTTGAAAGGGCGTCAATTTTAAACAGATCTGAGAAATGCAATCCCTTTAAATCGTTTTTACTGAAAAGCGGGTTGAACAAAAAAGTCTCAGCAGTCCGCTGGTAGATGGAAGCAGAATGTCCAAGAAATTCTGCATATGATTCCACATCATCGGGCGCAAAATTTCTAATCTGTTTTAAGGTTTGCGGCAGATCGCTGTAATTATCGAAAATTTCACCATCGGGATAATGATAGCGACACAAGGGGACAAGCGGCTCAAGGGAGAGAAAATCGTCCATCTCTGCCTCGCAGTAATCAAACACGCGTTCAAGAACAAAAGGCATTGTTAGCAGGCTCGGTCCGGTATCGAAGCGATAACCCTGAGCTTCTATCTGATTTAACTTTCCGCCAACAGAACTGTTCTTTTCAACCACCGTTACGTCGTGGCCGTCTTTACTGAAGAGACAGGCAGCGGTAAGTCCGCCGATTCCGCTCCCGATAATTATGATTTTCATCTGAATTTATTTCAATGTGAGTTTAGCAACCGATTCAACATGATATGTTTGTGGGAACATATCAACAGGTTTAACTTCCTCAACATCATAAAGGTCGCTCAACATTTCCAAATCACGGGCCTGGGTTGAACTATTACAGCTGATATAAACGATGCGCTTTACTTTTAACTCTTTCAGCTCTTCAATAACATCGGGATGCATTCCTGCTCGCGGCGGGTCAGTGATCAGAACATCAGGTTTACCGAATTTTTCCAACATCTCTTTGTTGAAGGTGTCTTTCATATCACCGGTTACAAAACTGACGTTTTCAACGTTGTTGTCGAGTTTATTTTTCTCCGCGTTTTTGATAGCAACGGGATTAATCTCAATTCCAACCACATGTTTTGCCTGCTCAGACAAGAAAAGAGTTAAGGTTCCGACACCGCAGTAAAGATCGTACACAAGATCATCTTCTGAGATCTCCGCGAAGTTTCGTCCCACTTCATAAAGGCGCTCAGCCTGTAGCGTATTTGTCTGAAAAAAGGCGTTAGCATGAATCTGAAATCGAAATGGCCCAATGCTGTCAGTGATATATCCGGGACCAAACACGATTTTTTCGATGCGACCTTCAGCCACAGGTGATTTGGTGTCGTTGACGTTATTTACAATAGTTGTCACTTCGGGAAAATGCTCTAAAATGTGATCGCCGATCTTTTTAACCAACTCATCATCTTCACGATTTGTGACAATATTTACCATAATGTCATCGGTGTGGTGAGAAGTCCTGACAACCAGATTTCTTAAAAATCCCACGTGTTTATAGGGATTGTATGCTTCAATTCCGTGTTCAATGGCGTAATCTCTTACTAATGCAAGTAGTTTGAACGAAATCTCTTCCTGCAGATAGCACTCATCGAGATTCAGAATTTTGTCGAATCGACCAGGTGCGTGCATCCCGGCGGCAAATCCTTTGTCGTCTATATGTTCATCGGCTTGAATCTCCTCGCGGGTAAGCCAGCGACGATCACCAAAAGAATATTCCATCTTGTTGCGGTAATGCAGCTCATTGGTACTTGGCAATGTGGAAAGCACCGGAACGTCGGGAAGTTTCCCGATTCTTGTGATGTGATCAGCCACGTGCTGGCGTTTAAACTCTAACTGCGTCTGATAGTCGACATGTTGCCAGTTGCATCCTCCACAGACTGTTGCGTGCTTGCAGGTTGGTGTGATACGTTTGGATGAAGGCTCCAGAACCTCAATTAAATTCGCTTCTCTGAATTTCTTCTTCTTTTTGATGATCATCGCCTTCACAACATCACCGGGAGCGGTATTTTTTACAAATATGGGAATATTATTGATACGTCCCACGCCTTTACCTTGATACGCGGCGTCATCGATAGTAAATGTGACTTCAGATCCTTTTTTCAGGGAGATGGGTTGTTCTGACATTAATGAGATTGAGATTCAAAAGATGAAGGTTGAAAAGAGTCGGATTCAATAAAAACTGAGTGAGCGTCCTGTTGTGAAGTGGATTCTGCTAAGCGCGCGGTGTTTTTAATAAGCAGATGAAGCGAATATGTGGCGAGCTGAGAGATAAATGTGACGGCAATTCCCGGGTAGCGTTCTTTGAGAACTTTTAAGTCCGGTTGGAAGAATCCATATAACACCGTTTCCTCGCGGGCAATGGCTGTGTAAAATCTTCGCTGCTCGTTTACCAGTGACAGCATCCCAAAAGCGGTGGGTGGTTCAAGCGTTTGTGTTAAATCTTTTACATTTTCTTCGCCATTACTTTTAACGAGAAGCTCCACCAACCCCGATTTAATGAGATACAAGCCCGAACCGGGATCGCCCTGATTAAAAATCACTTCATCTTTATTGAAATGGCGCTGGTGACACATATTCAAAAGTTGAGTGCGTTCAGTTGGAGAGAGTCCGGATAGAACCTCAGATTCTAAAATGAGGCTGAATTTATCTTTCAGCTTGTTGAATTTATGTTTCAGCATAGGATTAAAATGAGTGTCCGATTCCAAATGACCAATACAGATTTCCGTTAGTGAACCAGTTATCAGTAGTTGGCTCATGTAATCTGAAGGCACTGTCAATGCGCAAAATAAGATATTCCCAGTCTAAACGAATACCAATTCCTGAGCTCACGGCCACTTCTTTGTAAAATGTGTATGCATTAAATCGTCCCTGACCAATGGGTGTTTGTGGTCCGTTCCAGATATTGCCTGCGTCGGCGAAATAGGCTAAAACCCAGCGGGTTGAGAGGAAAGCCGGACTTAACTCTTGTCTGACCTCAGCAAAAGCGGCCAGTTTAATTTCACCGCCATTTGTTACAGAACTCTGCAGCGTTTGTGATGGTCCGGGACCTAAAATGCCAGGAGCCCAGCCACGAATATCATTACTTCCTCCGGCAAAAAAGCGGCGTGTAAGTGGAACATTATTACTGATTCCATAAGGAATTGCCCAACCGGCAAATCCACGCCAGGCCACAACCATATTATCCTGAAGCGGTGTGTACTTTCTGTAATCAAGTGAAAGCTTCACATATTGACTATAACCAAGAGTAGAACCACTGAACAACTGAATCGAGCCATTAACATCACTTGTAGTGTTCACATATTTATCGAGTAAATAGGGAAAATTTCCACCAAATTCTGCCACGGATTCGAAATAATACCCGCGGTTATGCTTAATTACATCTGTATTAATATCGCGAAAGGTGTACGAAAGAACGGAGTTTATTTTAGGTGTGAAATCATCCAGAATAAAAGCTTTTTGTAACTCTGTTAGATTTCCACGGCCGTTAACTTCATTTATAAAACGCTGACTAGCCTCAACATCGAGCCATTCAACATCCAGTAAATTCAAAGATGAGCTAATGGTAGGCGTGTGGTTAACCTCATACTGAAGACTAAATCCCACATTAGCGTTAATGTCAAAGTTAATTTGTTTAACCTGACTGTATCGAATCTGATAATTTGTGCGTGAGTTTTCAAAAAATGCTACATCATTGAGCGATCCCAATGGGAAATTCAATCGTGGCTCAGAGTAACTGATAGTAGCATCACGGCTGGAGAGTAATTGGCTGTTTCCACCGAATTTAGCGTACTCAAAACTTCCGTTTATACCAACTTCAAGACGTTCTGCATTTCGAAACAGATTTCTGTTTTGGTAGGTAAGTCCAAGTCCAGTACCATACCCGTATCGCTGAAAACCGAAGATATTAAACCTGACATTATGCTTTGAAACTGTCTGAAGATCAAACAACACGGGGAGAGTAGTGTCGGCCTCAAAGTCGGGACGGGCTCCCGTTTCAGATAAAGCGTAACGACGAATATTGAAAATCCCCACATTTTGAAAGTTACGCAAGCTATTCAGATAATCCCGATTACGAAATAATTGTCCGCCTTTATAGGACAGCTGATCAGTTAGCAGAGAAGCATTGGTTTGACTCGCGGAAGATTTATTAATAACTATCTGATATAGAGAGTCACTGCTTATTTTTCTGTAAGAAATAGTATCCTGCTGATCAAAATCTCCATACTCAGTTGGTCCCGACAGAGAGATGAAGGTGTCACCAAAGGTATATTGTTTACCGTGGCGGATATTTATGAGTGCATCGAGATTTCGCAGATTAGTAGAATCGCGCTTCAGGAAAAATTTTACAGAATCTTTAATAACAGATGCATACCCGTTGTTTTTTAAATAATTCACAATGCGATCCCGTTCAGCACTAACTTTTTCAAATGTAAAGTTCCGCTCAACAGCGAATGTTGAATCATTTATCTTTTTACCGAGCAGGTCACTTTCATTAAAGAACTGATCACGATTTTTTTTATTAAACGTATCGGGTAACCCGGAATAGATCATTGTTCTCAGAAATGAAGATGTTCCTTCATTAATGATAAAACTAACTTCAACTTCACCTTTCGAGAATTCGATAATGGACGTATCAACCCTGGCGTTAAAATATCCCTGCGATTCGTAGTAGGTTTTAATGCGTTCAATATCTTCACCCACTGTTAGGTGATCTAAATAGTAAGGTGGTTCACCAATATTTTTATTCAGTTTCCATAGCCAGTACCATGGAGTGAAACCGGGAACTCCGAGAAATTCACGATTAGTACGTGTTCGGGTTATGGTTTCGAGTAGGGAGGAAGAGATCGCCTCATTTCCGGTAAAACGAACCTGCTTAATCTGAAGGTCGGTTGAACCTGGATCAACAACCGCTTGTGCCCACAGAATGGATGGCATTAAAAAAAAGAGGAGTGTTATGAGCTTTTTGGAATTCAAACAGGAACGTTACTTCAGTATTTGTATAGTGCGCATTAACCAATAAAAAAGCGTCCCGCAGATAAACGAGACGCTCAAATATAAACAAATATTACGCAGCGGTTAGAAATTCGAAGTCAGACTTCGTCGTAATCGAATCCCTCATCTTCCTCATTATGGAAAAAATCCTCTTTCATAATATAATCAGGCCAAATCTCTTCGATACTTTCGTACGGAGTGTCGTCTTCCTCTTCAAGCTCATATAAATTGTCGAGCACTTGCTGAGGACATCCATTACGTTCAGCCCATTCAATTAATTCGTTTCGGGTTGATGGCCATGGGGCATCTTCTAAGGTTGCTGCTAATTCGATGGTCCAATACATAGTGTATTTTGAATTTGTTTTAAATAAATGATTTAGTCGCTAATAAAACCAAGAATCTGACAATTTCAAGTAGTTTTGTTGATTTTTTTCAAAAAAGATTGTCAGTAACGGTATTGTGAAACAAATTTGCTATTTTTGCTGAAAATAAGCGATTTTTAGCGCTGCTTATGTCAATGGCACCGAAAATACAGAATATTCTATATTTAACAGAACGAGATTCATAAAAGTTAGTCAGTAAAAATTTTGTTCTCTCAAAGCCGTTTATAAGCTGACGCAATTGCTACCCCCCATAATTATAAATTATTACTCAGAGGCATATATGTTTGGATCATTTGGCGTACCGGAAATGTTGGTCATTCTAATGGTTGTACTCCTCCTTTTTGGTGCGAAAAAAATACCTGAACTTGCACGTGGACTTGGCCAGGGAATTCAGGAATTCAAGAACGCATCTACCCAGATTAAAAAAGAGATTGAAGAAGGCGGAAAGGAAACTGTCAACAAAGACAGCAACGAAAAAACAAAAGAAAAACAACAGTAATATTGTTAGATTCTGATCTCCTCAGTAAGTACATAACTCATCAATAATCAACCATCTGTTTTGAAATTTAAGGATTTTTTAACCACCCGCGCTGCACTTCTCAAGAAAGAAATCACACTTACCGAAGTTGTAAAACACTACCTCTCGCAGATTGACGAAAAAAACGCTGATCTCAATATATTTACACAAATATTTCCTGAAGATGCTCTTAAACGAGCAGAAGAGATTCAGTCAAAAATAGAAAACGGAACGGCGGGATCACTTGCCGGAGCTGTTGTCGGAGTTAAAGAGTTGATCGCTGAGAAAGGAAAAGTAACCTCATGCGGATCAGCTTATCTTCAAAATTTTGAAAGCGTGTACGACGCAACCGTTATTCAGCGCCTGCATGAAGCCGATGCACTGTTTATCGGGCGCGTGAATATGGACGAGTTTGCCATGGGTTCTTCTAATGAAAACAGCGTTCACGGACCCGTGAAAAATCCTGTGAACCCCGAGCTTGTTCCCGGTGGTTCATCGGGTGGAAGCGCGGCAGCTATTGCAGCTAATATGTGCAACATCACGCTCGGCTCCGATACGGGTGGTTCTATCCGTCAGCCCGCCGCTTTTTGTGGAGTAGTTGGGATCAAACCTACCTATGGACGTGTTTCACGCCACGGATTGGTCGCGTATGCTTCTTCATTCGACTGCATCGGGCCGTTAGCTCATACCGTTGACGATACAGCCGCTGTGTTAAAAGTGATTGCCGGACAGGATAATTACGATGGCACTACAGCCGATTTAAACGTCCCCGATTACACCGTTGATGAAGACAAACCCCTTAAAATTGGTGTGCCGGAAGAATATTTTCAGGAAGGACTTGACCCCGAAATTGAAAAAGCGGTTAAAGACGCTATCGCGGAAATGGAGAAAGACGGAGCAGAAGTAATTCCGGTTCATCTTCCACACGCGAAATACTCTATCGCAACCTACTATATTCTGGCAACAGCTGAAGCTTCAAGTAATCTCGCCCGCTTCGATGGCGTGCGCTACGGTCACCGTGCTGACACCAAGAAAATAAAAGAAGAAATACAGCATCAATCAGCTGAAATGAAAGAGAAAGCCAAAGAAGAGGGCTGGAGCAAAGCTGAGACTGAGAAAAAGCTTAAAGAGATCGACTCCGCGCTCATTGCCATGTACAAGCAATCACGTACAGAAGGCTTTGGAATCGAGGTAAAACGCCGCATCATGCTTGGAACTTACGTTTTGAGCGCCGGATATTACGACGCGTATTATGGAAAAGCTCAAAAAATCCGCCGCTTGATCAAGCAGGATTTTGACAAAATTTTCGATGAGGTGGATGTGATCTTCGCCCCTACCACGCCGACTACAGCATTTGAAATTGGTTCTAAGGTTGATGATCCTATTCAGATGTATCTCAACGACATCTATACTATTTCTGCCAACCTGGCCGGAATTTGTGGATTGTCGCTGCCCGTAGCCAATCATAGTAACGGAAGTCCTATCGGGCTTCAGATTATGGCCAATGTGTTTGAAGAGCCTAAAATGATTCATGCTGCCAGAAAAATTGAACGTTTGCTCGCCTGAAAGCAGAATAATTGAACACGTTATTGAAAATACGATCCTATGTTCACGAATCGAATAAAAGGGAAAAAAGCACTGATAACAGGAGCCACCTCAGGAATTGGAAAAGCGATTGCTGAAGAGTTAGCTAAAGCAGGTGTTGATGTAATAATCACAGGAAGAAGAGGAGAACGACTCGAGGAGCTAAAGAAAGAGTTAGAATCTCAAAGTGGCATTTCAGCACAGATCTGTGTTTTTGATATTCGAAACAAAGAGGAGATACAGGCATTTTTGAATACGCTTGAGAATCTCTCAGATATCGATATTTTGGTAAATAACGCCGGACTTGCCATGGGTTCAGATCCCGTTTTTAGTGCTGAAACGGATGATTGGGATGTAATGATCGATACCAACATTAAAGGGTTGATCTATTTAACCAGAATATTCTCCAACGTTTTTAAAGAGAAGAACAGCGGACATATTTTGAATATGTCGTCCACAGCCGGATATGAAAGCTACGCCGGTGGTTCTGTGTACACAGCTACAAAACATGCCGTTCGGGCATTTACTAAATCCGCCAAAATGGATTTGCATGGAACCAACGTTCGGGTGAGTATGGTTTCGCCGGGAATGGTAGAAACTGATTTCAGCAAAGTGCGCTTTAAAGGTGATATTGAAAAAGCGAATCAGGTATATGCGGGAGTTGATCCACTAACGGCACGGGATATCGCTGAAATTACTGTTTTTACGCTAAATCAACCCCGACATGTTAACATTATGGACACCATAGTGATGCCCGTTGCTCAATCATCTCCCACATTGATCCATCGTGAAGAGTAATTATATAAATATCCAGCTTAGGTACATTCCGGTACTACTGATTTTAGGTGTATCTCTGTTTTTTCTGTCATGTTCCAGTGAATCTGATTATGATTTTTCTGAAAAAGGCAGATCTGTTCCCAATCCCAATCCTGACTCAATCTATCATTTTGTAGAAAAACAGGTCGCTTTTGGCCCGCGTGTTCCAAATACAGAAGCACACAGACTGGCGAAAAGCTGGATGGGTAAAAAACTTATGTCATACGCCGGTAATAATATGGTGTACGAGCAACGGTTTTCTCAAACAGTTTATGGTGATGAATTAAACATGACGAACATCATTGCTGCATTTAATCCCTCTGCAAAAGACAGGATTATGCTGTGTGCTCACTGGGATTCCCGCCCGACTGCTGATAACGCTTCTGTTGACTCATTGAAATTAATGCCGGTAATCGGCGCTGATGACGGGGGTAGCGGAGTAGCTGTACTGCTGGAACTTGCCCGGAATTTTAGTAAAAATCAGCCACCCATTGGTGTTGATATTGTTTTGTTTGATGGAGAAGATTATGGGGAAGAGTCTGATCTCGATCACTACTTTTTAGGATCACGACACTGGGCAAATAATCAAATTGTCCCGAACTATCGGCCTCGTTTTGGAATCCTGCTCGATATGGTAGGCGGTAAAGATGCTGTTTTTTATAAAGAACGTTTCTCAACTGACATTAATGGTGGACTCGTGAATGAGATCTGGAATCTGGCATCTCAATTAAGACATGATGATATTTTTGTTGATGAACGTGGATTCTATATTTCAGACGACCACGTGGTTCTGAATAACACGCTTCCGTTTTCTACTATTAACATAGTTCGTCAACAGAGAGATGGTGTGCATAAGCCGTTTGCTGACTACTGGCATACCGAGTTTGATACCATTGAGAATATTGACAAAAGTACACTTCAGGCGGTATCAGAAGTCCTGCTGGAGCTTATTTATAACAGAATTCCCGTATCTGCAGCTGACTCAAATTAATCTACAGATGATCTTTTTATCGCATTTTTTCAATATGTCATTTGGGAAATGTGTACAGTGAATCTGCTCATTTCAAAGCATGTCAATTTATATGGACAACTATTTAAAACTCACTATTCAGATTCCCCTCGATTATCAGGAAACTCTCATCGCACAGTTACTTGATCTCGATTTTGAGGGATTTGAACAGTTCGATGATCATCTTGAGGCATATATTCCAGAACAGCGTTTTGATGACTCTAAAAGGAAAGAATTCGAAATATGTTTAACAGAAATTCCGCCAAATAACGTTTCGGTTTTGAATGAAGTGATTATCGAGCCGAGAAACTGGAATGAAGAGTGGGAGCAGAGCATTAAACCATTACATCTCCCTCCATTTTTCATTCGTCCAACCTGGTCGCCGGCTGATCAACCTGAAAAAACGATTCTTCTGGAGATCGATCCTAAAATGGCTTTTGGTACCGGATACCACGAGACGACACGGTTAATATTAGATATACTTCCGGATGTTGTTATTGAAGACGCTGATGTGTTGGATGTTGGGACAGGAACGGGAATATTATCGATAGCCGCACTCAAACTTGGAGCTGGAAAAGCGTTTGGATTTGATATTGATGAATGGAGTCAGGTTAACGCAACTGAGAACGCCACATTGAACAAAGTTGAAGATGCCTTTACCGTTGCCGAAGGAAGTTTTGAGACGGTGGAAGAGAATAAGAAATTTGACCTGCTGTTAGCCAACGTGAATAGAGGAGCTATTTTAGAATTAAAAAATCAGATTGTTGATCACGTCAAAGAAGGCGGGGATATTATTCTGTCAGGAATTTTATCCAAAGAACAGGAAATGGTAAAAAGTGCTGAGCCGTTTGTATCACTTACACACGTTAAAACAACCTCAGAAGAGGAATGGGTTGCTATTCACTACAAAAAGTAAACCCATTGAAAAGCCAAGCCACTCACCATCGAAAACAAGTCCCACCCACGACATCCGAAGTCCCGGTATCGAGCCAACGGCATTACGTTGTGGAAGCCTTTTTAACTAATTTCAACCCGAGAATTCCTCAAAGAGACTTCGGAAGTCTGCCATTAATTACCCAAGTTTTACTATGATTCCCGAAGTCTTCTGTTGGAGTCAGGAAAAATCCCGATAGGGATGGATTCAAAAGCCAAGCTTCGCCCAGTCGGGAAAAACTACTCTGACTTAGCTCGAACTTTCGACTTCCGAAGTCACTTCGGAATGTGTAAAAACGTAAAAAATAGTTCATGAACGCTGTTAACGACGACTTCTGAAGTCTTTTGGCTGGATCTATAAAACCCCGTAGTAACGTTGGTCAAGGATTCAAAAGCCCGCCCAGTCCAGCCGGAAAAAAACTACTCTGACTTAGCTCGAACTTTTGACTTCCGAAGTCACTTCGGAATGTGTAAAAACGTAAAAAATAGTTCATGAACGCTGTTCACGACGACTTCTGAAGTCTTTTGGCTGGATCTGTAAAAACCCCGTAGTAACGATGGTCAAGGATTCAAAAGCCCGCTCAGCTGAAAAAAACTACCCTGACTTAGTCAACCCCCGACTTTCAGAAGTCTTCTGGTGTCAAATCAAAGCCATATTATTGCAAACTTTTAAGGTTTAGAAACTAAAGGATGACACTGAAAATCAAGCGCCATAGATCCAGACAGATTTATTACCAAGACACTACTCTGAACAGAATACGGAGAAACAAAAAAAGCCCGGCAGAACCGGGCTTTTTTTAAATGTCAATATGTGAGTGAGTTTAGAAAGCTAAACCAAGACTTACAGTTCCCATTGAGTAATTACCATAAGAATATTGCGCTGCTATTCTAATTAACGCGATATCTATGTTAAATCCAGCCATGATATTGGGACTAACACCATTTTCCATGTCGAGTTTAACCGGATCATCCAAAACTTCGAGTTTTTTCTGATTTGGATTTTGTAAGGTTGGGTCAGGACTTTCAACAGGATAGCTTCCAAGAACATCCAATTCCATCGTGGAAGATTGAATACCGAGCCCTGCGTAGGCGCCAATTCCAAACACAACCAAAGAGAGATCTTTACCAACTAAGACATTAGCTGTCCAGCCCGAGGTTGTTGTTTCAACTTTCTGACCATCAAAATCAGAACGCTGATACTGACCTGAATTACTGTAATTTCCTGTACCATCAAAATACGCGTCGGGTGGTGAAACGCCCACATCAGCTGAATTAGCACTTAAAGATGTATAGCCAAACTGAGCGGATACATTGACCGGCAACATACCAAAACCGGGAATCCATTGGAGAATATCGTGTTTTACGCCAAAACCGAAGAGGCTGATATCACCTACATCATCCACACCAACTTTAGGTATGTAACGAAGTGAAAGATCTATTCCCATTGGAAGTCCTTTACTTAACTGAATAGCAGGAGCGGGGACATACCCAAATCCGGATCCGTTAGGCATGGTAAATCGTGGTAATTGATCTCGGGGAACTCCGCTATTGCCGTCTCCGGTAACTACAAATTCGGTACGAGTATCAGAATCACCTGCAATTGTTGGAGATTCATAGATGTTGTTATAAACTTCAATAGCTTCAAATTCCGGTTCCAGGTTCCGAACGTTAAAAAGTTCATCGGTTGATGGCACAACTGCTACTGTTGTACTAAAAGTCAGATCAAAGCCCATTATTCCATGCGTTCCGGCAGTTTGAAACCATCCTGAATTAATTGAATTTCCGAATCCTGTGGCATAAGGCTCAGCATAAGCTTCCACAAGCAAATTGACGTCTGCCTGACCTGCTCGAATAATTTCACCGATATTTCCAATTTGGGCCTTCGCCTGGAAATGTGACCCTAAAACGAAAACACTGAGTACCATAATGTACTTTATTGTAGCGTTTTTCATAGCGTTAAAACCTCGTTAAATGTATGTGTTTTTTTAGTTGATATGTTTAATGATGGTAATGTACTCTACAAACAGACCCTGTGAGAATTTGTTCCACCCATCGGACAAAGGTAAAATAAAAAATCATAAATATGAGAAATCTTATGTTGAATAGAATCTCTTACTCAATGATTATCAAAATCGAATACACATGTAGACCCTGAATGATGCCGTAAAATATAAGCTATTGTGAGTTGATTATGAATGGAGATTCTTCTCAAACGCTTTTATTGTTTCGGATTGTGAGATCAGATAGTCGATATCATCATAACCATTTTGAAGACACATCTTTTTATAAGGATTAATATCAAAACTGAAGGTAAGTGAAATTGAGGGCACAGAAACAGTCTGATCTTCCAGATTTATTATAATTTCAGTTTTCGGATCAGTTTCAACTGATTCAAGAAGTTGAGAATAGGTTTTAGTATCCGTTTCGATTGGTAATATTCCGTTGTTTAGGGAATTATTTTTGAAAATATCGGCGAATTGTGTCCCAATCAACGCGCGGAAACCGTAATCATAGATCGCCCACGCGGCATGCTCACGGCTTGAGCCACACCCAAAGTTTCTGCCCGTAATAAGGATTTCTCCGGAATGTGTGTCCTTGTTGAGAATGAATTCCGGATTGGGAACATCTTCATCCAAATAACGCCAGTCGCGAAACAGGTTTTCTCCAAATCCTTCCCGCGTAGTAGCCTTTAAAAAACGAGCGGGTATAATTTGATCTGTATCAACATCTTCATGAGGAAAGGGGACAGCGGTTGATGTAATTGTTGTGAGGGCTTCCATAATCGGTTAGAAAATAATTTAGTTTGAAATGAATGAACGTACATCAGTGAGTTTTCCGGTGATGGCTGTGGCAGCAGCTGTTAACGGGCTTGCAAGAATAGTCCGTGCTCCGGGGCCTTGACGTCCTTCAAAATTTCGATTTGACGTACTCACGCAGTATTCGCCTTTAGGGATTTTATCTTCATTCATTCCGAGACAAGCCGAACAACCGGGCTCTCTGAGCTGAAATCCCGCTGATTCTAACACTTTGTCAATACCTTCCCGCTGCGCCTGCTCCCGAACCTGACTTGAGCCAGGAACAACAAAAACGTTCATATTATCTGCTTTCTGTTTGCCTTTCACAAGATCCGCCACAAGCCGCAAATCTTCAATTCGGGCATTTGTACAGCTTCCGATAAACACATAATTCACAGGCATATCTTTCAGTGCTTGATTCTCCTGAAGTCCCATGTAGTTGAGTGACTTTTCAAACCCATCCTGAAACTTGGGATCGATCTTATCTTTTGAAGGAACCGATTCATCAATACTTATTCCCATTCCGGGATTTGTGCCATAAGTGATCCACGGAGTAATTTCATCAGCTTGAAAGTGATGCTCGGTATCAAAAATTGCGTCTTTATCAGAGAAAAGCTCTTTCCATTGCTGGAGTTTGTATTCCCACTGTTCGGCCTTAGGTGCGAAATTTCTGCCTTTGATGTAATCGAAGGTTGTCTCATCCGGAGCGATTAAGCCGCCTCGTGCACCCATTTCAATACTCATATTGCAAATGGTCATGCGGGCTTCCATACTAAGTGATTCAATGGCTGTTCCGGCGTACTCAATAAAATGTCCGGTTGCTCCCGATGCGCTCAATTTTGTCAACAAAAACAGGATGATGTCTTTTGATGTGACACCTTTTTGAAGCTTACCGTCAACGGTGATGCGCATTAACTTTGGTTTGTTTTGCAGAATGCACTGCGTTGCTAAAACCTGTTCTACTTCACTCGTCCCGATTCCAAAAGCGATGGCTCCGAAAGCACCATGAGTAGAAGTGTGACTGTCACCACAAACGATGGTTCTGCCCGGCTGAGTAATTCCTAATTCAGGCCCGATCACGTGAACAATTCCCTGCCAGGGATGACCTAATCCATAGAGTTCAACATTGTGTTCTTCACAGTTTTGCTCAAGTTTAGCAACCTGTTTTCTGGATAATTCCTCGCGAATGGGCAGATGCTGATTTTCTGTAGGTACATTATGATCAGCTGTGGCCACGGTTTTGTCGGGTCGTCGAACTTTAATCCCACGTTTATTTAGTCCGTCGAAAGCTTGTGGACTTGTGACTTCGTGAATAAAATGGCGATCTATGTAGAAAACATCGGGTCCGTTCTCAATTGAAGTGACAACGTGCTTATCCCAGATTTTATCAAAAAGAGTTTTTGACATAATTATGTTAGAGTATAGAATAATTTAGGCGTGAATTTCTTCTTCCGGGTTTTCAATATCCTCCAGATCGGGGACTTTACTTACCGCATCGAGATAGGCTTTAGCGGTGGCTAAAATCACATCGGTGTCGGAACCAAAACCGTAGAACACGATGTCATTTCGGCTCACCTGAATATGGACTTTGCCAACATCGTCGCTTCCGCCGTGAATAGACTGCACGAGATATTCTTCGAGTCGGGTTTGCTTTTTCATGATGCTGTCGATGGCCTGAAAGCAGGCATCAACCGGTCCGTTACCTTTTTTCGTGGCTTCAAAACGTTTTCCCTCATGCTCAATAACTACATGAGCTTCAGCAATTTCCTTATTACCGGAAGTGACTTTTAATTCTTCGATATGAGTTGCACGAGCGTCAACTGTTTTTCCGGCCAGGGCAAGAAGATCGTATTCGTTTACGTCTTTTTTCTCATCCGCCAACTCCAGGAACCGTGGATAGGTTTCATCAAGTTCTTCCGTATTGAGATAGATTCCGAGGCGCTCCAAATTAAATTTAAGTGCCGCGCGACCGCTGCGGGCAGTGAGAATAATGGCTGACTCCTGAATACCAACATCTTCGGGGTCGATAATCTCATAATTCAACCTATCCTTAATCACGCCATCCTGATGAATTCCTGATGAATGAGCAAAAGCATTTCTTCCCACAATCGCTTTATTGGGCTGAACGGGCATCCGCATCAAGCGTGAGACAAGCCGTGAGGTTGGGTAAATTTTCTTTGCATCAATATCGGTATCAACACCAAACTCTGATTTACGGGCTCTGAGTGCCATTACAATTTCTTCAAGCGAAGTATTTCCGGCTCGTTCTCCAATTCCGTTGAGAGTGACTTCAGCTTGTCGTGCTCCATTTTTGATTCCGGCCAACGTATTTGCCGTCGCCATGCCCAAATCGTTATGACAATGAACCGAAATTATGGCTTTATCAATATTGGAAACATGATCGAACAGATACTTGATCTTCGCGCCAAATTCATCCGGCAAGCAATAGCCTGTTGTATCCGGAATGTTGATGACGGTAGCTCCGGCTTTAATGACTGCTTCCACCATTTGGGCGAGATATTCGTTACGGGCACGTCCGGCATCTTCACAATAGAATTCCACTTCTTCCACCAGATTTCGGGCGGTTTTTGTGGCGTGAATGGCTCGTTCAATATTTTTTTCGTGCGTTGTGCGTAGCTTGTGCAAAACATGCTGATCAGACGCTCCGATTCCTGTATGAATACGTCCGCGCTTAGCGTGCTTCAATGCCTGAGCCGCAACTTCGATGTCGTTATCCACCGCACGGGTGAGGGCACAGATAATCGGATTTGAAACAGCTTTGGATATTTCCACCACTGATTTAAAATCTCCCGGAGAGGAGACTGGAAATCCGGCTTCAATAACATCAACGCCCAGTAGTTCCAAAGCCTCAGCTATTTCAATTTTTTCAACGGTGTTTAGCTGACATCCCGGGACTTGTTCTCCGTCGCGCAATGTGGTATCGAAAATGTGGACTTTATCCATGGGTTTGAGTATTGAGTTGTGAGTGTTTGTTGAAAGAATTCAGTAAACAGGAGTCAGAATTCAGAATTCTCTGACTCCTGATTTCTGAATTCTGATAAATCTTATTCAGGTCGCAGATCGCGTACTTTACGTCCGGCTTGCCACATTTCGTGGTTGTGGATTTCGGCAAGTTCTTCTTCCAATTTATCTCTGTAATCGTCTTTAGCGTTGGCTTCGATGGTAATTTTGGCTTCGTTTCCTGAAGCTACGCTTTCGTAGAGGTCGTCAAAAACAGGTTCAACAGCTTCTTTGAAGCGATCTTTCCAATCAAGTGCTCCACGCTGAGCGGTTGTTGAACAGTTGGCGTACATCCAGTCCATTCCGTTTTCGCCCACGAGTTTGATCAGGCTTTCGGTCAGCTCTTCAACTGTTTCGTTAAATGCTTCTGAAGGGGAGTGGCCGTGTTTTCTGAGCAGATTATACTGCGCTTCCATTACGCCGGCTAAAGCTCCCATCAAGACCCCACGTTCTCCAGTTAAGTCAGAGAAAACTTCTTTTTTGAAGGTCGTTTCGAACATATATCCGGAGCCAATTCCGATTCCCACCGCAATAGCGCGCTCGGTTGCACGTCCTGTTGCATCCTGAAATACGGCGTAGCTTGAGTTCAAACCTTTGCCTTCCACGAATAATCTGCGAAGTGATGTTCCCGAACCTTTTGGAGCAGCAAGGAATACATCGACGTTTTCGGGTGGAATAATATTGGTTTGATCGTGATAGGTGACACCAAATCCGTGGGAGAAATAAAGTGCGTCTCCGTCATTCAATCGCTCTTTTACAGTAGGCCATGCGGCGATTTGTCCCGCATCTGAGAGCAGATACATAACAATAGTCGCTTTTTCGCAGGCTTCTTCAATAGAGAACAGGTCTTCACCTGGTTTCCAGCCGTCATCTTTTGCTTTTTCGTAGCTTTTAGACGGGCTTCGCTGTCCCACAATTACATTAAAACCGTTGTCGCGAAGATTTAACGCTTGTCCGGGTCCCTGAACGCCGTAGCCGATTACAGCTATGGTTTCGTCTTTAAGAACATCTTTTGCTTTTTCGAGGGGGAATTCGCTGCGTGTTACAACTTCTTCTTCCGTACCGCCAAAGTTAATTTTTGCCATGGTTGATTGCTTTTTGTATTAATGGTTTATATGATTTTTCTAATTCATCTAAGTGCGTATGCAAGTTCTCATGCGTCTTATTGATGGCTATTCGGCCGGATCGCACAAATTCAAGTACGCCAAAGGGGTCGAGATCATTAAAAAGATTTTGAGTTTCTTCTTTATGACCAGTCTTCTCAATGACTAAAATTTCGGGACCTACAAACAGTATGCGTGCGTTGTGTTTTCGCACAATTTTTTCAATTCTGTCACTGTTTGTGAGTTCACGTGTGGGAACTTTATAGAGTGCCACTTCCTGCTGAATGATTTCGTCCTCTTCATAAAAAGAAGATTTAACGACCTCAATCAATTTTTCAAGCTGCTTAACTATTTTAGTGACCTGATCCCGGTTAGTCTTACAGGTGATTGTAAATCGAAAAATGCCGATCACTTCCGATTCTGAAACTGTCAAGCTGTCGATACTAACGTGTCTTCGGGTAAAAACGCCCGTGATACGATTGAGCAAGCCGACTTTGTTTTCCGTAAAAACGCTGATTGTAAATTTTCTTTCTTCTGTTGTCATGATATTCCGCTTTAAAAACTGGGTGGTTGGAAGATGAGGGCTGTATTCAGATTATTCGAGCCTGATTTCAGAAACACTGCATCCGGAAGGCACCATTGGGAATACGTTTTCCTCTTTTTCCACCATTACTTCAAGTAAGTAGGGACCTTCATGCTCCATAAGTGTTTTGATTGATTCATCAAGGTTCTCCCGATCAGATACACTGTGTGCCGGAATTTGAAAGCCTTTGGCAACTTCTACGAACTTAGGATTTACCATCTCGGTATGAGAATATCGTCTCTCGAAAAAGAGTTGTTGCCATTGCCGAACCATACCTAAAAACTCATTATTCAGAATGATAATTTTAATCGGGATATTGAATTGGAATACGGTTGCTAATTCCTGAATAGTCATTTGAAAACCTCCGTCGCCAATCACGGCTACAACTTCACGGTCAGTTCCCATTTGTGCTCCAAGGGCTGCTGGCAGGGCGAAGCCCATTGTTCCGAGTCCGCCTGAGGTGATTACACTGTTTGGCCGTTTATATTTGTAGTAGCGAGATGCCACCATCTGATGTTGACCAACATCTGTTACAACAACTGATTCACCATTGGTAAAGTTTGAGAGTTTGTGAATGACTTCACCCATCTTGATTTTACCACTTTCAGGAAATTTTTCATTCTTAATGACTTTCTCAAACTCAAGTTTGTCCAGTTCTTTGAATTCCTGAATCCAGTCGGTGTGTGTGTTTGAATCACAGGAATCGGTGAGGGCGCTGAGGGCGTCTTTAGCATCAGCAATTACGGGCACATCAGCGGGGATGATTTTGTCAATTTCGGCGGGATCAATTTCAATATGAATAACCTTGGCCTGCGAGGCATATCTTGAAGTATCTCCGGTAACTCTGTCGTCGAAGCGCATACCAACAGCAATTAAGACATCACATTCATTGGTTTTGATATTGGTGGAGTAGTTTCCATGCATTCCAACCCAGCCAACATAACTCGGGTGATCGGGATCGAGGGCAGAGAGGCCAAGGAGTGTAGCCGCGGCGGGAATTCCTGTTTTGTCTAAAAATGCTTTCAATTCATCCTGAGCTTTTCCCAGTAATACACCCTGTCCAAAAATCATGAAAGGTTTTTTGGCATTGTTGATGAGTTGAGAAGCTTCACGAATACTGTTGTTATTCAGTTCAGGTACAGGCTTATATGATCTCATCTGAAGGCATTTACGATATTCAAACTCAAGCTGACCGAACTGGGCATCTTTAGTGATATCAATTACAACAGGTCCCGGCCGACCGGAGCGCGCGATATAAAATGCTTTGGCCATGATCTCCGGAATTTCTTCGGCGTTTGTGATCTGGTAGTTCCATTTAGTAACAGGTGTAGAAATTCCAACCACATCGGTTTCCTGAAAAGCATCTGTTCCAAGTAAGTGAGAAGTCACCTGTCCCGTTATGCAGACAAGGGGAGTGGAGTCGATCATGGCATCGGCGATACCCGTAATTAAATTGGTTGCGCCCGGACCAGATGTGGCCACACAAACGCCTACTCTTCCTGATACCCGCGCATAGCCTTGTGCCGCATGGACAGCGCCCTGTTCGTGTCGGGCTAAGATATGGTTGATTTGATCTTTAAAAAGATAGAGGCTGTCGTAAAACGGCATAATCGCTCCGCCGGGATAGCCAAAAATGGTATCCACATCTTCTTCAGCCAGGCAGTGTACCAAAGCTTCAGCTCCGGTAATTGTTTTTCGAAGTTTCGTTTTCGCAGGTTCGGGGTGATAGGCTATTTTGTCCATTTTATCCATGGTTGATATCGGTTACACATCCTTGCGATGCTGATGATACAGTTTGTGCGTATTTGAATAATACTCCGCGCTTCTTTTTAAACGGAGGCGGATTCCATTGTGTTTTGCGTTCTTTTAATTCATCATCGCTGACAGATACAGCAATAGAATTCGTTTCTGCGTCGATTATGATCGTATCTCCGTTTTCTATAAGGGCGATAGTTCCGCCATCCTGAGCTTCGGGAGCTATATGTCCCACAACAAATCCGTGCGTACCCCCTGAAAATCTTCCATCGGTGATTAGAGCAACTTCTTTTCCAAGACCTTTGCCCATAATAGCGGCGGTAGGTTTGAGCATTTCCGGCATTCCGGGTCCGCCTTTAGGACCTTCGTAGCGAATCACAACTACATCGCCTTTGCTCACTTCGCCATCTAATATTCCATCGATGGCATCATATTCAGAATCATATACCCGGGCAGTTCCCTCAAAGCGAGTTCCTTCTTTTCCTGTTATCTTAGCCACACAGCCTTCAGGAGAGATATTTCCTTTCAGAATTTGAATATGCCCGCTTTTCTTAATGGGCTTTTCAACCGGAGCGATTATATCTTGTTCTGATCCTACCGGTGTAATTTCGGCCAGATTTTCAGCCACAGTTTTTCCCGTGCATGTAATGCAATCACCGTGGAGATATCCTTTATCGAGGAGATATTTCATAACAGCCGGAACGCCACCGATTGCATGAAGATCTTCCATCAAAAACTGTCCGCTTGGTTTCAGGTCAGCGAGGTAGGGAGTTTGGTCACTTATGCGCTGAAAATCATCAATCGACCAATCAATTTCGGCAGTGTTGGCAATGGCGAGAAAGTGTAAAACCGCGTTTGTGGATCCGCCTAACGCCATAGTGAGCGTAAGTGCGTTTTCGATCGATTTTTTAGTGATGATGTCGAGTGGCTTAATATCTTTCTCGAGGAGTAAGCGAATGGCTTCACCGGCAGTTGTGACCTCATCTCGTTTTTCGTCGCTGACAGCGGGATTGGAAGAACTGTAGGGAAGACTTAATCCCATCGCTTCTATAGCTGAGGCCATGGTGTTAGCGGTATACATTCCGCCACAAGCACCTGCCCCGGGACAAGCATTTTCTATCACACCCTGATAATCTTCGTCGCTGAGTTGGCCGGCTGTGTGTTGACCGAGCGCCTCAAATGCAGATACCACATCCAGCTTTTTTCCTTTGTATGAGCCCGAAGCGATTGTTCCGCCATAAATCATTAAGCTGGGTCGATTAACTCTGCACATAGCCATGAGTGCGCCGGGCATGTTCTTATCACAACCGACCACAGCAACTAAAGCATCGTAACTTTGCGCATTCATCACCGTTTCTATGGAATCGGCAATAACTTCGCGAGAGGTGAGTGAGTAGCGCATTCCGGGAGTTCCCATTGAAATCCCGTCACTTACGCCAATAGTATTGAATGTAAGGCCAACTAATTCCTGGTCCTGAACGGCGTGCTTTACCGTAAAAGCTAAAGCGTTCAGGTGCATGTTGCAGGGATTCCCTTCATATCCGGTACTGCATACGCCAACCTGAGCTTTATTCAGATCTTCGCGATCGAGCCCGATTGCATGAAGCATAGCCTGTGCGGCAGGTTGAGTCGGATCTTGCGTGACCCGCTTGCTGTATTTGTTTAATTCCATGTTAGCCAAACAATTGTGTTATAAAACGTGATGGTTCTTATAGGTGCTTTAAAATGTCGTGATACAAAAAAAGCCTTTCCCGGATGAGAAAGGCTTTAAATTTTAGTTACGCGTGTACCTCACTCATCCATAGATTCCTATGCTTAGTAGAATAATAATGACTAGTAGAATGAGTGCTGATGTGTTCATGTAAAATTGAGTAATTGTGTCGTGTAACTCTGCTATACAATCTAATGGATTATAGATGGATGTCAATACCAAAAACCGCAAAAAATGTAGAAATATTTAGAAATTAGACACAATCAGGTATCCAACTCACTAAAATCATATGTAAAATTTCAAAAAAGCGCTTACAGTGAATATTAAAAAAAGTGAAATAAATATGAATATTCACATTGGATTAGTCTCGAACCAACTCAAAATGAAGCAGATCTTCAGGCTGGGAACAGATGATAAAAAAGGTCAGGGGCGATATGGGCAATAAAAAAGGCGTTCAAATTATCTTTGAACGCCTTGTGAAATGAATTTGACAGGTATTAATCTGCTATTAAGTCATTTACTTAGAATGTTGGGACTACATCATTTCTGAACATGGTATCAAGCATGGTAATACCCACAAATATCAATAAAAACAGAACTGATATTATGAAAGTGAGAGAATTGAATTTTTCATCGTAGTAGAGATTCATGAAAAACAGAAGTACAGCAGCTGCTTTTGCTACAGCAATCCCCATAGCTACAACGATGTTCCAGGGAGCAGGAATATGAATATATGCTACCGCAACAGTCAATGCTGTCATCACAAACAGATATCCAGCTACTCCGAATAAAACTTTGATATTTAATGAATGATGTCCGCTCATAGGTCTAATATTTTTAATCAATAAGATAGAGAAGTGGGAAGAGGAAAATCCAGATAATATCCACTAAGTGCCAGTAGAGTCCCACAATTTCAATTGGTGTATAGTAAGCGCTGTTGAAGGCTCCTTTTGATGCTTTTATAGCCAGCCAGGCAATTAATCCAATTCCAATAACAACGTGAATTCCGTGAAGGCCGGTCATCATATAGTAGATGCTGAAAAAGATATTGGCTTTTTCGTGAGCAATACCGGTGTAGGTATAATATTCGCCCGGATAAATCCCCAGATCAAATTTATGAGTGTATTCAAAATACTTGATCACCATAAAGATAAAAGCCAGCACAATAGTAGCTATCAGATTGTAAATAATCAGCTTTTGCTTGTTGTGCTGAGCAGCCCAAATACTGAGCGCCATTGTCAAACTTGACGTAATAAGTACAGCGGTGTTGATGGTGCCCATCACCGTATCGAGCTGTACAGAAGCAGCGACGTATAATTCGGGATACCATGCCCGGTAGATAATGTAGGCACAGAATAATCCTCCGAAGAAGAGTAGTTCTGTCACCAGAAAAATCCACATGCCAAGCTTGGCGGAATTAAACTGTTGATCGGAGTCAACAAAGTGATGCGCTAAGTGAGAAGAGGGCGCAGAAGCTGATGTTTGAGACATCTGTTTACAGTTTTCGGTTTAGATTAATGTAATTATGCGTTGGTGACAGCTTTTTCGGCTTTAGTAGCATCACCGTGTGAATCCCCAGAATGGTCGTGATGGTGACTCCCTTCAATACCATACTGAAATTCAGAAATAGGCTCGTGGAAATCGTAAGGACCGTGAAGCACAACAGGAGTGTAGTTGAAATTCTCCAATACCGGCTGACGTGATGTTAACCATTCAAGAGTACGGCCATTCCAGGGATTCTTAGGAGCATCTTCACCTCTTAAAAGTGAATGAGCTAAATAGATCGCGATAATGATAAATCCAACAAGTAGTACCCATGAACCAATAGTTGAGAATTGGTGGAGTTCCTGAAATTGATCTACGTAGTTATAGTACCGACGTGGCATTCCGCGGGAACCAAGAATGAACTGAGTGAAGAATGTCATGTTAAATCCAATGAAGATCAATACCGCGGCAATGTTACCCCAAAACTGGCTGTACATCTTACCAAACATTTTAGGCCACCACAGGTGAAGTCCGGCGAGGAAAGCGATCAACATTCCGCCCATCATCACATAATGAAAGTGAGCAACCACGTAGTAGGTATCGTGAAGGTGAACATCCACAGATAATGTTCCTAGCATAACTCCCGTAAAACCACCAATGGTGAATAGAAAGAGGAAGATAAGAGCATAAATCATCGGGGTTTTTAATTGTATTGAACCTTTGTATAAGGTTGCCACCCAGTTGAAAATCTTAATCCCGGTTGGAATACCGACTAAAAATGTCATCAGCGAGAAAACTACCGATGCCAGCGTTGACTGACCGCTTACAAACATGTGATGTCCCCAAACGAGGAAACCAATGAGCGCGATAGCCAGACTTGAAATGGCGATAAACCAATATCCGAAAATGCGTCGCTTTGAGAAAATGGCTATTACTTCAGAGATAATTCCAAATCCGGGTAAAATCATAATGTAAACCGCCGGGTGGGAATAGAACCAGAAAAAGTGCTGGTATAAAACAGGGTCACCACCAAGAGCTGGATCAAATATTCCGATTCCAAGAGTACGCTCCATTACCAACAATAAAACAGTGATGGCGAGAACAGGTGTCGCTAAAATTTGAATAATTGATGTGGCGTAGAGTGACCATAAAAAGAGTGGGAGACGTCCCCAGGTCAATCCGGGTGAACGCAGCTTATGGAGGGTTACAATGAAGTTCAATCCGGTTAAAATGGATGAGAAACCCAATATAAAAACTCCCAAAGTCATCCATATAACAGATGTGGACGTTCCGGTAGAGTAGGGCGTGTAGAAAGTCCATCCTGTGTCAACCGCTCCGTTAATCATAGAAATAATGGTGAATAACGCACCAAATAGATAGATGTAGAAACTTAATAAGTTAAGCCTCGGGAAGGCAACATCTTTGGCCCCGACCATAATTGGTAAAAAGAAGTTTCCAAGCGCTGCTGGCACAGAAGGCACGAGCACGAGGAAGATCATGATAGCCCCGTGAAGGGTGAAAATCTGGTTGTAAGTTTCTGCATCAATAAAGTTCTTAGCCGGTCCCCACAGCTCTAAACGAAGGGCTATGGCAAGCATTCCGCCAACAAAGAAGAAGAAAATGATAGATGCGAGATACATGAGACCGATCTTTTTATGATCAATCGTAGTAAGCCAGGCTTTGATTCCTTGCTCAGCTTGCATGAAATTCTGCTCTGCAACTTCGGGAGCAACGAAACGCTTTAAATTCAGCGCAGAAGGATTATCTGTATGTGCGGTACTACTCATATTCAGTCTCTACTGTTCTTTTATAAATTCGATAATAGCGTTAAGTCCTTCTTCCTGAATTTGTCCCTGATAAGAAGGCATTGCAGCAGGATAGCTTTCCACAACATGGGCGTTGGGATTTAAAATAGATTGACGAATGTAATTCTCGTCAGCTGTAAGAGAAGAACCATCGGTAAAAACGCGATTTTTTCCGTATAAACCTTGAAAGCTGGGTCCAACCTTACGAGAACCATCCAGAGAATGACAGGTTTGGCATCCAAGTTGATTATAGAGTTGACCGCCATATTCAGCTAAAGGCATATCATCAGGCCGGCCACTGTTCTCATCAAGCCATTTATTGAAAGAGTCTTCTTTATGAATAATGACTTTTGTAATCATATCGGAATGAGATCTGCCACAATACTCTGTACAGAAAACCCAACTGGTATCGGTAGCAGCGGCTTCAGGCTCTTTTGCTTCAAACCAGACACTTGTGTAGCGATTGGGAATTACATCGTGTTTTACACGAAAATCAGGCACATAGAAAGAATGAAGCACATCCACGGAGCTCATAATCAATTTTACAGGTCGTCCCGCGGGTACATGAAGTTCGTTTGAGGCGGCGCCAGAATCGTAATTAAACTGCCACGACCAAGATCGTCCTGTCACGTTAATCTCGTATGAATTACTGGGTGCTTCGTGCAATCTGAGATAGTCTGTGAAGCCCCAATAAAAAACAATGACAATGAGAAAGAGAGGAATCACTGACCAGAAAACCTCGAGAGGTGTATTATGATCATTCAGTGAAGTAACATCGTTTTCAGTACGTCTTCTGTAGCGAATGACGAAGTAAACGATGGCGATGATGATTCCAATAAAAATTACTGCGCTGACAATGTTTATAAAGTTAAACAATTGGTCAACTGTTCCGGCCATTGTTGATTTAGCCGGGGGCAAGAAAAAACTGCCAAGCTTATCCATAGACGTTAAGTGGTAACTGTTGTTTTATTTGTTCGTTCGCGGTACCAGAGAATCCCTAAAAAGATGAAAAGAGCAATCATAACAACCAATCCGCCAAGTTTCATGATATTCAGGGCGAATGGAACATACGATTTCGATTCGGGATCGTACTGATAACAATACATGAGAATTTTATCTACTGTAGAACCTATTTCTCCTTCAGAAGCTTCATCAAGTGCTTTTTTTACCTGAATAGGACTGTACTCGATGCCATACAGATATCTGGTGATTTTACCACCGGGATCTGTAAACATTATAGCAGCAGAGTGGGCATACTGATCGATATCGGGATCATATTTGAATTGAAACCCAACGGCGTCAGTGAGCCTTTTTATATCCTGTTCATTTGAGGTAAAAAATTCCCAACCTTCGCGGGCTCTGTTTAGCGCAAGAGAATCGTGATACGCATTGCGGTATTTAGCGGCCAGTTTAGTTGGTTCCTCATGATCGATACTTATTGTGAGAATTTTGTATTCATCGCCCGGTTTCCAGTCAATTTGCCTCATACTGGTTAGCATACCCTGAAGCACGAGACTGCATAACATCGGACAATCGTAATAAACCAAATTCAAAAGAACAGGTTTACCATCATCAAAATAGTCACCGATAAATACCGAATCTCCATTATGATCTACCAATTGAATGTCGAGCGGGATTTGTTCACCCAGATTTTCTTCAACACCAACTTCGGTAAGCTCTTTGGGAGTTTCGTTTAAGAATTGTCCCTTAAGAGGAGAGGAGAAGGTTATCGTAAATAAAAGAACGACGATTAATAATCGCGAAATCAATACACGTTTAGTTTAGTTTGAATATTTATCCTCTACTTTCTGAATAGCTTCATCAAGTGGGATATGATACACACCGGCTTCATCATCTACTACACCATAGGATGAAAGCCTTTTCTGTGATTCTTCCTGTAATTTATTTAAATCTTTATAGTTAGCGTTGATAGCTGTTTCCATTTTAATCTCATAACTGTAATACGAGTAGAGATTGGTACCAAACAGTATCAGCGCTGTGAGGAAAATAACCATAATTGTGGTCCATTTTCCAAGAGTTTTTATATCAATAGTATCACGCGTGGCTCCAAATTCCACACTATCCTGAAGTTGGCTCTTGGGAATTTTCCCTCGTTCTTCTAAAATTTCTTTGTTTTCGCTCATCGGTTGGTCGAAATTAATGATTATCTAAAGATTCGTTTAAGTGGGGATCGCTGGTTGGAATGAGACTTTGTTTCTTGAGTGTGTTGAAGAATAAGCCCATAAATAATCCACCCAGTCCTAACAGAGTAGCGATATCCAGCCAGTGAAATGAGGTGTGATGCGTGTGAAGTGTTGGCATCACAATCCAATATAATTCGATAAAATGAACGGCAATAAGCCAGACTGACAACCATTTCAAAACCTTAATGTTGCTTTTAGCGGATTTGCTTAAAAGCACGATGAATGGAAGTACAAATCGTCCAAGCAATAATAACCACGCGATGTATACCCAATCGCCCTCAAAGCGATGGTAAAACCAAAGGGTTTCTTCGGGAATGTTTGCGTAATAGATCAACAAATACTGAGAGAAAGCGATATAAGCGTAGAAAACAGTAAATCCAAAGAGTAGTTTGCCCGCATCTCCCAAATGTTTCATGGTAATTGACTCGGTAACAAGCCCTTTTTTCCAAAGATACATCACAATAAGAATGACGATAGGGAAGAAGACCTGAAAACTCATTGCAAAGTAATACACGCCCCACATAGTAGAGAACCAGTGCGGATCGAGCGACATCAGCCAGTCAAAGGAAGCAAAAGCTACTGTGAAAGCAAAGATGGGAATTCCTGGTGCGCTAATTTTTCTAAGTAATGTCTGTTCTCCCCAGTTTTGATTCTCATCCATTCGTTTGGAAACCTGAAATAATTTCCAGCCTAAAAATCCCCAGATAGCAAAGAAGATCACATTTCTAATGAGATAAAACGGAATATTCAGATAAGGCTCTTTTGCCAGAAGAATAGGATCTGTGGCAACGGCCTCTTCGTGTGTCCAGTGAAAGAGATCGTGCATTCCATAGAATACAGGAATAAAAAGCAGAAGTAATACCCAGGTGTTGGCGGATAAAACTTCAGGGATTCTACGGAGCGCTACACTCCATTTAGAGCGGGTTACATGCTGAAGCATTACAAAAAACAGGGCTCCAAGCGCGATACTCGCCACAAAGGTAAAACTGGTTAAATAAGAGAAGAAAAACTGAGCTTTGTCTTCTCCAAGCATAAAATATCCGGTAGCACTGGCAATGATTCCAACAGCCGCAAGCAGAAAAAAGGCGGTAGGTGTCTTTGAATCAGCTGGATATGTAATATTGTCGTTTATTGAAACTTCTTTCATGATGGTAAACTCAAACGTTTCTATTCTGCGGACTTAATTTCTTGAAGTTTGTCAGCCGGGATATCAGACTCTGTTGCGTTTTGACTTGTCTGAAGCGCACGGATATAGGCGACGATTGCCCATCGGTCTTCTACATCAGGAATCTGACTGCCATAACCATACATGCTGCGTACGCCATTTACAACAACGTTATAGAGATATCCGTCCTCAATCTCACGTAATCTGTCGATGTGATAGCTTGTAGGTGGGACCAGGCCGAAATCAACTACAATGCCGTTTCCAATCCCGGTGCTTCCGTGACAAGGAGTACAGAATATTTCGTACTGCTCTTTGCCGCGGTGAATAAATGCTTTGCTCACATTAACAGGAATTTTTGATATAAAATCTCCATCAGGTGATTTACCGTAGTGTAATTCTGAATTGTCTTTCCATTTGCCGCGAGGAATGGTTCCCTCTACGGGATCACGCATTGCCCTGTTATCAGCAAAAAACACGTTTTTTTCCTGTGCTTCATAATAATCCTGGAAATCCATGTTCTGCTGTGGATGTACGGGTGGTTTTTCAGAGATTGTTCCACGACATCCTGCAATGCTTAAAGCAGAGATTAGCAGAAGCGGGAGATAGTAAGTTGGTTTCATTATGCTATTGCGATTCTTTAACTGCTGCTTATTCATACACTTTTTCTATATGGAGCGCACCTGCGTCTTTAAACAATTCGTTAACTCTGTCTTCGGCAAACAGAGTATCATTTGCCTCAATACAGACAAAAAAGCTGTCATCTGTTACTTTTTCAAACTTTTTAGAGTTGAAAAGCGGGTGATGTAATTTTGGAAGTCCGTTCAGGAAGAACATCCCGAATACTGCTCCGAAGGCAGAAAGTAAAATAGTGAGCTCGAAGGTTACGGGTACAAAAGCAGGCCAGTTCAAAAATGGTTTGCCGCTGATGTTTATTGGATAATCAGCGTAGGACATAAAGGTGATCATAGCCAACGCACCTGTAAAGCCAAGTATAGCGTGAACCAGAACGATCCACCCGAGCTTCGATTCCTTCAATCCCATGGCTTCGTCCATGCCGTGGATTGGAAACGGGCTGTAGGTATCAAACTTCTGATAGCCGGCTTCATTTACTTTTTTAGCGGCATCCATTAGCGCACCGGGGTGCTCAAACTCAGCCAGTATTCCGAAAACTTTATTCTGTGTTGTGCTCATTGTTCAACAAATACGTTTTAGACAGTCTGCTGTGAATGTTCCGTTTCCAATTTCTGTGAATCTCCATCGTGACTGTGATAGCTGTGTGGATCTGCAGCCGGCATGACGGCCTTTATTTCAGCAATAGCAATCATTGGCATGAAACGAAGGAAGAGCAGGAACATGGTGAAGAATAATCCAAAAGTTCCCACATAGGTTAAAATATCTACATAAGTTGGTGAGTAGTAATCCCAGGCTGATGGAAGATAATCGTTTGCGAGAGATGATACAGTAATTACAAATCGCTCGAACCACATTCCAATATTCACCACAATAGAGATGAAAAAGGTGAATCCAACACTTCTGCGCAATTTCTTAGACCAGAAAAACTGGGGAGAGACAACATTACAGATCATCATAATCCAGTAAGCCCAGGCGTATTGACCAAATGCACGGTTAATGAAAGCAAATTTCTCATATTCAACGGCACCGTACCATGCAATAAAGAACTCCATAATGTAGGCAAATCCAACCATTGAGCCCGTGACAAGGATAATGATGTTCATCTTCTCAATATGATCGTCTGTCATAATATCTTTCATTCCGTAGATCTTACGGGCGATGATCATAAGTGTAAGTACCATCGCGAATCCAGAGAAAACAGCACCAGCAACAAAGTAGGGAGGGAAGATAGTAGTGTGCCATCCCGGAATTACAGAAACAGCAAAGTCAAACGATACAATAGTGTGTACCGAAAGAACGAGCGGAGTAGCAAGTCCGGCGAGAATCATATACGCCTTCTCATAATTTTGCCACTGACGGTTTCCACCTCTCCAACCTAATGAAGCAGCACCATAAACAACTTTAGCGATTTTACCTTTTACACGGTCGCGAAGTGTTGCAAAATCGGGAACGAGTCCAACGTACCAGAAGAGTAAAGAAACTGTGAAATACGTACTTACGGCAAAAACATCCCACAAAAGCGGAGAGTTAAAATTGGGCCACATCGCCATCTGATTTGGAACGGGAAATACCCAATAAATGACCCAAATACGTCCAACGTGAATAGCGGGAAAAATTCCGGCACACATAACGGCGAAAATGGTCATCGCCTCCGCAAAACGGTTAATAGCTGTTCGCCAATCCTGCCGAAACAGGAAGAGAATAGCGGAGATGAGCGTCCCGGCGTGACCGATACCAACCCACCATACAAAGTTTACAATGGCCCAGCCCCAGCCTACAGGATTATTCAATCCCCATACACCGGTTCCTTCCCAGATCAGCCAGCCAATCATGGCGCCAAGCAGCAGCAATAACATATTGGCTACACCAAAAGCCATGTACCACCACTTTGGGGTAGGGCGTTCTACTACATCAGAAATAAGAGCAGTAATACTGCTAAACGTGTGATTACCCTTTATTAGAGGTTTTTCAGGAACGTATTCGTAGGTTGTACTCATTAGAAATAGGTATCGATTTACTTAAGCCAGTTCTTCGCTTGTGTTCATAATCTTTGCCATGTAGGAGGTACGTGGCTGCGTGTTTAATTCAGCGAGCATACTATAATTACGCTCATTTGCCTTTGTTTTGGAAACTTCAGAATTCGGATCTGAAATATCGCCAAAGTAGATGGCATCAGTAGGACAAGCCTGCTGACAGGCTGTTACAACAGCACCATCTTTAGGTTTAACAGAGTTTCCTGTGGCATTT
>Ga0306910_1000240_pt1 | contig 31050 bp, 28 predicted proteins | sample AntRauMFilla2698_FD_190438 | JGI IMG/M metagenome (GOLD analysis project Ga0306910, IMG submission 190438) | Saline lake microbial communities from Rauer Islands, Antarctica - Metagenome Filla 2 #698 (v2) (version 2) | ecosystem: Environmental > Aquatic > Non-marine Saline and Alkaline > Saline ... | reverse complement strand
CTATGGCCCTGGAGACAACAGCGTCATTGCATTCTCTCCGTTCGGTATCGAAAACCTGCGAGAGCTCATCGAAATGGACCGTCAGCGCGCGCGCTGACCTCGCCGCGGCCTACGCCGGATGCTTACGTTTCCATTGTAGTAGGCCGCGTTCAAAACCTGAACGTAAATTGCAGCTTATCCTCAAGAAAGCAAAACCCGGTCTTGGATGCAAGATCCCTGCCGAGCTATTCCGTAGAAACAAGGATGAGGAGTAGCGCCAATATCTTAAGGCCCAAGGGCAATACATATTTCTCACACAGATCAGCATTGACCTTCACCGATCCGGTATGAAACCTGCGCGCATGCTAACCTACCACCGGAGCCTCCTATGGACCGCGCTGCTATTGTACACCAAAACCTTCTGAGACGCCTTGGTGCAAACGATTTGCCCCCAGGTCCACAGCTGACTACAGAAGTCGCAGGTCCAAAACTGATCGAGATCTTTCGCAGTCAGGTTCTGAGCCGCCAGTTGGATCGAACAAGTCGCACCATGCAGGCACAAGGCAAAGGGTTCTATACCATCGGATCGTCGGGCCATGAAGGTATGGCAGCGGTCGCAGAAGCTTTGCGGCCCACTGACATGGCGTTTCTACATTACCGCGATGCCGCTTTCCAGATCCAGCGCGCGGCGCAAGTGCCGGGGCAAACGCCAGTCTGGGACATGCTGCTGAGCTTTCGCGCGGCAAAGGCCGATCCGATCTCGGGCGGCCGACACAAGGTTCTGGGATCGCGCGACCTTAATATCCCGCCGCAAACCTCTACGATTGCAAGTCATTTACCCAAAGCGGTCGGTGCTGCCTATTCCATCGGTCTTGCGAAACGAACCCCGGCAGAGCATACCCATTTGCCTGCTGACAGCATCGTGATGTGCAGTTTCGGGGATGCTTCGTCGAACCATTCGACGGCTCAGGGCGCCATCAACACCGCCTGCTGGACCAGCTATCAATCCGTTCCCCTGCCGCTTCTTTTTGTGTGTGAAGACAATGGCATAGGGATCTCTGTTCCCACACCACGCGGCTGGGTTGCGGCGAATTTCTCCAATCGCCCGGGCCTGCGTTATTTCGCCTGTGACGGATTGGACATGGCACAGACCCTGCGGGTGTCTCAAGACGCTGCCGACTACGTACGCCGCACCCGTAAACCTGCGTTTTTGCACATCTCGACGGTGCGTTTGTACGGCCATGCCGGCTCCGACGTCGAAATGACCTACCGCGACAAAGCCTCCATTGAAGCATCGGAGGCAAACGATCCGTTGCTGCACTCTGCCCGTATTTTACGCGATGCGGGTATTAGCACTCCGGCGCAATCACTTGATATCTATAACGAACTTGAAGCAACCTGCACCCGCGTCGCGGATGAGGTCATGCGACAGGAAACGCTCACCGATGGGCCGGGTGTCATGGCCAGTATTATCCCGCCTGCCCGGTTCTGCGCCCCTTCCAACGGCCCCACGCCCGAAGCGCGCGCGCAGGTTTTCGGAAACGATATCAAGCAAATGGCAGAGCCACAGACGATGAACCGTTTGATCGGCTGGGCGCTGACCGATCTGATGCTGGAGTACCGCGAGATCATCATCGCAGGCGAAGATGTGGGCCGCAAGGGCGGCGTCTACGGTGTCACGCAAAAGCTGCAAAACCGCTTTGGCCCCGACCGTGTCATCGACACACTCCTCGACGAGCAGTCCATTCTTGGCCTTGCCATCGGCATGGCTCACAATGGCTTCATACCCGTCCCCGAGATCCAGTTTCTGGCCTATTTGCACAACGCCGAGGACCAGTTGCGTGGCGAAGCGGCAACGCTCAGCTTCTTTTCCGATGGGCAATACACCAATCCGATGGTGTTGCGCATTGCGGGGCTTGGCTATCAAAAAGGTTTTGGCGGGCATTTTCACAACGACAACTCACTCGCCGTGCTGCGTGATATTCCGGGTCTTGTCATCGCCTGCCCTTCGAACGGTGCTGATGCGGTGATGATGTTGCGCGAGGCGCTGCGCCTTGCCCGCGAAGAGCAGCGCGTGGTGGTCTTCATTGAGCCTATTGCCCTCTACCCGATGCGCGATCTGGACGACGGCGACGGTGCATGGCTAACAACCTATCCCGCAACGGACCGGCATATTCCCTTGGGCGAGATTGCGGTTGAGGGAATGGGCACCGACCTTGCGATTATCGGCTATGCCAATGGATACTATCTCTCAACAAAGGCCGGTAAGGCGCTGAAAGAGAACGGTATTGCCACCCGTGTAATCGACATGCGCTGGATTGCGCCACTGCCGGTCGATGCCCTGCTGGAGGCCACAAAAGACTGCAAGAATATTCTCATCGTAGACGAATGCCGCCAGACTGGTAGCCAATCCGAAGGTCTGATGGCACTCCTCACTGAGGCGGGCCGCAGCCGCATCGCACGTGTCACCGCCCAAGACAGTTTCATCGCGACCGGCCCGGCCTATGCCGCCACCCTGCCCTCGACCGACAGCATCATCGCCGCCGCGCGCGCGCTGGTGGCATCGTGAGCCGCCCTACTGCGGTGCTCATCTGTCCCGGTCGTGGCACCTATAACAAGGCCGAATTGGGCACACTGATCCGCACCCACGGGGCCGACCCCTTGATCGGGCAATGGGACGAAATGCGCAGCGGTGCCGGGCAGGAGAGCTTGACCGCGTTGGATACGGCGGACCGTTTCTCCACCGCGCGCCACACCACGGGCGATAACGCCTCCGCGTTGATCTATGCCTGTAGCTTTCTTGACGCCCGCGCGGCCTACAGGACACACGAGATTGTCGCCGTCACCGGCAATTCCCTGGGTTGGTACATCGCCCTTGCCGCAGGTGGCGGCAGCGGTCCGCTGGACGGCATGCGCATCGTCAATACCATGGGCACGTTGATGCACAACCACGGGACGGGGGGACAGCTGCTCTATCCGCTGGTCGATGCGGACTGGCAGCAGATCAGTGGCGAAGAAGCGCGCCTGATCGCTTTGACCGCGGAAATAGACGCGCGGCCGGAGCACAGGCTGGCCCTGTCGATCCGTCTTGGCGGGATGCTGGTGCTGGCCGGAAACGAGGCGGGTCTGGGCGCCGCCGAGACCGCTTTGCGAGGTGATCCCGACCGTGTACCGCTGCGCTTGCCCAACCATGCCGCATTTCATACCGATATGATGCAAGGCGTGGCGCAGATGGGCCGCGACGCTCTTCCCGAAGCGCTTTTTGCCGATCCCCATACGGCCCTGATCGACGGGCGCGGCGCGGTGTGGCACCCCGGAACTGTCGATCTTGCCGCGATGCGCAGCTACACGCTCGGACAGCAGATCACCCAGACCTATGATCTCACCGCCGCCGTCCAGTCCGCCGCGCGAAATTTCGCGCCCGAGCGGTTCATCATCACCGGTCCCGGAACGACCTTGGGCAGTGCCGTCGCCCAAGCGCTCATCGCGATCAACTGGCAGGGCATCGACAGCAAACAGGCGTTCCTCGCGCGGCAGGCCGAAGATCCGCTCGTCATCAGTATGGGGCGCGCCGACCAGCGGCCGCTCGCGGTACGAAACGAAGCCCCTTAGCCCAAAGCATATCCCGTGCCGCGCACCGTGCGGATCGGGTCCGCACCGCCCTGCCCCGTGAGTGCTTTGCGCAGACGCGCGATGTGCACGTCGACCGTGCGCGTGTCGACATAAACATCACGCCCCCACACCAGATCGAGCAGTTGGTCGCGGCTGAGTACACGTCCCTGTTTTTCCAGAAACGTCACCAACAGACGGTACTCTGTCGGCCCCAGTTTAATCTCCAGATCGGCCCGTGTGATGCGGTGCGTCTGCGGGTTCAGCACGATATCATCGAAAACAAGGACGTCGCCCGCCGTGGCGGGATGCACGCGTCGCAACTGGTTGCGCACCCGCGCCATCAACTCGCGCAGGTTGTAGGGTTTGATCACATAATCATCCGCTCCGGTATCGAGCCCGCGGACGGCATCCACCTCCTCGGAGCGCGCGCTGAGCATGATCACGGGGATATCACGCGTGTCGGTGCGGGTCTTGATGCGGCGACATACTTCGATGCCTGATAACAGCGGCATCATCCAGTCCAGAATGATCAGGTCCGGCGCCGCCTCGTCGATGAGCATCATCGCCTCTTCGCCGTTTTGCGCCTGCCGCACATGATACCCCTCGGCAGCCAGATTATAGGCCAGCACTTCGCGTTGCGCGGGCTCGTCCTCGACCACCAGCACGTCTATTTGCGCCCCCGTCACCGTTTTAATCTTGTGCAGTGACGGAGGTATCATCGGCCTTGGGACGCGCCTCGTCGGGATGGGCGCCGGTCACCAGATAGATCACCTGTTCGGCCATCGACGTGCAATGATCGCCCATCCGCTCGACGTTTTTGGCGATGAAATGCATGTGCATACAGGCGGTGATGTTGCGCGGATCCTCCATCATAAAGGTCAGGAATTCGCGAAACAGCGCATTGTACATCTGGTCCAGCTCTTCGTCGCGGGCGATCACATCCGCTGCCAGATCCGCATCGCGGCGAATATAGGCATCAAGCGAATCTTTCAGCATTTCCTCCGCCAGCCGCGCCATGCGCCGGATCGCGGCCGTGCCATCCCCCACCGGTGGCATCTGCGACAGCACGCCTGTCCGCTTTGCCATGTTCTTGGCATAATCCCCGATCCGCTCGAGATTGCCCGCAATCTTGATCACGCTCAGGATCATCCGCAAGTCAATCGCCGTGGGTGCGCGCAATGCGATCACGCGGGCGGCGTGTTCGTTGATTTGCGCTTCCAGAATATCGATCTGTTTGTCCGCCGCGCGCACCTGTTCTGCCAGCGGCTCGTCGCGCGCCTCAAGGCTTTTGGCGGCGAGCCGAATGGCGTCTTCGACCAGCCCGCCCATTTTCATGATCTGGGCCTGCACTTTTTGCAGATCACGGTCAAAGGCCGAGGCGATGTGATGTGTCTGTTCCATGGGGCTATCCGATCCTTCCGGTGATATAGCTTTCGGTGCGCGGGTCTTCGGGGGTGGTGAAAATCTTGTCGGTATCGCCGAATTCCACCAGATGCCCGAGGTGGAAAAACGCGGTGCGCTGGCTCACGCGGGCGGCCTGTTGCATCGAATGGGTCACGATCACCACCGAATAATTCTGGCGCAGCTCGTCGATCAGCTCTTCCACCTGCGCGGTGGCGATGGGATCCAGCGCCGAGCATGGCTCGTCCATCAGCAGGACTTCGGGCTCGGTCGCGATAGCGCGCGCGATGCACAGGCGTTGTTGCTGACCGCCCGACAGGCCAGTGCCGGGGGCTTGGAGACGGTCTTTGACCTCCTCCCAGATCGCACCGCGCCGCAGCGCCTTCTCCACGATCTCGTCCAGCTCCGCTTTGTTTCGGGCCAGACCATGGATACGCGGACCGTATGCGACATTGTCATAGATCGACTTGGGGAACGGGTTAGGCTTCTGGAACACCATGCCGACCTTGGCGCGCAGCTGTACCTGATCGACGGCTGGGTCATAGATATCCTCCCCATCGATCAGGATCTGGCCTTGCACGCGGCAAATGTCGATGGTGTCGTTCATCCGGTTGATGCAGCGCAAAAACGTGGATTTGCCACAGCCCGACGGCCCGATAAAGGCCGTGACCGTGTTATCCTCGATCTCGACGTTGACGTCCTTGATCGCGTGATTATCGGCGTAATACACCTGCACATTCTTCGCAGAAATTTTCGATTTCTTGGCCACATGTGCCTCCGGTGTTTGAGTATTGTCTCGCATGATGGTCACTACCGCCGCTAGAACCGGGCCATCTACCAGCGCCGCTCGAAGCGGCGACGCAGCATCACGGCGATAAAGTTCATTGTGATCAGGAAAACCAGCAGAATGATGATACCGCCCCATGCCCGCTCGTAAAAGGCAGGATCGGCGCGTTTTGCCCATTCGTAGATCTGGGCAGGCATGGCGGAGTTGGGACTGAGCAGCGCCGCATCGATGCTGTCGGGGCCGTTGGACGCGATAAAGCCGACCATCCCGATCAGGAGCAGCGGTGCTGTCTCGCCCAAGGCCTGCGCCAGACCGATGATCGTGCCCGTCAGGATGCCCGGTGCCGCGAGGGGCAGCACGTGATGGAACACCGACTGCATCTTGGACGCACCCACCCCCAGCGCCGCATCGCGGATCGAGGGCGGCACCGATTTCAACGAGGCGCGCGTCGAGATGATGATCGTCGGCAGCGTCATCAGCGTCAGCACCAGACCGCCGACCAGAGGCGCCGAATTGGGCAGGTGCATGTAGTTTATGAACACCGCCAGCCCGAGAATACCGAACACAATCGAAGGCACGGCGGCGAGGTTGGATATGTTCACTTCGATGATATCGGTGATCCAGTTTTTCGGCGCAAATTCCTCAAGATAAATCGAGGCCGCAACCCCAATGGGCAGCGCGAGGATCAGCACCACCAACATCATCGTGAGCGATCCTACCATGGACACCCCGAAGCCTGCCGCCTCCGGCCGCGCATCCGAGCTGTCTGACCCGGTGATGAAGGCGATATTAAATTTCTTCTCCAGCACGCCTGCGTCACGCAATTCGTCAACCAGATCAAGTTGTTCTGCGCTGATGTTCTTGTCGTTTACAATGCTGTCGCGGGTCACCCGGCCTTTGAGATAGCCATCGACACGGCCTGATGCGAGGAAATCGAACCGCACCGTCTGTCCGATCAGCGTGAGGTCTGCCAGCACAGCATCGCGCATCTGCGCTTCGGCACCTTTCGACAGGATATCGGCCATGTCTTTTGGCGCCAGATCCGACTGCACGGCACCACTTTCCACCAGCTGCGCAAAGGCATCCACCAGCAACGGCTTGTACCCGAAAGTCGACACCCTGCTGATCTCCGCGATATCCCGGTTGCCAGTCTTGTCGAGCCTGCTGTCCTCAAACGTGACATCGACGCTCAGATAGGTCTGCTGAAAGGCGCCGGTGCCACGGCTGATGATCGTGGTGAGCAGGATCACCAGCATCAGCAGGCCCACGCCAATCGCGATCAGCCCGTACGCCTTAAAGCGCGCCTCGGCACGGTTGCGCTTGGCCGTGCGCTTATCCTGTCGGAGCAATGAAGTTTGGGTCATTCGTACTGCTCCCGGTATTTACGCACGATATAAAGGGCAATCACATTGAGGCCCAGTGTCAGGACAAACAGCGTGAGGCCAAGGGCAAAGGCCACCAGCGTCTCGGGGCTGGAAAAGTCCGTGTCCCCCGTGAGCTGGCTCACGATGCGGGTGGTGATGGTGGTCATCGCCTCGAAGGGGTTCCCGGAAAAGCGCGCGATGGCCCCTGCCCCCAGCACCACAATCATCGTCTCGCCAATAGCGCGGGAGGCCGCAAGCAGAATCGCGCCCACGATGCCCGGCAAAGCGGCGGGCAGCACCACGTTGCGGATCGTCTCGGAGGGGGTCGCGCCCAGCCCGTAGGATCCATCGCGCAAGCTTTGCGGGACTGCGTTGATAATATCGTCGCTCAGCGAGGAGACGAAAGGGATCAGCATGATCCCCATCACCAGTCCGGCGGTGATAACCGCCGTTGCCCCCTGCATCAGCGGATCACCGTCGCGCAGTCCTTCCATGCTGAGCGCGCCGCCTGCCCCAAAGACATCGACCAGAAACGGCCCCACGGTCAGCAGGGCAAACAGGCCGTAGACGATTGTGGGAATACCGGCGAGAATTTCCAGCAGCGGCTTGGCCACGGCGCGCATCCGGCCGCTGGCGTACTCACTGAGGTAGATCGCGGCGAACAAGCCAATGGGCACGGCCACCAGAAGTGCTATGAGCGAGATATAAAGCGTGCCCCACAGCAGCGGCAGGATCGACAGCTCGCTGTTGCCGCGAAAATTAGGCGCCCAATTGCCGCCTAGGAAAAAATCCTGCCAGGGATGCTGGGAAAAGAAATTCAGCGTTTCCGAGACCATCGACAGCACGATGCCCACGGTTGTGAGCACCGCGAGCGAGGCGGCGATCACCAGCAGGGCCAGCACGCCACGCTCGACCACGTTGCGCGCGCGAAAGGCAGGATCCGCCGCGCGCACCGCAAGAAAAATACCCGCCAGCGCCAGCACGATCACCACGCCCGCACGGATCAGATCCCAGCGTGCATCGAGGGTCCGCGCCTCCTGTGCTGCCGCGAGCACGAAAGGCTGCACATCCGAGCCAAGGGCAACGCCGACACCCGCCAGCGTCGTCCGAAGCGAAGACGGATCATCGCGCAACGCGGCAATGGCGTCCGCATCGAGCACACCCTGCGCCACCGCCGCATCGAGCCCCTCGGCCACCCGGTTCACATCGCTCAGCACCAGCGAAGCGGCACCTTGCGTGACGACAGCGTCCGCAGGCAGCAGCGGCATAATGGCGTTCTGGATCAGCATCGGCTGGGCCAGCAGCCAAATCACCAGCACGCCCAAGGCGGGGATCGCGGCAAACATCGCCGCCGTCATACCGTAATAATTGGGCAGCGAATGCAGGCGGCGGGCGTCGCCCCCCGCACGGGCCATCGCACGCCCCCGCGCCATGACGTAGCCCAGAACGGCAAGCGCAAGCACGAGAAGCACCAGCGTCAGCGGATTGCCAAGAAAAGAAAAGGGCATAAGGTCTCCGCCGGTCGGCGTTGGAATTTCAGGTCTAAAGGGTCAGAGGCCGCCCGTGACAGGCGACCTCCGGGTGTTGCGGATCAAGATCCGCTGGCCATTGTCGTCTCGTTCATCACAGTGTCTTGTATTTCGGCCAAGGCTGGGTCGGACACCAGACCATAGTCTGCCAAGGGGCCATCCGGGCCCGCAATCTCGTCCGCCACGAAGAATTCGGCGAATTCCTTGAGACCCGGGATCACGCCGATATGGGCCTTCTTGATGTAGAAGAACAGCGGACGCGAGACGGGGTATTCACCGGTCGAGATGCTTTCGGTCGTGGGCACTACGCCGGACATGGTCGCGACCTGTAGCTTGTCGGTGTTGTTCTCGTAGAACGCCAGCCCGAAGACGCCGATACCGTCCTTGTTGCTGTCGATGCGGGCCAGCGTCTCGGTATAATCTCCGTCGATGTCAACCGAGATACCATCCGTGCGGATCGCCATGCATTTGCCCTCGGCGGTGTCTTCGTCAACGCCCGCATCCAGCATCGCTTGCAGGAAACCGCCCTGCTCACAGCCCGCGAGGATCACCTTCTCCTCGAAAACTTCGCGGGTGCCGTGCTTGGTCCCCGGAATATACGTCACGATGGATTGAGCGGGCAGATCGGGATTGACCTGATCCCATGTTTTCAACGTGTTGGGTACCAAAGCACCGTCAATGAAGTGCTCAGCGGCCAGTGCTTTGTACCAATCCTCGGGCGTGAACTCGAAGGTGTTGCCCGTGATATCCGACGCAAAGACGATCCCGTCGTAACCCACGCGAACTTCGATAATATCCGTGACGCCGTTCTGTGCGCAGGCGGCAATTTCGCCTTCGCGGATCTGGCGCGAAGAATTGGCGATGTCGATCGTATTCTCGCCCACACCGTCGCAGAACCGCTTGAGACCCGCGGAGGAGCCGCCGGATTCGACGACCGGCGTGGGAAATTCGAAATTCTCGCCAAAGGCCTCGGCGACGATGGCGGCATAGGGCAGCACGGTGGACGATCCCGCCACCTGAATGTTGTCACGCGCGGCAGCCGCAGTTGCGGAGAGTGCCGCAAGGGCCAGCGCAGAAGTTGAGAGTTTTACGAAAGACATGAAAGTCTCCTGTCAGCAATAAGGGTCGATCACCCCCATGGTGATCTGGCCGCACTCTGCGCGCCCGGTGCTGTGGTTTTGTGACAGTTGCGTTACAGTTTTATGACACCGCGCGAAGGAGTGCTGAACATTTGCAATCACATTGGCGCGGCAACTCACTCAAGCGGGAAAATAACTCTGAATTCAGTGCCTTGCCCTAAGGTCGAGCAAATCTTGATGCGTCCGCGATGGCGGTTCAGGATATGCTTCACAATCGCCAGCCCCAGCCCCGTGCCCCCCAAAGAGCTGTTGCGGTGACTGTCGACACGGTAGAATCGCTCGGTTAGGCGGGGCAGATGGTGTGCCGCTATGCCCGGCCCCTCGTCGCGCACCGTGATGATGACGCCGGGACCGCGCAGCGCCGGAACCTGCGGATCGCTATGCAAATCCACGAACACCCGCTTGCCCCGACCACCGTATTTGATCGCGTTCTCGATCAGATTGGTAAACACTTGGGTAAGCTGGTCCGCATCCGCCAGAACCATGACCGGCTGCTCAGGCAGATCGGACACCAAAGCCACATCAGCTTCTTGCGACAAGGCATTGAGATTACGTAGAGTTCCGGACAACGCAGCGACGACATCCACTCGCGCGGTCGGGCGTACCCGCTCTGCCGCTTCCACCCGGCTGAGCGACAGCAGATCACCGACCAGACGGTTCATGCGGTCAGTCTCCTCCGCCATTATGGACAAAAACCGCGCTTGGGCTTCTGCGTCATCGCGGGCGGGGCCGCGCAACGTTTCGATGAATCCCATCACAGCCGTCAACGGCGTGCGCAATTCGTGGCTGACGTTGGCGACGAAATCGCGGCGCATCTGGCCTGCTGCCGTCACGAGGGTCGTGTCCTGAAATGACACAAGGGCGATGCCGTTCGCGCCCACACGGGCCACATGGACGGCATAGGTCACATCATTGCCGCTTTCGCGCGCGAGATACTCGGCACGGGCCACCTCCGCGCCGGCCAGACATTGCTCCACCGCCTCGACGACCGCAGGCTGGCGAAGCACGGTGATGAAATGTTGGCCCTGTGCGCCCGTCCCTAACAGCTTTTGCGCAGCAGGGTTGAGGGCGATGATCCGCTCGGCGCTGTCGATGGCCAGAGTCGGCAAGGGCAGCGCCGCGATCATCTGGTCCACCGGCAGTGGCGCGTCCATGGCTCAGAGCGCTTTCAGATCACTCGCAAAGCGCGCGGCGTTCTGCTGGTAGTGCTCGGCGCTGCGGGTCAGCCCGGCGATGGCCGTCTCGTCGAGGCTGCGCACGACCTTACCGGGCGCGCCCATCACCAGGCTGCCATCGGGGATCACCTTGTTTTCAGTGATCAGTGCCCCTGCCCCGATCAGGCAATTGCGGCCGATCACAGCGCCGTTCAGCACCGTGGCCCCCATCCCGATCAGGGAATTGTCGCCAATGGTGCATCCGTGCAGCATGACCTTATGCCCGATGGTGCAATTCTCCCCGATGGTGAGCGGACAGCCCGGGTCGGTGTGAAAGACGCAGTTTTCTTGTACGTTCGACCCCGCGCCCACGGTGATCGTCTCGTTGTCGCCGCGAATGGTACAGCCAAACCAGACGGAGGATTTCGCCGCCAGAACCACGTTGCCGATGACATTGGCATCGGGCGCCACCCACGCAGTGGGGTCAATCTGCGGGGCCATGCCCGCCAGTGCGTAAATCGTCATTTCAGCTCCTCGAATTGGGATTGCAGGCGGCGGGCGAAATCGCTCAGGTGCGGCTGTTGGGTGCGTTTGAGACGCTCCGCAGCGATGATGGTTTTCAGCTTGGCCTCGGTTGTGTCCAGGTCATCGTTGACCAGCACATAGTCATACCCGTCCCAATGGCTGATCTCGTCCCAGCTTTTTTGCATGCGTTTGACGATGGTCGCCGCGTCGTCCTGACCGCGGCTGACCAACCGGCGGTGCAGCTCCCCGATGGAGGGCGGCAGGATGAAAATCGACAGCGTATACAGCCCAAGCGGCGAGTTGCGAATCTGCTGCGCGCCCTGCCAGTCGATGTCGAAGAGCACGTCATTGCCCGCGTTGATCGCCGTCTCGACTGGCCGCTTGGGCGAGCCGTAGAAATTGCCGAACACATGGGCATGCTCCAGCATCTCTCCCTCGCCGACCCATTTGCGAAACGTCTCTTCGGTGACAAACCGGTAATCGGTGCCATCCACTTCACCCGCGCGCGGGGCGCGGGTGGTGGCAGAGACGGAAAAGCTCAGCGTGTCGTCCCAGACCATCAGCCGCTTTGCCAGTGTGGATTTACCGGCCCCCGAGGGCGAGGACAGGATGATCAATAGGCCGCGTCGGTCAGTCATAGGTTACTCCACATTTTGCACTTGCTCACGCAGCTGGTCGATTACCACCTTAAGCGCAAGACCCACGCGCGTGAGGTCACTGTTTTGCGCCTTGGCACACAGGGTATTGGCCTCGCGGTTGAACTCCTGCATCAGAAAATCGAGCTTGCGGCCGATGGGGCCACCCACGGCGATCAGTTCCTTTGCGGCGGCGACATGGGACACCAGACGGTCAATCTCTTCGGTGATATCAGCCTTGACCGCAATCAGCGCCAGCTCGGCCGCGATGCGGTCAGGATCGATCCCTTCGGCGTTTTCGATCACGCGAGACAGATTGCGCCGCAATGTCTGTTCGGCGATTTGCGCGCGGGTCTCGGCCAATGCCGCCGCCTGCGCTGTCAACGCCTCGATCTCGGCCAGCTGTTGCTCCATCACCCGCGTGAGGGCTGCACCTTCGACCTGCCGCATAATGTTGAAATCATCCAATACCGCGGAAAATTCAGCAATAAGCGCCTGCGCCAGCGCCGCATTGTCATCCTCTACCACAGCCAGATCGAGCACACCGCGCATGGTGACGATATCGGTGGCCTTGGAGGGCGCAAGCGATACGCCTGCCTCCATCGCTGCCGTCTCAATGCGGGTCAGGGCGCAAAGCACAGTGGCCAGCTGCGCCTCGTTCACCGCCAGACCGCCGCCCGCCTCCTCGCGCACCACCCGCAGGCCAAGCGTGACATTGCCACGCGCGATCCCCTCGCCCGCCACCTTGCGCAGTGCCGCCTCCAGTCCGGGGATCCAGTCGGGCACACGCACCCGCAGATCGAGACCCTTGCCATTGACCGCGCGCAACTCCCAGCTCCAGCTGTGCGGCGCAAGGGCGCCTGTTTTTGCGGCAAAGCCTGTCATGGACCGGATCATCGCGCGCTCCCGTGTGTGTTGCGTACCCTTCTGAAATAGGGGCTTTATCACCGTGCCTGCAACCCCTGTCGGGCTCATTTCCCCGCGCGGACCCGCCATTCGGGTATTAACCTTTATGTCTGAATTATGACCAAGTTAGGGCAGCATCTGCTAAAACTGTCTCAATCAAGGATCCGGCACAGAACGGCCGGACGGCAGCAAACCGCCGGTCTACAGTTGAAAAAACCGGATTTCCTCAAATCACCTTCAATTCCACGTAAACGGATGAGAGCTTTTATGGACAATTCCAGCAAAACCCAGCACAATGTTTTAACCATGTCTGAGCATCAAAACACCAACAGCTACGCGCCGCTCTCGCTTGTCGAGGCCTATTGGGATGCGCTGCGGGCGGGGCGCGAAATGCCGAAACGTGCCGAGATTGACCCCCGCGGCATCGAAAGCGCGCTCGAATACGCCTTTATTCTCGAGCGTGTCGCCCCCGGTGTGGCGCGGATGCGTATTGCGGGCACGCATTTGCATGACATCATGGGCATGGAAGCACGCGGCATGCCGATCACGGCGTTTTTCGAGCATGATTGCCGCACCCGTGTTGCGGGTCTTTTGGAGGAAGTGTTCCAGACCCCGGGTACCGCAGACCTGCTGCTGCACTCCTCCGGCAGTCTGGGGCAGCCAGAGTTGGAAGCGCGGATGATCCTGCTGCCGCTCAAAAGCGATCTGGGCGATGTGAGCCGCATCTTGGGCTGTCTGGTGAGCAATGGGGAGTTGGGAGCGGTGCCGCGCCGATTTGATCTGCGCAGCGTCAATCTGCGGCGTCTGAGTGGCCTGCCCGCGTTGGTTCACAAGAAAAAACCCGCCCGTCAGGAATTTGCAGAAACGATGACGCCGTTTGCACCGAAGACGGCGGAACCGGCACCGGTGCAGACAAAAACAACCTCAACCAAAAAGCGCCCCGCCTACCTGCGTCTGGTCAAAAACGACGACTGAAGGCGATCAGGCAGCGCGACGTGCGGTCTGCCTGATCAGGATGCTTGTCAGCCTGCGGCCTGCACAGCCGTTTTGCTACGGTGCGCCGACAGTTCCTCGGCCACCAGAAACGCCAGCTCAAGCGACTGGCTCGCGTTGAGGCGTGGATCGCAGGCGGTGTGATAGCGATCTGACAGATCCTCGTCCGAGACATCGCGCACGCCGCCGGTACATTCGGTCACGTCCTGCCCCGTCATCTCGAAATGCACACCGGCGGGCACCGTGCCCTCCGCGCCGTGCACGGCAAAGAATTCGCGCACTTCGCGCAGAACGCTCTCGAAGGGGCGGGTTTTATAGCCTGACGAGGATTTGATCGTGTTGCCGTGCATCGCGTCGCAGGTCCAGACCACATTGGCGCCTTCTTCGCGCACGGCCTTTACCAGACGTGGCAGGTGATCGCCCACGGTGCCCGCGCCAAACCGCGCGATGAGTGTCAGGCGCCCCTCCTCGTTCTGCGGATTGAGCTTTTTCATCAGCTTTTTCAGATCGTCCGCCTGCATGCTGGGTCCACATTTCAGACCGATGGGGTTCTGGACGCCCGAGGCGAACTCGACGTGCGCGCCATCAGGCTGGCGCGTGCGGTCGCCGATCCAGATCATGTGACCAGATCCTGCCAGCCATTTGCCGGTCTCTGCCTCGCGGCGGCACAGCGCCTCTTCATATTCCAACAACAACGCCTCGTGGCTGGTGTAGAATTCGACCGATTGCAGCGTATGCGCGTTCTCGGGCGAGACACCGGCGGCGGCCATGAAATCAAGCGTGTCGGAAATCCGCGTCGCCAGATCGCGGTATTTCTCCGCCTTCTCACCGTCGGTAAAGCCCAGGGTCCAGCCATGGACCTTGTGCACGTCCGCGTAACCACCGGTCGAGAATGCACGCAGCAGGTTCAGCGTCGCCGCCGATTGCGTATAGGCGCGCATCATGTTTTCAGGGTCCGGTATCCGCGCCTCGGGCGTGAAGGCCAGATCGTTGATGATATCGCCGCGATAGCTGGGCAGCTCGACGCCCTCGATGGTTTCGGTATTGGCCGAGCGCGGCTTGGCGAATTGCCCCGCCATGCGTCCCACCTTGATCACCGGCACCTTGGCACCGAAGGTCAGCACCACGGCCATCTGCAACATCACCTTGAAGGTATCGCGGATCATATCCGAGCTGAACTGCTCGAAGCTTTCGGCGCAATCACCACCCTGCAACAAAAACGCATCGCCGCGCCCTGCGGCGGCCAGATGCTTGCGCAGGCGGCGCGCCTCTCCGGCAAAAACGAGCACCGGATAGCGCGACAGTTTTTCCTCGACCGCATTCAGGGCTGCCTGATCGGGATAATCGGGCATCTGGATCCGGGGGGCGGTGCGCCAGCTTGATTTGCTCCAGGTCGTCATAATCTCTACTCCGGTCGTTGGCGGCTGCGCCAGATTGTGTCGCAACCGCAGTGTCAGAGTGAACCTATACAAATTCTGCGCCCCGCTGACCATGACCCATTTGTGCGCTTGACCTCGCAATTCATGTCATGTCCTAGTGACGCACCTTTATTTCCGTAACCTGTATCGCGTGGATCCTGCCACAATGGCCCAAACCCCGCACGCCCAGCGTGTCCCGCAGAACTTCGACAAACCGCGCCGCTTTGTCTTCGTATTGCTCGATAATTTCAGCCTGCTGTGTTTTTCGACCGCGATCGAGAGCCTGCGGATCGCGAACCGTATGGCCGGACGGACACTCTATGAATGGACATTGATCGGGGAAGGTGGCGTGTCGGCGGCCTGCTCGGCGGGCACTGTGTTCCAACTCGACCACGATCTGATCGAGATGAACCGCGACGACACGGTGCTGGTTTGTTCGGGCATTGACGTACAAAAAGCCACCACCAAGAAGGTGCTGTCATGGCTGCGCCGCGAGGCCCGCAAGGGGATGATGATGGGCGGGCTGTGTACCGCTGCTTATTCGCTGGCCAAGGCGGGTCTTCTCGATGGAAAACGCGCCACGATTCACTGGGAAAATCAGGACAGCTTTGGCGAAGAGTTCGAGGAGGTCTATCTGACCAAATCGGTCTTTGTCGTGGACACGAACCGGATGACCACGGCGGGGGGCACCTCCTCGATCGACCTGATGCTCAAGATCGTGGCCGATGACCATGGCGAAGATCTGGCGAATGCCGTCGCTGACCAGCTCATCTACAGCTCGATCCGCACCGATCAGGACACCCAGCGCCTGAGCGTGCCGACGCGGATCGGCGTGCGCCACCCGAAGCTGTCACAGGTCATCCAGATCATGGAGACCAATATCGAAGAGCCGATCAGCCCCTCGACCCTCGCGCAGGACGTCGGCATGAGCACACGGCAACTTGAGCGTTTGTTTCGCCGCTACCTCAACCGCTCGCCCAAGCGGTATTATATGGAACTGAGGCTCCAGAAGGCGCGCAATCTGCTGATGCAGACGGATATGAGCGTGATCAACGTGGCGCTGGCCTGCGGCTTTGCCTCGCCCTCGCATTTCTCGAAATGCTACCGCGCGCATTACGACAATACCCCCTACCGCGAACGTGGCAGCCACGCGGCGCGCCTGTCGATCTGAGGGACATTCCGTCTCTCCGGCACCCTCCTCCGACTATCGTTGATCTACACTTCCCGCTATAGTGGTGCGGCCGCCTCATCTTTGGGCCGCAAGACCCCGCACCCCGCAAAATTGCGTTGAAAAGACCGGACTTCGCGTCAAAATCTGCTTCTCTTTTGTGCAGTGCGCGCATAGGCTGCGTCGCGAACATTACGTTCCAACTTGGGAGTTACACATGAAAAAGATGCTTATGGCCACAACGGCTGCAGCACTGGTCGCCACGGGTGCGATGGCCGAAAACCACGCGAAAGAAGTTAAACTGGGCATTCTGTTCGGCTTTACCGGGCCGATTGAATCCCTGACAGGACCGATGGCGCAGGGCGCCGAGCTTGCGATGTCCGAAGTCACCGAAAGCGGCCTGCTGCTCGATGGTACCACGGTCACACCGATGCGCGCCGACACAGGCTGTATCGACGCGGGTCTGGCGACCTCGAACGCCGAGCGTCTGATCGCCGATGGCATCAGCGGTCTGATCGGTGCAGCCTGCTCGGGCGCATCGGGTGCCGTGCTCCAGAACGTCGCGGTGCCGAACGGCATGGTGATGATCTCCCCCTCGTCCACCTCACCCGGTCTGACGACGGTCGAAGACAACGGCCTGTTCTTCCGCACCGCCCCATCGGACGCCCGTGAAGGCGCCGTGATGGCCGAAGTCCTGCGCGAGCGCGGCGTCGAATCCATCGCGCTGACCTATACCAACAACGACTTTGGCAAGGGTTTGTCGGACGCGATCGAGTCCTCGTTCAAAGAGCTGGGTGGCGAAGTGACTATCGTTGCAGCCCATGAAGATGGCAAGGCAGACTATTCCGCAGAAGTCGGCGCGCTGGCCTCGGCGGGCGGTGATATTCTTGTGGTAGCAGGATACCTCGATCAGGGCGGCGCGGGCATCATCCGCTCCTCGCTCGATTCAGGCGCATTCGACATCTTCGGCCTGCCAAACGGCATGGTCGGCGACAGCCTGCCGGAAAACATCGGCCCCGATCTGAATGGCTCCTATGGCCAGATCCCCGGCGCACAGGGCAAGGGTATCGAGACGTTCAGCCAGATGGCAGAAGATGCGGGCTTCCCCGGCAGCTCCTCCTACGCGCCTGAATCCTATGACGCGGCGGCGCTGTTCATGCTGGCGATGCAAGCTGCGGGTTCCACCGATCCAGCCGTCTACGGCGCCAAGATCATGGAAGTCGCAAACGCTCCCGGTGAGCAGATCTTCCCGGGCGAGTTGGGCAAGGCATTGGAACTGCTGGCAAACGGCCAGGACATCGACTATGTCGGCGCTTCGGCGGTCGAGCTGATCGGACCCGGCGAATCTGCCGGCTCCTACCGCCTGATCGAGATCATCGACGGCAAGGTCGAAACGGTTGGTTTCAAGTAAGCCTGCCCGCTGACCGGCAAGGTACTAGAACAGCCCGGGGTCACCCCGGGCTGTTTTCATAAGGCTCTCGGGCGCATGCAACGACGCGCGCTTTGACACGGGGATATGACATATGATCGTCGTAGACGATTTGCACAAACACTTCGGCGGCTTTCATGCTGTCGACGGCGCCAGCCTGACCATCGAGGAAGGATCAATCACCGGATTGATCGGACCCAACGGCGCAGGAAAAACCACTCTTTTCAACGTAATCGCGGGCGTTCTTGAACCAACCTCCGGCCGTGTGAGCATGGCGGGCGAGGACATCACCGGCCTGCCGCCGCATACGCTGTTTCACAAAGGGCTGCTGCGCACCTTCCAGATCGCACATGAGTTCCATTCGATGACCTGCCGCGAAAACCTGATGATGGTGCCGGGCGGACAATCGGGCGAAAAGCTGTGGAATACATGGTTCGGCCGCAAGCGGATCGCCGACGAGGAGCGCGCCCTGCGGGCCAAGGCCGACGAAGTGCTGGAGTTTCTCACCGTCGAGCATTTGGCGGATCAGAAGGCAGGCCAGATTTCCGGCGGTCAGAAAAAGCTGCTGGAGCTGGGGCGCACCATGATGGTGGACGCCAAGATCGTGTTTCTCGACGAGGTGGGCGCCGGCGTGAACCGCACGCTGCTGAATACCATCGGCGACGCGATCCTGCGCCTCAACAAAGAGCGCGGATACACCTTTGTCGTGATCGAGCATGACATGGATTTCATCGGGCGACTGTGTGATCCGGTCATCTGCATGGCCGAGGGCCGCGTGCTGGCCACCGGCACGCTGGCGGAAATCAAAGCCAACGAGCAGGTGATTGAAGCATACCTCGGTACCGGCCTGAAAAACAAAGAGCAGGTGGGCGCATGAGCGATGCATACGGCGACCGCGGCAACAAGGACCGCTCTGTTGCGAACCCCAAAGGGTTGGGCTCTGTCATGCCGAAGGCCAGCGGCAAGGTGCATGACGCCCCCGGCGGTCCCTTCCTGATCGGCGATACGATGACCGGCGGCTATGGCAAAGGGCCGGATATTCTACACGCCTGCACGATTGCGGTGGAGAAAGGCGAAATCGCCGTGATCGTCGGGCCGAACGGGGCGGGTAAATCAACCGCGATGAAGGCGGTATTCGGGATGCTGGACGTGCGCTCTGGCTCGGTCCGCCTTGACGGGGAGGACATCACCGGTCTCAGTCCGCAGGACCGCGTGGCCAAGGGCATGGGCTTTGTGCCGCAAACCTCGAATATCTTCACCTCGATGACTGTCGAGGAAAACCTGGAGATGGGTGCGTTTATCCGGCGCGACGATTACCGTGATACCATCGCACAGATCTACGACCTGTTTCCCATTCTCAAGGACAAGCGTAATCAGGCGGCGGGCGAGCTGTCTGGTGGGCAACGCCAGCAGGTCGCCGTGGGCCGCGCGCTGATGACCAAACCCAAGGTGCTGATGCTCGACGAGCCGACGGCGGGTGTGTCGCCCATTGTGATGGACGAGCTGTTCGACCGGATCATCGAAGTGGCGCGCACAGGTATTCCGATCCTAATGGTGGAGCAGAACGCCCGACAGGCGCTTGAAATTGCGGATAAAGGCTATGTTTTGGTGCAAGGCGCCAATGCGTTTACGGGAACGGGCAAGGAATTGCTGGCCGATCCCGAAGTGCGCAAAAGCTTTTTGGGGGGGTGAAAATGTTTACGAAACTTGCATTTGTTCTGGCATATCTAATCGCCACTCTGGGAGTTTTCCGGATCATTATAGGGTTTTCTGTAGTTGGCGCTCCAGATGCAGCAGCGAGATATCTTGGAACGACCGATACAGGATTGGCGATAGATCGCGGAATTTATTATGTTCTGATCGCAGTCGCACTTGGCGTTATTGCAGAAATTAGCCGTTCGCTGAATAAGCTAGCCGCTGCGGAGTACGAGTGATGGACTTCCTCAACGCAATTGTGGCCCTTGCCAACTTTGTGCTGATCCCCGGCATTGCCTACGGTAGCCAGCTGGCCATCGGGGCGCTGGGGGTGACGCTGGTTTACGGCATCCTGCGGTTCTCGAATTTCGCGCACGGCGATACGATGGCCTTTGGCACGATGATCACGATCCTTGTGACCTGGTGGATGCAATCTGCGGGCATGAGCTTCGGGCCGGTGCCCACGGCCCTGCTGGCGCTGCCTATCGGGATATTGGGCTGTATCATACTGGTGCTGATCACCGACCGCACCGTCTACCGCTTTTACCGCGAGCAAAAGGCAAAGCCGGTGATCCTCGTGATCGTCTCGATGGGGGTGATGTTCATCATGAACGGCATCGTGCGAGTCATAATCGGGCCCGACGACCAAAGTTTTGCTGACGGGCCGCGCTTTATCATCTCGGCGCGCGATTTCAGGACGATGACGGGCCTCGACGAGGGGCTGGCGATCCGGACGACCCAAGTCATCACCGTGGTGACGGCGATCATCGTCGTGGCGCTGCTGTTCTGGTTTTTGAACAAAACCCGGGCGGGCAAGTCAATGCGGGCCTATTCCGACAACGAGGATCTGGCGCTGCTGTCGGGTATCAACCCCGAGCGCGTGGTGATGATCACCTGGATCATCGTTGCGGCGCTGGCCACCGTGGCGGGCACGCTCTATGGGCTCGATAAGTCCTTCAAACCTTTCACCTATTTCCAGCTTTTGCTGCCGATCTTTGCGGCCGCAGTTGTGGGGGGCATCGGCAATCCGCTGGGTGCGATTGCGGGCGGCTTTGTCATCGCTTTTTCCGAGGTGACGATCACTTATGCGTGGAAGAAAGTGCTGGAATATCTGCTGCCCGAAAGCCTTGAGCCCTCAAGCCTCGTGCAGCTGATGTCGACCGATTATAAATTCGCAGTGAGCTTTGTGATCTTGCTGATTGTGCTGCTGTTCAAGCCCACGGGCCTCTTCAAAGGGCAATCCACAACATGACCGATACTGTGAAAAACACAATTCTCTTCGCGCTGGTCTTTGCGCTGATCCTCTTCTCGGGCTTCCTGCAAGGCTGGAACAACGCCCTGTTCATCCTCAACATGGGATTGATTTCGGCGGTGATGGCGTTGGGGGTGAACCTGCAATGGGGCTTTGCCGGTTTGTTCAATGTGGGGGTCATGGGGTTTGTGGCGCTTGGCGGGCTGGCCGCAATCCTGATCGGGATGCCAGCCACGCCGGGCGCGTTCAGTGCCGGTGGCATCGGTATTTTGCTGGCGATGATCTTGGGTGCGGCGACAATCATCGGTGCGGTGCTGGCCTATAATCGCATGGCGCCGGGGCGAAATCGGAACCTCGCCATCACCGCGATCCTGATCTTCGGCTTTTTCGTCTTCCGCGGCTTCCTGGACCCCAACGTCGAGCTGATCGAGAGCATAAACCCCGCCTCGACCGGCTATCTGGGCGGATTGAATCCGGGCACACAAGACACCTACCGTGACAACGGTCTGATCATGCTGATTGCTTGGCCCGTCGGTGGCTTGTTCGCCGGTGCCGCCGCTTGGCTGATCGGGAAAGCGGCTCTTGGCCTGCGCTCCGATTACCTCGCCATTGCCACGCTGGGGATTGCCGAGATCATCATTGCCGTCCTCAAGAACGAGGACTGGCTGACACGCGGCGTCAAGAATGTGGTCGGCGTGCCGCGCCCCGTGCCCTACGAGCTTGATCTGCAAAACTCCGCCGCGTTTGTGGAGCGCGCGGCCTCGCTGGGGTTCGATCCGGTCGAGGGTTCGACCCTCTGGGTCAAGCTGCTCTATGCGGTGTTGTTTGCTATCGTGTTGGGGATCATCTTCTGGCTGAGCCAGCGGGCGCTCAATTCCCCCTGGGGCCGAATGCTGCGCGCGATCCGTGACAATGAGGTCGCGGCGCGTGCGATGGGCAAGGACGTCACCGCGCGGCATTTGCAGGTTTTCGTGCTTGGATCCGCCGTTTGCGGCATCGCGGGTGCGATGATGACCACGCTCGACGGACAGCTGACACCGGGCAGCTACCAGCCGCTGCGCTTTACCTTTCTGGTCTGGGTGATGGTGATCGTTGGTGGATCAGGCAGCAACCTTGGTGCGATCCTTGGCGGTTTTTTGATCTGGTTCCTCTGGGTTCAGGTGGAGCCAATCGGATTGTTTCTGATGGAAATCGCCACATCAGGTATGGCCGAGGACAACTGGCTGCGGGCGCATCTGATGGACAGTGCCTCGCAGATGCGGCTGATGATGATGGGGATTATCATGATCCTCGTTCTGCGGTTCAGCCCGCGCGGATTGATCCCCGAGAAGTAAACGCGGCCTGATGGGTTGCGTGGAGCCGGCGGGATTTGAGTTTATTGGAAAAATGAAGAAGGCCCGCGCGCTGTTTGACAACGGCGCGCGGATAGCTCGCAGGATCAACGGCCTTTGAACAGACTGCCCAGGATACCGCGAACAATCCGGCGGCCTGTGGTGCCTTTGAGTTCCTTGATCACGACATCTGCGATGGCCCCGCCGATGCCACTGTCAGGCTCGCTCCGCGTTGTTCTGCGCGTGCTCGTTGTGTTCTTGCCAGAGTATCGCCGTGCCTGTTTGAAATCACGCAACGAAGGCGTTTCTTCAACGGGCTTTTTCGCGGCTTTTGCCTCCTCCTCCGCCCGCGCAACAGCGGCCTCGGCTTCCTGCGCTTGCACTGCGGCCGCTTCGGCGCGGGCGCGCAGGATTTCAAATGCGCTTTCGCGGTCCAGCGGGGTGTTGTATTTCGCGGCCATGCCAGAGGATGCCATCAGCGCGCGCCGTTGTGCATCCGAGATCGGCCCCAGTTGCGACGACGGCGGCCGGATCAGTGTGCGCTCGACGACGCCGGGCACGCCCTTGGCCTGTAGCATCGAGGTCACAGCCTCACCCACGCCCACCTCGCGGATCGCTTCTTCAGTGCTGAAAGCGGGGTTATCGCGGTAGGTCTGTGCGGCCAGCCGCAGCTCTTTCTGGTCTTTGGCGGTGAAGGCGCGCAGGGCGTGCTGCACGCGGTTGCCGAGCTGGCCAAGTATATCCTCGGGCACGTCTGCCGGATTTTGGGTGATGAAATAAACGCCCACGCCTTTAGAGCGGATCAGCCGCGCCACCTGCTCTACCTTGTCGACCAGCGCTTTGGGTGCGTCGTCGAACAGCAGATGCGCCTCGTCGAAGAAAAACACCAGCTTGGGTTTATCGGCATCGCCCACCTCGGGCAGCTCCTCGAACAGTTCGGACAACAGCCACAGCAGGAAGGTCGCATAAAGTTTCGGCGCGCCCATCAGTTTGTCGGAGGCAAGAATGTTGATCATGCCGCGCCCGTCCGCATCGGTGCGCATCAGATCCGACAGCGCCAGCGCAGGTTCCCCGAACAGCATCGCGGCGCCCTGATTTTCAAGCACCAGCAGGCGGCGCTGGATGGCACCGACAGAGGCGGTCGAGACGTTGCCATAGCGCAGGGAAAGATCACGGGCATTCTCGCCGATCCAGACCAGCAGCGCTTGCAGATCCTTGAGATCCAGCAGCGCCATGCCCTCCTCGTCAGCCACGCGGAACGCGATATTGAGGATCCCCTCCTGCGCCTCCGACAGGCCCAGAAGCTGGCCCAGCAGCAGCGGCCCCATCTCCGAGACCGTGGTGCGCACGGGATGCCCCTGCTCGCCGAACATATCCCAAAAGGTAACCGGAAAGGCGTCGTACTTATATTCACCAAATCCGATTTTTGCGGCACGCTCCGTGAAGGGGCCGTGCAGTTTGTGAGCAGGATCACCGGCCATGGCAAGGCCGCTCAGGTCGCCTTTTACATCCGATAGAAAGACCGGCACGCCGGCGTTTGCAAACCCTTCGGCCATGATCTGGAGCGTGACCGTTTTACCTGTGCCCGTCGCCCCCGCCACTAGTCCGTGACGGTTTGCATATTTGAGCGACAAAAACTGCGGTGTGGCATAATCAGCCCCGCCGCCACCGATAAAAATATCCGAACTCACAATCAGGTCTCCCGTACCAACTGGCGCATGCCTGCGTCCGGCGAGAGCATACTAACTTAACTTTTAGGCGCCATAGTGAATGTGTCGGCGGCTCGTATGTCCATGAGCCGCCGATACTTCCTCCCTGTCAGACTGGCCGTGCCTTCGGGTACGGCTTTTTTTTAAGCACCATTGCCGCTGCCCAATGTGATTTCCTCTATTAACTGTTGACCAGTTGCCCCCGCTTGAATAATGTCTCCTCAATAAGTCGGCAAAGTCCGACAGGGAGTTACGAATTTGGAAAAGAGGGTACATTGTGCCCTCTTTTTTTATGAACTGCGCTGAGCACTTACGCTGATTTTATCGTACTCTGCATTCGCGCCTTGGGCGCGGTGGGTGCTTGATAATTTCAGCAAAAAAGCGCCAGTATCATTCATGGTAGGACCGCAATGGCCCTGACATCCCCTTCCGAGGATGGTAACAGGCACAAACAACACTCAACCGACGGATTTCACATGACCAGATTTATGACTGTTTTGCCCCTGTGCGCCGCGCTGGCCGTTCTTGCGCCTATGGCTGCATTTGCGCAAACCGAACCTACGCAAGAACCTGCCGCCGAGGCCACCACGACCGAGACAGCACCGGCGGCAGAGGTTGCACCGGCGCCAACCGCCCAGACCTCTACGGAGAGCCTTCTGAGCCTTGGGGAGGATGTGAACGAAATCGGTCAGCCCTACACACGCGACGTGAACGAGGCCTGGGAGATGCGCTGTATTCGTGCGGAAGAAGGTGTGGAGCCTTGTCAGATGTACCAAATGATGGACGACGGTCAGGGCGCTCCGGTCGCCGAGATTTCGCTGTTTCGCCTTCCAGCGGGCGGTCAGGCGGTTGCCGGTGCCACGGTGATCGTTCCGCTTGAGACATCCCTGACGGCGCAACTGACAATTTCGATCGATGGTGACACGCCACGCCGGTATCCCTACGCGTTCTGCAACCCGGTGGGATGCTATGTCCGGTTGGGTCTGACTGCCGCGGATGTGGCCGCATTCAAACGCGGCAACGAGGCTGTCCTGACGATCATTCCGGCCATGGCACCTGACCAGACGGTACAGCTTCCTTTGTCGCTCAAAGGGTTCACTGCGTCCTATGACGCTGTGTCGGTTCTTGAGCAATAATAGCCTGTAAGCATCTGAATTTACGTCAAAATCCACTCCGGATCGGGGTGGCTTTTTGCGTTATTGCGCAGCGCTTGGCTTAGGTTTTGCGCAGGGCAATCACTGCGTTCATCCCGCCAAAAGCAAAGGCATTGCTCAGTGCCACATCGACCTTTGCGTCGCGGGCTTCATTCGGGACCACATCGAGGGCACACTCCGGGTCCGGCTCTTCATAGCCTATGGTGGGTGCGATCACTCCGTCGCGCAGGGCCATGATACAGGCCAGCAACTCGACGGCGCCGGTCCCGCCGATCAGATGACCGTGCATGGATTTGGTCGAGCTGATCATCAGGTTATCCGCATGAGGCCCGAACACATCCGCCACGGCGGCACATTCGGTCTTGTCATTGGCGGCCGTGCCGGTGCCATGCGCGTTGATATATCCCACGTCCGACGCGTTCAGCCCCGCATCCTTGAGCGCGCCGGCCATGGCGCGCGCGGCCCCGTTCTTGGATGGCATGACGATATCGGAGGCATCGGACGACATGGCAAATCCCGCCACTTCACACAGAATTTCGGCGCCCCGCGCACGGGCGTGCTCGTACTCCTCAAAGACAAATATCCCCGCTCCTTCGCCCTGCACCATCCCGTTGCGGTTGGCCGAAAACGGGCGGCAGGCGTCTTTCGACATCACGCGCAACCCCTCCCATGCCTTCACCCCGCCAAAGCACAGCATGGATTCCGATCCACCGGTGACCATCGCGGGCGCCATGCCAGAGCGGATCATCATAAACGCCTGAGCCATGGCATGATTGGACGACGCACAGGCGGTCGAGACGGTGAACGACGGCCCCTTGAGGTTCCACTCCATACTCACATGAGACGCAGCGGCGTTGTTCATCAGCTTTGGCACCACAAAGGGATGCACGCGGTTTTTGCCTTCTTCGTAGACGGCGCGGTAATTGTCGTCCCATGTGCTGACCCCGCCGCCCGCCGTCCCCAGCACAACGCCGGACCGCGCGGCAAGCTCTCCTTCAAAGATCAACCCAGATTGCTCGATTGCTTCGCGCGCGGCGGCGAGGGTGAACTGGGTGAAACGGTCATAGAGCGAGATCTGCTGGCGGTTGTAGCGACCTTCGGCCTCGAAGCCTTTGACCTGCCCGCCGATCTGGATCTGGAGGCGGTCCACGTCGCGAATATCGAGCGGGCCAATGCCGCACACCCCCTCGCGCATGGCGGCGAAGGTGTCGGCGACGCTGTGGCCCAGCGGGTTGATCGTGCCCGCCCCCGTGATGACGACACGCTTCATCCGGTGGCTTGCTGGGCGCGCAGCCGTTCGATGCCTGCGATGATCGTCGCCACCGAGGTAATATCGAAATCCGACTCCTGTGGCGCGTTGGCGTTGAACGGCACCGTGATGTCAAAGGCTTCCTCGATGGCAAAGATGCTCTCGACCACGCCCATGCTGTCGATGCCCAGACTCTCAAGCGTGCTGTCGAGCGTGACGTCCTGCGGCTCCAGCAGCGCCTGTTCCGCGATGATCGCGATGACCTGATCTTTGACGCTCATGGGGGTATTCCTTATCGTTGCCCGTACGCTGGGCATTTAGGCATCCTTGTCGCTGTTGAAAACCGTCCTTTTCAACTCCGCGATGTCCTTGAGCAGCCGTGGAAGCCGGCGCAGCGCCTTATAGGTCTCGACCTGCTTGTCCATCTGCGTGGCGGGATAGCCCAGCATGGTGCGCCCGGCGGGCACATTCGACATCAGCTTCGTACCGCCGCCCGCAATCACGCCATCACCCACGAAGATATTGTCGTTCACGCCGCATTGTCCGGCCAGCACCACATTATCCCCGATGGTGGCCGACCCCGCGATACCGACCTGCCCGCAGATCAGGCTGTTGCGGCCGATGACCACGTTATGGCCCAGATGGACCTGATTATCGAGTTTCGTGCCATCCCCGATGACCGTGTCGCGGATGGTGCCACAGTCGATGGTGGCGCCCATGCCGATCTCGACGTCGTCGCCAATGGTGACGGATCCCAGCGAATGGATACGGGTCCAGTCCTGAGCCTGTGCCGCGCCCTGATCGCCCAGCGTCTTGCGCACACTCTCGACGCTGCTTGGCTCTGCGGTGACAAAGGAAAATCCGTCGCCACCGATGCGCGCACCGGGCTGCGCGATGAAACGCGCGCCGATCGTCACGCTGGCACCGATGCTGACCGCTTCGCGCAGATAGGCATGTTCGCCCAGAGTAACGTCCCAACCGATAAAACATTGCGGCCCGATCACACTGCCCGCGCCGATCTTTGCGCCACGTGAAATCACCGCCAGAGGCCCGACACTGACATCATCCGCAAGCTTCGCTTCGGGGTCTACAAAGGCTGTCGGGTGAATTCCTGCGGCAAAGCCCTGACCCCGGTCCAGCATCTTGGTCAGTCCGGACATGGCAAAACGCGGGCGCGGCGCGATGATCGCGGCCTCCAGCCCCAGCGCCTGCCAATCGGCGCCCTCCCACAGCATCGCCACGCGGGCGGCACCCTGCCCCAGGCTGTCGGCGTATTTCGGATTCATCGCCAGCGCCAGATCATCCCGGCCTGCCATCGCAGGCTCCGCCGCGCGCGTGATCATAATATCGGTGGCACCGTAGGCTTGTGCCCCCAGCGCCGCTGCAATCTGTTGAACGGTATGGGTCATATCGCGCTCCCCGCAAGGTTGCGGGCAGGATTACCCCTGAACGCGGTCGAGTTCTACCCCTGCCTTTTGCAGCGCCTCCCAGATCCGCGCATCACGGCCATAGATATCATTGCGAAAGTTCAGCTTGCCACGCTGGTCCGTATAGGCGGTGCGGTAGATAATATGCACTGGCACCGGCTCTGCCAGATTTACGCGGGATTCGCGGCCCGTGCGCAATTGCGCTTTGAAAAAGCCCATTGGATCGGCCTCTTGCTTGGCCAGCAACGCCTCGGCAAATTCGAAGGGATCGTTGAGCCGTACGCAACCATGGCTATAGGCGCGCACTTCCCGGCTGAACAGAGATTTTGCAGGCGTATCATGCAGATAGATGTTGTACTTGTTGGGGAACATGAACTTCACCAACCCCATCGCGTTCGTGTTGCTGGGCGGCTGGCGCATGGAATACGGGAAGGTGCGGGCCGTATAACCTGCGAAACTCCGGTTCCGGCTCACCACGCGTCCACGGCTGTCGGTGATCTCGATGTGGCGCACGGCGTTTGGATTGTTGCGCAGCGCGGGCAAATACTCCCCCACCACGATCGAGCGCGGGACATACCAACTGGGGTTGATGACCATGTGGTCCATCTCGTCGGAAAACTCCGGCGTCTCGCGGTCGCGACTGGTGGCGCCCACAACGGAGCGCGTCTCGAATGTGATGCGCCCGTCATCTACGATCATCGCGGTGAAATCGGGGATATTCACCAGAATATGCCGGTAGCCGCGTTTCTTGTTGAGCCAGCGCTCGCGCTCCATCGCGACAAGGATCGACGTCAGACGGTCCTCGATGCTTTTGTTGATCTCGCGGATCGTGCTGTCTCCGGCCACACCGTCGGCCTCAAGCCCGTGTGCCTTCTGGAAGCCTTCGACCGCCACGGTCATTGCCGCGTCATAGCTGTTGGCGTTGGACCGCTCAAGATAGCCCATGACCATCAACCGGTTGCGCAGCGCCAGCACCGCAGGACCAGAGGCACCGGGCTTGAGCGACGTAGCGTTGACCGTCGGGCCCCATCCGCCGTGCTCGGCCTGCTCTTGCAACAGCATTTTCTGGGTCATCAGCGCGCTGTATTCTACCGTACGCGGGGCCAGATTACGCAGATATCCGGCGGGCTGGGACGACAAAAACCCCGAAATCAGCTCCGCCCGGTCGGTATAGGACACCTCGCGCTTAATCTCGCTGACCACATCGCCGGGGACGAGCGCGCCGCTTTGAATGTCGCGGGCATACTGCAAAAACATACGCGTCATCTCGACTTCGACCATGCCCAGATCACGGGAGGTCCGCGCGTTTTTCATCTGACGTTCCAGCGCATCGGCGTCATACCGACGAACCGGCAGGCCATGATCACCCGCACGGCGCAACGCGTCCAAAAGGGCCGCACGACGCGCCATGTGTATCTCGTCTGAGCCGGTCCAGATGCCTTCGAAATTCTGCGCACGGTAAAATTGAGCAATATCGCCGTCCCGCGACCCTGTTTCCGCAACCGCCTGCTTGAACGCGGTGACCTGCGCTGTGGCTTGCTGGGGCGCGCCTGCAAAAATAGCCCCCACAACCAGCGCAAGCGCGACAGCCTTTGGCGCGTTAAAAATAGCGAACTTCGACAGCATTAGAATATCCCCGGAAAATCATGGCTTTGTCCAACAGATAGTCATGAAAATCGCGGCCCAAGTCCATTCACAAACACGACAAAAAGTTTGTTACACATTCAAATGGTGCCGAAAAAGCACCCGGATGTGCAACAAACACTTGATGGGCACGCGATGCGCAAGAAATTGCCGAAATACAGGAACATATTCTAACGCACTGATTCACCTCTTGGTTCCCTTTTTCCTCTATGCAATAGAGTTAGGGCATCTGGGGAGATGAAGATCACGTCTGTGTAACATCATAGACACAAGGGCAGATCCACAGGCACGCCTCACTTTGGCAAGAAACGGGACACAGACTATGACAGTAAAAAAGATGACAGGCATGAGCCGTCGTGGCCTTTTGGGCGCGTTCGCGGCAACAGCAGTTACAGCTGCTCCTACGTTTGCGAACGCTGCGGGGTTTTTGCGCGGTGCCGGTGACATCCGCCGGATCAAGATGTACTCGGGCCGGACCGGGGAACGCATCGATATGATTTACTGGATCGAGGGTAAATACATCGGTGATGCGGTTCAGGAAGTGAACTACTTCATGCGGGACTGGCGCACCAACGACGCCTACAAAATGGATTTGCGCACCGTCGATATCATGGCCGCGGCACATAACCTGCTGGGCGCGGACGAGCCTTACATGTTGTTGTCCGGCTACCGCAGTCCGAAAACCAATGCCATGCTACGGGCGCGATCAGGCGGCGTCGCCAAGAACTCGCTTCACCTGCGTGGTCAGGCTGCTGATTTACGATTGAATTCACGCTCTGTACATCAGGTCGCTCGGGCTGCGGCGGTGTGTCGTGGTGGTGGTGTGGGCCGGTATTCAGGGTCGAACTTTGTTCACATGGATTGTGGCACAGTGCGCACTTGGGGCGGTTAAGTCAGGCATTGACTGCATACTGATTGAACAACCTGCCAAAAAGCGCCCGGAAGGGCGTTTTTTTTATCGTATCAGAGCCATCAGAGCCATCGGGCTATTTCGGTGAATGGTATTTCGGCCTGACGATCATACCCCAAACGTCACAGAACTGTGATCTGACTTTATCGCTTTGAACAAACGATGCGAATGAAATGCGGCTGGCATGTGCTAGTTTTCTATTTCGCAATGCAGATGAAACCTCCTACTTTCAAACACAACGAAGGAAATGACATGACAAAACTTCTTTTCACCCGTCGCACGCTTGTCGGCTCCGTCGGAGCTGCTTTGACCACGGGATTGTCCCTGCCCGCCTTCGCCGACGATCTTGCTCCGACACCCTCGATGCGGGGCGGCGCGAATAATTACTTGCCCGGTGCAAAGATTGTTGACCGGATCGGCGGCGGGGGTTTCTGGATGACAGGCACAGTGCGCCGTGCGGGCGACGGTGCGCCTTTGGCCGGCCAGCGCATCCAGATCTGGGCACATACCACAGAAGGCGGTGTCAGCAAATCGTGTTGGCGCGAGGGCCTGAAGCGAGTAGCAGCCTGAGCGCTTCGAGGTAGGAGCGGTCCGCGTTATTTCGGGCGGCGTGCCAGCGGCCATATGCGGCAAGGTTCTT
>Ga0306910_1000238_pt1 | contig 31206 bp, 42 predicted proteins | sample AntRauMFilla2698_FD_190438 | JGI IMG/M metagenome (GOLD analysis project Ga0306910, IMG submission 190438) | Saline lake microbial communities from Rauer Islands, Antarctica - Metagenome Filla 2 #698 (v2) (version 2) | ecosystem: Environmental > Aquatic > Non-marine Saline and Alkaline > Saline ... | reverse complement strand
CCGTGTCCTGTGGTGATGTTTCCAGTTTGGTTTGATACGACGATGGGTGATCTAAACCCTTGGTATAGGAGTATTTCAGCTAATCGTTCTATTTGTTCTTGAGTGTGATCGTTTGGATTGTCTGGGCTTGGTTTTAGAGTTTTAGGGTCAACCCATTTTATGACAATCTCGGTATTCACTAGAGGGAGTATGCCAACAAAGTGACGTTTAGTCTATTTTGTTGTCAATACAAATTGCGTGCAAAAAGGTGGCTATTGCAGCTCGATTATTCCCTTTAGCTACGACATTCATTTGACATATTTGACATTTAACACTATAAGTCATTTATGAGTAATAAAGGTTACATGATGCATAATTTACAGAGGATATTTGAGGATTACACGTACAAGAGTCATAGGGGTGATGATTGGATTGAGGTTTACGCTGAGGACCGGAATACGTTGTTGAATGCCATTATGGGTATGAAGGCTAGCGGTGCTTTTGATGGTTTTGTGACGTTGATCCCTAATGGTGTGAAGATAGTGTTGTTTGGCGATGAGTCTAATAATGCCAGCTATTAGTGTTGAGCTAGGCGGAGTTGTTTACGCGTCTAAGGTTGCGGCAACAGAAGCCATAAGGAGCGTTTACAAGCGTTGTGAAGGCGAGGTTATTGTGCCTGGTCATGATGATTGGTTATTTTTGCTCTCGTTGTTTTTGAGGCATCCTGACGCTTATGTGAAGTCTAATGGCACTGTAAGCTCATTTGTTGTTAAAATTGGTTTGGGTGGTTCTCTTGGTTGTTATGTGAATCATTTCACAGATTTTTCATATAAGAAGTGTTTGGGTTCGAAGCCAAGTGTTTTGAATGATTTAAGCGCAGCGATGAGAAAAGCTGTTGTTGCTCAGGTGGTTGACTTTAGGGATTCGAATTTCATTGAGTTAATGAATTGTGAGTTGTGTGGACAGCCGATATCAAGAGATGATTTACATATAGATCATGTGAAGCCATTTAGAGAGATTAGGGATTCGTTTTTGAATGCTGATCATTATCCTGTGCCTGTTGTGTTTGATCGTTCAGGCGAGGGTGTTGTTTTTTTGTCTGATGATTGGCAGTTTAGTCGTGCTTGGTGTCTTTTCCATTTAGGTGAAGCTGTTCTTAGGTGTGTTCACTCGGCTTGTAATTTATCTAGAAGATGAATAGTTGAATAATTATACCCACCTCTCTCTCTTTTAAACCCCCTCTCTCCTAAGTGCCTGTATTTACTACTCTCTCTTTCTTTCTCTCTTTATATATATATACCCTTATAATTATTAGATTATTCATATAGAGTACATACCCCTGTAAATTCGGATGTTTATCTCAAAAACTTAAAGTCAGCCTATTCACCCCTATACCGATTATTCGATTCAAAGGTGAATAACCTATTCAAACCCACCGATTATTAGATTCAAAGGGCTTTGTAGACTTTGCTGGCCTTTCTAGACCCATTTAACTTCATATCAGTGCGTTCAATCTTCTCAGAGTCAATCAACTGGCCAAGAACCTGATCCCTTTCATGGGGCTTAAGCCAATTTGTCTTATCAGAGATATGTTTCTTTGAGACCCAGACTTCTTTACAAGATTTAATGACATCTAAAATCCTCAAGACATTCTTCTCAGTAACGTTCTCAGCCGCTGTATGTTGAAACAGCCCCTCAGAGTTCTGCCAGCACACATCCACAACCCCAATAGCCCATCCCATGCACTCTAGGTCTATCTCACGCGCTCCACGCGAGGCTGCGTCTAGCAGGGCTACTTTGCCTGCAAGCTCAGCATGACGGTTTAGAAACGGGTCATCAAACGCATCTTGTAATGTATCCGGCGGGGCTTTCTTCATCGCATATTGAAAGTAGCGGTCTTCTGCCTCATCGGTCATTGGGATTAGAACAGGGTCATATCGCTTGCCGAAGTTCTGGACCTGCTCTTCTCCACTAGCCTCTAGGTCCACTGTGATCATTGAACCCATGTCGAAGTCAGGGTGAAGGCGCTTCTCATTCATTAGAAAGAGCTTTACAAAGCTTGTGATTTGCTTCTTTATCTCACTTGCCTTTAGAATATCTGACCTTTTAGGAATCTTGTACTTCCCGAGGCTATGCTGCCAGAAGGTTAGGAACCGAGGCATAAGCCCCTTAGCGCCCATTGATTGATTCACACTTGATTTAAACGCATGCACGGTTGTTGAGGCCAATATACTAAGAGAGGGGTTCCAACAAGCCCCTAGCTTGTCTCCGCGCTCCCCAGCAAACGATAGGCCTGGGTAAAAGGCATTGGACCTTGTGAAAATCCCAGAGAGAATATCATTCATCTCTTGTTGAAAACCCTCACCATTGCCAATCGACTTGAGCCAAGCACCTGCCTCATCGATCACGTTTAGACGCTCTTGTTGATCAGGAAGACCTTTGACGATTGAGGTGCCTGATTTATAGCCACCTGATCCTAGCATTTTCGTGCCAGAGATAAGGTCCATGACAAGCGATTGGGCCGTCTCCTTGCCAGCCCCTGACTTGGCTAGGTTCAGTACGTATAGGTTAGGCCGAATATCGAAGCTTCCAGCATGAGTACGGAACTTGTTTGCGCAAAGGATACTCATAAGAGATAGCGCAGCGCCTAGACTTATGGCGTCTTGCTTGAAAGGTGTCACAAGCTCTATGTATTCTTGAACAAGCGCCATTGAACCTCTCGTCTTTGGATACGGCTTTAGCTTAGATACGTTGACCTTGAACTCGCCACCATCGGGTAACTCTAGAACTATGTCGGGTGTGATCACGCGATGAGGTTCTTCACCCTCGCGCATTCGTTTGGCGTTTATGAACTGCAGCTGTTGAACGTAGAAGCGAGCCGCGTTTGTCTCAGGGTCTAACCTAGAGTCCGCGCCTCGGGTCTTGTCCAAGAAGTATCCAGTGGGTGTGTGGTTCTCATTGTCGTAATCGTATAGCTCTCTGATCGCCTCATCTATTGGGCGCTCATGACGTATGAGTGTTGCCGCCAGCTGCTTTAGCCTATCGTGTGAGCCATGAGGACAGCGACTCTCATCACTAACGTGGATCTTGTTGAAGTCGATTCGCTGAGCCTGCGCACCTGTTATCTTGTATTTCCTATTGTAGTAGCTTGTTAGCTCTTCAACTACGAGAGGGTCTAACTCTGGCAGCTCTTCACTTGGAATCCACAATAGGTTTTCTTCACTTGTCCAGTAATATGCTTTTTTCGTATCAGGATGAATCGATGGTGGGAGTATGCAATACTGGCCCGATGTTAGTATCTCAACATGGTCCTTTAGCTTGCCCTCGTTTTTACCTATGTTTATCTTTGTCTTGAACGCATCGGAGTAACGGAAGAAACGAGTTGATTGCTTGCCTACCTTTTCGCATGGAGACCACGGGATAATGTCATGCACGTTCTTGTCGTCGGTGTCCATGTCAACAGCAATGACCCCTGACTTGATGCCACATATAAGTGCCACACCGTAACCCTTTTCTAGAGGGTAGTTCTCATCAAAGGATTGTATAAGCTCTTCACTCATTCCCTCCGTTGCCCATTCATATAGGGAGTAACCTGCTTTTAATGCGCTTGCTTTGGAACGTGGTTTGACTGGAAGTGTTAGGTATCCTTGATCTAAATACTTTTGATGCATGGTGCGTTGTTTCCCCTTTGACTTTATTTTTAATATGAATTGACAAGTGCGAAGGTTTATACGAAAAGTTCAACATGTCGAACGATAAGATAAAAATTCAAAACACCAATGACACGACTATTCAAAAAATCAAGTGTGTAATCCTTGGAGAATATGGGTCAGGGAAAACAAGTTTAGCTGGAACGCTAAGCGGGAAAACACTGCTTATTTCTGCAGAGAGTGGGCACCTTTCTTTGATGGGTAAGGACATAGACTTTGTTGATATAACTCGCGACGAAGATGGCGCTCTTATTCGTGAACCTGCACTTAGGCTTCAGCGACTCACGCAGGTTTACTCTATGCTTGTTGCTGATAAGACACCGCGTTGGGATAACATCTTCATTGATTCTTTGAGTGAGATATATGAAATTATTCTTGCCATTGTTGAGAAGGAGTTCCCAGACCGCAAGGATTCTTTCCCTATGTGGGGAGAGTACAACAAGCGTATGCAGAGAATTGTCAAAGCGTTTAGAGACTTGCCGAATTACAATGTATTCATGACAGCACTCTCTGAAGTGGACAAGGATGAGAACAACAAGCGGTTTATAACTTTTGATATAAGTGGGAAGATTGGAAAGAAGATTCCCCAGTACTTTGATTTAGTTTTATATCTACATGTCACTCCCGAGTCTGAGCGAGTGCTTATCACGAACAAGACAGAAACCGTAGGGGCGAAGGATAGATCCGGCAAGCTTGATGCACGCATGCCGGCTGACCTAAGCCAAGTAATGTTAAAGATTTATAAAAAGGAAGGTAAGAAATAATATGTTTGATTTAGATTTAGATGGTATCGAAGAAGTTGCAGGCGGGCTTAAGGCCGGTGAGCATTTGCTAACAGTGGCTAAGGCTGAGCTTAAGGAGACTAAGTCCGGTACTGGTATGTATTATAAGGTTGAGTTCACCGCAGACAATGGTCAAAAGCATTGGGAGAATTACAATGTTAAGAATGATTCTGAAATAGCCCAGAAGATTGGACGGCAACAATTCAAAGCGTTCCTAACTAAAGCCGGATACAAAGAAAAAACATTCAACGATGTGAATAAAATGATTGGCCTTAGTGTATTGGCTAAGATCAAGGTAACTGAAGATGACAAGTGGGGCGAGCAACGCTCAATAACTAGCTACAAAGCAGCTCCGAATGATCCCTTAAAAGGCGATGACCCATTCGTTTAAGTTAAGAGACTATCAATCTGAGTGCGTTCAGGTTGTTGAGCGCGCTCTCTTGGTTAAGAAGAGTGTTCTTGTTTGGGCACCCACTGCAAGCGGAAAGACGCTTATCTTTATTGAGCTTCTTAAAAAGTGGGTTCGTCCTAATAGGAAGTTCATAATTCTTGTGAATAGGACTGAGCTTGTTGATCAAACCGTTAAGCGGTTAAAGCAGCTAGGTGCAGACGTGAGCGCATTCTCTGCATCCTATGGCGAGAAAAGCACCACAGGGGCAATCATTGTTGCCTCTATCCAAAGTGTATACAGGAACAAAGTTAATGATGTTGCTGGCATTGTGATAGACGAAGCTCATAATTTTTCATCTGAGTCTGGGATGTATTCGCAGTTTTTAGACAATCATGATCATGCGAAGGTCATAGGTTTTACAGCTACACCGTGGTCAAACAACAAACGAATTTACGGTGAAGGCAAGTTCTTTGATGTTATCGACTACCAGATAAGCTTGAAGAAGCTGATTGACGATGGGTATATTGTGAAGCCATCTTTTAAGTGCCCGCCACATCAAATTGATACTAGCGTGCTTCGGACACGTTTGGGTGACTATGCAAATGAGGATGTAGACAGAGCGGTGCTTGACACGGTTAAGATATCTAATCAGATCCTTGATGCGCTTCCTAGGTTGAAGCATAGAAAGAAGATTCTTTGGGTGTGTGCCTCGATAAAGCACGCTGAGAAGATTTATTATTACTTAAAGAAGGTTGGAGAAAAGGCGCAGGTCTTGCACTCAAAACTCCCAACAGCATTTCAAGACTTCAATAAGCAATCGTTTGAGAAGTTCCCAGAGTATAGGCACATGTGTTGTGTGATGATGGCAACCGAGGGATATGATTACCCCGCTATTGACGCTGTTTGTTTTATGAGACCAACCAAGTCGGCCACTCTGTTTACTCAGGTTATAGGTAGAGCGCTTAGGCTTTACCAGGGGAAAGAAGATGCGCTTGTGCTTGACTATGGAAGAGTGCTTGAGAACTGCGGACCACTGGGAGCGCCTAAGATTGTGTCTAATGATGGTAGCGGTTTGTCAAAGGTTAAGGTTGCTTATGAGACGTGGGTGTGTCCAAAGTGTTTATCACCAAATGATCTTAAGGATAAGCAGTGTCTTGATTGTGGCTATGAGAAGCCAGTTGAAGAGCGAGACGTGGTTAAGAACACCACGGAAACAGCAGCGTCTTATGATGATATTATTTTAGGCAGAGAGGCCACCGGCGCGTTCAACTGCAAGACGTTACTTTTCAATTCACATGTAGCTAAGTCTAGTAACAACAAGTCAATTAAGCTAACGTGGGTTTTTGATCACGGAGAACCGCACAAAGAATATATTACAAAAAGAATGTGGAGCTTTAGAAAACGTGATTTTCACAATAAAGAGTTTCAGGAAGTATTTGATGACCTTAAAAAAGACCCTATTATACAAGATTTCACACCTATGATTAAAGTTAAGCTATCTCAGAACAACAAGGGGTTTTATCGTGTCAAAGTCATCGGATAGTGAAGCACAAATAGAGATAAAGATTTTAGAATATTTGAGTCTTGCTCTTAGGTCTCAGGGCGGGTTCTTTTGGAAGAACAACACAGCGGGTTTTTATGATGGCACAAGATTTAGGAAGCATTCATCACCTTATTCTATTAATGGCACAAGTGATATTCTCGGCGTGTTTGATGGTAAGTTTATCGCGCTAGAGGTGAAGGCCTTGAATGGTAGGGCTAGCGCTCAACAGAAGATCTTTATAGAAAAAATTCACTCTTGTGGCGGGCATTCTGCTGTTGTGAACTCTGTCGAGCAAGTAAAAGAATTGTTTGAAGAATGGTTTCCCAGTATTTCTTTGGGATAGTATTTCGCTGACGCCATCTAGATAGTGCTGATGGTTTGATTCCTAGTTGTTCTGCTAGCTCTAAAGACAACACGTTGTTTTTAAATAAACACGAATCAACTTGTTTTACTGTAACTTTTCTCACGCCATTTTGTACTTGTATTTGTCAAATATGTCAATTACCTTGTCAACATTATGGACTCCATGATGCTTAGAATAACCAAGGGAAGGAACACTTTCACAGCTCATATCAAACCGTACGCTGGAAATTATACGGTGAAGATTATGAGCAACCGCGAGGTGAACCTGAACCCAGCATGGAATAATGACGTGTATACTTTAGAGAATGCAATCAAAGAGGGATATAAACAAATACGGAGGAACTATGAAAACTGGAAGACGTGCACTGGCTGAAAAGCTAAGAGAAGAATCACAATATTATAAAAGGTCTAGAATATCATGCGTTGCAATGGGACTTGTTTTGGTTGGGATGCTTATCTTAATCGGGATTGTTTTGGGGATATGATGAGAATGTTAAAGGAATCAAGTGAGAAGTATTAGCGAACTAGATAGGAAGAAATACCTAGCAGACGGTGTGTATGTGGGAAGCGATGGGCTCCTAATGTGGCTATGGACAAATGAGGGCGACAAAATTGCCATAGACGAAACCACCTTTAAAATTCTTGAAAGTTATGTACGCCTACACAAGCCCTTTGAACCAGAGGGGGGCAGTACAAAACGTGACCCAGAACAATACCTGAAAGAATGTATTCTCTACTCAGACGATGTACTCGAATGGGCAGAACGAATCGCAGACGCAAAACGTGACCTTACAATCTACGACAAAGAGATGCGAAAGCGTGGCTTCCATGTCGAAAACCCATAAGGGGTGGTGCCAAAGGTGCAGGTCTTGGGAATCTTGTACTCATGGGCTGTGCCTTGTTTGTTCTAAATTATGGGTCAAAGAGCGTATTGCTAAATTATGGAATGGGGTTTTGTGATGAGAGATGGAGAAATATGTCCACACGGCTTTTTATTTCTAAATGGATGTTGTTGCAGCAATTGTTATACGGAGAAAAAAGAAAAAGAACACATAGTCGAAGCCCTAGTAGAAACTCGGACTGTGAAGTGGCCGACAAAAGAGCAGGTTATTAATGCTGCTAAGAAAGACATTGCTGTTAATAGTGATGCTCATTCTTATGAACGTTACAGGGGTTTTATAGTTGGCGCAGCTTGGATGCGAGCGCAGGTAGAGGTAGATAAGGGATGAGTGACGATGAGGGCTTAAAGGTTTATTACTGGCCAAGGTATGATGAATTACTACTTGAAGGATATGAATGCCCAGACGGTAGATTTGTTTTTGAATGTCCACATATTGTAGTTAAAACACACAAAGACTTTATCTGGACTATCTTCCCAAGAACACACGATGAATTAATAGAAATAGGCGAGTTGTGAATGAGCAATATCACATATGTGATAAAGACCCTACGCAGCAATATCATAAACGTGATAAAGGAAGAACATTATGAAAAAACTATTACTAATATTAACCCTTGGATTGATTCAACACTACCAACATTAAATAAGAATTGCGCGCCACATGCGTGATATAAACAAAAACATCTCCTCGATGTCTTTACGTTACAAACAAGTTGTGGGTGTTGGCCTCGCTGGGGGCTTTTTATTATTATGGCAAAACTAAGAAACAAACTAGAAGAAAATGAAAAACAAATCGTCATAGACATGTTCCATAAAGGATATGGCGGGTCAACAATCGCACGCCTTCTTTGTGTGAGTGGTGGTCCAGTGCTTCGACTGCTAAAAGACGAGGGACTTAGCAGGACAAGACAAGAAGGGTTAGAAGCACGGTTAAAAAACGGCGGGTTCGCCTCTAAGCCTCCGCAAATTCACAGTCAGGACTAGCCAAGTAATCCTCTTTAATCTCTTTTAAAACCACCTTCACGTGCCTTGCCTCGACATGAATCACAATGGCCTCTTCAACCCATTGTTTTAGCTCTTCTGGATTAGTGTTTGCATCGTCAAGAATCATCACATCGAATCTAAACCCTGTGAAAAGCTTCATACTTTAATGGTAGCATAGGGATTGTGGAAAAAGAATTAGCCAAGGAATTCATCGTGATACTACGACAGTACAATATACGATCCATAGGGTTCTATAAGCTCTTCACTGAGTTAGAAGCAGAGGTGTTGCGGTATTTCAAAGAGTACGCGTATACAAAAGGCGATCTTGCTACACTGCTGCGGCTTAATCGTACAACAGTGCATCAGAAGATGAAACGTCTAGGGGTAGAGTTCTAAACAGACTTGTCTGAGTAGATGATAGCCAAAGCGCCTGCTATTCCGCCATTGCCGGCGGGAGCATTCGACCCGCCTTCACCGCCATTACCACCCGCGCCAATAACATAAGGATATGATGTGGTTGGTGTTACTGCTAAATATCTGAAACCCATATAGCCAGAACCACCGCCACCACCGCCGTTTTGTGCATCCTCTGGATTAGTACCAAAAAAAGATCCATTACCACCAGAACCATAAACATTTCCGTTAATAGTTATACCAGCTCCACCACGACCGCCAAATTTTGCCCCAGTACCACCGTTAGATGAACCAGAACCTCCAATGCCCGCAGACCCAGGATTGGGGCCGCCGCCAGAACCACCGCCACCACCAATACCGACAGTGAGTGCGTTAAACGTTGTAGGTGTTCCGTTGTCACCATCATCACCAATGCTTACAAAGGTTTGGTTCCCGCCTTCACCGCCACCACCGCCACCACCAATGCCGACAACAATGATAGATTTTACATTTGATGGGCAGACCCAGCTACCAGACGTTGTTTTCCTTTCCATAACAAGGCCTAAAGCAATAAGCCCGTTTATATTCGCGCCTATCTTTGTTTGAACCGCTTCGCTGTTCGCGCTGTTTTGATCAAGCTCTTCTGTGAGCATTGCTACTAATGAACCTATTACGTCTGGCATATCATTCTCCTATAAGTAAACATACGGATCTTTTCCGTCCGCAAATGGGTTCGTCCCATCACTGTTATGTGTGTATAATAATTTCACTCTATCACTTGTTTGTAAATCATACGGGGCAAATTCCATCACATAATCCACAAGCGGAGTGAACGCTAGCGGTGGGTTAAGTGTGATCGTGTTAGCACTAATACCAGCTATCTTTGAATAACCTATAACCGTATAATCTGCATTTCGTATCTGCACGTTTGCACCAACAAAATCAGTCCACTTCTGGAACTCATTCACACCATATGGAGCAGTGAATGACGCCTTGATTACAACGCTAGAGGTGGTGCCGAACTCCACATAAGAAGCTGGGCTAAATAGCGCGTATCTTTGTGCACCATCGAAACTTGTATCTGTTAGCGTAACAGTGACTTGACCGCTTAGATCATAATCCTTGTTCGATACCTCAAAGAACTTAGCTTCTTTCACACGTGTACCGTCAAGCGTATTGGTTATCTGTAAATTAGTAGGATCAAAAATAACAACATCGCCCGGCTCTAGCAGAGTGCCTTGCCCAAAGAATATCTTCACACCCTCTAAGAACTCAGCACCACGCTTGTACCTATCGAGTAATCTATTGGCAGCGTTCACTGCTCTTGTTTGCGCCTGTAGGTCTGATCGCATCCCCTTGGCGTCCACAACAAGATCTTTTCTTCTATCTGTTTCGGTTATAGAAGCAGGGTTTACCGTGACTGTTCCACGATCAAACTTCTCTTCAAACAAGTCCTCGTCGTATCTAAAAACAATAGAGTTATAAAAGTTCCGAGCGTAGTTTCTTCTCAGCTTCAAAGAGCTTGGGTTCTTAATCGTGTTCTCATCAAGCGTTTGTATATCATTAAAAGGAAACGGCGCTATGTGAATGCCTAAGCTAGATCTTGTTCCACGCGGTAGTGCGTATCCTGCGAATGGAACGTAAAGTTGCTTTTCTATGAACTCTTTACCAACATCGATTGTATCCTTTAGGTAAAACCTAAGATTAAACCCAGCAAGGAAAGTCTCACGAATAAAGTTATGCTCATCAACATCAACATCGCGTGGGTCCATTCCTAAACCGTCTGGCAAAACATCGTACTGACTTGCAAAAGATGCTACAGCAGCAGAATCAGCTTCTAGAACAACCGCATTCGCCACCGTCAGATACGAACCATCAATCCCGACAACTATCGTTAGTATGGGCGCAGAGGTGACATTGTTCACGCCGCTTGATGCACCCGTAACAGTGATGAAATCCCCAACGGTCAATCCGTAATCACGGTTTAGATTCACGCCTTGAAAGTATATTGCTCCGTTAACCTGCACAAGGTTCTCTGTGAGTTTGAAGTTCGCAACCTCAACACCAGTGGCGTAATTACCACTGCCAGATAACATCAGCTTAAGTGCAAGCTCTATAGCGTCACCCTCTAGAATATAAAAGCTTTCAACTGTCGCCTCGTCGTCATGTGCTGCGCCAACGGCACGGGGATCAATTCCATTGAGAGCGCCACGAGTTACCCCGAGAATGTGAGTTGCACTTTTACTTGTGTATTCTATAAACTCATCGTCAATACGAACAAACGCACGAATATCATCCGATGGTGTGTAAAGCCCACTGGTATCATCAAGCTGTATGGTTGTTGTAACTGCACTAATTGCACTTGTTAAAGTTGTGTCGAACTTCTCATATAATCGTTGTCGTTTTTTCTCATCGGGATGATTCACAGTGAACTCAACCCAACCCGCACCGGAAACTATGTCAGATATAATCCCTGAGAATATTTTCAGGTAATCTTCTGGATACGAGGTGCCTAGAAAACCCATCCACAAATCTGCTCGCTTTCCAAGGATCTCGTTTAGATCAAGGCCCGGAGTTATGATCTGCGATACTTCTTGATTCTTGTCTACAAGGCGAACCGTCACGCTTGACACCGAGCTTATTGAGCCCTTGTCTGGGTATAGCTGTTGTGTGATTCTTTTTGATGAACCATCAAGTGAAACTAAAGTCTTTTGACCGTCGATGTCGCGAACGCCGCCATATACCCAATCATCACCGAAGTATAAACCAGGATCGCCCCACCTTATATATGATTGAATGGCCACTGCTGTGAAGCAATAGTCGAGGCCCTCGATGCAAAACGAATAAGTAGGTTCAATGTTAACCTTTTGAGATGCGCGCAGGGCATTTTCTGTAAACTCGAAACTCATTTTTTACATCGCTCTAATTCTTTTTGAACTTGTTTTGCGTACTTGATTATTTTCCCGTAATCATCTACATGCAACAACAAGTAATCAGTGCTTGGTTTTGCATCATATGGTGCAATTTTTGTATCCGTTGACTCACAGTAAATCTTATCAAGTGAGTTATAAAACACACACAAATCATAATGAGGCGGAGTCGTCTTACAACCACTAAGGGTGCAAAGAACCAACACCACGAACAAGGTCTTTAAGAGCTTTCTTACGTCCTTCATCGGCGGCTGCCTCCTTAATCTTATTTGTTGCATCGTCTATTTTTTCGTTTCGAACATTGTCTTCTTTGGAATCTTTAAAAAATTTCCAAATCAAATCTAGCAACTTGGTAGCAAGCGGCATTATGAGAAATTTAAAAGCATATTCAATTAATTTATTCCACATAATGCCACCCCTTTGGTTTAACTAACCTTCTTCGCCGTCTATCAAGTCAGCTTGCTTTAAGATGAACGCTTGCAATGCAGGCAAGAACGGAAGGATAGCATCATCCCATTTGTTGTCTGACTCTTTAACGAATTGCTCAGCGTATGGAATCAAAATTTGATCCACAATGAGCTTTACGTTTTCTTCTGCCATGTTAAGTAATAGTTTCTTTGTATCAATTGCCATTATACTTTCCCCTTCATTGTTTCTCTAAGTTTAGGCATACTCATTGATAGAGCGCCTCCAGGATCATTTTTTCTACCCGGACTAACTTCGTCGTGCCCGAGTATTAAATCACAACTAAACACTTCTGGATTGTTGTGCTTTAACCAAGTTAACAATTCTATAAGAGTTTTTTCCTGAGCATCCGTATAAGCCTCATACGTTCCCGTTTGCTCTTGATTGTATCTTTTTGTTTTTATCGTACGCGTTTTATCTGGAGTGCTTCCAAAATAAGAAGTCCACTTTCCATTCTTGTATGAAAGTTTTCCTGCACTAGCTATTTCAATCCCAACAAGATAACGAGATACTCCCCTGCCAAGTGAAGGCCATGAGCTTGAACCTGCATGATATCCCCATTTGTCTAAGTCAAAATTCTGATACAGTTTTCCGTCACGGCCAATACCAAAGAACATGTAACCTTGTTTATGTCCCCAGCTAAGTGATGATTCAATAGATGACCCAGCTGTAAAATGCACTATGGCACCTTCTGGATATCCTTTTCTATAACTACCTTGCGCTTTCATACCAGTGCCATTGATCGCAAACGGGCACCGCTTTAACTTAGAGGCTGGAGTTGAAGGGCTTGGTCTTTTGTCATACGCGCCTAGTTGTTTTTGTATTTGCTCAACTGCGCTTCTTTTAAGCCACTTGTTGATTTCTTTTCTCTTAACTGGCCCATGATGGTTCACTGTGTTTCTAAGCACTCGTATCACGTGGCCGATTGCGAACTCATGGTTTGTCTTGGTGTCGGCTATGAACGTTTTACCGTCTGTCTTTCCTAGCAATGATTCCATGTATTCTTTGCCAGTGAAGTACGTAGAGTTGTATGAGCATTGAAACATCCCAGTCTCTTGTGTATCCACGGATGTGTTATCAGCCGACATGTCCCTACCCTCTAGCCAGTTCCAAGAACTCTCGAAACCACCAAGCACGCGAAGCACTTCACACATAACAGCTTTTCTATGAGCTATGCCAGTCCAAGGGCCAAGTTCTTTAAAAACGTTTGAATAGATATCTTTTTTGTCGTTTACTGCGAAAACGGAATCAGGTTCCTTTTTTACATGCTCTATAATTTCTTGCATAACATCGAATGGAATTACCCCACGGTTATGCACCTTAGTGAAGCACTCGGAGATATCAGTCTGCAGCATGGGCGTTTCAACAGGTTGTGAGAACATCTTTTTTAACCAACCGCAGAAGCTCATTTGCGCCACTTCCTATCAGACTTGCGCTCAAATAAACTCATTATCCAAATTATAAAGTTACTCATTGTACCGCCCTTGCTTTGTTAATCTCTTCCCAAATACGTTTGACTCTCTCGTCCATGTATTCCTTGTATTCAATTTGCTCCATGCGAGTCCAGTTGTCCTTAGTACCTTTTTTTAGCGCTTCGATGTCTACATCATGTCTGGCCACCACTGAATCAATAACCTCGGTTGTGATGGCTAGCTTTGTCACGGCCTTAGACAAGTCGTCCATAGTGCTTATAAGCTGCGAGGCATAGAACAACGCAAACGAACCAAGCGCAGTCATTATGACATGAAACAAGTTCTCAGTGTTTAGTTTAAAGTCCATTTGCCACCCCAATTACAGATTATCAGATAACGGCATACCTAAATACGCCTCTATTTTATTTACATACGAAAGCAAGCGCGTTGCAGTAACGTACTTGTCATCATAGAGCGCTGAGTCGATTGCCTTGGTTCTAAGCACGGCTGTCTCTAGATAGCCATTCTGCAGTGCTGTGAGAACAAAGGCTAGCTTGTTGATCACAACCTCAGATTTTGATGTGGTTATGCCCATCATTGAGTTTTCAATGGTGAACTCTGCCACTAGGTTATTCCCGAAGTTCTTAGCTGCTGCGTATTGCGCCTTGCCAAGCTCCATTTGATAGGAGGATGTGATGTCGCTCATGATGACTTCGAACTGATCTTGGTGTTCCACTGTTTTATAAGTTGGTTCACCGTTTTTGTCTTTTCCTATTTCTATTTTCTCAGTCCAAGCAGGTCTACCGAATGGACATGCAGATCCCTTTGCGACTTGTGAATCTATCCACGCGTTAGCTAGTTCTTGTGTATCGAACGTTGCTCCGTGAGTTATGATTTCAGTTGCTTTGTTTTTGATTTCTACTTTGATCATATTAATTCACCTTTGAAATTGTAAATCTATTAGACGTTGTGGAAGTATTTAGTGCCACAGAATTTGAACTTCGACCGTACAATTGTACAGTTTGTCCTTGGGTTAAATAAATCTCAGTGGCCAAATTTGAGCTTGCTGATCTTCCACTTCCTATACCGTAGGACAACAAACCATTTAGGATATTCGTAGCGTTTACCTTTAATTCTACGTATACAGCTTGATTGGTTGTATTGTTAACCGCAACGGTCAATATTGCAGCTGTTATTCTATATGTCCCTGAAACAGGAACAGTATAAGTTGTTCCATCCCATGCACCCATCGTGTCTCTATCAGCAATAAACGATAATAAGGTATTAGTGATTGCAGTTCCTGCTGTATTAGTCCCTTCAAAAGCCACAACCTCACCGCCCATTAGAGTCTGAGGTGATTGGATTTTATTTATAGCCAAGAATGTTCTAACTGAGTTATTGGACAAGTTCTTTGATGCCCCACTATTCTGATAAACAACTAATGCAACTTCATCACCCGCCATTAATTGAGAAATAGTGCTAGTTGTTGAAGTAGGTGCATCGTTTGCATTTGCAGAATATGAAGTAAACTCAGCAACATATACTCCATTCACTCGAATTCTGCAGATATTTCTATCAAGATCGTCTAAGTTGTCTACGCGAGTTTGACCTATAAGATTATAAAGACCTATCTCTTGTATTGTGACTACACCTGTTCCTGTGTTTAAAGACAGACCGCCTGTATTCAAAGTAGTTGAGTCTAAAATTACAGTAGTGTCTGTAGCGTCTGGTATAGATTGAACTGCATTTCTGTAAAAGTTACCAGCAATCACCCTACTTCCGAAGTCTGTGGATTGAGACACCGTAGTGCCGCCTTCATAATCATTCAGCTCCTCAAGAACAACATGTGTTTCTAAGTTAGTACCGTCACCGTATACAAAACTAGAGGTTAAACTAAGTGTATCAAACGTAAGTGTATTTGTTGTGGCCACGAAAAGCCCGCTTGGTGTTACCCAGAAATCACCATCGTCTGTTGCCGCTGCGCCTAGGTCAACATTGGCAATTAAAATAAGATTTCCGTCATGGTTCGCTCGCATAACCGCAGCATCACCATCTTCGATGCGCATTCTAGCTTGCAGAGTTGCTCTGTATGTTTTCCCAACAATTAAGTTTGTGAACCTTAAGTCTGCAATGTCTGTGATATTCGTTGTTACGTCTGCCGATAGGTATTTAGTAGAGAACTTATTAGGCGAATACCCTTTAGCTATATCCCTCGGGCCAACTTGAATATTGTCGAAAAAGAATTCCCACGACAAAGTGTTAGTGGTGGCTACGTTTAAAATAAGCCTATATTCTACGGAATCTGCTGAAGTTTGAAACTCAGTTATGTATCTACCAGAACCATCTAAAAACGGGTTTGTGGTTTCAATTAAAACTCCATTGGTAACATCATAAACAAAAATAACAACGTCAGACGGATCGGTAGGAGTTCCAGAGTTAAATTCAAAATTTGCTGACAAAGTTGTATAGTCAAAAGAAGCTCTAAGGACTTTAGCCTTGTCTGCTGGATCTATTGTAAAATCATAAGAAACACCAGCGCCCTGTCTGTTCAAACCTGCAGCTTTTGCCAACCTAAAACAATTAACCCCACGCAATAAACTTGTGGTATCTAAAGAGAAAATAATTGTAACTGCTCCACCAGTACCATCAACCGGCTTCCATTCGTTTGGACTTGCTGGTGGTGTGTTGGTATATTTTATCCAACCAGTTAAATCTACTTCAGCATCAGGATTCAAAATATAATTTATACCGCCAGAACCACTGCCGCCTGTTCCGCTACCAGTACCACCAACGATTATCCATCTATCAGCATCAAGAGAATAAACAGCCATAACAGCTTGATCGTTCGCAATCGGTAGTGCAACACCATCTATGAGTTGAAACCCATTCGCAGCAGGTGTTCCATTATCGTGTTCAAGATCTATCTCAGCGCCTGTTCTGTTTATGAGTATGTAAACGCACGCTTCTGTGGGAGCAACGCCAAGCAAGCTAGCAACCGAAGTTAAACTTGCATTGGTTAACTCCACAACCGGAGTCGTGGGAGTCAGATCTGCCGAAGCGCCTGTAGATGCGGCATCAACCGCAGTTCCAAAACAAAGCTCAGCAGCTACAAGTAACGTGCCTGAGAATGTATTGTCGCCACTGAATGTTTGCGCCGCTGTGAGTGATGCAAATGCACCGTCTGCAACCTTTAACCCTGAGGCTGATTGCGTGAGCGTGGCACCATCAATAACAAGCGAGAACACATTAGCCGAAAGATCTTGTAGCGCATTACCATCAACGGCATATGTACCAGTGCCAAAGTTCTGCACCCATGCTTGTGGATCGGTTATAACGGTTAGTTCTGCTGTTTGAGTAAAGCCCTTGTCGCCGTTTACTGTTCCTTCGTTTACAAAAACAGAAGCACCATTCAGCTCTTCAAACGTATCAGCATCAACCGAACGAACAGGCGCGCCAGTTGCTTGAACGATGTATATACCGTTCTCATCCGCACTTGCTTGATCCTTTATAAGAATCCTATCGCCAGTTACCAAACTAACACCATCAATAGAGTCAGCATCCTCAAAGTCGGTAGCCAATGTGCCAGCTGCGGTAGTCGCAACCCGTACAGGTTCCTTCCATTTCAAACCATTCAAAAGGTTATCAACATACTGCTTAGTGGCTGTCTCAAGTGCAGCAGTTGGATCAGCAGCGAGTGTGATCTGTGCAAACGTGGGCTGTGATCCTGTCGCAATATCCTGCGGCAGTGATAACGTGATTGATCCAGCGCCAGAGGTGACAACAACCTGGTCAGCAGTGCCCGCTATAGTGGCAAGCGTAAACCCTGCTCCGTTGCCTATGAGTATCTCTCCGTTTGCGGCAAGAGAAGCGTTTAGCCCCGTCCCGCCATTCGCAGGGAGCAATATACCATCAATAGCGTTAACAAGATCAACCTTAGTACCGTTTCCATCTGTTCCGTCATGATTATGCCCTCCTGTTCCAAGGAACAACAAAACAACTGCAACAATCTTATCAAGTATAGTGTCCGATGCAGTACCAACTATGTTCGCATTCGCATCAAGCGTTACCCAATCAGGTGTATCACCCTCGTTATTCGTATCTAGAATCTGACCGATGTACGTTCTTAACGCATTCAATAAGTTCTGAGCATCGTTAACGGTTGTAGTTCCGGGGTTTTCTAAATCAACTCTACCAACTGTGCTTGTATCAACCGTTCTACTCATAAGCCTTGCGTTCGTGTTCGCCGCATTCGCTTTTAATCCGTCAACAATTGCCATGTTTAATCTGCCTTCCTGAATTTCAAAACCCCAGTTTCAAAGTGAAACGGTAGGCTTTCAGTATATAGTTCTTTTAGTTTATATCCAGTGCCCTCTTTGCCATTCGAACCGGAGTCCTCTAGCAGCACTATCTCATAAGTTCCTGCATCATTCCTGTTTGCCATGTACTCGATCTTATTCTTTTCGATGCAGTAGTCCATAAACGAGATTAGATCATCTACGCCTGTAGGGTTATTCTCTATTGGTCCAACGGCTGGATGCTGTTCGTTTGTAGCGTACTTGATGTTGGCTTGTAGAAACCTTTGAACGCCGAACTTAACAACCTCAACCTCGCCATTACTTGATACGTTAACCGATGGGTCGATGAAGTTCTTATAGTTCGCCGTGGGAACATGATCCTGCAATATAAACTGAGGGCTGTATTCGAATCCACTAGGAGAGTCTCCAGTATACGAATTCGATCCGGTGCGATCAGCGCCTGTAAACCCGAGAAGAGAAAATACTGACACACCGGACCGAGGACCAGAAAAAACAAGTAATTCAAAATCAGCAACAGAAGATATCGTGATGCGCCTTGTGTCCCTGTCTACGCTCACATCATATTCTTGAGACCCTAGCGCATCAAGTTGAGTTTTAACCGCAACGGGAAGCGTGGAGAGCGTGTAATCACCTATGGAAACCGATGCCTCTAGCTCTGGACCACCCTCGGAGAAGTCTAAGCTATAGTTATCTGTGTTAATGATTTGACCGTAATAGAATTTAGAGAATGTAGTTAAGCTCATGTGTTAAATACCACCGCGTTTCCATCGAAAGATTCTCTGATTATATTTGCTATTTCAAGTCCTGTTTCACGACGATCAAGAATGTTCCCTTGAATGTTCACGTTAACTTGTGGGCCTTGAGCAACTAAGTCTTCGTTGTTTAAATCAGTTGTTGGCGCTCCTATAGATGAGAAATCATCGCCACCACCAGCCCCACCTAAAGCTGTGCTAGTAGCAGTCCCAGCAGGGCCACCCGAAAGCGCCTTAAGCGCACCACCCGCAACAACGAGCCCAATCCCTGTGGCTATACCAGCACCACCGAAGAAAGATACAAGAGATGCTTTTAGTGCTATAATTGCAGAATCCGCGGCTATAATTGTTAAGCCCATTTGAATAAAGAAATCACCCAAGATTCCTGCAACTGTTTTAGCAAAACCCGCAAATCCCTTTTCACCCTGAACTAACGCTGCACCTAATCGACTAAACCCCTCAACCACTAATGTGTTAACAACTTGTGAAACAGCTCTTGCTTGCTGTTTTATAAGATCAACTGCTGTTCCAAGACCTCTTTTGACTGCATCTTCAGCAGTCAGTGATCCCTCTTTAATTGCATCAAAAGCTTCTTTGTACTGCTCAGATGATACAGCTCTACCTATTTCATCGCCTAACGAAATATACTCTAGCTTTGTAAGCCTAATGCTATCTCTTGTATCTTTCAGCGGATCACCGTCAGCCGATGCAATATCTCTTATGCCCCTTATGTCAAAACCAACCCCTATTATGGCGCTACTCAACTCATCAAGCTCGGCTTTTACTGCACGGACATCCATTACAGTCTTTTGTGAGAAAACCCCGAATGGATTTTTCTCAACGAGAAGCAATATAGTAGAAAATAATTTATTAATTCCAACAACAGTCAAGCCGATAGCTTTAAAAAACACCGTGGCTAAAAAGTTTCCTATTGTTTGGAATAATTTATAAATTGGTTCTAAAACACTAGATGTTTCTTTAAAAATATTTAGCATTATTTGCCATGTGCGTGAGAACGCCCCAGTTCTGGCTTCTATAAATTGAAAAGCATTCTTTAACAATACAAGCGCAGCAATCGCTGCGGTAATTGCTATTCCTATCGGATTAGTAAATAAAAACCTAAGAGATGCGCCAAATGCTCTAGCGGCTAAAGATGCGATTTGAAAAGAGCGTTTAAAAATACCGCTCAAAATACTGCTTAAACTTAATGTTTGACCAGCTATTCCCAACAGGCCACTAATTGCAGTTGTTACTAAATTCTTTAGAAGAGACCCGACAGACAATAAAACATCTTTTGTGCTGGCCAACGATACATTGGTTGCACCAAGTAAAACTAAGGTTTGTCTTAAAGATTTATTTAAAAATGGTATTTGGAAATCAATAAACCCTTGAATTGTGGAGCTTGCTAAAACAACATTCATTAAAGCAACAGCTTTTGTAATAGCTACAAAGATAAAAGATAGCTTCAATCCAAGTCCTATAAGTTGCAACAATCGACCAGTTATACCAGATATAAGCCCTGCGAATTTAATAAAACCAACGTTTACATTATCCAAAACCTTAGTTAAACCAAAGTAAGCAATGTCAACGTTTTCAATAACAGCAGCGCCTTCACCAAAAGCAAATCTAAATCTTTCTATTTGGTTATTAAGTTTCTCTTGAGACCCTGCTAAAGTATTACTGACAGCGGCAGCTTTACCGGCAATTGTAGGATAAAGAGTTAGAACTTTTAACAACCTTGCTTGGGATAAACTGCCCTCATCAAGTTGCTTGACGCTTGCTTCAATACCATTTTTGTAAAGAGCTTGCTGAACAGATGCTTCATTTAATTTTATTCCGTACTTCACAAGAGCTTGTGTGTTGCCTTGTAATCCACCAACAAAGTCAACTGTTGTCTGAAAAACATCGCCAGTTATAGTGCTGTAATCAACAACAACATCTAACAATTCTCTAATCTGACCCCTTGATAAATCAAGTTGTGCGCCTGCAGCGACAAGCTCAGCGACCGACTTCCTTAAATCTGAAATACTTATGCCAGTTCGATCACTAATATCACTTATTGCGTCGTTCCACTCGTTAGCAGTTCCTAGGCTTGACTGGAATACCCTCTGAAATCCCTCAAGTGTTCTTGTAAAAATAACTGTTGATTTTTCAAGCTTCGCAAATGACTCAACTGCTTTTAAGTTAAACCCAACTAACTCAGTACCAATCTTTATTGATAAGTCACCAACTAAAGACACAAGTTTAAATATGGCTATGCTGAGACCACCAGTAATTAAACCAGCGACTAAAGACACTGTTCCTGCGAATCTTAAAAGCTTAGAATCTGATTCTTTTAATGCTTGTGATAGAGTAAGAAGCCCCGCACTTGTAATACCAAGTATCTCAGCTAAACCAAAAATGTTTTTACTACTTTTTTTGAATACCTCAGTTATGCCACTAAAAAGCCTTGACAGATCCGTAACCCTAGACGCGAATCTAGTGCTTAACTCGGTACTAGCAACAAAACCAGACCTTAACGCCTTTAAACCAAAGTCTAGCTTAGAAACTGAACCAGCAGCAATTAATAACCCAGCAGAAGCGGCGACTCCTATTTCTTTAAAAGAGAACTTAGCGTCTTTTTCTGTTTGTTGAAAAGATTTCTTGAATGACTTCTCACTACTCTGTGCAGCGTCTTTCGCAGAATCCTCTATTTTTCTATAAGTACCGTCTATTGACGAATCATCTAACGAAATTACCAAGACAATATCATCAGCCACTATTTTATCCCCCCAGCCGTTCTAGCTGCAAGTTGCCTTAAGGTCATTTGCTTTCTTTCGTTTGCGTTAGCCAACTTAGAGTTCAAAGTTCTTAAGGTTTTATTCCTTGAGTTTTTGTCGCTGTGTGGAAAAGAAGTAACTGCTATACCGTCTAGCATTTCTATTGCTGTAATTTTCTCCATGCATGATAGATAATTGTTAAAATCCTCTATTGGCATAGTCATAAGTTCATTATGACCGAAAGAATAGAACCTAGCCACCCTAGCGATGGCTAGATCCATATTACTTACTTTTTTCCAGCGTTTGGATTAGCTAACCCCTCAACAATAGATTGGAATTGAGGGATGGTGCGTTTTTCTAACCAATCCTTATCAATCCCTTTAGACACAAGTATGTCAAAGATTATGTCTAAAGACTGGTCCTCGTCATCTATATCTTTAGACATCTTTTTTAGCTTTCTAGCCTCAAAAACTGTCAAAGGATCGATACAAAATAGCTCCGTACCGTTCTCGTCAATCATTCTAATCTTTTGTTCAGTTATTTTTAAATCCATAACGACCTTTATACCTGAGTATGATCCCCAATTGCCACTTTATTGACAGCTTCATCGATAAAATCGTCAGTGAATACTCGGAACGTCACGTTAATGAGTTCTGGGTTTTCACCTGAGAAAGCAAAAGAATCAACTTTTGGGTATGACAACCAGCAACAGAAATCTTCTGAAGTATCGGTATCTGCCAAACGTGCTGGGTGTAGAATCAATCGTCCTGACTTATCAAGCACATTCAAGTTGTTCTGACCGAAGCCATATCCTTGAAGTTTAGTGCCAGCGCCGGGAGTGAATGAACCACCAGTTGTTAGGTCAATCAGTCTCTCGATGTTTGAATCAGAAATCTCTTTTAACGCAACTCCAAGTTCAACGTTCATACCAGTAACAAGCGAGGTCAAAATATCCGTACCTGTTTGATGTGCAGTGATGTCGAGAAGTTGTTGGTCCATGGTGAGTTCCAAATCGCCTTCGGTATATCCGAAGTCATGAAAGAAACCATCGTGAACAGGAACAAACGTGTGGCCTGTAACATCACCAGCAGCAGCGTGAACACCAGCAGCGTATTCGAGTACCTTAAGGATAACTCGACCATCGTTTTTAGGGTCAACAAGTGCAGTGAGTCCGGCAACCAATACGATAGCAGCGGCAACCTTAGTCGCAACAGCAGCTTGGTTGTCAGTGCTTAGCACAGCAACTTCAATCCCAGTAGACGCAGCTACAGCGGGATCAACCCCACCAGCATCAACGTTGTACCATACATAATAAGCAGTAGATGAACTTGAAAAAGTCCAATATAAATCGTCTAGTCCTAGGCCGGGTTCAACAATAATACAGTCAGTCTGTACTTGTGCGAACTTCACTTCCATAGGCTCTAGTTTAATATTCTCTTGTGAACGAGACATAAAAACACCTCCATAGTGTATGTAATTTTAAAATTTAGTTTGTACTCTGACTAGAGTGTTTTACGGTTCCGCGAAATCCAAGATGTAATAAACCTCAAACGCGAGATTCAATCTTGTAATGTTATCTTGATCTTCTGAAAGCGGAACAGCTTCAAAAGAACTTATTCGCACGTCCTTGATCCCGTCATTCGCCTGCGTGACACGGATCTGGGGTGAGCAAATTTGTTTGATAACAGCTTCGGCAGCAATCATTGATGTCAGACGCCCGTCCTCTTCAACTCTCCCTGCCTTAAAGTATATTGTAACCCCTACTGGGATTAAAATCTCTTGGTCAGTTTGATTTTGACCATTTGAAAATGCATCACCGAGCAAAATGTGGAACGCCTTGTCACGTTTTGTCGATGGTATGTCATCGAATTGATAAGCCTCAGTCCACTCATTTGTATACCCAATAGCGTTTAACTGAGCGCGAAAGAATGGCTTGATGCTTGATATGCTCATCTTCTGATTAATCCTTTAGATACGTTATCAGTCAAATCATTGGCGCTGTCTATTTCACCGTCACCATTGTGATCAAGTCGAATAGTGCCACGCGCGCACGCCTCTTGTGCGTAGGTTCTATAAACTGTTGCTTGTGCAGACCACTTGTCGTCTACCTTGTCTGACAAGCCTTGATATATGAGTTGTAGGGTCCAGAATGCAGACCACTCAACGAAGTCTTGAATGTCCACTAGATCAGCTTTGACGTATCGCTGGCCGCCTTGTTTCCAATAGCGGTTATAATCTAGCCAATCAACGATAAGAGTTTGAACCCTGCGAGCTATATCCTTGTATGAGTTTCTTCCAGCGCGCACGTAGAGAAGAATGTCAGGCTCATACGCCGTTAAGGTCTCGTCTGTTGAGAATAGCATGTCGTCTGCAACACTTAGAACCGATACTGTGTACGTTTTCACAACTGGGGTGGTGCCGTTATCAACTCGCAATGAGACGGTCTTGTCTCCATCGGTTGCGTATTGGTAATCTAGATATCCGGTAGAGGTCACGTCAATGTATCCAGACCCATCGGGATCTATTTCAATGACTGTGAGCGCCGCCTCATCTTGCGAGACATATGATTTAGAACCATCAAGTCTCGTTTGATCGTCTACTTGAACGGTACTTTCTAATTTTAATACTGGAAATAACATCTAATCATCGCTCCCTTTAGCTGGCCAAAACCAGTGTCCCATTAAAAAACCACATACAAGTGGCATCCACGGGGTATAGTACGCCCAGTCTGTGATGATAACAGAAACTGTCGCGTTTTCACCTGCTATATAAGCCACCAAATCCCACAATATTAGCAATGCGACAGCTATGCCCAACAGCATAATAGTTATTCTTCTCATGGCCTGAATATCTCAAAGATACTTTGTATGCGGTGATTCAACCCTAATGGGTGTCTAAATATATAACGAATGCGATTAGTACCAAGACCCGGCGGGAGGTCTACGAAACCATTGGGTGACATTACACCTGCATAGTAAACGTTTGAACCACTCACCCCTTTTAACCCGACTCTATCTCGGCTTTCAACGTACCTCATATTCATACCACCGCCCAACACCTCAATGGGAAATATCCCATAAGCATTAAGCGCTGGATCAACATCAAGGAACATGCCCCAAAAGTAAACCTCATCACTTGGTATTTCTAATTGAGATACAACCCCAGATAGAATCATGTAGTCCACGTCCGGCATCCAACTAAAGTCTGTCCTTATGCATTTAGTATCAAGGTCGCTTTGAGTTGGTGACTCCATCAGAGTCTCAACACCTGCAATGTTCTCGTAGAAAGAAACATAACTCCAGCCGGTGTCTTGGTTTGTGTAATCCTTATCGTGTATTGCTCCGCCTAATATTGAGGTTGTGAATTCAATCTCGTGTATACGTTGCAACCAACCATCTGGTGCGAATTTACTTGTGATTTTAATACCACCAGTATCACTGTCTGATTGTGCAATGGAAACTGTTTTGATTTCGTTCTCAACAAGTGGCTCTCCCGTGTGAGCAGTTACCAGGTCGCCAAGAACCGTTTCTTCACCAGCAGACAATGCTGCTTTAAAAAACACATCAAGGGCAGTGCCAAAGTAATTTATATAATCAAGGGCTATTGTGATGGAGCTTTCCTGAATCTCTTGTGTGAGACGTGGAATATTTAAAGGGTCTTTTGTGAAATTGTATTCTGACATTTTATGTACCTAGCCTTATGAGAAACATTGATCTTTGTCCGATGGTTACAGAGCCACCTGTTACTTTCACTCGTACATCTACAGCTTGAGAGCCGTTCACAGTAGCTTCTCCAATGGAGTTTATTGAGCCTCTATAATTACTGCCCGTACCTTGTAAATCACGCACAGTATTTGCATTGGCAATACCACCATAATATTGAGTGCACTCTGCTATTTTGTTGTTTGATTCAATTATAAGGTCTGTAGAAAACCAAACGGCATATCTACCAGCAAATGGGGTGACTGAAAAGCCAGTGATCAAAGTGTCCGAACCGTTTGAGGTTGTAAAATTAGTACCACTTGCAACCACATAATTTTGGATTCCGGTAGCTGTGCCTGATATAAAACTCTGATAATAAGTCCATGTGCCATTCGCTGTAGATGCATTATCTAAGTAAAGTTCTGCTACAGAGGTAAGGCCTATAGTGAAAAGCAAAACACCATTTTGGGTTTGTACTGAAATATTTTGATTTGATTTATTGATAAAGTAAAAATGATGTCCAATCGCAAGTGTGGTCGCAACGGGAAGTTTAACAATTTGCCCAACGGTGGTGCCTGTGAAAATCTGTATAGTATTTGAAGAAAGAGTAAGTGTTTTTGTAGATGCAGCCGTGGCCTGTGTTGAGGCAAGTAATGAATTCGCTACAGTTCCAAAGTCTTTAACTAATTTATTTAATCTGAAAGGTGAGGTTTGAATGACATCTTGGAATTCAATATTCCCAGAACCGTCTGTACCAACTAAACGCGTATCACTTCCCTCGAAAGCAATACCCTTTGCAGCAACATAATCTTGAGATGGATTTGTCTCCGTAGGAAACATATCATCCTGAGTTCCACCAGTTGAAGGCGACTCAATTTTTAAAGGTTTTACTTTGTCTACCATTTAACATCCTTGTTAAAAAGTGAGGGGCTTTTTACAGCCCCCCTTCTAGTATCGAAAACTAATTAAGCTCTACGGCCCATTTGTTCTATGTGAATTTGCAAACTTGTTGCATTTTTAGCATACCCTGCTTGAACCACTGTATTGCCTGTTCCAACTGGAATTGTTGGAGTGATAAGACCAGCAGTATCACTTAGGTAGTACCGTGAACCGGGAGTTAGACCAGAGAATCCATCTAGAACACCTTCAGAAACAACGTCAACTGGGTCAGTGTCAGCAGCCGATGCTAATGCAAATCCCATCAAACGTGACTCCGCTCCACCTGCAGTAGCTGATGCTTTAGAAACATTGTCAGCAGCAGAGATGTAAAGTGCATCAACGGCAGCGATTGTCTCGTCAGCAGTGTAAGAGTTGAATACTTGGTTTGCGAAGTTATTCGCCCAAGACAATTGTCCTGCGCCATCAGTAGTAATGACTTGGTTAACTGAACCGTCAGCTTGTGGCCAATTAACGCCATCAAGAACCAAATCACCTGCTCCGTCTGGAGTAAGTATGAGATTGCCATCAGTATCGGTTGATACAATCGAGTTACCAGAAGCAAGAACATTGCCGAATTGACCACTTAATAGAGTGATCTCATCTGCTGCTGTGTCCATTTCTAAAGGCACACCGTCCGCTGCGATTTTTAATAATTTAATTTGAGCCATGTTTTATTTTCCCCCTAGTTTTTTAGTTAATCCCCATGATTAACTTCGAAGTTCACACTATCTATGATAGCCCCATTAAGAGATATTCCTAGTGTATCTTCCAATTCTTTTTTAAGTTCCTTATACTGTTTATCAGCATCAGAAAAAGCCGTTATTGCGTTGTTTAAGTCTTGAAATTTAAAGATGTGCGCCTTCAATGATGCAATCTCTGCATCTTGCTGCAAACTTTTTAGCTGCCATTTTCTTGACTCTTCTTTGTTTTTAGCAGCGAAAGTTTCTGCTATCGCGTTGCTCCATTGCCAGTATTGCTCCGGTGAGAGCTTAGGTGTTTCTTTTTTCTTAGCCATCATGATCTCCTTAAAGGTTGTTTAATTGAAAGTGCAAGCGTTGTCGCGCTCGTTGCAAATCCCAATAGCTGCGTAGTCCCACTAAGCGGCGCTGCATGAGTAAGTCCACCGAGTAAAGAAACAAACACAGGCTCCCCAGCTGTGAGTCCGCTCAACCCCGTAACGGTGCCAGCTACTACTACGTTAGCAGATGCGCCAGTTGGTTTAGAGTCAACGAATCCAACAACACCAAAGGGGATAGTCGTGTTGGCGTTATCCGATACAGCGACAAGCTCGCCGCCTGAAAACACGCAAAGATCCCCACTTAATAGTGCTATTGCGGCAGGTATATTCTCAACTATAACCCTATCAGTTGACGCAGTTAATGAAGCAGTGCCTGTCTTGTCAAAGTTAGATGTAAACGGGTTATATATCCAGCCCATTAAGTTTTAACCACTGTCGATATGTCTTCTTTTGTTGCGTCTGTGTATCCAACCGTCACTGTGGCAACAAGCGTACCAGTGAGGCCATTAATGTAATATGAAAAGATTTCAGTCAGTGCGTTCGGGTATGTAACCGATATAGAATCGTACTCAATACCTGAGATTAGTGAACCACTACCACCACTTATTTTAACTCGTACTGCGGTGTCGCTTGAATCGGGTGGTGACTCAACGAACTTCTTAAGCTCTAGATCTTTAACCGAGCATGGGATTGTCATTCTTCACCGTCCGTATCCTCAGTAAAAGCGTTTGCGCTTAGCTCTATGTAATAAAAAGCCACCCAGCGGAGCTTTCCACTGGGTGACGTGTATTGCTGTTCATTCTCAAAGCGATAGAAGGCACTAGCTCTAGCATTCAAGAGCCGTTGTTTTCGGCGGAGACCGTTTAGTGAATCCGCCGTGACAAAATCGCGTACCTTCAAGCTATGGTTCATTACGCAATAAGTTTAGTTACGAGCGGAGACAATCCAACCGCTGCAGATCCTTCACCTAATTGCAAACCACCAACTCCGTAAAGAACGTCAACAGCGACTTGCTTGCCACCAGTGCCGTACTCAAGAGCAGGTTGCTCAGCTACTGCAGGGTTACGTTGAAACGCAACTGCAGAACCTTCTGGTGCGAGCATGAATGCTTGACCAGCTTTAACTTGTTGGTTGATCACTACAGGCACACCGTAGACAGAACCGATTTGACCGTTGATGATTGGAGAAGTTCCGTCACCACGGTAATCGTATCTGCTGAATTCAGAAATCTTGAGCATAGCTTTTTCTTGGTCAGCAGCTAGAACGAGTCTTGCGGTTCCCATGTCAGCAAAGTTAACCATCAAGAACTCACGCATGTCGAGGATGTCATCAACAGTGATGTCACCAGCGGCAGCTTGGTTCAATCCAGCAACAGCTTCCCACTCAGTTAGGATGTCAGAGTTAACTTGACGTCCATGTGCGCGTGAAGCGCGAGTGATAGCAGCAGTCAAATAATTGATAGTTGATTGTTGCTCATCAGCCGCATCGTATCCGAATAGAACAATTTTGTTCTTGTCTAGATCGATAGTGTCGATGCTGTCAGTCAAAGGAGTGTTTTCAGTAGCAGCAGCTCCGAAAGCACGATCTTGAACAGTGAAGCTAGACAGTTTAGGGATTGAAATAGATTTCGCACCTTTAACAGCTAGGTTAGAATAGTTTGTACACAAAGGTACAAGTGAAGCAGATTCTAAAAGCTCGCGTTGAACCAACGCTGCGATTAGGTCTTGTTTAGTGTTGACTAAGTTGTTTGAAGCCATTTTGTAATCTCCTTAATTAAGTTACGCCTAGTTGGCGTTTAATTTCTTCTTTAGTTAATTCGTTGGCTTTCTTCTCGACTTGTTTGCCTACGGGAAAGCCGTCTTTTATTTTCGGCGTTTCTTTTCGGAACCATTCTGGATATTCCTTTTGAGCACCTTCTACTAATTGCTTAACCTCAGCTGGGTTAGGCGAGAAGTTCTCATCCAGTTCAAATCCGCGAACCATATCTGCGCTAAGTTTCAGGACGGCGTCTGGCCTTTGACATTGCGCTTGCATAAGTTGCTCTTTAACAGACGACTGAATTACGTTCAGTGCGTATTTTCCAACTTGAGTTTTATACTTCTCGGAGGACGACTTGTGTTCTTGTTGAAGTTTTTCATAAAGAGCTTTGTAGTTTCCTTGGCTCTCTAGGGTAGACTTCTTAATCGTCGAAAGCTCCTCGTTCATAGCTTCAAGTTGTTGTTTTAGAAGCGCCTTTTCTTGACGATATTTCTTAGCTTCGGATGAGGTAGCCATTAGGCGCTCAGTTAATTCCTCGGCAGTGAATTTCACGTCTATTGCAGGTTCTTGTTGTGTTCCTTGATCAGACTGATCTGTATCTGAAACTGACTCGTTTCTTTCTTCCATTGTATCTTATTCCTTTCGTTAATCAACATCCTGTGTGTCAGGATTATTTCCTTTTCTTAAAGTTGCGGCGTATGTCGCGCAGGATTATCTGACTCATCCGTTTCTTGCCCTTTTCGTCTAGTCCTAGGAATGGTCTTCCTTGCTCAGTAACGTATTCTGCAATGTCTGTGTTCTTTCCCCCACCAGTTCGTGACCCGGTTGGAGTAACTCGCACGGTTTGCGTATTGTAATTTGCATATCCTTTTAGAGAAGCGAGCATTTGCCCTGTAAATGTCAGGTTTGATTTATTTGGTTTGAATAGTTCGCCCTTGGCACCTTTGTATGTGCGCCTAAACTTAGTATAACCTGCTGAAAGTGGCTTTAACTTGGACTCAGTAACGAGTGATTTGCCTGATCGAGTGAATTGCTGAATCCGTTTTGCCCAAAATTCTGACAGTTGATAGAGAACAGGAGCAGAAACCTTCATGTTTTTTATAAGCTCAGCTGCTGTGATGTTCACTTTTACGCTACTCATCGTCTTTATCCTTAATGAGTCGCTCGGCGAATTTCTTCAGTTGTTTGATTTCTTGCTTCTGCAGGCCAAAGAAGGGTCTCTTATGAACGGTGTCACCCGTGTTATGGTTGAATGCTTTTGCATTCTCTTCTGCGTCATCCCAACCGATGTCAAAGGTGTTGCGTGTTGATTTAACCACGTCCATTAGGCCAAGCATGTCGCCAGTGAGCGTCATATTAACCTTGTTTGTTTTTCCGAATGCTTTGAATTCGTCACTGGCCTTGTATTCGTCAGAGTATTTAGGTGTGAAATTTCTGCCATTCAATGCCTTGCCGTCTTGGGTACGTTCAATGATCATATCAATGGCCTTTTGCCCAATCGCGTCTATGACATCGCTATCGTTTGGCAAGTTTCTACCAAGTATATCCTTCATGTTGATCTTAAGGCGAATGTCGTCTTTAGATAGTATCTTCTTCACTGTCATCGTCAGGAGTCTCCACTTGCATGGGCGGCAGGGGTAGCGGAATTGGCTGCGGGGGCAGTTCTTCCTTTTCTATTTGCTCAAGCATCTCTTCTGCTGCTGTGTCGTTTATACCGTGAATAATTGCAATGGCCGCTTTCTTAGTTGTTAGGCCAGCCTCTAGGAGTTTTATTTGAGAATCTTCACGTTCTGTTTGAGTTTGAATCATCTCAGGCTCTTCAAATTGAACACTGACTTCGGATGAGTCAGGAATGCCTCGAACCTTGAACTCTTCGTTTAGAAGGTCATTGTTTGACGATGCTAATTGCCATTTCTTGAATAGCTCGTAGTAGCGATACTCAGCATATCTAAACTGCTCGATGTCGTCCGATGAGGCTTCGAAACGTTGAAGCATTGCAAGCAAGCGCTCGATGCCAGAGGAGAATGATGAGCCGCCTTCTTTTGTTTTGATTGTTCCTTGATCGATTCCCTTTGATGATAGGAACAGGTTTAGGAACATCTCTAAAGAG
>Ga0306910_1000236_pt1 | contig 31364 bp, 25 predicted proteins | sample AntRauMFilla2698_FD_190438 | JGI IMG/M metagenome (GOLD analysis project Ga0306910, IMG submission 190438) | Saline lake microbial communities from Rauer Islands, Antarctica - Metagenome Filla 2 #698 (v2) (version 2) | ecosystem: Environmental > Aquatic > Non-marine Saline and Alkaline > Saline ... | reverse complement strand
AACCATAAAATCTGAAGGTCATTGTGGGTTTATCGTCACCCAGCGTGACTTTGTCGGCCCTTGGATTGGAAATTGTTGAGCTCGCCACGAGTTTGGCGCTGCAGTAAACCATAAAATCTGAAGGTCACGATGGGTTTCTTTGTGCTCGGTGAAGTGCAACATCCGCGCATTTAAAAGACGAACAAGAGGACTCTCTATTTTCGTGGGCACCTCCACACCTGCATACATTCATCGACCGGACCATGCACCTCCAGAGGCTGCCTTACGTCCAACAGCAGGTCGAGGTTCATGGGTGCTTTTCAGGATACCCCCACGCAATCAACGTCTTGTAATTCTGCGTGTTGTGGGACTGGGCGGTGTGACTCAGCCACACAGTGGCCTCGTACATGGCACTTCGAAACACCTTCGACGCTCGATGCTCTAACTGGGTCATGGGAATGCCCATCCTCTCAATCGAGCAAAGGTGCTGGGACAGCCACGTTTTGTACAGGTACGCGACGCCCCTCAGAAAAGCCATGCACCCCGCGGTGTTGGCTTCTGGATCTCCGGCGCACCACCCCGCAGCCTCCAGTGCAGTAAACGGGGTGCGCTGGGAGCTGGGTGACCACACCTTGTGCGTTAGCAGGCAAATCAGCTGCCCCGTCGTCATGAGCTCGAGGCAGATGTCCCAGAAGTGCTCGTAGCGAACGTCTTGATTGAGGACGGCCAGAGCGTGGAGCGGGGTGTTGGTAGGTATCGCAAAGATATTGCCCTCAAAGTGGGCCGAGAGTAGCACCATCTTCATCAGCAACTCAGCCTCGGCATGCAGAGGCCGTTGCTGAACCATCGCGTAGTGCTCGATGATATTGACCGTGTTGTAAGGGTTGAACCCATGTCTCCGTCGCAATTGTTGGCGGTACTGCTGGATTCTAAGCAGCATTTGCTGCATATGGCCACCCATGGCGGGCGAGGCCATGATCCCAAGTGGACATATACGAGGGTACGGCATGGTTTGGGATTATCGAGCGTCGGTTTTGAGATTTTGACCGTTATCGAGCCGTGTGAGCACGCGACTACAACATTGAAGGTTGGACATGAAAGATGGAAGGTCGTCACAAAGATATAAATCCGAAGTCCCCTGTGAAAAACCATATAAATCCAAAGTCCCCTGTGAAAAACACCGAGACGGTGTCCTACGTTTCGTGTGTCATGGCGGAGGGAAAGTGCAACGTCCCCGGTGCACACATCATGACCTTGGGGGAAGCCGAGCAGATCGCGTCGACCTATAACCCCATGGAGGTCAGGCCCGTGGCCGTGGGGGGGGGGTTGATGTTTGATGTGAAGGAGAGCGACATGGTCGTCTCCTCCCTGGCCGACAAGCACGTCATTTGGCGACACAACCTGAAGAACACACGCTCTTGGCTAGGTCCCCTTTGCAGTATCCGCTGCTCCGCTGATGGAGGTTGGTATTCCCTGCAGTGGTACGACTCCATCACGGACTGCAAGCATTTCGTGGTGTACGATACCCGTACTGGCGACAGCGTGCATGACGGAGTGTTGAGGAATAGCATCTACTCCATCCTTGAGCTCGGCCCCCTCAGCAAGAGAAGCTTCAGGTGCGACGGTGACACACTTTACTTTCGCGAGGCGGACCCTTGCACCACCACCACGTGTAAGCTGCCGCCGTCGTGCAAGAATCCAGTTGCGGCCAAGTTCAGCAACGATGTCAGGCGTTTGCGGTTGCTCGTCGACATCACCGTGCAGGGTGAGGCTGCGACTACGGAGAGGAGTGCCGTGCTCACGTACGACGCGTGCAGTGCGACTCTGCTGGACATCAACGTGTTCGCCTTTGAGCACGGTAGCCCCCCAACCCTTCTCTCGTACTCCGTCCTGAGGACGTGCCTGCACCTGAAGTGGGTGTACTTGCAACTACGTTCGTAAGGCGACACCGCGTAAACGCAAATACCCTTGCACTTGACCCTACACGGCGCACATCACCGCCCTCACGTGGGTGGTCAGCTGCGGGTCGTGGTCTAGTTGACGCGTTAGCTGGGTGCAAATGTTGGTGACTTGCGCGTAGCCACCGTCGTGGAGCGGGTGCTGCGCGTCCCTTGACGCGCCCCGCACCACCGTGGCCACCAGCCTCAGAACAGCTGCCAGGCGCTGGCGGCTGAGCGAGGTCCAGTGCACGCATGCACTCTCCATTTCCTGCATCATCGTGTCGACGCACGCGTGCGTCCTCACGTCACGCAGTACCCCCTCGTCCTCGCACATAGTGTGGAGGGCGTTGGCACACAGCCGAAGTGTGAGGGATCCCCCCTCGCGCTGGAAGGCGTCCAGCAGCCCCTTGTGAACGCCCCTGCGGGAACACTCCGCGAGGTAGGCCGGCCACCCCCTCGTCTGCGACCATGTACGCAGGGTGCGGTAGACTTCCTTGAGGGCGCTGGCGCGACGGACGGAACTGTTGGACGTGAGCCCCCCCCCCTCGCAGCGCATCAGATCTTCAACGTCCCTCTCCACGCTGTGGTCCACGTCGGGGAGCATATAAACAGGCATGGCGGCCATGCGGTCGCTGGAGAGCCACCGCTTAGACGGCGCTGACTGTTCTGGCAGCAGCGCCCCCTCCAGCGACACGACAAGCGCGCTCGACAGCGTCGTGAAGGTGACCCGATCGCCCAGCACGCGACGGACGGACAGGGCGTACCTGCCGCAGCCGTGGCTTTCAAACCTCCACGGGGTTTTCCACGCGCAGACGCTCACGGACACCATCTCCTCGAACAGGTACAGTCGCGCGAAGACGCCAAACGGCCTCTCCCGCGAGTAGTCGGACACCATCGCCCTCAGGGCGCACAGGACCTGACGCATCATCGCGTGCGGACACCCGTCAAAGAAGACGCAACTCCCGACGTCGAGGGTGTTTGACGACGCCCCGGGGGGAGAGCGATCGCCGCAACTCCCCCGTGGGGTCGGGGTGGGAGGAAGCTGGGGGGCGAGGAGCTGTCCGGAGGGACCCTGCATAGGCATGTAGTGGTCAGTGTCACGGGAGGGGGGGTCCCAGCACGTCGATAAGAGGGCTCGGTAACAGTAAGCGTGGTTTTGTTTTAGTGCGACGACACGTTGCTGCAGTGTCACGTGTCGCAAAATCCCCGAGACCGTTCATTTGTATGACTATCTGTGACTACAGCACCACGAGACCATGCGAGGGGCAGCGCCCCCTAGCACCCCACCACGTGACGATGCCTGGCCCACATTTGTCGGAGTCCACGCTGTGGTGGACCGAGAGGCCCGTGCAGCCTCTCACCAAAGAGTTCTTCGCGCGCCTGCCGTCCGCGCACCTTGAGCACATCACGATCCATAACCAGGGTTTGGGAGACCGCGACCTGAAGAGAGTTTTGCACGCGGTGGGGGACCTGCGGAACATTCAGCACCTCGTTCTGTCGGGCAACGCGCTGACCGACGCAAGCGTGACGGTCTTGACGAACGTGGTGCGGGCCGCCCGCCACCTCAGCCACCTCGATCTCAGCGACAACCGGCTGACGTGCGAGGGTCTGAGGCAACTCGCGGTGGCCCTCACAGAGCACGAGACCATTAGGTACCTTGGGCTGGCATGCAACCTCGTGCGTGAGAGGGGGGTCACCGCCCTCGCTTGGTGCATGTCCACCACACGCGTGAGCACGGTAAACCTTGGCGGCAACGTGATCGGCGACGGGGGGGTCGCCGCGTTGGCCAAGGTGCTGGGCCTCAGTCAAACCAAGCGCCTGGGGCTGTCCAGCACCGGCATGACCTGTCTGGGCGTGCGTAGCATCGCAACCGCCCTTGTCCGTCCCAACAGTGTGCTCAGCGTGCTGTGCCTGAGCGGCAACCGCGTGGGTGACACCGGGCTCATGTTGCTGCTGGCGGCGCTCAAGGATAGAGACACGATGAGGGAGCTTGACCTGGAGAGCTCTCTGTGTGGACCTTACTGTGGTCGCATCATCGCGGACTGGCTGAAGTCGTCGACGTTGTGCCTTACGGATCTGCAGCTGACGGGAAACGAGCTCACCGCGTCGGACACGGCGTACATACTCTCCAGTCTGCTGAAGACGCGAATCTCTACACTATCGCTCTCCACCGATCACCATTCCCCCCAGGTGGCCGCCCACCTCAAAAGCATTCCAGTCGCGCTCGGCGTGGAGGGTCGTGTGGAGGTGCAAAACTCACAGTCCCCTGTGGGGCTGTGGAGATGGTAGCGTACGTTTTGGGTCGAAATATACGGTGTGCTGCGGTGGAGTGAAAGCCGGTGACTGCAGCAAACAAATAAATAGCAAACCATGGGCGAGAGTACGGAGACGTCCCCGAAAGCCTCCCCCCCCCGTCGTGAGGAGAAGGAGGAGGAGGAGGTGGAGCCCATCCTGCGGGACCAGGGACCTGCGCGCTGGGTGCTGTTTCCCATCGACGAGCAGTACAAGGACATCTACGATCTCCACAAGGCCACCGAGGCGCAGAACTGGATGGCTAGCGAGATTGACCTGAGCGTGGACAGGCAGCAATACAAGGGAGTACTCACAGCGTTCGAGCGTCGCCTGATCGACTGGACTGTCTCTTTCTTCGCCGCATCCGACGGTCTGGTGATGGAGAACCTCAATGTCAACTTCAGCGCCGAGGTTCGTGTACCCGAGATCCTCGCCTTCTTCGCCTACCAGACACACAACGAGGCCGTGCACAGCGAGACCTACTCGCTGATGATCGACGCCCTCTCACCCTCGCGCGACAAGAAAATGCACCTCCTCCAAGCCTTCAAGGAGAACCCGTGCGTGGAGCGCCTAATACAGTGGGGGAACTCTTGGCTGGACAAGTCCAAGCACCCATTCCGGGTGCGGAACACAGCCTTTGTCATCTACGAGGCCCTCCTGTTTTCGGGCAAGTTCGCGGTCATCTTTTGGTTCAAGAAGCGCAACCTGCTCCCTGGCGTCTGCCACGCTAACCAGTTGATCGCGCGCGACGAGTCCGTCCACGAGGACGCTGGTGTCATGATCCACGGGAAGCTGAAGCACAAGGTCGAACCCGACGTGGTGCGTGCTATGGTGGACGAGGCCTTGCAGATTGACCTGCAGTACTTCGGGGACCTGCTGAGCGAGCCTGCCCCCGGCATGAACTACGAGCTGATGGCCGACTATCTGAGAATTGTGTCCAACCGCATTCTCGGTCGCTTCGGCTGCGACCCAGTGTACCCGCACAGGCCGAACAGTATCAGCGACATGATGGACACCATCGGGGCGGAGAACAAGACGTCGTTCTTTGAGCACCGGAACCCCGTGTACCAGAGCGGGTACTCCAAGGCGGCGACCGCGGGCTCCCGCAACTTTGACATCGGTGCAGACTTTTGAGCGGGCTGAGCGTTGAGGTGGATGGACAGCACAAAAGCACGGAGGCTGCGGCCATTCGCGGTTGTGGCCGTGGTGTCCGCAGTTGTACTGGGTGTCGACTCGTACATGCGGGCTACCAGGCGGTATAATGTTTCCGTGTCTGATTGGGTAATGATAAACAACCCTCACCATGTCCGCACAGCAGGTCAGCGCGCCCGCTGAGCCCGCAACCATGGGAGCGATCCTCGCCATGTTCGATAGACTTCATGTGTCTGACACAACGTCCCACACACCCGGCCCCCTCAAGCCCGACATGTCCCACCTCCTCGACATGTACGACCGCCCCGCTAGCGGGGGGCGCGGGGAAGCCTCCCACAACGTCTCCACCACCGCCGACATGTCCCACCTCCTCGACATGTACGACCGCCCCGCTAGCGGGGGGCGCGGGGAAGCCTCCCACAACGTCTCCACCACCTCCGACATGTCCCACCTCCTCGACATGTACGACCGCCCCGCTAGCGGGGGGCGCGGGGAAGCCTCCCACAACGTCTCCACCACCTCCGACATGTCCCACCTCCTCGACATGTACGACCACCCCGCTAGCGGGGTGCGCGCGGCAGTGTCCAGCAACGCCGACAAGGGGGCCCTCCTCGCCATGTTTGACGGTCAGCGTGTGAGTTCCACGTACACGTACGCTATGGATAGCAGAAACATGTCGTCGGTGATGGGAAGTGTCCGCAAGGTACGCCGTCGTGCGGGCAAGGCGTACGCGAAGGAGGCTGTGGGAGGCTCTCTGTCCTCGTACCTGTCCGCCCCCACGTGGATCAGGTCCGCACTCTCGTCCCGTGTGGTCCAGAGCAGCAAGGGTGTCCTGTCGTTCGTGGGGGGGACCCTGGCATCGGTGTACGTGGGCGGCACGGTACAGTCGCTAACAGGAAGCGAGCTGGCCGGCCGTCTGGCCGGTGAGTGTGCCGTCCACATCCTCCGGTCCGTCCCGGCCATGATTCGCGATGTGAAGAGCGGCAAGGCGAGGCTCGGCCGCGTGCTTGTCGGTGTGGCAGCGCAAACGGCGGCCACGTCGCTGGCAGGGGGCATGCTGGGGGACGACACGTTCGTCAAGCAGTTCACGGGGACGGTGGTGGGGACGCTTGTGGGCGACACGTTCCGCGGCTACATGGAGGGGGTGGGGAGGGTGCAGCCGTCCTCCGCCGACACCGACAGGGTGGCTGCGGACACACTCGTGGACGAGCAGCTGCGGCAGGCGGCGGCCAACGCGGACGGCACGGAGGGGGAGAAGCTGTTGGAGATGAACCGCAACCGGAGCAGGCTGATGCAGGGGGCCGCCGCGGCCGCCATCGCCGCGGGCATCACGGCGAAGCTTATGGCCGGGGGCAACCCCCTCCCCGGCATGTGGATGATGGCCAAGAAAAGTAAGACGGTGCGCTCCCTTCTGGCGGCCGGGATAACCTCCTCGGTGTCCCCCCAGCTGGGGGCTCTTAGCGGTTTCGTCCACAAGCAAGCCGAGCGGGTGATGCTAGCCGCCGGCGTGAGGGACGTCACCGTGGTCCCCAAGGCTGTGCAGAAGCGGATACGCCTGCGCATACTTGAGGAAACACTCTACCGGCTGACACTTGCCGACGTGTCGCGCGTGGTGGCCAGCACGGCCGTCAGGTCCACCTTTTCCGCCGCCACGTCCACGGCAGTCAACGGTGCGGCGCAGTGGAACTCCGTTGCGGAGGCCCAACAGGACATTGCGGCAATGTACGAGAGCACCAAGGGTACCGTGGGGGCCGCACTGGAGTCCGCGCACTCGTCCGCTTACTCCCTGCGGGACGTGGTGGCGGCCACACTGACCCCAGGCCCGCAGACCGCGGCCACAGGCCCCGCGGCCGCAGCCGCCACAGCCGCCACGGCCGAGGCGCAGAGGCAGGGTGGCAGGGCAAAAATGTTGGAGGAGAGAGACGCCCGCCTAGAAGTGCGGATGGAGGCGCAGCGCCAGCGTGCACAAGCCAACGAGGTCAGTCAGGAGGAGTTCGAGGAGCGGACCGCGGGGGAGGCGGGGCGCTGGCTGACCAAGGAGATGGTGAATGCAGTCGACGACTTTAAGCAGACAAAGTTTGGCGAGGTAGCCGAGATGTTTCAGGGTAAGAAGATGCGGGGGGTGGGCATCACGGCCGCCCAAATGTACGCGGAGGCGCAAACTGGTGCCGGTTTAACGGGGCACGCTAAGCGTGCGTTTGACGCGTACAAAGACATGAGGAGGGCGAGCGACATTGCGCGAACAGCCGTCACCGGAACCAAATTCACGGCTCGCGCTCTCAACATAGCGCACGCGGACCAAGAGGACACGCAGCGGTACGAGGACCTCGACGATGCTGTGCATGACGTTTTGCCCGACCTACCTAACTTGGACCCATCGACGCTGATTCGTAACGCCGTAGGCTCAGCGACACTGGATGCTATGCACGAAGCCACGCAATTCGAGATGTTTGAAACGGCGATGGCGGGCGCGGGATATCACCCGTACCGCAGCAGGCTGGGAGCTGCAGCAAGCGTCACCTTGGGAACCGGTGTCAGTGACGCCATTGACGGGTTTGTGTCGTACTGGTCAGGGGTTGCATCCAAACACTCCATGCCGAATTTGGGTGTAGGGGAGGGGGGATAATAAAGGGAGTCACCCAGCATGAGTGACCCTGACGACCTTCTGTCGATGCTGCAGGCCTTGCAGGACATTAATGAAATTGAGAATGACCAGAAGGATTCGGCCGAAAGGTATATGGAAAAGTCTTATAGGTATGTGGAGGAGAGGAAACTGGGGGAGGCCTTCGAAGCAGCCATGCAGGCTTATACCATATACATCAACATGTTCAAAGGAAATGAGGAAGTTAAGTGGCAAAATGAGGCTAATCGTGCCCTTAAGATCGCAACTGCCATCAGAGATAAGCAGCAGTCGCCGATGCCCAACACGAACAGGGTGTCGACGGGCTCAAACAATGGGCAGCCGTCTGAGCGCCAGGGTGTGAATCCCAGTTCCATCATGCCTGCGGAGCCCAACGCACTCGGGTTTCGGGACCTTGCAGGCATGCGGACGGAAAAGGCGAAAATCATCGCGAGTGTGATCCGACCGCTTCGGTTCCCGAAGATGCTGGTTTCCTCCAGGAGTCTATTGATGTACGGTCCCCCGGGCACAGGGAAGACTATGCTTGCCAGGCACATGCAGGGTGAATTCAACCTGCAGTTTGGTCAGCAGATTGACATGGTGTTCGCGACGGGGGCCAGCATCAAGGGTAAGTACTACGGAGAGTCAGAGAAGAACCTGCGGGCCTACTTCACTAGGTGCCAATCGATCGCCGTGGAGAGGGATGTACCGTTCACAATCCTGTTTGTCGACGAGTTTGACGCGCTGGCGGAGGACCGCAACAAGTCCGAGGGGCCATCGATTGTGAATGAGATGCTGACGCTTATTGGCTCTGACGAGTACAATCGCGTGCTCTTCGTGGCGGCCACCAACCTTCCGCAGAATTTGGACTCTGCGGTCATGAGGCGGATGCAGCTTACCATGCTGGTGGACCTGCCCAACGACGTAGCGAGACGGGAGATGGTGATGCAGAAGATCAGAAAGAGGTTCTTTGTGGATGACGCGAAGATCTATGAATGTGACTTCTGCGAACAGTTTATCAACCTGATTGTGGAGTGGACCGGACTGAGTGAGGAGGGTGCAGATACCCTTTCTAAAAAGTACAAGGTGGGTAAAACCGACGTGAGTTTAGGAAAGGTTAGGCAGTCAGAAGCCAAGAGCACGTACGGGTACTCTTTCAGCGACATGAACAACGCGCTTGACGGCGTATTTAATGACATGGCTGTGGCGAAGCTTAGGGACGACACGGGCAGGGGGTGCTCGTACATTTGTCCCGCGGACAGATCAAGATGCAAGATATGCGACGATATCGAGGAGAAAGCTAACACGCTAAAGTTGGAGCTGAAGGACATTAACACATACGGAAAGACCGCAGACAAATCTCCTGACTTTGACATTGTCAAGACAACCTTTATGAAGTATCGGAGCACTATCACAGATTCTGACTACCTCATGCACATGAATTACCAATATGGTGCTTAACAAACACTACATGTCATCATGAGACAAAGGGGCTAGTCTGCGTAGCGCTTCGTATCTGTTGTGCACCGGATACACCGTGTCCAAGTTCGACTGCAGCACCCACGAGAAGGGTCTCCGCCTAGCAAACCACTCAAACACGCGAACGAGGAGGTATTTGTGGCATCTGCCATAATTGAGTTCGTTGCAGTACGATTTCATGGCCTCAAAGTTAGGTTCAAAGGTTGTACCGTTGATGACTAGCGGGTACCGTTCGTCACTATCAATATACCTCAGCAGATCACGGGGGACGAAGGGGTGTGTTTGCATCTTCTTTCCTGTCTCATCTTCCATGTCCCTCCACTCCCGCCAATGAAGTTGAATCGGTGTGAAGCGAGGTCTCCACAGACCCCACCTCTCCAGCAGTCCCTTCCTACGGTCGTCAAGGTCTGGCGTATCAAACCACGACCATTTGCAGGTCGTAAGCCTGGAGGTCGTCTGGAACTCCCTCTGCATGTTATCGTACATGCGGAGCTCCTCCACTATGTCCACGAAAAATATGAATCGAAGCCCAACGAACACAGCCAACACCACACAAGCCTTGAAGTTGTAGGTGTGTGTGTCAACGGGGGGGCTGGCCAGAGTACCCAATGCCCAGCATGCCCACAGTACGGCCAACGGATCGGGGCGCGTGAGGCTACACGCATACATCAGCTTCACCGTTGAGTAAGTTACCCCACTGTACCCGCCACCGTAAGGGGGGGCGGGGAGCAATAAATGGACTGCAAATGATAACACATGATGATGGGTTGGTACCGCGGGGTCGCTTTGGTGGCTGTACGCGTGACTAATCGCGCTTGTGGTACCTCCCCGCCTCCAGGTTCTTCATGTAAGCCTGCCGCCGGGCGGTATAGTCCTTGGCCAGATATTCGATGACTGACGCGCGAATCGCCCGCATTGCAAGGTAGCAGTCGGGGTCCGTCCGCATCTTAGCCTTGACTAGTGCCCGCAGATGCACGCACGTCTCCTGCATAAGCTCCTCGCTCTCGGCCTCGCTGTCGGTCTTGGTGAGAATAATGGTCATCGCCAGTTGTAGCGACCGCATGTACTCGATGGTGGCGTCCCTGCGGAGCCCGAAGCTCATCCTGTTCAAGATTGCCCATAGCTCATCGTCATCGTGGAACATTAACCAGCTCGTGAATGTGTCAGACGTCGGCTGACGTAGTGCAACCTGCCTCGCATTCTCTCGTGACATCTCCTCGTTGGAGATTGGGGAATGAGAAAGTGCGAAAGTGGGGGTCAGGTGGGGGAGGGGCTGAAGTTTTGTCAGAAACTGAGAGAGGATTGCTTCTATCGATTTCGCAATCATTGAAGGTTGACCAAGCAAAGTCTACGCAGTGCGGAGTCGGGGAACCAAAAGTCACACGTAGTATATTCAGTTTGCGATTTACATGAAGCAAATCGAGCCATGTCCTACACGAGGTTACATGGAGAAGGGGAGGGTGTTGCACAGGAGAGAATTATCGCGCGTAGGATGGACGAGGTGACAGAAGCCCTCTCTTCCCTGTCGAACATTTTCACGCAGTCTTTGCGTAGCTACGACCCCTCGTACATTATCGCTCTGGAGTACAGGCGCTCGCCGCCAAGGCCGTGACGTCGGTCACAAAAGGGGGTGACGTACTCCGCGCGAGTCTTGGGCGAGGGGACTTGGTCGAGGGTGTCCAGTCGAAGTTGAGGGTGCTGCTGGAGGTCCTTCACGGCGATTGAGGGCAAGCGACAGATCCTGTAGCCAAGCGTAAACAATAAAGGATCAGAGGCACTCCCTACCACCCACGTACGCGAGTGCATGCCACGTCCACAACGGTGGACACGTGCTGCCCATGTTGCCGATGAAAGCGGTGATGTGTACGACGCAAGCGAACACGAGCGCGTCGAGGTCAAGGTTCATATTTACAAGCTGGGTGAGAAACTGGGTTCGGGTTCCTTTGGCGATGTTTACCGCGGTCATCCTCTCGACAAGAGCGCGCAGGGTAATGACGTGGCCATCAAGCTGGAGCACAAGGATGCCAAGCACCCACAGCTCCAGTACGAGTACAAAGTTTACAAAGTGCTTCAGGCTGACGCCGCCACCCCGCGCGTGATTTGGTGCGGCTACGAGGGGGGGTATAACGTCCTGGTTATGGAGTTGATGGGTCCCAGCCTAGAGTCGCTAAGGGTGTCGTGTGGCGGCAAGTTTTCAGCGTGGACGGTGGCCCGGGTGGGGGTGCAAATGGTGGAACGTGCGCAGCACATTCACGACAAGGGGTACGTGCACCGCGACATCAAGCCTGACAACTTCGTGGTGGGGACGGGTTCGCGGTCCACCCACGTGTACGCCGTGGACTTTGGGCTGTCGAAGCGGTACAGGGTGGGAGGTGTACACGTTCCCTACAAGAAGAAGAAGAGCTTGGTGGGTACCGTCAACTACGCTAGCATCCACAACCACATGGGGCACGAGCAGAGCCGCCGGGACGACATGGAGTCCATCGGCTACGTCCTCATGCACCTGCTCTTGGGGCGACTACCGTGGAAGGGCACGAAGGGGAAGACCAGGGCGGAACGGGACAAAAAGATTGGCAGGTTGAAAGGGAACATGCTGACGCAAAAGACTCCCCGACTGATTGGTGACTACTTCACGCACGTTCGCTGCCTGGAGTTTGAGGAGAGGCCCGATTACGTTTACCTGCTCAATTTGCTCGAGCGTATGGCGTCGGAGTCCCGAAAGGCAAGCGGCATCGTAGACTACGACTGGGTTTTGAACGGGCTATGAACTTCTCGGTCATTCTTGCCACCGACCAAAACATGGGCATCGGGCGGGGCGGGGGGATACCCTGGTCGTGCCCTGCCGACCTTCGAAGGTTCCGGAAGATCACGAGGGGGGCCTTCTTGGTCATGGGCCGCAAAACGCACGCCTCCATGAAGTCTGTGGACTGGGGCGGTCGAACGCCCGTCGTTCTCTCCTCCGCGGCGGAGGGGGGGCACTCGCAAAAGTCGCTGGCGGACGCGCTTGCGTGGTGCCGCACGAGGGTGGGAGACGGGACGGGGGGGGTGCGGAGGGTGTTTGTAATTGGCGGAAAACGACTGTATGAGGAGGCCTTGGAGTCCCCCTGGTGCGACCACGTGTACTGTACGATGGTGCCCGGGCAGTACGACTGCGACGTGTCGGTCAGTTACACGATCATGTCCTCACTCTACGAGCGGCGACTGATAGCCATGGGCAGGGACGCGGACGCACAAGGATGCGTCTTTCAACACTTTGCGCGGAAAGTGAACAAGGAAGAGGTGCAGTACCTCAACCTGGTTCGGCGCGTGCTGGCCACGGAAAGGGTGCGGGCGGACCGCACGGGCGTCGGCACTCTGTCCGTGTTTGGGGCACACATGACGTTCGACCTGTCGCACGGCCGCATGCCGCTCCTGACCACCAAGCGCGTCTTCTGGAGGGCTGTGGTGGAGGAGCTCCTGTGGATGCTGCGCGGCAGCACCGACGTGGCGGAACTGCAGTCTAGGAAAGTGCACATATGGGACGGGAACTCCTCGCGGGAGTTCCTCGACCGCCGCGGCCTACATCACCTCGCCGAGGGTGACATTGGGCCAGCCTACGGGTTTCAGTGGCGCCACTGGGGTGCAGAGTACAAGGGTAAGGATCACGAGTACACGGGGGAGGGCGTCGACCAGATCGCGCGCATTTTGCGCCAGCTGCGAGAGGAGCCACACAGCCGCCGCATTGTTCTTTCGGCGTGGAACGTGTGCGATCTGGATAAGATGGCGCTCCCCCCCTGCCACATGTTCTGCCAGTTCTACGTCAGCGACGGAAAGCTGTCCTGCATGCTCTACCAGCGCTCAGGGGACATCGGGCTCGGCGTCCCCTTCAACATTGCATCCTACGCCTTGCTCACGCACATTCTGGCCCACATGGCCGGGTTGCACCCTGGTGAGTTTCACCACACGATTGGTGACGCACACATATACACGTCGCACGTGGACGCGCTGCGCGAGCAGTCGTCGCGCACTCCACTTCCCTTTCCAACGCTTACAGTCCACGATCGAGGCGATACCTCCGCGTTGGACGCGTGGTCGCCCGAGGACTTTACGCTGTGCAACTACGCGTCGCACCCCTCCATAGTAATGAACATGGCCGTCTAAGACACTTGCTCGCACGCACATGTCACGTGTGTACGACACGCTCGCAACACGAGACGAGACAAGAAGCTGAGAGAATTCAGTTGGTTTAGGGTCTTTTCAGATTGCATTCGGCAGAATTTTGTTGATTTAGGGTGTATTCAAATTGAATTCCGGAATGCATCTTAGGCGACCTTCAATGTCTGCGAAACCGATAGACTGCATGCTCTCTCGTGTTTTTCCACAGAATTCCAACTCCTCTCACATATTTCAATTGCTCCTCCCCCCCCCGAGCACAACATGAAACGGCGCAGGGGGGGACGTCTCCCCGCCGTCAAGCGGCCGCGTTACTCGATAGGTCCGCCCCCCCTCGGGCGAGTTGTGTGTCTTCCATTCATGACCTCAAGCCTCAGCTTTTCCCCCATAGGGAATCGCCTCCTCATCACCTCCATGTGTAGGAGGGTTACGTTCGCGACGGTGACCGACAATTTGCAGCTCACCGACATTGTGATGGGCGACTCGTGCTACGACGGAAATGTTGACCGTAACGCATGGTCGCCGGACGGCAAGTCGGTCGCCCTGTGTACGACGCCGTCGTCGATCTCCGTACTTGACGCCGCCACGGGAGTCGAGAAGTTCCGCATCAACTGCGCCCGCACAAGCGTCTGTCGCGACTTGACGTGGTCTGCGGACGGTAAGACGCTGAAATCAATCGAAGTCGGTGACGGCGGCGATTGGTTCATCGTGAGCTGGAGCACATTTGGTGGTGAAGTACAGTCGCAGGTCACGACCCCCCCCTCACGCCTGATCGACTCTACCCTGCACAGAGTCATGCAGTGGTCCAAGGACGGTACCCACGTGGCGTACGCAGGCTCCTCTACGCAGGGCACGTGCGTACATGACTTCGAACAGGGTAGAGATCACCTGCACATGAGCGACACATGGGTCAGGTCGCTGGCTTGGTCACCTAACAAGCAGAGGTTGGCGTGCGGACTGATGAACGGTGGTGTGGACCTATGGGACCACCCCTCAAGCAGCAAGAAGCCCATGCGAATGCGGAGAGTGCCCTCGGACCCCTGCGCGAACATGCACAGTTCATTGGCATGGTCCCCCGAGGGAACCCGCGTGGCCATACGCACGTCAGACGGCCTCGTGATTGTGTGGGATACATGCACGGGTGAGTGCCTTGGAAGCATGCGAACGTCTCAGTCCCACTCATCCGCATCCAGCATTGCTTGGCCCCGTGGGGGTAGGTATATCGCCACAGTGCACCGCTCCTCTCTGCAGTTCTGGGACGTATCCCATATGCTGTCCAACACGCAGAAGGGTTTCAGGGCGCTCATGCTGGCGGCTACCCGCGATTATGCACAGAGAGAGGTGAGTAAGGGGGGGGGTGCCCCCATCCGTTCCCCCCTCCAGAGGGCGGCGTGCCACCCGCTATTCACCCTTCAGGTGTTCTCAACCGTACGCGACATGCTATTTGTGTGACGAAAGAAAGCCCGTCAACGCCACAGTCACGTCACGACATGTACGTGTCACACATGTGCGCGGCCAACGCGCTGATGGATGCGTTCCTGTCCGTGGACAGCGACTCAATGGTTTCCCTCCCCCCGTGTTCCTCCACCACCTCCACCCACTCGTGGGCGTTGACCTCTAGCAGAGCGTTGAGGGTGGCCAGGCAGCACGTCTTCATCTCCACGTCCAGTGTCGCCGAAAGCACCCTGCACACCACGGGTATCACGCCGCCGGCCACCAGGGAGGACAACGTCTCGCGGCTGGCACTGCGGCAAACGTTGAAGATCACCCAGCACGCCTCCCGCCGCACGTCGGCGCGATCGTCCTGCAGTATTCCCAGCAACTCGCCCACCAGCCCGGGGTACGCCGCCACGATGGACGACGGTGACCCCACGGCCAGGTTTGACAGTGTCCAGCACACCTCCCTCCGCAGCAGCCCGTTCCTGCTCCTGAGGAACGGTAGGAGAACGTCCAACGCCCCCGCGGCAACGACGCGCTCCGTGCTTTCGTCCGAACCGGTGGAGAGGTTGCCCAGTATCCGGATGTACGGGGTGACGACCCTCTCGTGACCGTGCTCCCACCTCCTCATGACGTTGACTATCACTTTCGCCAGCCCGCCCGACACGAGGGCGTTCGTCACGGCGCTGTCCTCGCTCTCGTCGTCGGACGCGTGCGCCATGGCCCACCCCGCGTCTTCCACCACACCGGGCTGCTCGGCTAACGTCCCCGTCGTCATCATGCTGACAATCAGCGTCGCGTGGTTGAGGGCGAGGCGACCCCCCCCCCTGTTGCGGGCCATGTTGGACATGGTCCAAGCGCAGTTCCAGATCATGTTCCATGTCACAGGGTCCTGCGGCAACCGCATCGCGTGCCGGGCGCACTTCGCCACCCTCTCCATCCCTCCGTGCAGTAACACCCCCCCGTTCCACTCCTCGCAGTCCCCCGACAGGTTGCCAACTGCCCACACGGCCTGGTCGCGCACAAAGTCGTCGCTATGCCCCAGCAGGGCGATCAGCCGCGGTGCGATGCCACACCTGACAAGTGGCTCACACTGGGCGTGCGTGCCCGCCATCACGTTGCTCAGGCACCACAGAACATCCTTGAGCAGCACGACGTCCAATGAGTCCAAGAGTTGCACCAGCGCACCGCAGACGTTCGACTCCACCACCTGCTGAACGGGTGGGTCAATTTCGCGACACAATATGTCGCCCAGCGACCGCACGGCCTCGTGAACCCCGGTGCCACTTGCGATCTTTGTCTGCAACTCGGCAATCTGCCGCACAGTCGAGGGGGAGGGGGGACGGGGCTGCCGCTCCGCCGCGTCCCTCTTCTTCCAAGCAACAGTGCGGCGGCGGTCGCGGCGCTGCTGCTCTGCACTTCCCACTCGGTCTCCGCGTGCGCCGACAGCCGACGGCTGTGCCATGTAAGCGCGGCGCTGCCACACTCGTTGCGAGGGGCCCGTGGGGGCTGACGCGCTGCGGCCTACCTCCATGGTCCTTTTTATATATCCACAGTGGACGCAACACGACTGCCAAGACACTTCCACGACGCGCACCAAATGTAGTATACGTGGTGCCCCACACCTAGAATGGAACGATACCATAAAATTTGAATGTAACTATGGGTTTATTCGTGCTCGGCGGATATTCTGGGTTTATCGTCACTCAGCGTGACTTTGTCGGCCCTTGGATTGGAAATTCTTGCACTCGCCACGAGTTTGGCGCTGCAGTAAACCATAAAATCTGAAGGTCATTGTGGGTTTGTCGTCACCTAGCGTGACTTTGTCGGCCCTTGCATTCAACAAATGAATTCTATGTTTGCGAAATCGATAATTTGATGACACCGAGATCTGTGGAAATTGTTGCGCTCGCCACGAGTTTGGCGCTGCAGTAAACCATAAAATCTGAAGGTCATTGTGGGTTTGTCGTCACCCAGCGTGACTTTGTCGGCCCTTGGATTGGAAATTGTTGCGCTCGGCACGAGTTTGGCGCTGCAGTAAACCATAAAATCTGAAGGTCATTGTGGGTTTATCGTCAGTCGCTGTAGATTCCGGACATCCGAGTGACTCTTGTCGCGACATCGAGGTAATTTGGACCTTCAATGTGTGCGAACTCGACAAAGCTCCACCACAATTACAAACCCCCCTCTCCTCTGCACAATGTGTGGCGATGAAGAAACCGCTCTTCGTGGCCACCTGGTGGCGGTAGTTCTCTCGGTGTGTTGCTTGGTGACGTCCCAGATCACACTCGCGGGTATGCTGTGCCTGTCACCTCGCATGGAGTTATCTGGGTGGTACGTGGAGTTGTGGGCGTCCGATCTTCTCCTGCTCCACCTCCTGCAATCTCTGGTGGTGCATACCACGTGCGCAGCCACGATTTGGTACGAATCCGTCTTCTTCTGCAGCCAGTGGCGAAGTCAGCTCATGTGGAGAAGCTACGGCTTTTCGGTCTTGTCCATCGTCACGTACATCGGCATGACGAGCGGGGGAATCATGGATACCTGCGCACTCGTTTTCTCAGCCATCTTGTCGTCGCTGGTGTCGTGGCTGCAACCAGCAAGGGGCGCAACCGACGGTGTGGCATTACTGCCCGCAACCGACGTGGCGGTGTTTGTGGTGACCGTGATTCACATGTGCCGCATGGCCGTGGCTGATGCACTCATACTTGGAGAGGTGGTATCGCTGAAGGTCGTCATCTACGTCTTCAACCTGGCCTATACGTGGTGGTTGGCACGTCAACGCCTGCACGACTCCAGCGCGGACAGCCACAATCTCACCACGGAGTTGGGCTTCATCTATTTGTCGTGGTCGTCGAACGTAGCTTGGGTGATGGCCTACGCAGCGTAAAGCAACTCCTCCACTTCCGCCTGGGGGCATTGGAGGAAGCTCCGACGAATATCTGCATCAAACCCATTGTTGGATTCATCCGCATCTGACGCAGTCACGGTTGCTGAGCTGCTCACAGGCGCGCAGGGAACGCCTGTCTTGATTGTCACGTGATATATTCAACAATGGTCCGCACCCCGCCGGCGAATATCCTCCACCTCACGGTGGAGGAGTTTCTTGCATTCGCCAACCTGGCGGCCGCCCCGCGGCAACGCACCCTGTCGCAGAGCGTTCGTGACCTGTGTGATGTTGTGTCAGCGTATTTTGTTCCCAAGGCGGTTGATTTTTGCTGCCTTGGCTTGCTGGCGAACCTTCGCGGTTCCACGACCTCAGAGGGCACCATGTCGTGCGCCCGTACCCTAGGAGCGTTGAATGCCCTCTGCGCGCATCTGGACCCCCTCGCCACCCCGGACAAGATCAGTAGGGAGGGATACACGGCGTACCGGACTCTCTGTGTGCGCATCCGTGTGATGCTTGAGGATGGGGGGGGGGACCCTAAACGTTCCTAAACGTCACCGTACCCTTGATGCTGTCATCCCTGCTAGATTTCACCGTGACGGTATAGTAGGCCCCCACAGCCAACGTAGCCCCGGAGAGGGTCAGTATCGTGTAGGAATATCCAAACCGCGCGGACACAACCGATGGGGATGCATACAGTACTTTCATCCCCACCTCCTCCACCTCACCCTTCTTCACCGCCGTCACCTCAAAATGCTCTGTGGAAGACCACCGGGCACCGTCCGCGGGGTGCCAGACGCGCATGTCCACATGAGACGCGTTACCGTGCCTCTCAACCCTGCGGAAAAATACAAACAGGGAGCCGTACTCAATCGTACCGTCCACCGCAATGTTGGTTCCCGCGTCGTCATTCTTCATCCTCAACGTAAACGGGTCGGGCACATTGTCAGGAAGTTCCCAGCAGCCCGCGGTGCCGGTGCTCGTCGCCTCTTGCCAGTTGTCTTGAAAACCGTCGCCGACCTGAAGTATACCTCCCCCCTTCGCTGCGGGTACAACCTCCACACAAATGGTGGCGCTGGGAAACGGGCGACTGTCGTACGCCATTAGGAGTCTGGGCTCCTCCTCGGTGATAGGTGGATGGACGGTGTAGAGCCCAATTGAAACGGTAGGAGTCCCTTGGTTAACCGTGCAGCGCAGCCTGAGCAACTCTGCCACGCGGCTGAAATCCTTTGCAATGGTCCACTGGATGACGTTTTCGTCATTGGATACCGCCCCCTCCACCGTTTCCCACTCCGGCTCGGCGTCGCCCTCCATCATGAGCTCCAGTTTGATATCGGGGGAGGTCTCGTTCAGCGCGTGAATGCCCAGTAAAATCAGCTTGTTGTCCCGCCCCGCGTACATGTTTCCGCGCCCCGGGTACAGCCGCGGGTAGGATTCGGTCACAGTAAACGTCGCACTCTCCACGGATTGCGCACCGTCAGTTACGCGGAGGAAGTACGTGTGGCCGGCCTCACCACGGACAAGGTTGCCATCCAAGTGAATGTCAGCCGACAAGCCCCTCACCGACTGCACCACGTACTCGTCATTGGTGTCGTCATCAACCAGAACCCACTGCACGGGGCACCGCCTCATCGCGCCATCACCACCGTCGTCGGGGAGTAGCAACGAGAACGTGTAGGTCTCTTCAAGGTCTACGTGCGCCGACAGGTACAGCGGAACCGCCGATCGCTTAGACTTCGTGCCTGCGCCGCCTGCGTCGTCCGGAAGGTCTTCCCACTCGGTAGTGGACACACCATCCTGAAACACCACAACCCCCTCACCGATTGTGCTGTCCTCCGCACACGCCCCCGCCCCCCCACCCCCGGAGGGGTCGGGGAAACCTATGGTGTAGGTCAGTGGGCCCGTTTTGGCCGCGCCGACCGATGCGTGCTTGAGAGACACGCGAAATGTGAGGGTGGAGGGCCCCTTGGGCATGTTGGGGGGGGTGCCGCGTATGTGGTACACAAAGTTGAACCCGAGTGCCGATGACTCGTTACTGCTGCTGTTCTGCTTCAGAATCTCCATCTTGGTCAAATTGCTACCGGGCGTCAGCTTCCACGTGCTCCCTGCAAATACCAGCTCCGTGGACCACGAGGCCGGGGTGGTTCCACTCTCATGTAAAATGACGGGGACGGCAAAGACCCAACCCGTGTGTGTTATGGTAATGGCCGCGGGTTTTACGCCCGATGTGTCGAACTCCCAACCCTCCTTCACATCGAGGGACGCAGACACGGCTTGAGACCCACCGCTGCTGACGCGGACAACGAACGTCCCCAGGGACACCTCCGGAACGGTGATCACTGCCGTGGACGTTCCCGTCACGGTCTTGAGGGCGGTGAAGGGACCTGCGGCCGTGCCCGCCCAAGACACCTCCACGTCACCTGCCAGAGCCTCGCTCGCGGACCAAGCCACCGTCAGCTGAGCGCCCGGGTACGTGGTCGTGGCAACCGCGTTGCTCGACAGGTGCAGCAGGTTGACGCCGGTAAAGATGCCCGTCACCGACTTGCTTGCCGTGTCCACCACCGTCAGCGTGTGCGGTAGGGTGTAGGCAATTTCTCGACTTTTGCCGCGAGCCACCATCTTCGTGGTCGTGACGCGGAGGCGAACGCTCGTGTCCAAGAGCAACGCGCCGGGCGTCCACAGCAGCGTGGACGTATGCGTGTCGAGGTGGGCTCCGGGGAGCTTGACGAAGGACGTGTTTCCGTCTTTGCTGTACTGCACCACGGGTTTCCCCGGAAGCAGCGAGGCCCACGTCGTCGTCAGCACTTGAAACTTGACATTGTTGCCGATAAGGACCTGCTCCGGGCCGTTCGTGCCGGGCCCTGACACCCTCAGTAGGGGCTGCACCGGGAAAACGGAGGAGCTGACAGCCTGCGTCCCGTCCTCGCCGTCTGTCACGCGCACCGTGCACGTGTCGGAAAAGGTATCGTCGGGGATCGTATACACGACGACACGCTTACCCGATCCCTTTGCAAATTCGACGACTGACGCCCCCCTGTCGGTTTCAAAGAACCAGCGAAGCTTGCCCGTGTGAGTGCCCACGAATTCGGCGCGAATCTTTCCGTGCGGGCGCACTGTGCTTCCCCACCCGTGTTTGGTGGTCGGGTTGCGCACTTCGACGCGCTCAAATGCTTCTGTGGCGGGTGGGCCATTATCGCGGTTATAAAAGGCCGCGAAGTAGACAATCACACCAATGACCGCCGCGGCACCGACACCAATCAGCACCCAAGCCCAGACTGGAAGTTTCATCGTTGTTTATCATTAGTGAGCGCTACTAAATGACGGCCGCGTTGGTACTGCAAAGTACAGGATACCCTTCGTTGAAGGTGCGTATGCATGATCTTCGTGCGCCGTACGGGGCTGTGGGGCGCGTGCAGTGCCACCAGATTCCGCACAAAATGTAGACCAAGTGGTTCCTGCTCGCCTTCCTGTCGTCGCCGTGGTACTGCTTGTTGCGACGAAGAGTCCGTCGTACATCACGGTTGCTATAATCCATGTCCAAGGTGGTGACTGTCACATTGTCCCTCAGCGCTCCTGCCAGCGCCTTCGCCCCTACCGGTCCAATGTTGTTATGTCCAACGTTAACAAAGACTTGTTCTTCAACAGCGCTCATGCCAGTACCACGCACCCTTCGGGCCCGATGGTGTTCACAGACACATTCAGATCAGTAATAACGCTTTCCCCAACCGCTTCTGCAACTTCCGCACCCCCTCGGGCCCAAGGTTGCTGGCTGACAGGTGCAGGTCGGTCGTGCTTGTCGCGCCAACCATCAACTACGCAACGTCACTCATACCATCGGCCTGTGTGTTGTACGTGTTCTTGTTTGCAAATGACTTGGATGGTAACACGCTTAGCTCGTTTCGAGCGCGGATCATGACGCCACGGTTGCGTGATGCAGTTACGCATCAGTCAAACACAAATGTCGGGGATTGACCTCCGCTGTGGTTCTGTAGCCGCGGGTTTGTGGGGCTATACCCACTGGTCATAGACGTGTAGTAATCGTTCGTGGAACTCTCTGACCCTCCCGCCCTTTCAGTTGACCTTCGCGGGGAAGGTGGAGATGGGGGAGGAGGAGGAGGAGGGGGTGGAGGGGGGGGTGGAGGGGGGGGTGGAGGGTACCGGGACGCGTCGGCTCCGTATGAATTGCGTTGGAGTGGCCTGAGTGGTGAAAGTCCGCGCCGCGGCCGGCGCTCATGCTCGCCGTAGGGTGTGCCAGGGTACGGGCCACGTCCTCGCTGCGCGTACCGTGGGGGTCCTGTGCGCCCAACTCGATCGGGGATGTGCACGTAACCTATGCAGTTGATCTCGTCACAGAACCCGCACCGCGCAAACTTCGGGCACACTCTCAGGTGCGCAAAGCGGCATTGGTCCCCTCGGCTGCACTGACCACGCTGGAAGTTTCTGCACACAACGGGGAGCCCCGACATCTCAGTGCTTGATATATACAAGTGCAGGCGACGTCTCCCCCACGGGTATAAAATAAATCCGTATATGAACGTTTCCCGGGACGTCCCATACGGGGAGCACGCGCGCTGTGTACTAGACGTTTACGGTGTCCGTTCGGGGGCGGCGGTGCCCGTGGTGCTTGTTATCCACGGTGGTGCGTGGATACGAGGCGACAAGCGGGGCACGGAGGACGTGTGCAGGCTGCTGGCATCCCGCGGCCTGGTGGTCGTGTCGTCAAACTACCAGTTGGCCACCCTCCCAGGAAGTCTACTTGTCCGGGCAATGCTCGGGTTGACTGCGGCGTTTACCGTCCCCCTCTTGTGGACGCAACACGTCCGGCGTTCTGTTGTGGCCATGTACGTGGCGCTCCTTTGTGTCGTTTGGGTATTTATTGCCGTGAACGTCACGTCAACGACCGTGGCGGACGCGGAGGGGGTCTTGCCACCGCACGTTGGTGATGTGGAAAGAGTGCTGCAGTGGGTCGAGGAGCGCGTAGGCTGGTACGGGGGGGACCCGCAGTCTGTCGTATTGCTAGGCCACTCGGCGGGGGCCCACTTGGTCAGCCTGCTCGCTCTTCGCCGCTCCACGCGGCAGCGATGTCCCGTTATGGGGGTGGTGGGCATCAGCGGCGTGTACTCTCACGCGCGGTTGAAAATGTCGTGGTGCGGATCATGGCTGTCACGCGTGGCGTTTGGAATTCGAGAGTCGTACAGCTCGCTGTTTCCCGTTGCTTGTGTGCATGACCACACGCCCCCACACCTCCTCATCAACGCCGAGTGGGACTTGGGCCTGATGAGGCACACGTGGGACATGGCGGTAACGATGAGAGCTCACGGGGTGTATATACGCTGCCGACGTTACGCGGGAACGCACTTATCCATTATGAAGGAGTGGGGGAGGTCAGGGGCGAACGCGTGTATATTACGCGACGTGCTCGCCTTTATTGACCATGTGTCTGCTCGGGAGGATACAGGGCAGTCGTCCTGTCATGTCGCCACAGGGGGGGTGCAGGCAGACTCATGCTGCTTGGTAGACGGCCCTTGACAGCGTCGCAATCTACGCAGTACACGATATCGCCCTCCGTGTACGAGTCCGTCGAACATTCGCACGTTTCGCAGTACAAGAACTGGGGGCTTGTGTGTTGGAAAGTTGTGTGTTGGACGTGGAAGCGGCTCTTCATCGACGGGTACGTCGTCATCGTTTCGTTGATGGATATGTTTGTATATCTCGACTTTTGCGTGGATCACGGAGAAATGAGTCATATCATCGATTTCGCAAACATTGAAGGTCGCAGACTCTCTTGTCGCAAAAAGTCATATGCATAGTGACACTCAGAGCTCATGAGCTCGTCGAAGCCCCGTCCAACGTGCTGTTGCCCCGACAAGTGTTTTTTAATCAAGTCCATCACGAGTGTGACCCTGGACCTGCAAGACAACAATACTGGCTCCGAGGGGACTGAGGCACTAGCAGGACTGCTGCAGGGGAACACGAGTGTGACCATCCTTCATCGCAATATGCGCCGCTAACAGGACCAGGCCACTGCACCGATATTCTCGAGGGTGGTCAGGTGGGTGGAGGGCATCCACTCGGTGAACTCCTCTCGGATATACGAGTCGCGACTGTGGCATCTGGTGGCGCAGTACGCGTTCACCACGCCCAAGGGGCGCAAGGACGCCCTGCGGGCTGCGCGTAGCCATACCCAATGAAGATCGAGGTCACATTACAATGTTTACAGCATTCACTGTTTGCGATATCGATGGAACGAGTGATCCCTCCAGTTTCTATACAAAACAATGGACCTCCCCTTTATCACCAGCCCCCTCACTTGACCGCCGCTTTCTTTTACACCCTCGTCCATTCCCCGTCGTCATGGGGCCGCGGAAGCGTCGTCGAACTGCGGGCGGTCGCCCCGACAAGTGTATTCTTATCAAGTGTGCTGCCCAGCTACGTGCGTTTGTGTTGGCACCGCGGCAGTGCCGACGTCTCATAATCAGGACCAACATGGACGCCGAAAGCGTGAGTGTCATTGCTCAGTTACTGCGGTCCAGCACGGTCATGACCACTCTAGACCTACATGGTGCCCAAATCGGCGCCTGGACTGCGGTACTGGCAGGAGCGCTGCGGGGGAACACGACGTTGGCCACGTTGAACCTGGCATGGAACAACATCGGCCCCAGGGGGGCTGCGGCACTGGCAGGAGCGCTGCAGGGGAACACGATTGTGACCACGTTGGACCTGCGAGGCAACAACATCGGCCCCGGGGGGGCTGCGGCACTGGCAGGAGCGCTGCGGGGGAACACGAGTGTGACCACGTTGGAGCTGTCATACAACAGCATCGGCCCCAAGGGTGCTGCGGCACTGGCAGGAGCGCTGCAGGGGAACACGACGATGACCACGTTATACCTGTCATGGAACAACTTCGGCCCCGGGGGGGTCGCGGCACTGACAGGAGTGCTGCAGGGGAACACGACGATGACCACGTTAGACCTGTCATGGAACAACTTCGGCCCCGGGGGGGTCGCGGCACTGGCAGGAGCGCTGCAGGGGAACACGACGATGACCACGTTAGACCTGTCATGGAACAACTTCGGCCCCGGGGGGGTCGCGGCACTGACAGGAGTGCTGCGGGGGGACACGACGTTGACCACCCTGCGCCTGCAAGGCAACAACATCGGCGACGAGGGGGCTGCGGCACTGGCAGGAGCGCTGCGGGGGAACACGATATTGGTCACGTTAGACCTGTCATGCAACAACATCGGCCACGAAGGGTGCGCGGCACTGACAGGAGTGCTGCGAGGAAACGTGACACTGACCACCCTGTGGGTGGATGGCAGCGGCATCCCGCAAGAAGGTAATCGTGCGCTCGCCATCATCCTTCGTCGCAATATGCGGTACCGCAAACAGGACCGGGCCACTGCACCGACATTCTCGAGCGTCGTCAGCTGGGTGGGCCGCATCCACTCGGCGACCCCCTCTCGTATATACGAGCCGCGACTGTGGCACCTGGTGGCGCAGTACGCGTTCACCACGCCCAAGGGGCGCAAGGACGCCCTGCGGGCTGCGCGTAGCCATATCCAATGAAGATCGAGGCCGCGCCGGAAGGCGCGTTTCGACTTATTACTCACATCGCGTCTTGAAGGAAAATAAAAAGCCATGAAGTCCTTCATCCGCGAGGACGGTAGCCATCCCGACACGCGGTGCAGTCTTACTGTACTGCTGTACGGAGGTGATGGCTACATTGGAACGCACCTGCGGAGTCTGTTCGCGCTAGCCGGCCACAGGGTTGTGACCACCGGTACAAGAATTGAGTCGCGGCGCACCCGGGAGGAGCTAGAGCAAACAAAGCCTGACCGTGTGGTCAGCTGCACTGGGCGGACCCATGGCACGTCGTCTGACGGCACGGTCATCAAGTCCATCGACTACTTGGAGGACCCGTCCACGCTCGAGGAGAACGTGCGGGACAACCTGTACGGGCCCGTCCACCTGGCCCTGTTGTGCCGGGAGCTTGGGATTCACTACACGTACGTGGGGACCGGATGCATTTACTCCTCCTCATACGCGGAGGACGGAAGTGCACAGGACACCTACGACGAGGATGCCCCCCCCAACTTCAACGGTTCCAAGTACAGTTTGGTCAAGGGGTACACCGATCAGTTGCTAACGCGCACTGTCTTTGCCGAAAGCGCTCTGACGCTGCGTATCCGTCTGCCCATCGCGGCCACCCCCCACCCACGCAATACTCTCACCAAGCTTGTCTCCTACCCCAAGATCCACAGCGTGGAGAACTCGGTCACCTGTTTCACCATGCTCCCCTTGATGGTACAAATGGTTGCCGACAAGCTCGTGGGGCCGTATAACTTCTGCAACAGGGGAAGCATTAGCAACGGTCGCATTATGGAGCTCTACAAGGAGATGGTGGACCCCAACCATACTTGCGAGTTGATTTCCGCCGGCCAGCTTACAAGCATGCTTCCCGCGCAGCGGTCTAACACGGTACTGAACACAGGAAAGCTTGAGGAGCTCTTTCCTGACCTTCAGTCCGCGGAGGACGGCGTACGTGAGTGCCTAAAGTCCTACTTGCGCAACCAAAGACGGGGTAGAGAGGGTAGAGAGACACGCACGCGTATATGATTGTAGGTGGGCGGCGACACATTGAAGCAGTCCTTCACAAAACAAAGGTCACGGTGGCACTCATCCTTGATCACTCAATCGTAGGGTCACAAATCGTTATTAACGCTACAAAAAGATTATGTACGTGTCCCTTCACTCTCCCTTCGCGTATGTAACCGCACTCAAGTCATGACTGACGTTAATGTGTTGATGATAGACATAGCGTCCTTCCCGCGAGCGCAGGACGTGTGTCGCGCCATCACCGAGGGCGTGTGGACGCACGTGTACTTCTTGGTGACCCCGGTGCGAGGGGAGTACCGCGACATGACGCTGTCGATGAAGATGTCGTTTGTAGCCAATCGCATGCCGTCGGTGCGTGTGATCAAGGTCCCTCCCAAGACGGACACATACGCGTTGGCGGCGGGCTTCTTGCTGGCCGTCCACCCCGCGTGCACGGGGGCGCACCTGTGGTTCATGACGAACGTGGTGCAGGGGGTACTTCGGCCCCTCACGAAAGCGCCAGACATCCACGTGCGTGTCATTCGGTGCACAGGCGGCGGACAAGGGGGGGGGTGGAGCGAAGTGGACTCGTCCGATCCTACGGGGGAAGAGAGCGAGGGGAGCGATCGTGAGAGCGACTGTGACAGTCCCCTCTGGCCGCTAACGGGGGAAAGCGAGAGCGGAAGCAGCGAGGCGGAATCGAGCGACTCGGGGTGTGCACACGAGCGTCAGGGGGACCCCTCCAGCCAAGCCATGATGGCGGCCCTCACCCAGTTCATAGGGACACCGCAGTGTGCAAATCTCATGTCGAGCGTGATGAGCAGCCAGCAAGCTAACGGGAGTCAAAAGTAAGCACAGTTGTCGGACTTATCACTTCTTGCTCTTTAGTTTCCGTTTCTCTCGCATAGCCTTCCGCCTGCTCTTCCCCATGACACGACTTTCTTCATCTGCGGTATCGGCCGGCATCAATTGCTGCTGAATCGCCTTGCCAAAGGCTTTCCAGTAGCGAGAGGTTTTCACCTGCGTGGTTTGCACCCTGTGCACGTTCATCATTGCGGTCTTGTTGATAGAGTCCATGGTGATGTACTTCTTAATCCACTCCTTGTAACTGTGATCTGCCACAGAATCGATGTAGTTCGCTTGAACAGCAAAACGCACACGGTCACACGTCTCGTTTGTGTTACTACCCTCCCACGGTGAGTCATCCTCAGAGTAGGTAGTATCCTTGCTGACCCAAATGCGGACGGTGTACGACATAGCCTCCGGGGGCAAGGCCAATTCCCGCCTGTCATTGCATGGGCACATCAGTTGCCAAATCCACACATTGCCCCGTTCGTTCGTGCGTTTCTCTTCAAAACCGCACGAGCAACCCTCCCAACTAGGACAGTTATCGCAGTAGTCATCGGGCGTGGTCCACGTTTTTGCGTTGAACCCAGTACACTCCCCTAGCACGACGTAACCGGGGTCCGGATCAAGACAAGATGACATTTGGAGAATTGTACGCGCCACGTTATCTGTTTGTTAGGAACACTGGAATGCAAATATGTAACTGAAACGCACACCCTTCGTATTGTCTACAGTTCACCCACCACTTGCATCTCTACTGCTCACCACCTGGCGATTGTTGACGAGAATACCACCGTACACCAGCCACGATAGAAGTGACTTGGACGTCAGGCTTAAGGACGCAAGCGTGACCTCGTACGACGCGAAGGACATCACATCGAAGCAGTACAGCGTCTGCGCCACCCCAAACGAGGCAAAGAGAGAGAACATGGTCCAGATGATGGAGTAGACTGCTGTAGGGGGTTTTGACCCGTCACTGACCACCGTGTAAAACGACACTATAATCTGCACCCACATTGACGAAAACACTCCCCATGCCACGCACAATAAGGCCACAATGTCTGAGCGCGGCGCGCCCTCAGCCTTGCGCACTTCAATCATCATGCCCAAGACCTGCAGTGTGACATTCATAATCATCAGTGAGGTTAGTGTACGGACCTCGGTCACGCCAGACAGGATGGAAATAATGAACGTCATGACCCCGGCCGACAGTGAGTACTCGGCCCACCGCAGCCAGTTCACCTTCTTTTCCAGAATGCGCGCGTACCAGCCACGACCTACGGCGGAAGCCAAATGATTCACCGACGACAGCAAGGGGAACACGGGTACAAGAACGCCAAGTTCGAAGCGACACGTCTTATCATCGATCACGCGCTCCCACCCCAACCGCGTGATGGGCCACTTCACCGAAGATTTCGAACGGCGAGCGATGAGGTACGACAGGGCGGCACCCTGAACTAAGTGCAGTGTGGCTGCGGCACCGTGTAAGGCTGTGAAGCGAGCGCTCATCGTTTGTCTAAGGCGAATGTAACAGGGAATCTCGGATGTCCTTGCTGGTGCGAACATCCGCGTGACTTTGTCAGCCCTTGCATTTCGACAAATGAATTCTATGTTTGCGAAATCGATAATTTGATGACACAGAGATCTGTGGAAATTGTTGCACTCGCCACGAGTTTGGCGCTGCAGTAAACCATAAAATCTGAAGGTCGTTGTGGGTTTATCGTCACCCAGCGTGACTTTGTCGGCCCTTGGATTCCAACAAATGAATTCTATGTTTGCGAAATCGATAATTTTATGACACAGAGCTGCTGTGCCTGGCGCGCGCGCTGCTGCGGCGTTCGCGCGTGCTGCTGCTGGACGAGGCCACGTCGGCGATCGACCCCAAGACTGACGCGCTGGTGCAAGAGACCATCAAGACGCAGTTTGCCGACCGCACCGTCATCACGGTCGCCCACCGTATCGACACCATCCTGCACAGCGACCGCGTTCTCGTTCTGGACGCCGGCACGGTCCGCGAGTTTGACGCGCCCGACGCGCTGCTGGCCGACCGGGACAGCGCCTTTGCCGGCATTGTACGCGAGGCGCAGCTGAAGCAGGAGAAGAAGACGGAGAAGGGCGAGGACCAGGTTTTGTAAACTATCGGCTCCATGAGTTCTTGTTTCGACGCCACGATGCTCATAGCGTTCTGCGAGCGGTCACGAACACCGACGCACCACCCGCTCCCCGCAGCGTCTCGCGCGCAAGGACCAAAAGATCTTCCTCCAGGTCGACGTTCTCACCGTCCGAGTCTGCGTCTTCCTCCTCCTCACTTTCACCGTCGCTGCTCAGCACCGGACCAAAATACTCCAGCCGCCCAAGCTCGCCAATCAGCTCCGCCTGCCACTCCGCCAGCTGAAGCGGAAGGCTCGCCGCAAGCAAAGACACCTGCAGCTCGCACAAGTCGTAAACCCAGCCCATGTCAATGTCAAGGCGCTTGACATACAAGTCATGGACGGCGTCGTCAATAGCCGCTTGCGCGCCGCGCACCGCAAATCGGACCAGGCCGTTTGACGGAGGCGGCTGCTTCTCCACGTGCCCCTTCATGACGTCAGCGGCCGCCTTCAGCAGGTACGGGCACACGTGAAATCGCCCTTCCGGCAGCCGACACTGAGCGGCAGCGCTGACCGCCTCAAAAGGCACCCCATCGTGCTTGACCTGCTGCACGTAGTGGTGCCGGCAGCCGTAGTTGCTGTCCTGCCTGATGTTGTCAAGGGCAAAGGAGAAGCACTCGGCGTGCGTGCACTCCGCCACGCACTTGAAAGAGCCCCGCCCGCCCACAGCGCAGACAAACGGGCATTTGTCTTCGTCAAATTCCACCTGGCTCATGAAGTTGCCCAGCGCTGCTGCTCCGGCGCCCTGCGCTTCTGCAAAGCAGCTCCTGAAGTCTTTCTTGGACATGTGCTTCACCGCCCGAGCCATGAGGCTAAGCAAGAAGCGAAGGTGCACCTTGGCAGGATTCATGCCCGTGAAGCTGTTGAAGGAGGGCCCATTGTGTTGCGGAGAGCATTGCTCTCCCTCACGCTTCACCTCAGCATCTGAAGGGGGCATGATGAACCGGTGCAGCACGGCGCTGGTTGCAAGGGACCCCAGGTCAAGCTCCCTGTCCTTGTCAAGCTCCCTGTCCATCTCCAGCGCGTGTGCCCCGAGGTCAGACCAGGTGATATTTTGAGAGCGCGGAATGCGCGTGAGCACCTTCTCCCACTCCTCCCTGCCTCTCCTTTCTCCTCTCTCTCCTTTCTCCTCTCTCTCCTCCATCAATCGATCCGTATCCGATCTCTCAAAATTACCAGACGATAGATTCCAGGTGGATTTCAAACTGCTTAACCGACAACAAGCAGTCTCTGAACGGTCCACTTGGATTGTTTAGGATTTGCGATTTTGTAGCCTCTGGGCAACGTGCGGCGATGAAACTTGGGTCATGGGTAAAATGCGACATGTACAAGCTCTCTGGTATGTCAAATGCGGCACAGCAACTCGTCAGACTAATGCAGCAACCTGCCTTGGACCGACGGATCGCAAATCATCGCTTTCGCAAATCCTTTCGCAAATCGTGAAAACGGGCCCAGAGAGGCTGAGACGGAACAGGTGGATTGTTCCATCAGATGTGGATTGTTCCCGTGCTAGCCATCGAGCGCTACTGCATGCCGCTGCTTGTTTGAAAATCCCCCTGTGGTCCGCGACGATTTCACTGCTGCTCGCCGGCTGGAGGCGGAAGTGACCGAGGGCGGGTCCAACTTCAGCGTTGGGCAGCGCCAGATCTGTGGAAATTGTTGCACTCGCCACGAGTTTGGCGCTGCAGTAAACCATAAAATCTGAAGGTCGTTGTGGGTTTATTGTCACCCAGCGTGACTTTGTCGGCCCTTGGATTGGAAATTGTTGCGCTCGCCACGAGTTTGGCGCTGCAGTAAACCATAAAATCTGAAGGTCATTGTGGGTTTGTCGTCACCCA
>Ga0306910_1000234_pt1 | contig 31475 bp, 34 predicted proteins | sample AntRauMFilla2698_FD_190438 | JGI IMG/M metagenome (GOLD analysis project Ga0306910, IMG submission 190438) | Saline lake microbial communities from Rauer Islands, Antarctica - Metagenome Filla 2 #698 (v2) (version 2) | ecosystem: Environmental > Aquatic > Non-marine Saline and Alkaline > Saline ... | reverse complement strand
GACTCCTGGCACAGGATTTCTGCGCTATAGCCGCTTTCCACGAGTTCGCGGAACCTGGCTTCCGTAACCACATTTGGTGCTTCGATGTCCCAGTTCATGGCCCGGCTCACGCTTTCTCCAATGGCGCAACCCTAGGCATTCCTACTTGAAGCCTAGAGTTACGATAGTATACTATAAACTGCAAGATGTAATATCATGCTTTAGCTGTAGTATGGTTACGCAAACACTAGTCACGGCCCACGTCCGCGATCAAGGAGATAACAGGTTTGAGAAACCTCAGGTTGAGAGGCCTACACCTATTGCGGGCTATACCCATACTCTTGGTTGTCCCTAGCGCGGGTTTCGCAGACTCTTGTCTCGCACCCACCCGTCCATTTGTGCCCAGTGATTCTCAGTCAATGCGTGATTACGGAGACATCATCCGGCAGGATTTCGAAGATTACATCAGCGACATTCAGAGCTACTTCCGCTGTCTAGATCTAGAGCGTGCCCGGGCTTTTGAAGAAGCGCGCGCAGTTAGCGAAGACTACGGTCGGTTTCTACAACTGGTAGGGGATTGATGGTCAATCCGGTCTGTATCAGACTTGCACCTCATGGAAACAGGACGCGGATAACATCTTTAAATATCTACTTTTTAGATAACAGATTTCATCCGCTAGCGACGTCACAAAAGGTATGTGACGCGTGGCGAGAACAATCAGAAGCAAAGGGCAAGTGGCACTCTGCCAGGCGTTGGTCGACGCTCGGATCAAGGCAGGCCTTGGCCAGGCTGAGTTGGCGACCAAGCTCAGATGCCACCAATCCCTCATTGCCCGCCTTGAAAGCGGTCAACGCCGGGTCGACGTTGTCGAGCTGGTCGTCTTGGCGCGCGCCATTGGCTTTGACCCGTTTGAGTTACTGGCGATCGTCGAAGCCGCCACGGAGCCCGACCACAGGATTTGAACCAGATGATTTGTTGAAAACACCTTAACCCATTTTCCCGGTCTGATGAACACTCCCTCATCGAAGGACAATTAATCAGAATTAACGAGGCTCGGCGTGTGGCTGCAGCAAACGCTATGGTATCCCTGCCGTTACCCGCAACGCCAAATTGTAGGAAGTCAGTAAACAGTGAACGAAGATGAGGTCGAAGGCGTCGCGATCGCCAATTTGATCGGGACGGATGAACGCAGTGTTGTTGGGTGGGTATACCAATGGAATACGGGCGCGCTCGCAGTGCGGTGGGACGTCAACGGTCCGCAGCGGGTGTCAAGATGTCAGCCTGACGTGAGTGATGCACAGAAGCAAGAAATTGACTTCGAGCGTTGGACGAGACTCTGACCTCGTGGCAGCGGTTAAGGATCGCGATCCCGAGATGCTTGTCACGGGGTAGTCCGCATAGACGGTATTGACCGCCGAGGAATGTACTCGCGATCTTGCAAGAGGTTTGCACTGGGCGCAGCTCGATTGCTCAGGCTCAGTAGTTCACCTGCTCGAACCCGTAATTGCCTTCGTAGTCGTGCCAATCGACGAAAACGGACCGGTGATAAACGCTTGGGCAATGTTGCCCCCAGCGTTCAAGGCCCACGTGGGCCGACGGAAGGGCGGCTGTGGAAGATATTTGCCAAGAGAAGTCACCTTGGGTGCCGTAAGTTCCGAGGACGACTACTGCACTGCGGTTGCAGCCGCCATCTCTCCCGGACTCTTGCTGCTGTGCATGTCGAATGTCAAAGACGCGGATGGATCGGACGAAATTGAATTCTGGGCCGCTGATATTGATGTCTGCGCGATCCTGAACGAGGCGAAGCACGAAGCCTGCCGGAATGCCGTCCGTTCCGGTTTCTGAAAAGTGCCAAACGGCATCCGTTGAATTTTCTTGGACGGCAACATCATCGCCTGGAAACGATTGACGGGGCGCATAGTATTCGTCGTGAAACAAAGCTTCGAAGATCCGGTCTACATTGCTCGGATTACCTTCTCTCTCAAAAGATGCGCCCATGGGACAGCGCCAAATCTGCAGTGGTGGTTCCACAGGCCAAGGCGTAATCCGACGGATAAATTCGGCGCGCGCACGGCTGCAAGGCACCGAAGCGGGCCAACCGCCGGACAGGCAGAGGAGGATTGCGCAGTCGATTGGGTAGGTTTGAGCTTTTGTGGTGCTCGGCAGCACACCGGTTGCCAAAGCGGTTACAGCGGTTAGGCATAGAGACAGTCGTCGAAGTTGAAAGCGCATGGTAGGGGCCCCTTTTGTCGGACAATACTCTACCTTCATTAATATACTATTGCAACGCAAAGTGTATTATGCGCATAAGGTTTATTATGTAATATACATGCTTAAAACAATCTCTGATAACGGATTTTTTACTGCCGGTGCTGCGTCTGATCGCAGCGCACGATCCTGTCAGGATTTATCGATCAGGTCGCGCAGGGTCTCCAATGCGTTTTTCATCTGGAGCTTTTTCTGCTCTTGGGCATTGGTGATGATCTTTTTCGTCGCCGTGGTCGAAACGCCTTCGGTCCGGGGCAGATAATAGACCTCCGTGAAGGTGGCGAGCTCGTCGAATTTTCCACTCCAGTCGTCGCCCATGGCGAACACGTCGATGGCGTATTTCTTGATATCGTGTTGCTTCTGGTCCCAATCGTTCTCGGGAATGACCTCGTCGACATAGCGGCAGGCGCGCAGGATCGCGGCACGCTCCTCGTAGGTGTAGACGGATGTCTTGCCTTTGAGGGCGTTGAACTCGTCCGTGGAGCAGCCGACGATCAGCTTGTCGCCCAGCCGGTGCAGCCGCTCCAGCAGCCGCACATGGCCGAGGTGGAAGAGATCGAACGTCCCGTAGGTCAGAACTTTTTTCATGGGGTGCTACTCGTTTGTTCGGTTCGTCTGCTCAACGTGGATCCGGGCCCCTGTTTAGGCAGCGCTTTGCGCCGGGTCCATCTGTGTTGATTGTTCCCTGAGGGGCTTCAGGGTTTTGTAGCGAAGGCCCAGGCATCGCGGACGATGGTATCCAGATCGCTGTGGCGCGCGCTCCAGCCCAGCACGTCGCGGGCGCGGCGCACATCGGCGACCAGTGTGGCGGGATCGCCGGGGCGGCGGGCATCCTCGGTCACCGTGAAATTACGGCCCGAGATGCGTTTGACGGCCTCGACCACCTGCCGCACGCTCTGGCCCGATCCGGTGCCCAGGTTGATTGCCTGCACCCCCGGCGTACCCCCGGCCAGCAGATGCCCCAGCGCTGCCACATGCCCCAGCGCCAGATCGCTGACGTGGATGTAATCGCGGATGCAGGTGCCGTCGGGGGTGGCGTAATCGGTGCCGTAGATCTTGATCTGGTCGCGCTGTCCCAGAGCGGCCTGAAGGATCAGGGGAATGAGATGGGTTTCGGGATCGTGCCGCTCGCCGGTGCGGCCCTGTGCATCGGCGCCGCAGGCATTGAAATAGCGTAGCGCGATCGCCTGAAGTCCGTGCGGCCCGACACAGGATTCCAGCACCGTCTCGACCATTTCTTTGCTGTCACCGTAGGGATTGATGGGCTGGCGGGGGAGATCTTCGGACAGCAGCGGCACATGGGTCTGGTTGCCGTAGACGGCCGCCGTGGAGGAGAACACCAGCCGCGCCACGCCCGCCGCGTTCATCGCATCGAGCAACGACAGCGTGCCGCCGACATTGTTGTGGAAAAACGGCAGCGGCGTGATCACCGACTGGCCCGCCTCGATCAGGGCGGCGAAATGGATAACGCTGCCGATGTCATGCGTGCGCAGGGTTTCGGTCAGCAGGGCGGTATCCGCCAGATCCCCCTGTACCAGCGTCTCGCCGAAGCAGGCCTCGCGGTGGCCGGAGGAGAGATTGTCATACACCACCGCGCGGTATCCGGCGTCTTGCAGGGCGAGTGTCGTGTGCGATCCGATATACCCGGCACCCCCGACGACGAGAACATTTTTATTCATTAGCCTGTTTCTTCCGTACTTGATGGATTTATTTGGGATATAGATGCCATTTTGGGTACAGGCGGGCAAGGTGTGATGCAGTGTAGAGATTGTAGAAGGCGCGTAATGCGACTACCGTAATAAAGAGCAAACAACAGGTATCAAGAGCGCCCATGACACAGACCAGCACCAAGCCGCTTTCCATCGTCACGCCCAATACATGGGAATTCCTGCGCGATCCTATGATCGCACCCACGGGATTTCGGGAGTATGATGCGCGCTGGCAGTATCCCGAGGCCATTAACCTGCCGGGGATAACGGCGCTGGGGCTGGGGCTGGGCACGCAGATGCACGCGCGCGGGATCGAGCCCGTGATCGCCGTGGGCAATGATTACCGCGACTATTCGCTGAGCATCAAAAACGCGCTGATGCTGGGGCTGATGCAGGCAGGGATCCACGTCAAGGACATCGGCCCTGCCCTGTCGCCGATGGCTTATTTCGCGCAGTTCCATCTGGACGCGCCAGCGGTTGCCATGGTCACGGCGAGCCACAATCCCAACGGCTGGACCGGCGTGAAGATGGGCTTCGAGCGCCCGCTGACCCACGGGCCCGACGAAATGGCCGAGCTGCGCGACATCGTGCTGAACGGCAAGGGCGTGACGCGCGAGGGCGGCAAATACGAGTTTGTCGAAGGGGTGCGCGAGGCCTATCTCGATGATCTGGTGGGGGATTTCAAAATGACGCGGCCGCTCAAAGTGGTCTGCGCCACGGGCAACGGCACGGCGAGTGCCTTCGCGCCAGAGCTCTTCCGCCGCCTCGGCGTCGAAGTGGTCGAGAGCCACAATACGCTCGATTACACCTTCCCGCATTACAACCCCAACCCCGAAGCGATGGAGATGCTGCACGATATGAGCGCGTCCGTGAAAGCATCGGGCGCTGATTTCGCGCTGGGGTTCGACGGCGATGGCGACCGCTGCGGCGTGGTCGACGACGAGGGCGAGGAGATCTTTGCCGACAAGGTCGGGGTCATCATGGCGCGCGATCTGAGCAAGATCTATCCGAACAGCACTTTCGTGGCGGATGTGAAATCCACGGGACTTTTCGCCTCCGATCCGGAGCTGATCGCCAATGGGGTAACCGCAGATTACTGGAAGACCGGCCATTCTCACATGAAGCGGCGCGTAAAGGAGTTGGGCGCGCTCGCGGGCTTCGAGAAATCGGGCCACTACTTTCTGGCCGAGCCCGTGGGGCGCGGCTATGACTGTGGCATGCGCGTTGCGGTAGAGATCTGCAAGCTGATGGATCGCAATCCCGAGATGAGCATGTCCGATCTGCGCCGTGCGCTGCCCGTGACCTACGCGATGCCAACCCTATCGCCCTTTGCAGCTGACGAGGAAAAATACGATATTCTCGCGCGCATTGTGTCCAAGTTGGAGAACTTGACCGAATTTGCCGGCCGTAAGGTGGCACAAGTGGTGACTGTGAATGGGGCGCGGGTTATTTTGGATAATGGCAGTTGGGGTCTGGTGCGGGCAAGCTCGAACACGCCCAATCTGGTGGTGGTTTGCGAAAGTGCTGAGTCAGAAACCGAACTGCGGACCATTTTTAACGCCGTTGATGAGGTGATCCGTACTGAGCCGGGTGTGGGCGAGTACGATCAAACATTCTAAGGGCGATTATTTAATTCGACAGGGAAATCCAGATGCTACAAATAACCTTGTTGTCGGAGTAGCCTGTTATATCAGTTCCCCAACCAAACTCGCATTAAAGAAAGCTGGGATCAGTCCCATCGATTAAAATGAGTTCTGCAGCAGTCAGAGCGATCCGGACACCATCACCCGAGATGCATGGGCTTCTGCGGAACCGCATTTCTAACGGAGCCGGTCATGGGCGGCGCACAAATGCCGTGCCATGCGGCCTGTTCGGCAAGGCCACCTCCAGACCGGCTTATTCAGTCAGAAGCGGCTCCGCTGTCAAAACGAGACGCCACTGATATTCCAGTGAAGTCTTTTAGACAGTTGTTTCCAAGTAAATATAAAGGAGTGCCAAATAGCAATTAAGGGTCCACGTAGAGACATAAGAATATGGCTCAATGATCCCTATCCCGATGCCATTCTATACGAAAATTCAGAGCTTTTTCTGACTTGATAAACGGTGGCAGCTGACGCGTTCGACTGGGCAGGATCAGCCGTCAATCAATCGGTTGTTTTTTGTGGCGAATCAGGGCGGAGCAATCGTCAAGCAACACAGGCGCCGACTATGCCACGCGGTTGGCAAAAGGTCCTCAATCCGACCCGAACAAATCGCGGGTGAATACTTTGTCCGCCACATCTTTCAGCTCGTCGGTGGCGCGGTTGGCGATGATGACATCACATTCGGCTTTAAACTGCTCAAGATCGCGCATCACGATAGAACCGAAAAAGCGCTCTTCTGCGATCGCGGGTTCAAAGACCACGACCTCTATGCCCTTGCCTTTGATCCGCTTCATCACCCCCTGAATAGAGCTTTGGCGGAAATTATCGGAACCGGCTTTCATTACAAGCCGGAAGACGCCCACCTTTTTGGGTTTTTGTGCCAGCACGCTGGTAGCGATCACATCCTTGCGTGTACGGTTTGCGTCGACAATGGCGCGCATCAGATTTTGCGGCACGTCCGCATAATTTGCCAGGAGCTGTTTGCTGTCTTTGGGCAGGCAATATCCGCCATAGCCAAATGAGGGGTTGTTGTAATGTGTCCCAATTCGGGGATCCAGACCAACACCGTCGATGATCTGGCGACTGTCCAGTCCCAAGGCCATCGCGTAGCTGTCCAGTTCGTTGAAGAACGCCACGCGCATTGCAAGATATGTATTGGCAAACAGCTTGATCGCCTCGGCCTCGGAAGGGCCAGTTAACAGGATCGGGACATTCGCGTCCAGCGCGCCTTCGTCAAGTAAATTTGCAAAAACACGCGCGCGCTCAGAGCGTTCTCCGACGACGATGCGGCTTGGATGCAGGTTGTCATAGAGCGCGCTGCCCTCACGCAGGAATTCGGGGCTGAAGATAACCTGATCAGTCTCCAATCTGGCACATAAGCTTGCAGTATAGCCCACAGGAATGGTTGATTTTATCACGATGGTCGCATTGGGGTTGATAGCGAGTACCTGTCCGACCACCGCCTCTACCGACGAGGTGTCGAAAGAGTTGGTTTCCTGGTCATAGTTTGTAGGGGTGGCGACGATGACAAAATCCGCTGCCGCGAATGCCTCATGGGGATCGACGGTCGCCATCAGGTCTAGTGTCTTTTTCGCTAGATACTCCTCGATATCCGGATCGGAAATTGGACTTTGCCGCGCGTTGATCATATCCACACGTTCCGTGATAACATCATAGCATCGGACGGTGTGGTTCCGGGACAGCAAAACAGCGTTGGACAATCCCACATAACCTATGCCTGCAACAGCAATTTTGTATTTGCGCATATTTCGTCCATTTCTACACAATCTTACATTCTACCCGCCTAGCGTTCCGAAGCATCAACGGCCAGAAAAATCCGTTCCCATCAAAATAAAACCCCAGAAACATGCAGCTTTTCCTTGATGCAAGGCGTACTGACGCTAATACGAAGGCCACAGCCTTTTGAGAGAGCCGCTTTACTGGAGTAAACTATGGTAGAAAACATTGCCCCTGGCGCCGATGGCCAGGCGAACCACACCCTGAGCGTTTTGCGCGGCGGCACGCAAAATGGCGCTCTCGTATCGGATGTCTCTTTTCTACCAGGCCTCAAATTGAATGCGGATCCCGCACTGGAGCTTTCGGGCAGCTATCATTCTCCTGCCGGTCGCTTGCTGGAGTTTGATGCCAAAACTGGCCCGAACCCCGGCGGCTGGATCGGGCTGCATCTTGACATCCCTGCGGTAGATTTACGTTCCGCGGGTGTTGTCGGATTTGCCGCACGCTTTGCCGCGGCCGAAATCATGGTGGCGCGCGTCTGTTTAAGATCCGGCACCGACGGCGGTTTCGAGGACTGTTTCTTTGACAAGCATCTGTTGCTCCGCCCCGAAGAGGCCAGCCACGTTGATGCCCTGCCGATCCATCAACGCGAAGCACTGCCTGTGCGAGCACCTTGGCGCGAGCTGGTGATCTTCCTCCCCACCCGCAGCTTTAAGTTTTCCCTAATTGATTTGCGCGTTTTTATCGTATGAACCTTGGCTTGGTCATCCCTGTCTGGAACGACCAGACGGCGCTCACCAGCCTTTTGAAGAATATTGGCAAACTAGGGCTGTTCGCGCAAATTGTCGTGGTGGATGACGGCTCGGATGTATCTGTGGTTCTGCCCCAGATCGATGTGCCAGACGTCCGGCTAATCCGTCAGGCACGGGCGGGCGGGCCAGGGATTGCGCGCAACATCGGGGCAGCGCAGATCACGACTAGCCATGTGCTGTTCTTTGATAGTGATGATGTGATCACCTCCGAACTGTCGCTGTTGTGGCAAGATTTGCAAGATCAGGCTTTTGATTTTTGTATATTCCGCCATGCGGATAGCCGCCAGATCCGGCGCGGCTACTGGGGGCTGACCGAACATGATTCTGCTCTGTGGCGTGCTGCCGCGATGGTCGGCGGGCGGGCCTTGCATAGACCAGGTCCACACGCGGCGGCGTTGCTTGCACAGACAGCTAACTATCCATGGAATAAAATCTGGCGCACGGACTTCCTACGCACCAATGACATCAGCTGCTCAGAAATGCGCGTACACGAAGACATTGCGCCTCATTGGCTAGGTTTTCTGAATGCAGAGACGATCCTCGCATCGGACCGCGTAGCGGCTGTGCATTTCGTGGCCCCGAACGCCAACCGATTGACCAATCTGCAAGGCCCCGAGCGGCTGGCCGTGTTTGACCCGTTAAACCACATCATGTCACGCCTTGCCGAGGCGCCTGCGAACAAGGCCGATCTGCTGCCGGCCTTCCTGAATTTCGCGTGTCAGCTGCTGGACTGGATACATGGCAATCTCGATCCGCGCTGGCACGATGATCTAGCTATCGGAAGGCGCGCCTTCTGGCAGGCGGCCGTGCCGCCGGCGCGGTTCACGATGCTTCTCCAGCGCGATCCGGCGCTGGCTTTGCATCTGACACTCCAGATGAGCCAGGAGCCTTTGGCATGTTGAGTTTTGTGATGACGACACGCAACGAGGGCGTAGCGTTCCAGAACTCACTAGAGGCGTTAGCCCAGGTCATGCAAAAGGGCGACCGTGTGATTGCCATTGATACAGGCTCCAGCGATGATACGCCGCAGCGTCTTGCCGCTTTTAGTGAGGACGTCGCATGCGATGTTATCTGTCTGGAAAGCAGCAGTCTGCATTCGGGAAGAGCTCTAGCATTGGGGCTGGAATATGCGCAGACGCCATACGTGATGCTTCTGGGTGCGCTTGACCGGCTGCACAAGGAGCGGACAGAGCGATTGCGGCAAGCGCTGAAAGAGGTCAGCCCCGATCTGGCGCTAGTCGATAGCGGCTGGTGGTATGCGGACGCGTCCTATGCACTTCCCCGTGTCGATGTTGCGCAGATAGCGACCCTGCCTGCTCATGGGCCTGTTTCCGTGCTCTACAGGCTGTGCCCCGAGCCGCGGCGCCTCGTTCTGGCCCGGGATGTATGGCGGCCACAGCGAATGGCACTGGCTGGGGAGGATACTGTGCACGCGCTTTATGAACGTGTCATCGAGCAAGGCGACAGATGCCTCTTTCTGCAGGAGCAAGCTGTCTTACACCCCTACACCACAACGGACCCTGTTCCTCTTCTGGAAGCTCTTTCGGCGCGCCTTACCGCTCTGCCGCTCGGGGCGCAGGAGGCGGGATTGCGTGCGGGTATGATCTGGGCAGATGATTCCGTGGCACGCACTGCGGCGGATCAAGGCACTGTGCTGATTGAAGCCCTTGAGGCACTCTCCAAATGTTTACCGCGTAGGCTGCATTGGGTGATGCAGGCCCATGACGGCCCTGCGGGTATCGTGATGCGCGCGCGCAAAAGTGGCGGGCAACAGGGAGCATTGTTGTGCTTCGTCCAAATGGCGCTAGCTTCGCAGCAGCAACACAATAGGCTTCTTGTTGCACAGTTGGAACGGCTGCAAAAAGAACGACACGCAGCCCTTCCGTTGCCGCCCTATTTACAGGCGCTCTATGACCGGGCGCGCGGTTTGTGATCCGTATCTTCATGACTGGCAGGCATGCTCACCGCAACCCTTTAAGCTACCCCGCTCTGCGTCCTTTGTTCGAAGGAGAGATAGAAAAGGTCACAGAACCTTCGGCGGCCGATTTATATGTTTTCGCCCACGTTAGCGACATTCAAGAGGCGTCACGTGGTCTCGTTGAGGACTGGCGCCGCCGTCGCCGTCCTGTGGTGCTGCTGTCAGAGGAACCTTTCTGGGATACTATCTGGGGTGGGCAACCCCTCGAAACACAGATCTATGTGGATACCGGCTTTGGCGCCCTCCCCGTGCACCAGCTTAATCACTACACCAGCAAAATCTTCCACTTTGACCGCCTGCCCTACTACCTCCTGACCAATCCACGCTTTGCCCGCGCTTATACTGCGCGCTTTACATGCAACGCAGGTCTGCGCATGCAGGACTGGCAAGCCCAATTTTTAGAGCGCAGTGTTGATCTCACATTCATGTTCGAGCGCCGCCCTGAAGCTTATCATGATGTGAAATGGCCACACGGCGATATCGTAGGCCTGTGCGCATGGCGCACACGGCTGGCAGAGGCCTGCAACACCGGTACCGTGGAGCGGCTGGGCCAAAGCTGGCAGGGGGGAGTCAGCCGTTTGGATATCGGCACCGATTGGCACGCGGAAAAACTGGATCGGCTGGACAGGCATGCCCGCCTGATAGGTGCGTTGGAGAACACCCACCAACCGAACTACATTACAGAAAAGTTCTTTGACGCGCTAGCCTGCGGGTCGCTACCGCTGTATTTCGCTTCCGAAGGCCACCGCATTCATGATCTGGGCTTGCCCACGCAAAGCTGGGTAAACCTGTATGGTCTTAGTCCGGCGCAGGCCGCAGAACAGATTACCCACATTGACTTGCGGACAGCTTTGGGCGCGTTCGTAGAGGCCCAAAGAACTCTTGCCAATTTGTTTTGCGACCCGCGTCTTTGGCATGCTGAAAGACTCAGATTGCGCGCGGCTACGCTGTCCGAATTGGCGAAATTTCTGGCCTGATCCGTCCCTGCAGGGTTGCTAGGCACGACGATTTGCTTTTGAAGGGTCGAATATCCATGCGGGTGATTTAACAATTAAAGAATTTCGTACAATGGCTCGCAAAGCTTTGATTACGGGCGTAACCGGAAAGGACAGTTCTTATCTTGCAGAGCTTTGTCTGGCTAAAAGATATGAGGTTCACGAGGCGCTGTTGCACAAATCCTGTGAGGAATTCATTTCTTGAATCCGGCGTGATAGCTGGGATGCATGAGCAGACACACGCCCCCGACTTACAAGACCAGGAAATGGCCAGCCTACAACGAAGCGCTCAAGCGCCGGGGCTCGCCGACGATCTGGTTTGACCCCGCGGATCACCTGGGATGCTGCGCCGACCGGCAAGCGTGGTCGCTAGCAAACCTACAGCGATACTGCCATTCAGACTTGCCTGACAATGAAGGTGTTGTTTGGCATGGCGCTACGGCAGACGACAGGGTTCGTCAAAAGCCTGTTGCGCTTGGTTGGCCTCGACTGGACGGTGCCCGACTTCAGCACGCTGTCGCGCCGTCAGAAAACCTTGGCCGTCAACATCCCGTATCACGGCTCCAAGGGTCCGTTGCACCTGCTGATCCCCTCTCGGGACATCACGGCGTGATGCCCTGCGGGGCAGTGGATAGCACCGGGGTCAAGGTCGAGGGAGAAGGCGAATGGCATGCCCGAAAACATGGCGGTCCGAATAGACAGGCCTGGCGCAAGATCCATCTCGGAATTGATGAGGAAACACTGGCGATTCGCGCTGTCGAGGTCACTGCGAACCATATCGGTGATGCACCGCTCCTGCCCGACCTGCTCAGCCAGATCCCGGCAGGCGAGGGGATCGGCAGCGTCACCGCTGGCGGCGCCTATGATACCCGCAAGTGCCATGACGCCATCGCTAACCGCAGCGCCCACGCCGTAATACAGCCCCGCAAGAACGCGAAGCCGTGGAAGACCGGCACTGCTGGTGCTGTCGCCAGAAACGAGGCCCTGCGGGCGGTGAAATATCTTGGCCGGGCGATCTGGCGAAACTGGAGCGGATACCACCGACGAAGCCGTGCCGAAACGAACAGGCACTGTATGAAATTGCTGGGGCAGCGCCTCATGGCGCGGGACTTTGGCCGACAGGTCGCGGAGGTCCAGATCCGCATCGTCGTTATGAACGGCTATACCGCGCTTGCCCAAACCGACGACGAAGAATATGAAACCCGAACCCGACTGCTCGCGCTATGAAGAAGGTAGCCTCGGGGGGCAGGTCAACAAGTTTTGCAGATGATCAGTACCAACCAAGTTATTTGTCTCAACCCGCAACAGAGTTTGTCCATCAGTATCTATGCCGTTTTCAGTTACCAAGCGCCCCGGAAAGCGACTTTTCTTCCTCAGACTGAGACGGGTTCAGCCAGGTAGTGCGTAGGCTGGCGTAGGTATCTGCACTGTCTACACGCATCACATGGCGGGCCTTTTTGGCTTCATCCTCGCGGGTAATTCCTTTGGGATGGATGCGCGATTCAAATTGTGCAAAAGTCTTGTTGAAAGAGAGTTCCGTTGCCAGTAATGGATCAATGGTAAGTGCCTGAATATCAGGTTTCGAGGCCATTTCACGATGCAACCAGATGTCCGAGGTGGTGGCGATCAGCGGGTCTAAGGCGACCAATTCGGCCGCTAGGGCCCCATTCAGAATATAGGAAGCATTGCTCATCACAACTGCATCTTTTGTTTCTAGTGTTCTGCCTACAAGGTTCTGAAATGGTTCGGCCCCCGACGTTCCTAGACGGATTAACACTTTTTTTTGATGCGGAACAAAGCAGGCCATGAATCCCTCCAGCAGTTCCAGCGCATGTGTGTGAAAAGTAACGTCATCTTCACAAATCAGAAAATAGGCGTCTGGATCGGGTGACAGATTTTTCCAGACTGCCTGAAAGGACAACCAATTGGCGACCTGTTGTGGGATCAGTATATTATTTGCGCAGGCACATTGATCTTTGTGGCAGCGAAAACAGACCGGGTAGCCGACAACCTTTCCATCCAGATAGGCATCACGGACAGCCTCAGAATTGGCTGGGATCGCATCAAAAATCCGATAAGAAATTAGGCCAATGTCGTTGAAATGTCCTTCAACATAGCGGCGCCGTTCCAGATCTTCGGTCAAAGATAATACGATGGTGTCTGAAAGGTTGATTATAGGAAAGGTGCTCCGGTTCTTAAGGTGTTTTTTCAGTGGCGACGCTCTCAAAAGGTACCACTCTCTCAAATGGCCCATGTACGTCACACGATGTTTATGAGACCCACGAAACCGACCTTCAAGCCCAATGTCATATTTAGAGGGGCAGAACTCGACTGATGGCCACAACACGCGCAACGAACTTCTCTTCTGGAATTTGATATCTTTGGTGACCTTCTCGTCAGGCCTTTTGCTTGCTTCAGTTGTCTGTCTCATGTCCCCGTCCTCGGTGGTTACTGATGAGGCAAGAGCACTCTTTTATCAAATACTGCTATTCGGACTCGTAGGTGGAGACGCCAGACACTACGTTACTTTCCGTCATGGGCGCTAAAACTGAAAGTTAGTTGGGGAATGCGGGTTTATCGCAAAATAAATATGGAAAGAGCGATTAATCTGAAGTGAGTGCTAGAACCGCACGGCTAATACTGAAGCATCTGTTTGACAAAATGCCTAATCGGTGAGAAAGTAAAAAATGATTGAATATGTAATGTAAAGACAGCCAAATTAATCTCCTCTCCTCCGAAAATGCGCGCTTGGTTTTTGTTCTTGGGATGCATCGCTCCGGTACGTCGGCCCTTTCACGAAGCCTGAATTTGGCCGGGTTGTACCTACCAGAGGACGTTCTTGCCGCCAATCAGGACAATCCGCGTGGGTATTGGGAACCAAAGGCGGTGGTCAATTTCAACACCCAATTAATGCAGCATTTTGACCGGCACTGGGCTGATCCTAAACCACTTCCAAAGGGGTGGGAATATGAGGTAGTTTCAGGTTACGGGGCAGAAGAGGCTGCGGCAGTACTTAAGTGTGAATTTGACCGCGCCAAGCATAAAGGTGCTGCGACCGGGATTGTTATCAAAGATCCAAGGCTGTCCCTCACTTTGCCTATTTGGCGCGCAGCAGCGCGTATGTGTGGGGTTGAACCCGCTTGTCTGATTGCGTGCCGCAATCCAACAGAAGTTTCCCATTCTTTGCAATCACGCGATGGGATTTCTCCTGAACATGCGCTTCATCTCTGGCTATTGTATATGTTGGGCAGCGAAGTACAGACACGGGGGATGAAGCGAGCAGTTGTTAGCTACGACGCGTTGTTAAATGACTGGCGCACGACCCTGCAAACCACTTTGGATGCAATTGGTTGGCCCAAATTGGATGGCCTTCGGGCCAACGAAGGCCTGATTGACTCTTTTCTCGATCAAAAGTTGCGCCATCACAACGTGGCCAGTAATAATGTGTCAGATCCTATAACTTTGGAGACCACGGCTCAGACTGTCTACACCCTGTTTCTCGCCCCCCAAACAAAGAGTTCTGCAGCGAAATTTGACCGGTTAGCAAAGCAGCAGCAGACAAATTGGCAACAATGCAGCCCGGGGCCCGATCGGTCCGACTGGCCCCAAAGCATGGCAGGCTGGTATGGTGAAAAAAGCTGGATCCTGTTGGCTGAAGGGCGCTTGGAAGATGCAATCGTGGCGTGTCAAACAGCAATAAAAATGGCGCCCGCAACGATGCGGTTCCATTTCATTCTGGGCACACTTCTGGCGCGCGCAGAACGGTTGCCAGAGGCTGTGACAGCTTTTAAGGCAGCCATTGCACGCGATAACACTCAGATCAGGGTGTATCGAGGCCTTGCCACTGCATTAAAACGACTTGGCGATATCGATGGAGCCATAACAGCAATCAGAGGCGCAATCAAACACGATGTTTCTGCGGCGGAAGACCACTATATACTCGGAGATCTTTTGCGGAAATCTGGACAGGGCAAGGCAGCAATCGCGGAGTTGGAACAGGCCATTACCTTAGACAACCGTCCAGTGCATTATCACCAGATGCTCCGCGAGGTTTTGGCAGAAACCCGCTCTGATAAACCCGGATAAATTTAAATATGAATAACAACCCCACAGTGGAACAGCTGATCGATCAAGGTGATTTTGACCGCGCAATAGAGATGTTGCAGAGTATGGCTAATACAGGCGAAGGCGGGATTGGCCAATATGATATGTTGGCAGAGCTTTTGACCCAGCAAAACAGGTGGGCAGAGGCCGCGCCGCTTTACGAGTACTTAGTGCAAAAACGCGGAAAGATGTTTGGGTTTCGTGCACCCCCTCCCTTGGAAGACACTTTCGCGGTTCTGACGCCGGGAAAATTCGCTGAAATGCGCAAACTGTTGGCCCGTTTAAGCACTCATTACTGGGCCGAAGACCTAGTCAATCTGCTTGGCACAGAGCAAGAGAACCCATCTGATACAAAGGTTTGGCCGCTGGGCCGTACCCTACCAGAACGCCAGTATATCCGGCTACCGACCACAGCTTCGGTCCAGCCGGAAAAGCTAGTGTCGATCATGCTTCCGGTTTATGATATTCAGGACGAAGGCTGGCTGCGAGATGCTCTGGACGATATCTTCGCGCAGGATCTCGCCTCGGGCTGTGCAGAGGTCGTGATTGTCGATGACGCGTCTCCAAACACAACCGCCCAAAAGATCGCCGAAAGCTATGGGTCCCGGGTCCGGTACCTGCGCAACAGCAAGAACCGTGGACTTCTTGCCAATCACAACCGCTGTTTGGCAGAGGCGCGTGGCGAATTCGTGCATATCCTGCATCAGGATGACCGCATTAAGCCTGGGTTTTACGACGCTTTGTTGCCCCCATTGCAACAGGATGACAGTCTGCAGGCAGCGTTTTGTCAAGTTGGCTACATTTCCGAACGATCACAACCCACAGGGCTGGAAAAAGCGCTGCAACCGCGGGGCGTATTGCAGAACTGGCACATCAAACTGTCGGTTTATCGCATACAGTTTTCTTCGATCATTGTCCGGCGAAGCACATTTAGAACCATTGGTGGTTTTTCTCCTTCCTTACAGTTTGCGTTTGACTGGGATATGTGGAACCGGATTTCGGCCTCCGGCCCGATCTGGTATGAACCTCAGATGTTGGCGCAATTTCGTGTCCATGGAGGCTCCGCGACGGCGACATTTGGCTGGCAGGAACGTGTCATAGATGCGATGTGGGTTGTTGCGCATATGGTGCGGAGCTTGCCAGATTATCAGCGGCGTGCCACCGCGGAATTGGCGATGCACAAGTTTTTCTACAGATATTGGTGTTTGATCACCGACCTGCCTTTTGAACAGACAACACGGGGACAGAAGGACCTAATGGAATTTCTCATGCAGGGCTGGGTGCATGGGGTTGACAAAGAGAACATCAAAAAGTTGTTAGAACGCCTCCGCCCAATAGCACGCCCTTCTTGACCCAGCTATGCTTTGTATCCAGCGTTGTTGCACGTCATGGTGTCTACCCATCTAAGTGCCGCAAAATTTAAGTCTGTTGCGTATTTCACCCAGAAGCCCTCGCGTACCGCCTTCGGAGTCGACGGTGTGATTGGCTCACAGTCTGCGTCAAGCGGTTGCCTGGTTTTTGCGGGCGTCATCAAAGCTGTCGAACTATTTTTGAGTTATGAATGAATCTGGTGTTTGGGCGGTTTGAAGGTTGGCGGCGTATCTGGTTGAATTGTTGTTGCGAGACAGCAGCCCAACCAAAGGAAATACACCACCATGGAAATGACTAACATTGTTGATTTTGCACGTCGAGACGTGATGACGGACGCACCGACGGATTTGCTAAAGACGGGAGCACAAGCATTGATCGCATCAGCAGTTGAAGCAGAGCTTGCAGGGTATATGGAGGAGTTCTCGGAGTTGCGTACTGAGGCCAGCCACGCGGCTGTTGTACGCAACGGATATCATCCTGCCCACCCCTTTCAGATGGGCATTGGGCCTGTGAGCGTGCGCATTCCAAAGGTCGGATCCAAGGACGGCGCACCGGTAACCTTCCGCTCGGCGCTGGTGCCGCCCTACGTACGCAGAACCAATATGCTGGAGGCGGCCTTGCCCTGGCTCTATCTTAAAGGGATTTCCAGCGGCGAAACGGGTGCCGCCCTCAAGGTTCTTCTGGGCCCTGATGCGACAGGATTGTCGGCGAATACAGTCTCGCGCCTCAAGCGGGATTGGGCCAAGGAATACGACGCCTGGAAAGGCGCTGCGGTCGATGGCGAGCCAATCGTCTATATCTGGGCTGACGGCGTCTACAGCGGCCTTAAGGGCGAGGACGACAAGCTCTGCGCCCTTGTAATTGTTGCCGTTACGGCCCGTGGCAAGAAACGGTTCCTGGGGATTGTTGACGGGGTGCGCGAGTCCACCCAGAGGTGGCGCTAAGTTCTTCTCAGCCTCCAGAACCAGGGAATAAATGCCCCAAAGCTGGCCATCGGGGACGGTGCCATTGGCTTCTGGGCAGTCATGGATGAGGTTTACCCCGAGACCGGTCACCAGCGGTGCTGGCAGCACAAAACGATGAACGTGCTGAATTGCTTTCCCAAACTATCTCAACCAAAGGCCAAGGCCGCGATCCACGACATCTGGCAGGCTGAGACCAAGGATGATGGGATCAAGGCTTTTGATTTGTTCGTCAAAACCTATGAGGCAAAGTACCCCAAGGCCACCCTGTGCCTGCAAAAGGACCGTGAAGAGCTCATGGCATTCTTCGACTTTCCGGCACAGCACTGGCAGAGCATCCGCACCAGCAATCCGATTGAGTCCGCATTTGCCACGATCCGGCATCGTACCAAGCGCTCAAAAGGCTGTCTGAACCGCGAGGGCATGCTCCACATGATGTTCAAGCTCGAACAATGCGCTGAGCAAAACTGGAGAAAATTACGCGGCTTTGGCTACCTCGCCAAAGTTATCAACGGCGTCAACTTCAAAGACGGGATTGAAGCCACAAACAAGGACCAGATCGCCGCATGACAAAGAACTCTCAAACACCAGATTCGACATTAACTTCTATTTTTCGTTCAATAGATCATCCCTTAAGCTGCCGCTGACGCTTTCGATGAATGCGTTCTGCTTTGGCTTGCCGGGATCGATATAATGCCAATCAACGCCGTTAACCCCGGCCCTTTTCGATGTCCTCTTTGGTTATCGAAAAAGGGCCGGAACATGTGTCTTGTTGTACTAATCAAAATTGTTTTATCTCGTCGGCGATGCAGTCAAAACTTCTGAGTCCCAACATTCCGATTCGGGCTCCGTAAATTTACTGATTTACAATCCACGTAGAAAACAATCTCTGTTTCCTTAAAACGGACAAGCTCGGAGGTTTTGCAGTAGCCGCTGCAGCCATAAGTCTAATCAAGATAGCTTAACTAACTGATTTTATTATACGTTCTAAAATTGTTGTCGGTAGCTCAAAATAAGAGATTAAAACCCATTAATAACCTGTAATCGTTCAGAAGGTTTACGTTAGGGGATTATACAATGGCTCTATTAAATGCTGCGGGTACGACAATGTCATTTGTTGCTCATATTGACGACGATCTGCTGTTTCAGAACCCGGACATTCAAGACAGCATATCTGCGGGCGGGGGGCACACTACTGTCTATCTAACCGCTGGCGATGCAGGTTTGGGTGCCGATCACTGGCAGGGACGTGAAGCAGGCGCAAAATCCGCGTACGAAGAAATGGCCGGGTCAGGCGACTGGGTTGATTCAGTTGCAACCTTTGGCGATGCTGAGAGCAGTGTTACTGTGCAGACATCCTATCTTGAGAGCCAACCAGAAGTGCGCCTCTACTTTTTGCGGCTACCTGATGGGTCTTCTATTGGAAGTGGTTATGGCGTCACTGGTCGACAAAGCCTCGAACAGCTTTGGGAAAATGAAATTAATACTGTGAATAGCTTAGACGGCGCAAACAGTATAAGTGCGGATCAACTTTCAGGCCTTCTGCTTGGCCTCCTGAATCATCATCAACCCGACGAAATACTTATACAGGATCACAGTTCAGAGTACGCTGACTACAATCATTCCGATCATGTAAGCTCTTCCCTCTTCGCATACAACGCGCAACAATACTACTTAACCGAGCATGAGGTTCACTCTTACCTCGAATACTCGACTTCCAGTCTGGTGGAAAATCTGACACCCGAGGATAGCCAGAGGAACATTGATGCGTATCATTCATACCTGCGCGGTTATTCAGGGGAAGACGATCCCGAGGTTATACCACACGTATCCAATCAATACTTAGAATGGACATTACGGCATTATCATGTCGAGGAATCCCGTTTGCACGATGATGACCCGGCGCAACCTCGAGATTTCATGACCTTAGATTTTGTGTCAGAGACCCATCCGCACGTTAACAGCACCAACGATACAAATGCTGCCTTAGGATCCGCGACTCATGACGATTTGATCGTTCCATGCTTCACACCCGGTACGTTTATCACTACAGCGGGAGGAGATTGTAAGGTAGAGGATTTAGTCGTAGGGGACCGTATCATTACAAGAGACAACGGCATGCAGAAAATCCGCTGGATTGGTCGTTGCGAATTATCCGGCAAAGATCTTCTCTCAAAGAGCCAACTGCTACCAATCTTGATTCGCCAAGCTGCGCTTGGAAATGGCCTTCCAGAACGCGATATGATGGTTTCACCACAACACCGTATTCTTATCGCCAATGATAAGACCAGCGTCTACTTTGACGCGGATGAAGTTTTGGTTGCCGCAAAACATCTGACAAGTATGGACGGGATAGATGTAATCAGTGTTTCGCATGTCAGCTATCTTCACATCTTATTCGACCATCATGAAATAATCTTGGCAGATGGCATATGGACGGAAAGTTTTCAGCCAGGGGAAATGTCGTTAGCAGGTATTGGGGAAGCGTCACGTAAGGAAATCGTGGAACTATTTCCAAATCTTGATATTTCAGAAGTGATCGCATCTTTTACCGCTTCACGTCAGTCTCTGAAAAAGTATGAAGCAAAAGCAATGCTAAGTATGTGTAACGCCAGCGCCTATGGTTGCAAATAAGATAATTTGATATGGGAGTGGCGGTCGATTTTCATACCTGCCGTCATAGGTTTTGGAACCAAAAGCTGTCTTTGATAAGAGAAAGCTCAGATCACCAAGTTTGCAAGATTATGCAGTGCGTTTTCTGTCGTAAAAGCGGTGCGACCTATTTTTCCCGTCAGACGAGAACACCGTCGCGATCAAGAGGTCAGTGTAAAGAAATTGATATTTCAGCGTGAGTTTGACTACTATTAAATTGTACTAATCTCGCTACACTCATGTCAGAAAATACTGAAACAACTATCGAGCAGTGTGTTGGGTACTTGGAGTGACTCTGTTGCGCAAATCAGCTGATGGACGGTCCTCCCCTTACCCCAGACGGATTTATCCCACGGCCTTTGTGAGGCGGATGCTGACCTGCACCCCAAGGCTCCCTCACTCATAACGATAGTTTGCGGGTTTGTATTTCATATTCTGCGTCGTCAGTTTGGGCAAGCGCGTCGTGCGCGGAGCCCTCTGTCAACGGCGGCGTAATATCGTAACCAGTAACCGCGCCATTGATACCGCAGCTTACGCGGCTTGACTGTTTTCAGCAGCGGCCAACGGTGCCCAATTCCACGGCAACAATTCGTTGTGCCGCTTAATCTCAGCCGTGCGGCGATACCCAGACGGTTCAGAATAAGCCAACATCTTCGCGACACTGTCTCGGCTAGTCCCAAAATCGCGAGCAATCTGCCGCCCGCTCAACCCATCCTGAAAATGAGCACGACGAACCTTCAAATACAATTCCACGGTGAATATCCTCACGCCCTCCCATCAAGTGAAAGGGCCAAAGTGGCAAACTTTTAAGCCGCCCGCGACCGCACAACGCCGCCGCTACCGTGGCCGAGTATTGCTCCGCCGATTACAGGTGCTGAAGTCAGGCCCGGCCCAGTCCAGCCCCGTCAGCCGCAGGAGACTTTCCACAAACCCAGTCGTCTGGCGAAGCGCCATCCCGAAAAGCACCTTCATGGTCAGGCAAGTCTGGATCGCGGCACCACTGAAGGTTCGAGACCTGCCCCTCTTTCCGGAGGGTTTGGCATCCCAGTTCATCTCCGGATCGAACCAACCTCTCGGGATGTTTCCTTCGGAAATACCCTGCCGGTCAGTGGATCGTCAGTGACCCAAGGCGCTTCAACGCCGCGTTATATTCAGCCCAGTTCGTCGCCTTGTAGGTAGGTGATGTTGGTTTGCTCATGCGGGCAAGCTACTACACTGGATTCACGACATGAATCCCTCTTGGATTTGTGCAACACAGCCGTATTTCACTCGTAATTCTTACTTGCGCTGTTCAAGGGAAAACACGATTTCATGGCGCTTGGCACAATTTATTTTTTCCATACCATGTAAAAATCAGGCCCATGGGCAATTCACGGCATTTGGCAAGGGCCCATCACCGACCGGACTGCGATGATTAAGTTTTCCAGGAAGACAATAACCGAAATGGTTGCAATACCATTGTATGCCCTCCTTGACTTCGGGGGGAAGCCTAAACCAATCCTCATCATTGATTTTGCTTTTGGGATGCTGCTCACCGGCATAGAGTTTGTCCGCATTCACCGGCGCAGTCGTTAGATCGAAGGTCTTCTTACCCTCGATAAGACCACGCGAGGCAAGGAAGCGTGGCAAAACCTCATGGGCGTTTTCAAGCCGGAACCAGCAGTCAGGCTTCATTTGCAGGATCATGCGGCTCCAGCAGATCAGTGACATGACGGAGCGTTCGAAATTCCCAGTATAAGCGTCCAGATTAACACCAGTCTGTTTGAGAATATGCTCGCGACGAAACTGATAAAAAGGTGGAGCCCAGATATTGTCGCGCATAATTGAGGCAACTGCAGTGGCGGGGTCGCGTACGATATGCAAAAGGATATTCCAATGCAAACTGCGCCGAGATGCTGCAATATCGTCCTGCGCATAGGGGTATCGCTCCGCATCTGCGGCGAACATCCAGGAACTCAGCCCATCATCACCTGCCTTTTCGTGTCCGATATCAAATCCCAGCTGCCGCAGCAAAGATGCTGCATATCCGGTTCCGGTTCGAGGATGCCCGACCACTAGAAACTTGCGATGGTACATATGCTTTGGGTGAGCCTGCACCTTGGCGCGTTCTTTTGCCGCCGCAGCGTATTCTCCTTTTGCCTCCAAATATTCTGCGTGTATGTCCTTTGGATGGATCAGGGAGGAGACCTGACCTGTGGACCAAGACAACTCTGACGCAATCGGTGGAAAAATTGTAAACGCCTGCCCAGATTCTGGAAGTTGCTGATGGAAGTACACGTCAGCAGTTTGGTCTACACCTTTGAAATTTGATGCTGCCTTGGCGGCATAAGCTGAAGTGACCGCGAAACAGGGATTCGACATTCGGACGTCATTCTCTAATCGTACCGGTCCAGGTTGGTCGTGATCCTTCCCCAGAGCCCAACCCATCCTTAAAAGACAAGGGGTTTCCGCTTGAAATTGCACTGCTCCTGACTCAATCATCATTTTGAGATTGGAAAGGACATCCCGCCAAGATTCATGAAGTTGAACGTCGTCTTCAACCACAAGTACACGTTCATGTCTTGCAGCAATCTTTTTCCACAGGTCCAAATACGTCATGAAGACGGCTACCTGTACCGGAAGCAAAACGTTGTTGCAGTCCTTACGCCCGCACTCGGTCTTGCCACATCGAAAGCATGGAGGATATTGGTGGACAGACCCCTGCTCATAAATCTGAGCTACTTGTGGGTGTTTCGGACCGAAAGCGTCATGCCATTCGAATTCGGAAATTCCGTTGGCCTTCAAATGTTCAGATACATATGTTCTCCGATGGGTCGAGTTAGGTAAGCTGACCACGTACACACGGTCGAAAATATCATACCATAAATTTGGCATAGAAAAACCCTCGGCACTGTTATTGGCATACTTTTACGCATGCCGCTCCTAACCTGCCCCCACAGCAATAATTGACTGATAAAGCATGATTGAAAGTTGTTCTGCAGGGAAGGTGTTTTTTCAGGAACCGTTGGCGATAGTGCTTTCTATGCGACAAAAACGGTTCCTGATCGCGGCTGTGTCAAGCGGGAGTGGGATCTATCCGTTCATAGTCATAGTCCTCTCCAAAGTCGCAGCCCTAGTATTTGTACGCGCCTTATGATCGTTTTCGGTAGTGGATCGTCTCCAGTGTCATTTTCAGGATGAGCAGCGAATGCAGCGTCCCAACCGTTTTTACGAGATCGACCAATCTCCGTTCCGTTGGGACTTCGCTTCCCGCCCTATCAGCGGCAGAAATTCAGATCCGGCAGTGGCCTCCTCTGTCCATTGATAGTTGGTTTCTGTTTTCCAAAGCGTCAGCATCAGCACGGCAATTTTCCGGGCGGTGGCGACGGCAACCCCACGGAAGCCACGCCGCCCAGCCAACTGGATGGCCCATGATTTAAGAAAACAAAACCGTTTCACTTGTTGGATCACGCAAGAGACCGCTTCAAACAGGACCCCGCACATTGCTGCATCTCTAAACTTGAACACACTGCGAGACCAATCTAGTTCGCCAGATGGGTGCCGCGTGCGCGTTAGGCCGAGGGAAGCACCCACATCAGAGGTTTTGCTGAACCTGCTCAGATCACCGACCAAAGCCACGAAACTCTGAGAGGCTTTCGGGCCAACCCCAAGGATGGTTATCAGAAGCTTGGCAACGGGGTGGTTTTTGGCTCTCGCCTTTACGGCCAATTCCAACTTGGCTACCAGGTAGCACAGCGTATTTTGACCGGCAATGAATCCATCTACGATGGCGCGTAAAACCGGATCGTTTTCGCCTACAGCAGCCAGTTGATCTTGAGAGCCCTGTCGCCGTCGGCCTTGCCCAACACCAATCATACTGATGCCAAAGGTCTTCAGTATACCACTGATGTGGCCTTTCAGGTCCTTGCAAGGGGGATCAGACGTTCGCAGGCACCAATAATGCCACTCAGGCGATCCGCCTCTTTGCTACTGCCCGCATTTAGACCCAAATAAAATTTGCGACAGAGCCTACCGAGTTGCCTATCTGGAACGTTCTCTTTAAGATGATCCACCAGAGCAGTTGCACTATGTAATGGCTGAAGCAATCCTGCTGGGAACTTCGTCACTGCTTCTTGGATCAAATCGGAGTTCGTTTACAGAGCTGGCAATGCCGATGACCGAAAGGCCGACTAAGATGGAAGTGAGTGAAGTGGATTTTTGAGCCGATCTTGTATCGAGTAGCATACAGAAACGCGTTTATAATGGGCTTTAGATCACTCAAAAGGATTTATTTAAGGAAGCTGTGAGCATCAGTCCAATAATTTTTTGGGTATTTGGGTATTTGGGTAGATGCACACACTCGAAGTTTCTAAAAATTTTGGGTCGATATTCGTTTATAACTAAGATGCGCAAGGTAAAGTTAAATATGAATCTTCTGGATTGCACTTTTCGCGACGGGGGCTATTATAATTCTTGGGATTTCCCGAAGAGTGTTGTGAACAACTACTTAGTTGCTATGAAAGCTGCTCAGGTTGATGTTGTCGAACTTGGGTTTCGTTTTCTCCAAAACAACAGCTTTAAAGGTCCAAACGCCTATACCACCGATGACTACCTTCGTTCGCTCGAAATTCCAGAAGGCCTTGATATTGCGGTGATGATCAACGGCTCAGACATGCTGACCGACCTGGGCTTAGAAAAAACACTTGAGCATTTTTTTCCAGAACCGGCTAAACAGACGCCGGTCGATGTCGTCCGCTTCGCGTGCCATTTCCATGAATTCGAGCGGGTCTTGCCCGCCGTAGGCTGGCTGGTCGAGCGCGATTATCGTGTGGGCTTCAACCTAATGCAGATTGCAGATCGAAGCCGAGATGAAATTCATACTCTTGCCCGCAAGGCCAAAGAGTGGCCGATTGAGGTCCTATATTTCGCCGACAGCATGGGTAGCATGACGCCCGATAAAACGGCTCAAATTGTAGGTTGGTTGCGCGAGGTCTGGGATCGCCCCCTTGGAATTCATACCCATGACAATATGGGGCTTGCACTGTCGAATACCTTGCGTGCTGCGGATGTCGGCGTGACATGGCTTGACTCAACTGTAACTGGGATGGGCCGAGGCCCTGGAAATGCGCGTACCGAAGAATTGGTCATCGAAGCTGCGGCAATACGTGGCCACGATGTAAATCTCGTTCCGCTGATGGCGGTAATCCGGCAGTATTTTGGTCCGCTGAAATCGAAATGCGGCTGGGGCTCCAATCCATACTATTTCTTGTCTGGAAAATATGGGATTCACCCAACTTACATCCAAGAAATGCTAGGAGACCCACGGTATGGTGAAGAAGATATTTTAGCGGTTATCGAGCATTTGCGCGCCGAGGGCGGCCAAAAGTTCAGCGTAGATATGTTAGAGGGCGCGCGGCAGTTCTACCGTGGCGAGCCACGCGGCAGTTGGTGTCCGGCCGAAATGTTAGAGGGACGCGAAGTCCTAATTTTGGGTACTGGGCCGGGTGTTACCGCCCACCGCGCCGCGTTGGAAGAACATATTCGCCGGACGCGCCCTGTAGTGATCGCATTGAACACTCAATCAGCCATCGATTCGAAGCTGATCGACCTGCGTATCGCATGTCATCCAGTTCGTCTGAGAGCGGATGCCCAAACCCATGCTAGGCTGCCCCAGCCGCTAATCACGCCGGCATCAATGCTACCAAAGAATCTGCGCAATGCGCTGTCGGAAAAGACGTTGTTAGATTTCGGGATTGGGATCAAGCCGAGCCAGTTCACTTTTGGAAGTGATCACTGCATTGCGCCCGCCCCACTAGTGCTTGCTTATGCGCTAGCCGCCGCAACCAGTGGTAAGGCAACGCGTATTCAAATGGCGGGTTTTGATGGCTATCCCGAGGGTGATCCACGGAATGAGGAAACCGCCAGCATTCTAGATGCCTATGAGAGTCATGTCGACGCGTCGCCCCTTGTGTCGATTACGCCGACACGCCACCGGCTGGCCACAGCAAGCGTTTACGCACCTACTGTTTGAAGAGGGATGACTAGCATGGAACAGTCTGTCACAGCTTTTTTGCCTTGCCGTAAAGGTAGCGAACGAGTCCCACGCAAGAACATCCGTCCCTTCGGATCATTTGAACATGGGTTAGTGGAAATCAAGCTACGGCAATTGCTCGACTGTCCCGTTGTTGATCGGGTGGTGCTATCAACGAACGACCCGGAAATTTTGGACTATGCTAGGAATCTGGGCAACCACAGGCTACAAGTCCACCATCGAGATGATGCCCTAGGCAGCAGCAAAACCAGCACCGACGATCTCGTTAGTCATGCCCTGTCGCTGATCCCCGAAGGCCACATCATGTGGACGCACGTCACCTCCCCTTTTGTGGGCGCCACTCTTTATACCGAGGCGATTGCAGCCTACCACGCAGCCTTGGGTGCGGGTTATGACAGCCTAATGAGCACTACGCCTCTTCATACATTCTTATGGGATAAACATGGCCCAATTAACTACAACCGATCGATTGAGAAATGGCCGCGCACCCAAATGTTAGAGCCGGTGCACGAGGTCAACAGCGCGATCTTTTTAGCCCATGTTCAAATATATGCCGATCAGCAAGATCGTGTCGGCATCCGGCCTAAGCTGTTTGAAATGGATCCGCTGCAGGCCATTGATATTGATTGGGAGACGGATTTCATTATGGCTGAGACGCTGCTGACCAAAGGGCTTGTCACGCCGTGATAGGTTCGTTGTCTCAATACCGCACCTTAGTTTTCGATTGCGATGGAGTGATACTGGACTCTAATGGCGTTAAGACGGAGGCATTCCGCATTGCCGCAACCCCTTACGGAGTAGAAGCTGCGCAGGCTTTAGTAGACTACCATGTAGCTCGCGGAGGCATCTCTCGTTATGTTAAGTTTCGCCATTTTTTAGATGTGATTGTCCCAGGGCGAGACGGCCCAAGCTATGATGCGCTGCTGCAAGCCTATGCAAATGCAGTGGCCTCTGGCCTTGCGTGCTGTGCGGTTGCCGACGGACTGTCAGTACTCCGCGCGCAAACGTCGGTGGCGCGCTGGCTGATCGTGTCAGGTGGTGACCAGAAAGAACTGCACAGAATTTTTGCCACTCGTGGTCTTGATACGCTATTCGATGCAGGCATTTTTGGAAGTCCCGATGACAAGGATACGATTTTGGCCCGCGAAAGTGCTGCGGGAACTATTACCTGGCCTGCCCTGTTTTTGGGAGACAGTCATTTGGATTACATGGCCGCTACTCGCGCTGGGCTAGACTTCGTATTTGTGGCGAACTGGTCGGAATGGCAGGAAGGCGCCACATTAGCCGCAGAGGGCCAACTTTCATTGGTTCCTAAGTTATCTGCTCTGCTGAACACTAGAGGTGATGATGGAAAGGTTTGGGGATGAAAATCGCGATTGTCGTGTCCGGAACAGTCAATACCATGATGGCTAACCTGCAGCGTCCTACTGCTTTCGATGTGGTAATGGACGACACTGTGGATGTCTTCGTGACAACTGAGGATCGTTCGTTTTTCAAGAAGCCCACTCCTGAAGAAGCTCATGCCACGCTGAAGCGCGATACAGGTATTGATCACTGGGCCTATGAGACAGTGTTCAGCTCCTACCTAATCGGCCGATCAGACGAGACCCGCATCCGCCAAGATTTTGAAACCGTGTTTGGCAACCAGCTGAAAAGTATCTGCTTTAAGAGTGCCAACATGGCAGCAAACGTTTCACATCCAGTGGAGGCAGCTTTCTACCACAAACAGACCACCGGGCTGCGCGCGGCTCTGATGCATGAGGGCCATACGGGCATACCCTATGACGCATTCATCTGTTTGCGGCCTGATAATATCTTGGCTGTCGATGGTAAGACAATTGAAGCTGCTCGAGCTGCGCTGGATGATGCGTTGCATAAACTAATTCCGGCGGACGAAGGGAGATTTGCGGTGAATGACACGCTGAAAGGGTTACGCGGTTTTCCTGAAAACCGCCCCCTTCGGCGCATCAATTCACATGCGCCAATTATTGCCAACCGTGCGGGGGCTTGTGATCTGATGCGGCTGGCAGACATCTTCGGCTGCAACTTACAGCCGCGCTTTCTTGCCAGTACGCGCTTTGGCTTCGAACCCATGATGGATACGAATACCGGCGAAGCACTTGGCTCTCTTGAGCTGACCGATCTAGAAAGCAACCCAAAGGACGGGGCCCAAGGTCATCGGGTCCCTTTGTCTTGGCAAACTGAAACCATTGTAGGCGAACTAATGCTGCGCAGCGGTGCTGTTATATATGAGCACGGAATCAATTGCTGGGCCAGCCGCTGAGGCCCGCAGTCTAGCCGTCGAATGACACCCTACAAAACTTTTTGTCTCATATCAGTTTGGCCATAGGCCAAATCTAAAAGGCTATTATTCACCTTAGCTGAACATCCAATTTTCGTAGTCCCGCCTACAATCAACCCTCCACAATCACAGCCATCTCCATCCCATGCACTTTCAACGGATCTGCCCACATTAAGACCCAAATAAAATTTACGACAGAACCCAAGAAAGACACACACGAAAAAATCCTTCCCGCTCATTTCGACGTCAGCGCCCGGCCTACCTGCACTGACGCGCCATAGAGTGTGTTGATAAGTGTCCACCATTGATAGTGGACATCTTGAGGTCGGATATGGCGGGTAAGAAGGGTCAGAAGAAGCGGTTCTAGTCGGATGAGGATGAGGTATCGATCTGCGCGCAGGCATGCGCGCCGTGGGTATCGGTGGCGCAGGTCGCGCGACGGTACGCCATGAACACCAATCTGATCTACAAATGGCTGCGTGATGCAAAATTTGTGCCCGATCTGAAGACCGTCGGAGAACAGGCTGCCCCTGAGCCTTGCTTCCTTCCAGTTGAGATTGTGGAGCGGCCGGTGACCGAAGAACCGGCCCCCACTCTTGCGGCCAATGCCGCATCCAGCCAAAGCGTGATTGAGATCAATATCGCAGGCGGTCATCAGCTGAGTTTTGTCGGCAGCTATGATCCAGAAGCACTGGCCCGGCTCATCCGAGGTCTGTCTGTATGATCCCGGTTCCGGCGAACACGCGGGTCTGGCTGGCGGCGGGTGTGACTGACATGCGACGGGGATTTACGACGCTAGCGGCGCAGGCCGAACAAACGCTGAAGCAGGATCCGTTCACCGGCCATCTGTTTGTCTTCCGTGGTCGGCGCAGCGATCTTATCAAGATCATATGGTGGGACGGCCAAGGCGCGTGCCTGTTCAGCAAGCGACTTGAGAAGAGCCGGTTCGTCTGGCCCTCAGCCAAAGAAGGTAAGATCGCCCTGACCGTAGCCCAGTTGGCGATGCTGTTGGAAGGGATCCATTGGCGTGCGCCGCAGCGCAGCTGGACGCCGCTCAAGCCAGGATAAACGCCCGCATGGGATTTCTGTCGCGCTGTTGTTTTGCTATAGTCAGGCCATGCTGGACGTCTACAAAATCTTGCCGAAAGACCCCGATGAATTGCGGCAGTTCACAGCGCTTCTGCTGGCCGAGGTGAAGTCACAAGCGTTCTTGATCGAGAAGCTGCGACACCAGTTAGCAGGTTAGCGTCATCATCGATTTAGATCGTCATCCGAGAGCATCGAACAGCTTCAACTGGCGCTGGAAACAAGCGAAATTGCTGTTGCCAAGATGACGGCAAAGCTGCGTCTTCCCGAAGAAGAGCCAAAAGACAAACCCAAGCGCCGCCCGATCCCCGATCATATCCCGCGCATGGAAGTTGAGCTGACCACTGGTGACGACGATTACCCTCAATGCGGTTGTGGGCTGCTCCACCTCGGCGAGGACGTCACCGAAGAGCTGGAATATGTGCCTGGCCGCTTCATCGTGAACCGCATCGTGCGCCCACGCTTTGCGTGTTCGGGCTGTGAGGCCTTCACACAAGCCACATTACCATCGCGCCCTATTGAACGGGGCCGCCCTGGTATAGGTTTATTGGCCCATGTGTTGGTCAACAAATACGCCGATAATCTGCCGCTCTATCGCCAGAGCAGCATCTTTGAGCGCGATGGGATCGACATTGACCGCTCCACCCTGGCCGGTTGGGTGGCAAATCCACAGCGCTGTTGGAGCCGCTGGCGGATGCCATCGGGCGGCATATGCTGGCCGGTCAGGCCATCTTCGCAGACGACACTCCGGTGAAGATGCTCGCCCCCGGCACCGGCAAGACAGGGACCGCCCGCCTTTGGGCATATGGACGAGACGAAAGGCCATGGGGCAGCAACGTTGCACCAGCCGGTTGTTATCAGTTCTTGCCAGACCGCAAAGGGCAGCACCCCAAAGATCATCTCGCAAAATATCAGGGTTGGATGCATGCGGATGTGTTGAGCCGGGTTCGAAGGCCTGTATCGTTACGGTGATATCCGCGAGGTGGCCTGCATGGCGCACGTCAGGCGTAAGTTCGTCGATGTTCACCGCGCCCAAGGTTCGGCCATCGCAGATGAAACCATAAAGCGCATCGCGCAGCTGTATGCGGTAGAGAAAGAGGCCCGTGGATCTCCACTAGATCAACGCGCCGATCTCCGACAAGCGCAGGCAAAACCGATCTTCGATGATCTGGAAATATGGCTGCACGTCCAACTTCCCAGCATCTCGGGCAAATCGCCGCTGGCAGGCGCAATCCGCTATGCCCTGACACGCGTGGCGCGGCTGCGTCCTTCCCTCGACCACGGCATCTTAGAGCTGGACAACAACACCGCTGAACGGGCTATGCGCTCAGTTGCAATCGGGCGCAAAAATTACCTGTTCGTTGGATCACAGGCCGGCGGCCGCGCCGCCGCCATCGCTTACACCCTGATTGAAACTACCAAACTCAATGGCATTGATCCGCAGGCATGGCTGGCTGACACTCTCGCCCGCATCCAAGATTTAAAAATCAATCGCGTCGACGAACTACTGCCCTGGAAAACCGTGTCGTAGGGCGGCTAGGCCGGACGCTTATATTTCGACTTAAATCTCACTTGGAGCAAGGCAGATTGCATGCTCGTAAAAAAAAGAGCTCCACGTACTGCCTAGCATTCAGGGCGCGCGCGAGAGCAGTATCCCGTCCGTCAGCGCGTACTGCAACTGTTCGGAGGAACGATCGCAAAGTGCTCGTGGAAGCTAGGTAACCGCTCGATTGGCACCGCCTGCCTGAGCGTGGCGCGATGATCTAAGACACGTCGCTAAAGACGTCGTTAACGACGTGTCTTATGCGGGGTTGTCTATGCGGGGTGAAATTCTTGGGTTGGAGC
>Ga0306910_1000232_pt1 | contig 31514 bp, 53 predicted proteins | sample AntRauMFilla2698_FD_190438 | JGI IMG/M metagenome (GOLD analysis project Ga0306910, IMG submission 190438) | Saline lake microbial communities from Rauer Islands, Antarctica - Metagenome Filla 2 #698 (v2) (version 2) | ecosystem: Environmental > Aquatic > Non-marine Saline and Alkaline > Saline ... | reverse complement strand
CTTTATAAAATTTTTCTTCATATATAATCGAAAAATCAAATTGTGCAAAAATTTAAATCAAATTGTGCATTTGAAATACACACAGAAAGCTCTCAAATCTACACATTAAGAGTGAAACTAGGCTTACATCCTTTCAATAGATCCTCAGTTGCCGCCATATTATTCTCATAGATATGCACGTTTCCCAGAAACATTGTGATACTCTTCAATGGTAGATCAATCTGTCGACTAATTAAATACAAGTGATATATGTCTGCCGGAAGTCCTAGGCTTGCGTCTGAGCTTCTTTGATATGCAGATAGCACTAACTTACCCTTTTGAACCTGAAACTGTATAAGGCTCAAGCAAGGCTGTTGATTTGACTCTGTATCGTTGGCTCCTAGGAACAATACATAATTTTTAGAAGATCGCTTTTCACTATTGATTTTCTCTATAAGTTTAGGAAGCTTCTCAAAGTATGTAGGGTAAGAATTGACCAGTATAGGACCACAATAGTCCCACCAAGGCACGCCAATATTTCTATACTTCTCTGTATTACGCTCTCCCTGCATAAATAGGCTAAGATCGCCTCTAAGTTTGTTTCTTGGCACTTGGTGACCTTCTAGTGTTTCTAGCAAATCCACAGGCTTTAGGAGAAGTGTTTGATTGAGTAAGTATTTTATATACCCCTTTTTATTCTTTTGAATCTTGCCTTTTTTCAAGATGCTTTCTAATGTGTTATGATACTTATTCATTTTATATATATTTGTAATGCCAAACAAAAAACCACGTAATCGCTGAGCTATTGCCCAAGGCCGATTTCGTGGTTTTTTATTTTGTTTGGCGACAAATATTACCCAAGTCCTTGGGCTTTTTTAATCAACGGTTAAACACAGTTTAACCAACGTAAGCGATGTAGGCCAACGTGAAATAAGGAGGTCTATTCTCGTGAGCTTGTGAACCTCCCTTGTTATTGATATTTAAGGAATGTGAATGTGATCCTGCACTATTAATGTTTATATTTCTATTCCTAAATTCATTACTACCACCATCAAAACCACCTCCAACAGGTGTGCCTGAGTATGGCCCCACAGCTGTGCCACTGTGTGTGTGTGCACCAGCGTTCGAGGTATTACCTTCATGCTTATGCTGTGGCATTTCCTGCTCTGTAAGAGTATGGGATGCTTCGCCTCCAGTATCTCCAATAGACTCGTAATCATCACTCTCTTGATCCAGACCTACAACAAACTTACCCCTGAGGTCAGGAGTTCCATTTGTGCCATCGCAGAGTTGCCATCCATTAGGGATAGAAGTCACGCTCCCAAAATAAGGTAATGCCGTTTGTTGAGGCGGTATGCGCTTACTCAGCTCCCTTATATCTTTTATACGTACAAGATCTGAAAGCTTAACATTACCTGCAGAAGAGCTTGTTAGAACTCCGTAGCGATCAAAGTAGGTATCGATAAGATCTCCTGCTCCGTCCCCATTTTCATCTTTGAGGTATTGGGTTTGTTCCACATCATCAACTATGGATATATAAGCATCTCCAAAATTTACACTTCCTGCCAACACTGGAAACAACTCGCCTCCAATCACAACCAAGCCACTAGAAACACTATTGGGACCTGTAGATCCTAAACCAGACACAATAACATTATCGCCAGCCAAAGCTGTCGTCACATCTGCTGTTTGCTGTATCATCTCGGCAATATGTCGCCATGTCTTACTGGTTCCTGGAAATCCTCCCCCTTCTACAATTATCTTTTTCATATTAACTATATATTATTTGATAGGTTTTATCTGGTAATCTGTAAGTGTCTACAAGTGACTTTAGACGCAAGTATTGCGGTGTGCCAGGAGCAAAACTTGCATTTGCCCTAGATCCTGCAACAAAGGGCAAGACAACAATAAAGTCAACATCCAACTGAGCAAGCTCAGAAGGATCATAAAAACGAGGAGGCTCTTCGGGCTCTTCTGGATTGTAAAAATGAATAGGGCTGTTTTCTTCTGGATTGAAGAAATAAACATTTTCCAAATAAAATCCATCTGTTATATAAATGCGCCTCTCGATCTGGTCAAAAGAATCGTTGAGTACTTTTTCCATAGAAAATACCTGAGGGGTGTGATCTATCTTGTAATTGATCTCCCTGCGATAATTAATAAAACGGGTGTGCAAATTCTGGTTAGGCTTAAAAAAGGATCTAAGCAATGCAGAAAATTTAGGCTTGCGGAGATCCATTGGCAGTAAATGAACGCCAAGCGTATTCCAATTGATGTTATACACCCTATTAAAAATCATAATTGAACCGTTTTAGGGATAAAATCTATATTTAAATTTTCGTCAATTATTTGCATATATCCAGAATTAGCAACGTAATTACTGCTAATTGATTGATAGTTTGGAGGTGTTAAGTAGTTAGCTTCAGCGTTATCTATATAAGCCTCACGATCTGCACAGCCTTCTATATTTTGCAATAGATCTTCCAGAGCTGCAAGGGTAAATTCACCGTTAAATTTTAAGTCTTTTAAATATTCACGAATAGTATCTTGAACTATAGTATTTGCACTACCATCTATTCTAGCCCCGTTCTGATCAAATATGAGAGGATCATAATAAAACCTTATATCCAATTTGAGATCATCTGCTGGACCGGTAAAGACTACTATTTTGGTCCCAGCTGGCTTTATGATTGCAAAATACTGAGTAAGTCCAGCCTTAACAGAATCGCTCACAGCAACAAGCTCTGAGCTGTTTTCAGAAGCCACCTTTATGAATAGCTGCTTTCTGTTATTAAGCTCAAGCTCTATTACCGCAGCACGCTTCACTGGGAAGTTGGTATCATCTACTGGCTCTCCTGCGTATTCATCACTTTCAGGTAGTAAACCTTCACCGTGCCTATAGGCCAATGCACGCTCTCTAAACCACAGTTGCGAGTATTTTTTTTGCTCGCGTATTTTTATATCCAGCTCTATTTTGTAAGTATCAAAAAATTTATACTGCAAGAAAACAACAATTGCAACGGCGTAAGAGCTTAAATAAAATATTCCAGACTTAGACGTAGTGTCAAGGCCTGCCAATTGCTCTTGATTTGTTTTCTCCTGAAGGATTTGATTGTGTATTTCGTTAACTGTAGCCATTAAAAAATGAGATAAATAAGTGGAACTACTATAGCAAAACCAATACCTGTGGCAAAAGCATCTGCTTTACTTCCTACAATTTTATTTCTTGAAAAAATGTGCAGTTTGTAGAATATCTCTAGTTTTTGGTAATAGACTGCAGAAGTGTGGTCTTGAATAATTTCAAAAGCCAAGCCAAACACAGTTCCAAAAACTAATTGAATAACCATCTCTTCCCACCATCTAGTTGCTTCATAAAACCCTAGCCAAAAGAATGCTCCGAATAGTAGTAGTCCTAAACCTGCACCTACTATAATATGTAAGTGCCATCTTTCTCTAATAATCTTTTCAAAAAACTTCATAAGCTCTGTTTATTTATTGTTGTTTATAATCCTCGATTTTACTTAAATCAAATTGTTTGTTTCCAAAGAATATCTCGGCATCTTTTATCGTGCCTTGAAAAACCATTCTACCTATTGTGTGGTGAGTCCTACCTTCTGTGGGCGCTTCTATAACGCTCACTATTTTGTTTTCTGTGTAGATAATAAGTACCATATTTTTTATTTTTAAGATGTTGCTACTGTGTGTCCGTAGTTATTAACTAAAACGTATATTTTTTGCCCTTGATTTATTGGATTTCCATTATTTGAACCTTGAATAAAACCGCTAGGAGCTTCTATAGTTCCTGTTTGTGTTAAACCACTCCAACCCCATGATATATCCCTAAATTGATTTGGGTAATTACTTAACTGAGCCTCGGAAGAAGAGGTGTTTAAAAACGCTTTAAAAATACATAAACTATAAAAAGAATCTATAAAAGCATTAAATCTTTGATTTGATGAAAAACCATACCTAAAAGTATTTAATTGAATTGTTTTAAGACTAACTAAAGGAAGGAGAAAATTATATACATCAGTTTCTTGATTAGTAAAACTAAATCCAAGAGTTCTTAGATTTATAAGGTTTGACATGTCGGGATATGTAGTGTCTAACAATTCACCATTATTATAATCTCTATTACCTACAACAAGCCTATCTAAAACAATTATTTCATTAAATTCAGATGGAAAAAAATCAAATTCATTATCTGTAGCTTCTAACCTATCTAAAAATTTTAAATCGTTAATTTCATTAGGTAATTTTTTGACCTTACATGAAATAACGTTTAAAAACTCTAAAGTATTAGAAAGTTGAGATATTTTAAAAAAATTAGATGAAATATTGTCTGACAAATTAAATATGTCTTGTAAAATCAATATTTCTAAATTAGTTTTAAAAATGGAATCTGGAAGGGTTTGTAAAACTGTATTAACAGCTCCTCCTACTCTATAACTTTCTAATCTTATAGGTAAAAATTCAAAAATCTGTTCAAAATTAGTGGCTGTTAAAGTAATAGAAATATTATTTTTAAATTCTAGCATTTCTATAGGCGGGTTTCCAATAAAGTCAAGCCTTAATATAAAAACTCCTATTAAATATTCAGGGTTTGCTATTGTAAAAGTCACTGTTCTTTCTCCAGAAAAGCCATCTTGATAGGTGTGGCTAGGAATAAGGCTTTCACCACCTACTCCAAATGATCCTGACGATGTTACCCCTACAGCTCCGTCTGCAATAAAACCTATCCTAAAAGAACTCTCGTAGGCAGGTGTGACTATATTCTCAGAAAAACCATCTCCATAATTTATATTTACCGTTGTAGGGCTTGAAAAGTCAAGAAAAAACCTTTCATTATTTTGAATTATTGGCACGCTACTTTGTATAAATTTAGTCCCTCTTGTTCTAAAAGTTAAAGTTTTTACCTTTTTTTCTGGAAATTTATTTCCAACTGATACTATTTTACCTCCTACATTATACATTTATTTTCTTTTAAATTAAGATCCGCTAACTGTTCCATGAGTTAAATAATGCCATCCTCTAGGACTTGAATTAATATTGTCTAATATGTAAGTTTTTGCTATTTGATTGCATATTACATTAAACCCTCTATCCGCATCAGGATAAGCTGCATCTAGTTGAGTCCTCGTCATATCTGTTGATTGAGCATCCCGAAAGACGATTAACTCAATAACTTCTCTAGTCTCCGATATAGCGTTTGGCCCAACAACTTCAACTTGAAATTCATCTAAACCTCTATGCTCTGGCCTATATTTAGATGCAAAAGAATCCACAATTTGCCACCTTTCAATAGAATCAACGTAAACCAATTCGGTAGTTCCTTGAATACCCATATTGGTTAATCCTGTAGGAAGCTTTATCCTTTTATTTTCATCTGAATTTGTGTGCTCAGCGTTTAACCTTACATCAAAATCAGAATTATTTATTAGGGTTATTCGCTTATAAACTGAAAAATCGAAACCGTTAACAATTGCCTGGGCGTTCGTGTTTATGAATTGAATCACATTTCCTGTAAGCTCTAGATTGTTGTAGTTACCTCCTGAGTCTATGATTTGCTCTTTTTGAAGATTTAAAGCCTCCAACTTTGTCTTTAAGAGATCCGTAAAATCATTTGTAGACAATTCTTTTCCATCTACTTTGTCAACTTTATTATTTAGGGCGTCTTGCAAGCCTTGTATATAGGCTATGCTTTCAGAATTAGGCTTAACATAGTTCACAAGATCTTTAAGCTTATTCTTTTCTTCTAGGCTAAAGTTCTCATCGCTCAAAGCCTTTCCTAAGACTTTATCTACTTTGTTATTTAGTGCAGTTTGGAGACCGTTAATAAAGCTTATTCCTTGACTAAGTGGCAACTTAGGTATACGCACCGCATCATTAGCTATTAATGCAACCCCGTTTGTAAAACTGAGTATAATCTCTTCATCATTTTCTGTAATACTATCTAATATCCTACCCTCAGATTTATGCCAAAAGCTTTCTAATAAATTGTAATACTTGTTTTTGACCGCGGGGTCTTCACAAGTCATGTAATCGCGTAATATCTCAATTGTTTGTATCGCCATTATTCAAATAATTTGCAGTAGTTACAGCCATCATCTGGCACTATATCGGTGTTACCAGCATTGAATCCTGTTGCTGGTTTAATCTTATTCCTTTCGTAATATCTTACAATTGCCATCCTTGTAATAGAGAGCTCTGGCGTATTTATTTCAGCTCCTGTATCTAGCTCATCGGTGACGCTCAAGTCATTCTCCAATGCCATATCAATCACCGCTTCTATCGATCCATAACTTTGTATAGATAGATCAAAAAGACTTTGATTTTTTAAGACTCGTACTACTTTCATGTTCTCTCTTTATACTTATTCTGCCAGTAACTCAACTTTTGTGAGAGGCTGTTTATTTTCCTATTTAAACCTTCAATCTCACTGTCTTTCTCCTGGCGTATCATTTCTACTTTTCTCTCAAAACTGAGTCTTACATCTTCATGCCGTCTTGTACTTTCTTCTTTGAGATACTCAAATCGGTTTTCATAGCGTTTTTGCAAATCGTCGAGAGCGTCTTGATATTGATTCATAATGCTCTTAGATCTATCAGATTTTAAATTGGCGATTTCCGCTTCTTTTATCTCAAGCTCCACCTTCTTGGTTTTACGAGTGAAAAAGTAACCACCACCGCCTCCTATAAGGGCAGGAATCAAGTATTCTAGTAATTGTTTTAAGATGTCTTCCATTACTGTATTATTGTTGTTGCAATTGCGCCATCACTTGTAGTGCCTATAGTTTGTCTACCTATCACAAACAAAGCGACCGCCTCTGCTAGTTTGTTAGCCAATAGTTGCCTAGCCACTTCTGGATCTTGCTGCTCTTGGTCACTAACATTGTCCAGGGCTTCTTTAATTAAACCCGCTAAGACTGTTTGGTTTATTACTGCCATTTAATCTATTTTAAAACGGTGTTTAACCGCAGTTTAATTGCTTCTACTGCAGGGATGTTTATTGTTGTCCCCACAACAACAGATATCTTATTAACCTCTGTCATAAAGTCATTAAGTATACTTTTTAGGTCTTCATTGCCTCTAGCCAGTTGATGCCCATTTTCATCAATATCCAGAGCTGTAGTGCCTATCTTCAATTTTACTTTATTTAGCTTTGAGTACTGTACAACAAACATTTGATTGATGTCGTCATTGAGCAAAGCCACAAGGACAGAACTGCCTACTTCTGGCAATACTAGCAAAGCATCGCTTTCACTTTCACTAGCTACAAGCCTCACGTCTGTATAGTCAAGCTCTCCATCGTTGACCGTGCAAGTGCCTTTAGCTGCATCTACGCTCACCACATCACCAGAGAAAACCCCTGGCATTTCTTTTTTACCTAGTCTTTTAAGACCTTCCTGTAAGTCAGTTTCATAACTCATAATCGGTTGCTTATTTCAGTGGTTCTACGTGCGCCGTTCATGCCATACTTAGTCACTACTTTAGGAATAAAGTACAAACCATCACGAGACGGTCTGGTCTCATCTACCAGTCTGGCAGACATTCCTCGAGAGGCAAATGGCACTAGAAAACTCTTTATGTTGCCATCGTAGCCGTCATATTTTAACTTCTTAAGCTGCGCCTCTGCCATTTCTTTGAGCTTGGATGGATCTTTAACTGTGGAGGTGTGATATGTTCTTACCTCGCCATCTTCATCTCCAAACTCCAGTTCTGTTTTCTTATTCTTTTCGTCTATAAAGACATATTTTATCTTGATTTTTCGGTCTTCAGAAGTCCTATATTCTAGGTTATTTTCAACAATATTGTAGTTGAGATCATAAAGTACCTCTTGCCCTGCATTGTTGGTTTGTTCTAAGCCTGCAAACAGATCATTATTATCATCTATGTAGATGGTGAGGCCCATATCGCTTTTTATCTTCTCAAGAACCTGCGCAGCATTGGCATTCTTTATGGTGTACTTTCCCAGCTGTATATCTGGGATGTTTCTAGCAAGGCTCACTCCACTTCCAGACATGAGATCCTCTAGCAATGTTTTAAGATCTACTCCCTCATTGTAAGCCTTGCTTATTGGTTTACGCTTCAAGAGCCAGAAGGCATCTTCACAGATGACCTCGAGTGGCACTTTAGGGTTAATCTTTGCGACATAACCACGAAACTCTTCACCTTCATAAACATCTGTATAACCAAGCTTTACTATTACTGTATCGCCAACCTTAAGAGCTTCCTCACTGAAGAGCTCCTGGTTGTCATTTCTTACTTTGAATTTGTTAGGCATAGTGATCGTACAGGTGTCTGCAAGCAAATGCACAGACTTCGCCACCTCCACGCTGGTGATGGATTGAAATCTGTAGTTTCCTATCTGTATGTCTGCCTGTAGCCTGTACATTAGTTCAATAGATTGTTGAGTTCGTCATCTTCCACCAGGTCAGCAAAGAAATCTTGCTCACTCTTGGCACGTATAGTGTATTTCTGGACGCCTTGCTGGCCTTCCATTTCGTCCCAGGACAATTCCTTAAAGATCACATTCCGTATACCGAACAGCTCAAGAAAGCGGTTGTCCACCACTTCAATGGCCTCATTGATCTCAAATAAGCGGATAACTTCCGCAATTTGATCACTCGGGTATTGGTCTGGGTTCTCTGGGATCATGCAAAGCCCTCTCAACGTGATGTTATAATCTTCGGTCGTGATGTATTCGTTGACCGTTCCTTTCCGCTTGTTGCCCACCGTTGGTGTCTCTACAATCCGCTTTTTGGAGCTGAGACTGATCAGTGGCTCGTTGGGCAGTTTGTAAGTCTGTCCATTATGAGAAAATTCGAGCGTCGTGAAATACTGGCGACCTCTCAAGAGCTCAAATGTGATGTCCTTCAAGCTTGGAAACACTGCCAAATCACCTACACCTCCAGCAAAGGTGGGGAAGGTTGCTCCAACGTAGTTGAAGGCAAGGGCTGTTATTTCTTTAATATCGAATGTGGACATTAGCTTGTTTGTAAATTGTTAACTGAATTTATTGCTCTTAGTAGTATTTCCTGCACCTTATCGCCAAGCTGGTCGAGACCAGACTCGGTATCGTTTACAAATATTTTAGTATCGTCCTGGAGCTTTCCTATGGTTATATTTATGTTTGTTCGCTTAGATCCTCCACTTATCGTTGAGTCAGCTTTAGAGGATCCTGAGCCACTTCCTTCAGTTTCATCACCTTCTGCAGTAGGATCTCCAAGAGCATCGAAAAGAGCAGACCTTTTTTGCTTTTTACGTTCTGCTTCTGGATTGCCTTTTTCTATGGCATCTATAGTTTTAGGCTTAAAGCTCTCTATGCCTTTATTATAACCTTCACCGTATTTTGCAAATGCTTTTGCCCCAGATTTTAAGGCTTCTTCTGCCGAGTTATTGCCCATAAGATCTGTTGCAGCATTTTTGCCAATCTCCCAGGCTTTTTTAAAGTCGCCCTTAAAGAAGGAAACTAAAGCTTTTCCAATGCCAGTGACGCCCTCCAGCAATTCTAAGAAACGGTTAACCAAATAATCTTTTATAACTGTCCCTAGACCTTTTATGACTTCCCAAACGCCCATGATCATACCACGGAACCAGTCAAAACGATTCCACAAATACACTATAGAAGCGATAAGAGCCGTAATAGCTAAAATAACTAAGCCAATAGGATTCATATTCAAAACAAAGTTCCAGGCTTGAGTTGCTATTGTAACTATTTTAGTGGCAAATGTTATTGCGCCCAAAGCAATACTGTAGCCCCAGATAACTGCATTGGCAATAACAAAATTGGCAGCTATAGTCGCTATGATGCCTCCAAAAATGATCATAAGAGGTATTGACCCTGTAATGATATTATAGATATCTCGCATATACCTTAAAAATGGAAGGATGTTCTCAGCAACTGTAATTCCAAAGCTGATAACTGGTTTAATCAATTCGGCAAAACGTTTACCTATAACCATAACTGCATAGCTGAGTTCGCCAAGTAAGGTTGACATTTTACCACCAGCAGTTTCAGCCATATCTTCACTCATACCATTAAACTTACCTCCTTCAGATGTTGCAAGTCTAAAAGCTTCAGAAAGCATGTCCGAGCTTATCATACCTGCTTCCATCTGCTTTCTAAGCTTACCCATGCCAATACCGGTATTTTCTGAAATAACAGATAACGGGTTAAAACCTTGTTGCACCATTTGTAGTAAATCCTGACCCATTAATCTACCAGTTGCTGAAGCTTGGGAAAAAGCAAGACTTAAAGAGTTAAGTTTATTGGCATCTCCCATAGCAATATCGCCAAGCATGGCAGTATTCTCCATAATCTTCTCCTGATCAACGCCAAAGGCTAGCTGTAACTCTGCAGATTTTATGACAGATTTATTGTCATAAGGAGTGAAATTAGCATATTCATTAAGGCTTTTAATCATGCTTTTGGCTTTCTCAGCAGAGCCCAAGAGCACCTCAAACTTAACTTCCATTTGCTCGAGCTCTACGCCTTTATTGAATACAGATTTTATAGCATTCCAACCTGCCAAAGCCACTGCAAAACCACCAGCCAAACCAACAAGACCTCCCATCTGTGAGCCAATGTTTCTAAGCCGGTTAACAAAAGTTGGCTTTGGTAAATTATCTAGCTTGGTTAGCTCTCTTTGGGTTCCTCTTATATTCCTATTAAGATCTTTAATCTGTGAGATAGAAGTCGTCGCCCCTCTTTGCCTGTTAAGCACCTCCAAACGCTGTTGCAAGCTATTAATAGAGGTTGTTGTCTCGTTAAATTTCCGTTTAGAGGCATTATTGGCTTGCTCAACTTTTCTCTGCATACTATTAAGCGAGCTCACAACCTTATTAAGCTTGGAGCTTGCAAAATCCTTCATAAATATGTCGAAGCTGTATGCCATTTATTCTGAAGCTTTTTTCTCTTTTTGTCTTATGTCGTTAAGTATGGCGATTTTCTCGCCCCATTCTTCATCGGTGAGATCCTGTGGATCTATCCCGAGGTAATACTGTAGTAGTGTGTCGTAGTAAGCAATATAGTTGGACTCAAAGTCGCCTTTAGAGTCCTCTATAACTTTTTTATCTCCGCGCTTTTTACCTCCATCACTTTCTCGAGCTGTGCAGATGCGCCCAAGAAGTAGTCGTCGTCTGTCTTCACATCGGCGTCACCGCCTAGAAAGCAGTTATTGAGTATAACTTCAGCAAAGCCCAGAGGATTAGTCTGTGCTTTAGTCATCGCCAGAGACAACACTTTACGGTCTGGTTTCTTCAGGAAGACTTCTTTACCATCTTCAAAATCTATCTTAAAGATGTCGCCGTGTTTTTTCTTCCAGGCATCGATTTGTTTTTGATCTACTTTAGCCATTGTATTTGGGTTGTATTTGGGTTATAGGTTATAATAAGTTCCCTGGAGAGCTTGGAAGCCCTCCAGAGAAATACTTAGTCTTGTCTCTTAACGTCCAGGAACATAATAGGAAGTTCTACCTCCATATTGGTTGCTCCCTGAGCCATTGTCTTGGTGACTTCTGTGAACTCTACATTCTTAAGAATGTCCGTCACAATCTGCCCGTCGTTGTCTCTTGGCGTGTAAGCCACAACAATGTCGAAGGATAGATTGGTGATGTCCTTGTCTTTAGCATCTTTGGTCATGGCCTCGAGTTCAGACTGCCACACCTTAATCTTGCCCTCGTAATTCTTATTGCCGTGGACGATAGCGTGAGGTTTTGCCCCTCTGCCGTACAAGTATTCCTTTTCTTTGGTTTCCTTGTATTCCACCTCCATAACGCCCTCCAGTATTCTACCACCGTAAGAGATCGTCATGTCGGCCCAGCCGTATTGTTTGCTTGAAAATGTTGCCATGATTAGTTGATGTTTGTTGTGAATCCAATGTTAACCTGTATCATTTTCGCATAGCCAACAGGTTGTAGGCTAAGTTGCACGATGATCTGGTCGCTCTGCAACACGTTTTGATTAACGTCGATAAATGCTCTTACAGCACTTAGTTTACCCTCTGCAACCATTCTCTGGTTGATGTCGTTCTCGATCTTACCCTGCATGGATTTGATGATCGCAGGATGGATCTGTCCAGCTTCATTCACTGGCACTTCATCGCTCAGCTCTTCGGTCAATGTGTTGTTGGCCAGGATCACCGCCTCGTCCATCACCATGCCTCTGGCAAGTGATGAGAAATCGTTGGTAGGAATTACCAAGGTTGGATCATCTGTAAAGAAATAACCCGCACGACCAGGGAAGGATCTTAAAAATATATAGCCTTTGTCGTGGATAGCATCCCAGGCATCTGTATAAGATTCGATGGTCTTACCATCTGTGAGGTAAGCCTCTAGCACTTCTATAGGTCCGTCTTTTACTCTGGCGATACTTCGCTGAGTAGGAATAGCTGCTATTCTACCCAAAGCCAAACCTATGCTTGCTTCTGGAGCTCCGTCGTTGTTTGCCAGGAACATGGACACTCTATCGAATGATCCTTCGGTGTAGTCGTTAAGATCTGCAACCGTTCCATTAAAGGAATTACCCGAAATGATCGTTCTAAAGGGCATGTATTTACTGGCAAAATTCTCAGCCAGCTCTTGAAGTTTAACCACGCCAAGGTTGACGTCTTCATCAATACCATCAACAATTGTTGGTGCTGCCGGCTCTTCTTTTAAGAGTCCAAGAATTCGTATTCTACCTCCTGCGTCTTCCACCAATTTCTTGGCATAAGGCATGGTATAATCTGCCATGTCCTGGTAGGTTGTGGCATCCGATACCAGCATAAACCAAAGCTCTGCACCTTCCTCAGCTTCTCGGTAGAAGTCAGAAATATGCTTATAAGCCAGTGGATTGTCTGCCTGGGTGATCCCTAAAGCTTCTGCTGCTGTAAGGGAAAATACTTGTTTGGATTCGCCTAGTTGAATATTATCAACCACACTAGATCCTGTAATGACAAGACCAGGTACTTTTTGAACGCCATCTCCTGCAAGAGCAAGACCATTCTCGGCAACGTTAAAGGTGATTTTAGGAAGTCCCATCTATATGATTTTAAATTTTGTTAGTATAATACCAGCGATTAAGCCAATCGCCAACGCTCCTGCGCTGGTGTATATCAGTCTAAAAGTGCTTACGCCTCTTTTAATGTTTTGTGAGTTTGAGGTGTCGGACTCGTCCGTTTCCTTAATAAGTGTCTCTTTTATTTTGGCAGCAATGGCCAGAGAGTCACATCCTGCATTAATGCGTAAGAAATCGCCCAAAAGGTTGCCTTTTACAAAGGCATCTCCATTGTTTGCACTATAGTCTGGTGTAGGAGTTTTTGAAGTTGTTTTGGGCTTGGATTTCTTAGCGCCTTCATAATCTGCACACAATTGCCGTACATTAATACTGAGCTCTGTTTGCTGTCCTGGTACCTTAAGTATGGTATCTCTAAAAGTTTCTACAACAGATCGAGTAACAGTCCTATTTGATGAACTCTCCACAGTCTTCTGGCGTGAACCACAACTAAGGAGAGCGATCAAAATACAACCAGTCCAAAAAAGTTTAAATAAGCTATGCATGTGCGCTTTTTATGATGTTGAGATCAAAAGCTGTGGGCATGATGTCCAGAAGCTTTTGCATTGTATTTACAGAATCGGTTACATCCAGTAGTCCGTCTCTATTGATATCTGTGAGATCGGCACCAACCAGTATGCAACCTTCGATGTCTGTATAATAATTTCCTTTGTGAATTAAGATCCAAGTCCTGCCTTTTACATCGGTAATGTGAAAGTGGTGCTTGAACCTTTTGCTGTAACGCTTCACCACCTTGTACTTTCCTTCCGGAATGCAAGAGATAGAATTGGCATTGTTAAGCCAGGGCAACTCTAAACTGTGACAGTCAAAGACTGATGCCTTGAGTCTACCCAGGGCAAACAATCTCCCTATGGTCTGCTTGTCGCCATAGGTCTGTCTTTCAATTAATAGCTCCTCCGCTTTCATCTACTCAGCTTCTTTGGTGAGTTCTTCGACTCGCTCGTCGTAAGCTTTTTTGACGGTCTTGCGATCGTCTTCAGCAAAGACCTCGATGTCGGCCACCTCAGTTGCTTCTTTGATAAGTGCAATAGAGTCGGCAGCGTTGAGCTCACTGAGCTCTTCTGCTTTCGTCTTCTCTGCGCTGGTCGCAAACTTGGTTATCTTCTTATCCTCAAGACCTTTGGCGTGCACTTTTGCAAATGCATCACTCACGAATAGGAAGCCGTCGCTGGTAGCGAACACCTCTTTTGCTTCATTGCGCTCAAGGTAGTCTTGAGCGCGTTCTTTGATTGTTTTCTTTGCCATGATTATCTGATTGCTCCTAAGAATTTAGGACTGTTAGCTCTAATGACGCCTAGCAAGGCTCTCTGTGCATACGATAAGATATCGGCTTGTAAACCTGCATCTCTAAGCGTTGCATATAGCTCTACATCTCCAAAACATCTGAAGACTTCATCTGTATTCCAGAAGAAAGATGCTCTCGTGTCTCCAGCTTCCTGGACTGCTCCAAAAGGCTTTTTAACACCTGCACTAGTAAACAATGGAGCTTGTGAATACTCAAAGACATGAAATCCGTACATGTTACGATCGTTCATAATATCCTTAAACAACTGCTTATCTTCTTTACGGATTCTAGCCATGTGATCTGGAGTTAAACAGATATTCATGTTTTCAGTCTTATCTTTTTCTCCGTAAAACTTTCTCATGTCGATGATGGCATCTAGAATACTATCTGTTCCGAGTTCTAAAACATTGTTGTCTGTTCCAGAAGTTCCAGGTGTCCAGGCGTGAGCTGCTCTTTTACCTAAGTTCTTTGTTAGTGAGTTTCTGTGCCTGTTGATAACCGACTGTCTACGATTGTAAGCCAGCTCGATCTCTTGCAGATCTCTGTGTCTGGTCTGGTCTGTAGAATAAGTCCTAAGCACGACCTCATTTGGAATGTCTGGAGTTGTAGCGATTGGTAGTGGATCTTCATTGCCAGCGAAGTAATCCTCATTTACGCCTGGATCTACGCCCGCCTCTGCAAGATGCAATTTGTTGTTTTCCACATATTCACTCATATCGGTGGATGCAGCAACAAAGGAGGTATTGGGCACGGGATTCTCTTTAATGCCTGCGACCCAGACTTCTTTTTGTAGGCCAGCCATAAGCTTGCCCGAAAAGATGCCAGGGGAAAAATATTCGATTGATGCAGATACGGCCGTGATGGCTACTGCGGTCATCACAGGATTGATCTCTATGAAGGTAGAGAAGGCAAAACTGATCATTAAAGCCAAAATAAAGTTGATGGCTAAACTTGCGATTGAAAGATGTCGTTTCATTGTTCTTGTTTTCTGGGGTTTGGGTTTAGTTTTTGGCTGGTGTCCAGCGTTTGCCTTTAGCGTACTCTTGGGCGAGTCTCACGTATTCAGCATTGTTATTGTCCTTTAGCTCACGAAGCTTTTCAGGATCGTTTTGCTGGAGGTAGTCAAACGATAGTTCGACGCCACCTTCAGCACCTTGGCCACCGCCTACGATCTTACCGATAGCAGTTTGGGTGTGGTCTTTTTTGACTGTCTTTTCAGCTTCAGTGATCAATCCTGAAAGCAATACTTTCTGGTTGTCAAAATCAGCTTCCAAAGCTTTTAATTGAGATTCTTTAAGACCTTCAGGGATCAACTTCAACTCAACAGCTTTAGTCACCAATTGATTTGCCTCTGCATCTCTTATGGCTTTTAGTTGTGACCGTAAAGCCTCTTTTTCGGTGTCAGCATTCTCAGCAGATAGCTTGATCTCTGATACTTTCTGAAGCACCACTTCAGGTTTTGTTTCTGCATCTAAGCCTAAGGCTAATGCGATTTGCTTAATATTCATTGTTTCTGGGTTTTCGGTGTTAAGTGGCTGTAGATTTAGCTTTAAGGGACTCGCTGCACTTAGCTTAAGTGCATTATCATTCCCGCCAAGATCCACAATGGAGATCTCCCTAAGCTTACACTTGGTGACCGTCTCAAATAGTTGTCCTGGGAGGATGTCCTCCTCTGCATTGGAAGTGGCTTCTGGAGTGGCGAATATGGAAGCCATACGGATAAAGCCTCTTTCGACTTTTCCAGCTAGATCTGCTGCGTCTTCGTCTTCCATATCAAACTCGATGTCTGCCATGAGTTTGCCGTTTTCCTTATAAAGCTTCATTGCTTTGCCAACGACGTCTTTGGCTTTGCCTCTGGTGTGTAGAAATAATACCAGCGGATTGCGCTCATATTGAGTGATATTGATTCCATCGGTCATGACACGGTAGCCGTATTCGTTGATGATGGATTCGTCTGAAACTACAAAAGTGTGCATAAGCTATAAGTGTGCGTTGTCAATAATGTTGGGTACAAAATTGGACGACTTTACACTCACTGCAAAATCCCGTATCTGCCACTATAACTGAAATGTTGAAGCCTTAAACATTTTTGTTGAAGCTGTGATTTGCGATTCTTATTAGGTCATGTGAGTTGCGAAATTTGTACACATGAAAGACATCTTGCTAGACGAAAACAACGACTTGTTGATAACTAATGGCGACTTGACCATAGGCGACTCAGACAAGCAAAACCAGAAGCTTATCCTGAACACCTACAAAGGGGAATGGAAAGCCAATCCAGAACTTGGTGCAGCAGTCCAGGACATGCTGAGCGATGACAATTTCTCCAGGTACATCATTGAAGCCAAAAAGCAACTCGAGTACGACGGGATGAAAGTAGATGATATTCGCCTGGAACGGGACCAACTAATTATTGACGGTAAATACAAACAAAATGGCTAAAGGTAGAATGACATCGACCGAGCGGGATTATCTCATCTCGCAAGGCACAGACTTATACAGCAAAGGCTTCTCCATCCAGAACATTTCTGAATTGATTGGCGTAGGACTTAAGACCCTTTACAAGTGGAAAGAAGACTACAAGTGGGAAGAGGCAAAGGAGCTGAACATGATCCGCCCTTCTGAAATCAAGAAGATGATCCTCCAATATGTGGTAGCCATTAAGAATGGTGAAGTGCCACTCTACAAAGCCGATGACCTAGCAAAGATCTCCGCAGCCTTTGATCGGTTAAATGACAGCCGTAAAAAAGCCGTCCACACAATGGAGAGCTTCGATGCTTTCTCCAGCTACATGATGACCAAGGCAGGCCAAAGCAAAGGCAAGAAGAGAGACGAACTTTTGAAACTGACTAAAGACATCCGGGTCCATTTTGATGGCTACGTTACAGAACTATTGAGCAATGAATAAAACAGAACTCAAAGAAGCCAGGGAGCGCTATTTTGCGTTATCCAAGATGATCAAGTCCGCCTCTGCCGACAAGTTGATCAAGGAGACCACGACCCAACAAGAGGAGCGAATCAAACGCCTGCTACAACCTAAGAACTACTTAGATTTCTTTGAGTTTTATTTTGGGGTGAAGTCTGGACTCCCTTTGGCAGATGCCCCCTCGGCTCAGTTTCATCTGGACTCTTATCTAAGCCTATACGGTGACGTGTATTGCAAGCAGTTTCGGCGGTGGTTTCGTGGTGCTGCGAAATCCATCCATACCAATGTTGGCAATTTGCTTGCCCTCAAGCAGTGCGACGAGGTCAACTTTGCGCTCATCATCGGCCGAAATCAAAACGCTGGTAAGATCTTAATTCAAGATATACAGGCTCACCTGGAGAGTAACGAGATCTTTAGAAAAGACTTTGGATCACAAATGAGTTATGGCTCATGGGCAGACGGTGAGTTTGAAACCAACGACGGAAAACACTTTAAGGCTTTAGGGCTTAATCAACCTTTCAGGGGTTTACGTTTTGGAGCTGCACGTCCAGACTTTGCCAGTGTGGATGATGTGGAAGACAGAGACGCAGCCAAGAACAAAGACCAGGTGCGCAAATACGGTGACAAGATCGTAGGTGACCTGGGGAAAGCTTTCCACCTGAGAAGAGCCAGAATGGTATTTGCCAATAATTACATTGTGAAAAACGGGATTAACGACTACGTCCTGAAGAAATACAAAGACAACAAACACCTCGATGTAAGCACCATCAATTTGACTGATGAGAAGGGCAACCCTATGTGGCCAGAACGCTACAGCAAAGCAGATACAGACGCCATCATCGAGAATGACGACTATTACACCAGCCAGCGAGAAGACTTCAACAACCCCATAGAAGAGGGAAAACTCTTTAAGGCTGAGAAGATCATCAAGCGATCGGTACACGGCAATGAGATCTTTGACGGCTTTCTGTCGCATTGGGATTTATCCTATACCAGCGCAGGCGACTACAAAGCAGGCGTATTGCTAGGCATAAAGGATCTGGAACTTACAGTTCTGGAAGTGTTCTGCCAGCGTTGCGACATCAACTCCGCTATGGAGGTTCACTTCCAATGGCAGGAGAAGTACAGAAATAAGAGTGCATTGCCTTTGTCCTTCTACGATGCAACGGCAGCACAACAAGCCGTTTATGCTCCAATTATTCAACAGTGTGCAGAAGATAGCAGGTCGCCTTATGTGCCTATGCCTATGCACCAGGGCGGAGACAAACACAACAAAATAGAAGCTACCATCCTGAGTGTGTTACACCGTGGTATTTTGTTTTGGGATGATGCTCTGGAGGGCAAAGACTTCGACGAGTTTATGGACCAGATCCTGTCTTTTGAAAAGGGTACCTCTGGCAATGACGATGCCCCAGATACACTCACGCATGCCATTATCTATGCTCAACTGTATTATGGCTACAGCAAGGAGAAAGACAGTAGAAAGCCAACCATAGGCAAACGCAAGAAAAACCGTAGAGTATGACCAGTAGAAAACGTTTATTTCTGGACGTCCAGAACCAACTGAAGACCGTCACAGAGCTAGAAGTGATCGACTACCATCGCAACCAGTTTGCTGAGGGTGTTAACCAATATCCGAACCAGTACACCGCTGCATTGATCAAAATAGATGTGACCGATTATGCCTCGATGACTGAAGGGATCAAAGAAGGATCTAATGCTATCGTGGAAATTCACCTGTACATCAAAGACGGCTGGATGGATCAACACCAGAACACTTCAGATCCTGAAGGGGGTTTGATAGAAATTGACTTGATCGATAAGATCGAGGAAGCCCTGGAGAACCTAACAGGAAATGACTACAGACCGCTAAAGGTCATTCAGGAAGACGAGATCCCCAACGAGGGTGAGCCTATTATGGGCTTTATCATCAAGTTTGGTACTAAGATATTTAAGCGTATTAATTACGGCTACACGAAGACAGCCATACAAATAACAACCTAATGTTTCTAACTCAAGCAGAACTTAAGACCGTTTCCACTGTGGAAAACATCAATCTAATCGTTAATAACGATGAAGAGATTGTTAATACCATCATCCAGGAGTGCATAGATGTTATGCATACCTACCTTTTTAAGTATTATGATGCAGATGCCATCTTTGCAAAAGAAGGTGAACAACGCTCTAGAATTATAATAAAGTACCTTAAGGATCTATCCATCTACGAGATCTATATGAGGCGAAGTAAGCAAGCCAATGCGGTGGTAGAGAAAAGACAAGAAGAGGCTATGATCTGGCTAGAGAAAGTGGCCAAAGGCGAGATTGTTCCAGATTTACCAAAAAAGATGATCGATACAGATGGGGATGGCGAAGTAGATGCCGCCACACCCTTTATGAAGCTTGGCTCACGGAAGAGCTATAAAAATCACTTTTAATGGCCAAGCTCGGTGACTTAGAACGAAAACTGAGGATGGCAGTTAGAAAGCTTCCAGAGCAAACCTTAAGAATTATAGAGGTGGAAGGTCTTGCCTCTATCAACAAAAACTTTAGGGATGAAGGTTTTAACGATGGAGGACTGCAGAAGTGGAAACCAAGAAAAACCACCGATAAGCGAGGCCGAGACATTACACGCTATAAGACCAATCGAGTTGGCAGAGCTGGAAATCTGACTCGCTACGGACGCAAGAACCAGGGGAGAGCCATTCTTACAGGTCATGCGACGGGAGGAAACAAACTAAGGAACTCATTTACCAGTAGCAGAAGCAAAGTAAAGGTGAGATTTAGAACACATAAAGACTATGCCCAGGTGCATAATGAAGGTGAGGGCAATATGCCACAACGCCAGTTTATAGGAAGATCGCGAACACTAGAGAACAACATCAAAAAGAAATTAACCAAAGAGCTGGATAAGCTCTTGAAATAGTATACAATGGCAGATAAAAAAACACCTGGTAAAATCATAGAAAGCGAAGTTAAGCTAAGCGGTAATGCTATGAAAAACGTCCAACTCAGTGGATCGAACACCAAAGACATCAAGAAGATCACCAACCTTATGGTGGATGTCATTAGACGCCAGCGACGACTCTGGAAAAAAGAAATAAGCGACTGGCAACACGCCAGATTTGCCCTCTACAGATCGGACCAGCCAAGAACTTATCCCATGCAGGAGTTGTATGAGGATGTAATGATGGACGGCCACCTTACGGGTATTACAGGCAATAGAACCTTAAGAACAACAAACAAAGACTTTTGTATTGCCGTGGACGGAGTCAAGGATGAAGAGCTCACCAAGTACATTGACGGCAAGCAATGGTTTGAACACGTCATTGAGGAGGCTCACAAATCCACTTATTATGGGTATTCTCTGGTGTGGATCAAAGACTACCAGGAAGGTGAAATCAAAGAAGTGGAGTTAATCCCTCGAGGTCTGGTGATTCCTACTGAAAAGATTCTGCTCTATCAACTGGACGGGATCAAAGGTCTGGACTATTCAGAAATTAAAGACATATTGCTGTATGCTCAGTTTTACGATCATGTAGGACTGTTGGAGAAAGCTGCGGTGTATACGATCTTAAAACGACACTCCTGGGGCTCATGGGATGAGTTTGAGGAACTCTTTGGCGTACCGATGCGTATTGCCAAGGTGGCCAGCCAAAGCGAAACCGTAAAGAATGAAGTCGCAGGCTGGCTTGAGGAGATGGGCTCCGCTGCTTATGGGGTGTTTCCTATTGGTACCGAAGTCGAGATCAAAGAGAACTCCAAGACCGACGCCTTCAATGTCTTCCACCAGAAAATACAGGCACTAGATCGTGAGCTGTCCAAATTGGTACTGCACCAAACCATGACCACCGACAACGGCTCCAGCAAAGCCCAAGGAAGTGTCCACGAGCACACCTTGCAGGAGTTGATCTATGCCGACGAAAAGAAGATGATGGCGTTTCTCAACGACACGCTCTTGCCAGCCATGAAGAGCCTGGGGTATAACTTGCCAGACGATGCTCGATTTATGGTAGAGAAGACGGTAGACGTTCAAGACCAGATCAAGATCGATGGTGTTTTTATGCAAAATGGGTACACCTTGAAGCAAGACTACCTGGAGCGCACCTATGGTGTGGAGATTGAGTCCATGCCCGCCAAAGGCTTTGAAGCGGGAAAGCCTTAAGCCTGCTTAAGTTGCATTACCGCACACAGTGTTGCGGTACAGATCCCATCAAGCTGGATCTGGAAGACTACAACTTAAGCGGGCTGATCTCGCAATACATACGTGAGCTGTTTGAAGACCGAGTCATCGACGAGGCCAAACGCTTACAACTGATTGAGAAGTACTCGCAGATCCTTACTGAAGCGATCACAAAAGGCTACCCGATCACCAGTGAGTTTTATGATGCAGATCTGGCCAAACAACTGAAGGAAAATATCACACGCTTTTCTGCCTTTAAAGAGACGAGCTTTAAGAACAGCATTGAAGGGATGCTGACGGAAAACGGGAAGCTCTTAAGCTTTAAGGAATTTAAAAAACAAGCCCTGGAGGTTTCTGAAGACTACAATAAACGCTGGCTTAGGACTGAATATGACCAGACGGTGAGCTCGGCCAACATGGCCAATAAATGGAAGTCTTTTGAAGCCAATACAGATCTTTATCCAAACATCCGCTACCAGACGGTAGGCGATGGGAGAGTGCGAGAAAAGCACCAGCAATGGGACGGCACGGTATTACCGTTTGATCATTCGTTTTGGAACACACATTTACCACCTAACGACTGGGGGTGTAGATGCACCATAATGCAAACCGATGCACCTGTAAGCAAAGGGGTAGCCTCTGGACGTGTGAAAAAAGGATTCAATACCAACTCAGGGAAAAAAGGAGAGATCTTCAAGGAGTCGCCCTATGAGGAAACCTTGAGCAATGCCGAGCGACGCAAAGCTGAAGCTATGGCCGATAAACTAAAAAAGCAGACTAAGTAAGTCTGCTTTTTAAATGCTTGTTAATTGGTACTTAATTAGTGGTTAATGTATTGAATAGACACCGTCGCCTCTTAGTATATGTTCTATGGTTTTGGGAGCCAGAAAGAACTCCTCTGCTACTTCCTTGATCCACTCGCTGTGTCTCCACCGCGGTTGCTTTTTCTGTATGTCTGCAAAAGCTTTACGGATGGCTGTGTTACGCCGTTGGATTCTGTCTGAGCGGTGAATAGGCATAGAGGGTTTTATACAAATTTAATTATATTTTTCAAGAACACCCATTTCAATTATATCCAAACCATCTGTGTAAATCTTATTATTGTAAGGCATGATATATAAACCATGCTGAGGCTTATCTTCTATGATTTTACGTAAATACCTCAAATTTGAGAATCTATATTCTGAATAACTTTCAGCATCAACACTATCTTGGTGGAAGAAAAAATAAAAAGTTGTGTAATCATCTCGATTATACATCCTTGCATATTCTTCCAAGTCTTTAATCGTGTTTTCTGAAGTGTATTGAACAACGAAATATTCAGAACCATTGTAATTTTGCTGTGTTAGCCTATCAACACCTTTTGTGCAAGACATTAAACTAAGTGTAGCTACTAGAATTGTAATTAAAGTAATTGTTTTCATGATAAATAATTTTTGTTAAATATATAAAAAACCCCAATGTTACCAAAGGGGTTTTTATTAAAGCCGATCTTTAAGTAACTATTTGTTTGGCGACATTAGTGTGGTTGTAGATCGTCTGGTGTAGGCAACAAACCTTTTGCTGCTCTACAGGCGTAATAGATTTCATCTATATCTAAAAAATCTTCGTTTTGTTTACCAATAATAGAAAGTATGGCATGAGCCATAAGTAGATTATCCTCTAAGCCTTCGTTTTTTGGTTTTATAGATTTTACGACTAACATAGGTTCATTTTTAATTGATTAGACGCATTTCTATAATCATAGTAGCCTTTTAAAAGCTCTAAGTAAGTGTCGGTTACAAAATTGCGCCCATAGATCAATAAAAACTGTTGTGGGTGTCTTGCTTTACGATCTGTAGCTCTCGGATATTTTACCTTACCTAAGACCTGACAAGATTCTCTAAATGGGAACATAGCTTTTCCTTTGTGTACAATTCCTTCAATACCGTATTTAACAGGGGCAGAGACTTCCAAAGCTTGTTGCGCTATTAATTCTTTAATTTTAGTATTACAGGCTAGATAAAACTTTGGAGACAACCATTGGGCAAAGAATAAGGCAACATCTTCCTGAAACCAGGTACCTTGGTTTTTACCACCTCTCGTAACTACTTGCAAATCAGTCGAGGTACATTTATGCACTTCGCAAACAGTTTTAATTAAATCCTGTGCTTGGTCTGTACGAAGCCATTGTACAGGTCTCTTATTGAAAGATTTTGCCATCTGTGTGGCGTTTACCATCATTTTGCCTTCAATGTTTTGAAAGGCAATGTTTTTACCGTGAAATTGCATCACAGTCAAATTTTCATTTGTCATATCTGAAAATATTATACACAAAACCCATCGATCGGTTGTGACAAACATTCCTAAGGAATGGATTAGGGCTATCACTAGCACCTACAACGTAACAATGGGCTTCGCTTATTGTTAATTAAAAAAATCTAAGGTTTGAGCCTTAGGCAATGTTTGTCGAGGTAAATATACAAAAATATTTATAAGTTGTTTTTTTAGTCATAATTATTTTATGATTTTTTAAATTATCATATCCCTGCTTTAAAACTATTATATTACTGAAACCAAGTTACTGGATTATTCCCTCCACGTCTAACTACTAGCAAATCAGCCGAGGGGATTATATTCACCTCGGATCTTCATATTCCTGCTTTAAAACTATTTGACATCATGTTAGCTATGATCTCACTAAGGTAGCTTATGTCTTTAATTAACATTTCATCAAGCTGATGTTGTTTGATTTTAATTCCATTTAAAACCAACAGCTCTAGCATAAGCATTTTAAGAATTATAATAGAGTCTCCATTGCTTTTTTCCATAGCCTTGAAAAAATGAATACCTTTTCCTTCTAAAATATCAACTTTGCCAATAGCAAGATCCACTGTAGCAAATACCTCTTCTTTTGTTGTTTTTTTCATCTTTTTTTAAATTTCGGTTTTCTAATTGCTTTGTAATGTGTCGCTCTTGTTAACTGTAACCCGTAAGGATCGTGTAGGTTGTAATAATAAAAGTTACGAGACGAATAGGTTGCTAAAACAATATCTTGCCTTATAGAATCAAAAACCCAATACAAAGCATCTTCCTTAATATTTGCGTACTCCCAGCTGGTTATTTCTTTCATCTTTTTCGGTTTAAGTCTTTTAGTATTTGACGTTCTTTTTTACGTCTGCGTCCCCTGTTATAGGCTTTATGAGCCTTATTGGTCTTAATGAGGTTTTCTGCTCTGCGGTGCTCTAAATACCTGTTAACGCCAATAATAATGGCGACAGCTACTATTATTACAAAAAAAATATAGATCACTTTCATTTTACGGATATTTTATATTTAAAGTCCTCTAGCTCTTGCCACAACTCCGAGCTATAGCTTTCATCTTGGTCGAAGCTCTGGTCGAGATGCCAGGACCCTGTAGGAGCGTTCCAAAAGACTCTTTGTCTAGATCTGACCATCACTCCATCCACAACAGTTTGATCGCCTATATTGTCACCATCGTAGATCTCTTCATTGCTAGTGTCTGTAAAGCCTGTAAATTCATTTAAAACTCCGTTTCTATCTGTACAAATAGGATTGTTCTTACGGCCATCAAACAAGCTCCAATGTGCGTTATTTATTTTTAAGTGTAGCTCAGATATTTGATTATTGGATAGGTAGTAAATTTCGTTTTTGTGAATTACTCTCAGTTTTATAAGTTTGCTCATAGTCTATTATCTATTAGTCTTTGCTCTAATTAGTGTATAGAGTCAAAATCATCTTCCCATCTTTTTTGATTGATATAGGCTTCTGGGTTGGCCTGTGCGACTCCTTTACGCTTCAAATACCCTTTGTAGGCCTTTATCTTCTGCAGTGCAAGAATCTTATTGGCTTTGTTGAGTTTGTTCCAGGCGGTCTCTGCTTTGGTCTTCTTGATCTTGTTGCCATAGACATTGTAAAAGTTCTCGAAGCTAAGATCTGGCTCGCCAACGGTGACCTCAAAGTTTTTCTTGAGCTTCTGCATCCAGACGTTTTTCATCACATTTTCGTTGGCGGGAAAGTTGCCTCTAGAGAAGAGCCACTCCATCTGTGTGCCTGTAAGTTTACCCTCCAGGATCTTGTAGGACTTGAGACTTCCGTCTAGATCATACTTAAACTCCCAGACGTATTTGTCTTTTCGACTTTTAACGGTGTAAGTTGTGTTCATGCTAGTTTCTGGTTTAGCGCATCTTTAAAGCTGTTTACGAGACTATTTCGATATTCGTTAACATCTGGAATATTTTCCAATAGTTCAGTAATTATTTGCTCAAGAGCCCAAGCTTCGTGATACTTTAGAGAAATTGATATCTCCTTATTTTTACAGAGTTCTGATTTTTTTATGATGTTTTTTGCTTTTAGACCTATCTTCTCCGAAAGATCATAACCAATAGATTTATAGACATTTTCTCTCTTATCTGTACTCACTGGTAGATCCCAAATCATCTCTAGTAAGCGATTAAGAGCAAGTATAGTATCAGTCTTTGTAGTTAATTTTACTTTCATAGATGTAATTTTTATGGATAAAATAATATTCATACCTGGTTAAACTTACGCTCGAAGTAATGCTTAGGCCATCAATATGGAAGCTAACTTCTACACCGTTGTCACGGTAGATGAAGAAGGTGTTTTCCTGCATGATGGCTTTTGCTATTAGGCACATTCGGTCTTTGGTGTATCTAGCCATAAACCGCACCCAGAACACACCGAAACGGTGGTCTCGCAATTCACTTTGGCGCTTATCACCAGAGTTTGTGGTCTTAGGTTGCAGTGGCAAGGGTTGGGAGCTGGGGTCATATAGCTAGTGGTTTTCATTGGCATAGGCTTTAACTTGATCCATTGACTGAAATACCCGTATGCCTAGATTCTTGGCGAGTTGATATTCTACAAGCGCGCCTTTACTTTGCTTTGCGTCTGGGAGTAGTAAAATGCAGTCACAAAGCAATAAGCCTCTTAAACAAATGCGCATGGCGTCTTTCCAGTTGGTTTCTGGATTCTTGACTAGATCCATAGGGTTGAGTGTTCCTAGTCCTAAATCTGTAATGCTGTCCTGAGCAGTTTTAAACTTCTTGAGGGTTTGCGTTCTGTCCAGTCCTGTGACTTTCCCTGCGATGTAGATAAGTGCTGTATTCATTTTACAAGCATTTGCTCCATTGCGTAGATCACTTTGGAGGTTTCCTCCTTAGTCATTGCGTTTAATGGCTTTTTAACTGGTGATTTTGCACTTCTTAACCACTGGTTAAGTCTGGGCATGTCTGGCTTTTTTCCAAACTTGGACATGGCACAAGGCGATGTCCATTGGAGCTGATGCATCAAGCTTAAAATATAGCAGTGTTGCTTTTTGAGCTTATCGAACTTTGCCCAGTCTTGTTGCAAGTGGCGTATAAGCTCATCTGCTTCACGCTCGGAAAGTTCCAGACTGGTTTCGGTTCTGAACTTGCTAACTTGCTGTACAAGTAGCTTCTTGACGTCTGCGTCGTAGTGGCATAGCTGGTGTATGAGTTGACGCTGTTTTGGGGTGGACTGTGTTGTAGCGACCATGTTATACTGTTTTGTGGGTTACGGGGTGTTGGTGGTATTCTTTGGAAGCCATTTCGGCTGCGATATGCTGTTGAAATTTGCTTACTTCCTGGGTCGTCATGGTGGGATCTCCTATCCAGTTCCCTTCCATGTCTTTACGGACTAACTTACCGTTTATCTGGTACTCTCTTTCTCCTGTTTTTTTAATATCCATTTTTGTATATTTATAATTAGTAAATTGATAATTGCGTAGATGAAGCCAAGTATTGAAAATATTCCTATAGCTAAGGCTATCCAGTAAGCTGTTGTTTCTAAAAAAGTCATTGTTCTGTTTTTGTGGTTTCTAATTCCTTGAGGTAAGCTGAGACGCTTCCAAAGAAGTTGATCAGTTTCTGGTGCTGTCTTTTGCTTTTGGAGGTCTTCTTGTACTTCAAGCTTTCCTGGCAGTCTTCAAAATTGACCTCGCAATCTGCGATGAGATCCTCGAGGTCTAGTTTTTTGAAGTTGGCTTTATCCTTTCCCATTATAAGCTTGAAAATTGAAGTGAGACATCTTTCCATTTGCCTTTGGCATCACGTACGTGCAAACGGCAATAGAGTGAAGAGCCTGAAACTTGCTGGCATTCGTCCAGCTTGTCAAACTCGTTGATCAAGTTATCGTCGCCCAGCTCTCGGACTTGTCGGCGAGCCTTAGCCAGTAACTTAGGATCGTACTCCATCTTGGTGTTTTTGATCAGCAAACCGTCAAGGATGTTGTACAGGCCTTTATTGCGGGCTTCAAACTTCTCCTTGAAGATTTCACGTATAGCGGTGATATGAACCATTGCCTCGTCGGTGAATTCAAACTTCTCCTGGCGATCTACTGTCACCTTGATCGTGTCGGCTCTATTCTTAAGTGAAAAGCTGTTGACCTCTTTTGGCGTTTTGCCTTCTATGGAGTACATACGCTCATACAGCTTATTGGCTTCTGCGATGCTGTATTCCTTCAGCTCCTTCATTTCGTTGTGGATCTGGGTGAACTTGGAAGCGGTGTGATCCAGGAACGACTCCTTGTCGTTGAAATACAGCTTTTCGGCTTTCTCCTGGGCTTCTTTTTTGGCTTGCTTGCGTCTTGCGATTTCCGCTTCAAGCTCCTTCTCGCTTAATGTAGCGAGGTCTAGTGTTGGGGTTTCAGTTTGTGTGCTCATTGTACTCTTATTTTTGTGTTGTGGGTTAAATGAATGGTTAAGGCTACTCCCGATCGTTTGACTTCAAACTCGAATTGTAAAAAGGCGAGTCGAATCGCATCGTCTGTTGTGAATTTCTCTACACCTGTGATGTAGCCTGTAGTTTCTTTGGTCTTGTCAATTTGGACTGACTTTCCAAAGTAGTTTTCTACTTTCTTGATCTTGTCTTGCATTGTATTTTGAGGTTTTTAAGTGAGTAAAAGGTTGTTGGCGTCGTCTATGAGGTCATCGTATTGCTGGAAGATGCTGTCGTGTACATCTTGCCACTCCACAAGCTCTGCACGTTCATAAATGTTGAGGATCTCGGTCTGGTTATCGTTGGCGATGGCCAGCTTTAGGTCTTTGTTGATCTGTCGGGCTTGCTGTGCGTTATTCATTGTCCTGAGCTTTCATTTCAACAATCATTCGGTCCACCTTTAGCCTTAGTCTCTTGTGAAGAGTATATCTAGGCTGTGAGGGTTCGCCAATCTCAATGTTGTTAGCAGATTCTATCCTTGAAGATATTTCTTGATGAATCAAGGCCCGCTGAAACCAGGTGAGATCTTCTGGATAGTTGAGACGTTGAAACTTGAGAAGATCAAACAGATCTGTCCAGCGTTGCAGGTGCATTTTTCTTTGAATGTGGAGGGCTTCCTCTTTGGTGATGTTTTTAGTTGGCTCTGTATTCATAATTTTTTGTATTAAGTGCTTTTTTGATTAATGGTTTTGAGAAGTATTGACCGATGTGAATCGTCATGCTGTTGTAGAGATCCCACATGGCATCTTTGTCGAGTTCGTAGTATTGAGCGACTTGGATAAAATCGTATTCCAGGACGTCGTACACGCTTTTCCAGTAATGGAAGAGCTTCGTGTTGGCCATCAGCTTTTGGAGATCTGCATTGTCTTCAGCAAAAGCTTCACACCAGACCATGTAGGTGTCTAGCAAATACAAGCTGTGCTCGTTCGGTGTTATCTTGAGTGTTTGTGCTACTGTTTTCATAGTCTTATTTTATTTCGTTCCAGTATTCAGCTGCGCCTTCGTTCCAGATGGTGTAAAGCTCACCACCTCCAAATCTTGAGAGTATAGAAGCTCTAAACCCTTCAATATGTATCTTCACGTCAGCATCATACCTAACGTGCTTTGCTGCTCTGCCTTCCGGTTCTCTGCCTTCGGCATGGCTAGTGAAAATGACCAGCTTTTTATGTTTAATCACATAGGCTTTAAATGCTTTGTACTCTGGTTTGCTCATTGCTGCGTATTGGTAGCTGTCAAAAAAATAGAAGTCTGGGCTTTTAGGCTTTGCCATTCTTATTTTGAGATCTTCCACACTTTCAGAAAGGATCACAAACCGCTTTTTGACCAGGTGCATCTGGTTACGCTGTAAGGCTTGTCGAAAAGACTTTCTTGCGCCTTCCTCCAGCGTATTGTAGGCGACCTTTTTGAACTTGCACAACTCTCTTGCTAATTGCATGCTGAAACTTGTTTTTCCATTTCCAGACTTGCCCCAAAGAATCCAGATGCCTGTTGCTTCTGGAATTCCGATAGATTCTTTCCAAACTCCTTCAAAGTCAATTTCCTTGAAGTTCATTTTATAGATCTGATCTATGCTTATAGCTCGGTTAAGGCTCATTAACTGGTGTTTACTGGTTGTTATTTATTGTTGTTTTGATTTCTTGATCTTCATAGCGTGGATCATACGCTTAACCCGTCTCAGGTCGTTCTCGGAGTCTGTAATGATCTTCTTGATGTCGTTGCGGTCTTCGATACCGTTGGCCACACATACCTGAGTGATGTCGGTAGTGCCAACGCCCTTAAGTTCAATACACTTGCGACCTATACGGCTGTAGATTTCCTTATAGCCTTTCTTGTTGAGGCGAAGGCCTTTTTTAAGGCGTTTCTCCAGGTGATCTGTTGCTGCTAAGACAATCCCGCAGTGGTCCTCCAGTTGGTTGAAAATGGTAATGAAGAAATACAGTACCTGGTCGCTCAGCTTGTCGGCTTCGTCCATGATGATGAGTGGACTGTCTTGCTTCTTAAGTTGCCTGGTCACTTCCATCATCATTTCGGCAACGGTGAGACCAGAGTAATCTCTTCCCATTGCTTGCAGGAGTTCTGCGAGAAAGTATTTCCTGTTCCAGTACTCGTTGCATTGCAGCAGGTGGGCTCTTTTGTTGTTTTGTGTATAGTGACGGATCGCCAGAGACTTACCGCTTCCTGCTTCGCCTACAATAGCAAATACATTGTGAAACTGCTGAGCGTCTGAAAGGAGGCTGGACATGATCTTGTAGTCTCGAGTCTCCACGACTTGCCATTGGTCTTTTGTAAATCCAGTTTGTGAAGCGATGTTTCTCCACATGTCGTCCGAGATCTTCTCCCAGTTGTCATTGATCACTTGAGAGATCAATGCGCCAGATACACCCTTAAGTGTTCTTGTTGCCTGGTTCTGCGAGTCGTAGCGAGCGCAGTAGTCTTGCAGTTGATTTTTAATTTTTGTTTTGTCTTGAATAGTCATAACTTTGGGTTTTGGATTATTAATAGATTGCCCGTGCTTAAGCTCCACGGGCTTTTTTTACATCATATCGTAAGGATCGTACTCATCGCTGTTGCTAACTTCTTTCTGAAATTGTGCGAGTTCCAATTCTTTCTTTTTAACTGGCTTAGGCTTATTTAGTTTGCTTTTTTGGCGTCTGGAAGACTCTACTCCCTTAATGTTTGGAGATCTTAAGCCTTGTTGGTGTGCTGCACCTCCGTGAGCTTCGAGAATGTCTTCAGTAGCGTTTCTCATGTCTACACGCAGATCTTTGTTGCGTTGGATGATGTCTCTTAAGAAATCCTCTTCAAACTCTGTGATCTCCTGGCGAGCTCTGGAGACTTCGACCTTAGTTTCGGCAGCCGTCACAAATCGAAGTCCGAGCGGTGTGTCTTCATAGAGGTAGATCATTGTCATATCCTCAGGATCAAACTTGATGTGGAACTTCTTATCGATAGACTTTCTGTGGAAGTTCATATCGGCTCTGCGATCTTCATCGTAAACCAGATATTCGTACTTAGCGCCTTTCTCTGTGAATGAAAGTCCAGAAGCATTGTAAGTGACAGGCTTATCACGTAAAATCCAGAAGAGATCCACCATGTCAAACATGCTTAGCTCTGGAGCTTCAGCATTTGTACTTTCCAAATACATGGATATGCGTGGCTTTCCTGTCTTGTGGTGAGTCGCTTCGTTCCATTCCTTACGTCGCTTAGCGTATGTGGCTTTGATTTCGTCCAGACTTGGCAGATCGCGTTGATTTGCCAGGATAAACTCCATATTTGCCTTAGATTCTTGTTTTTTGGTGGTGATGTTCTGGCCTGTAAAGAACCAATCACGCTT